>Ga0209486_10000351_pt1 | contig 21025 bp, 21 predicted proteins | sample NCCompost_FD_187518 | JGI IMG/M metagenome (GOLD analysis project Ga0209486, IMG submission 187518) | Agricultural soil microbial communities from Utah to study Nitrogen management - NC Compost (SPAdes) (version 2) | ecosystem: Environmental > Terrestrial > Soil > Agricultural land | place...
TTCCGCGGACTCGGCGAAGTCTTCCCCGTAGGCCAGGTTCGGGTTCGGATTGGCCTCGATGACGTAAACGCGGCCAATCTCGTCGTCCATGCGGAGGTCGATGCGGGCGTAGCCGCTGAGATCGAGCGATCGGTAGGCACGCTTGGCGATGCGCTGGATATGCTCGGTGACCTCGGCCGCCAGCGCGGCGGCGTCGGTCATGATCCCGTGGCGCTTCTGATACTGCGTGCTCCACTTCACGCGCTCGGTGGCAATGTGCCAGCGGTTCTCCGGCATCTTGTCGAACGACATCTCCCACACGGGAAAGACATCGAGCCGCTGGTTGCCGACGACGCCGACGTAGAGCTCGCGGCCATCGATGAACTGCTCGACGATCGCGGCGCTGCCGAGGCTCTCGTGCACGAACTGGACCCGCCGCTCGAGCTGTTCTTCGTTCTCAACCACCGACGCCTGCGAGATGCCGGTCGACGCCTCGAAGAACAATGACTTCACGATCAGCGGGAAGCGGAGCTTCTTCGACAGCTGCGTGCGCCGGCCCCGGCGCACCACGGTGAAATCAGGTACCGGGATGCGGTGATAGGCGAGCAGTTTCTTGGAGAGCGCCTTGTCGCGCGCGAGGATCAGGCCGCGCGGGTTGCAGCCGGTGTAGGAGAGTCGCAGCAGCTCGATGTAGCTCACCACGTTCTGATCGAAGGTGGTGACGCCGGCAAACGCCTCCATCAGGTTGAAGACGATATGCGGCTTGAAGATGCCCACCGTGGGGCGGATGGAGCCGAGCTCGTCGTGGAGACCGAGGACGCGGACCTCGTGCCCCATCTCCCTCAGGGTTTCGATGACGTCGTACTCCATCTTCCATTCCGCTTCGCGCACGTCGATCCCGGCCGTGTCCGCGGGCGGGACCAGGTGGTCGTGCACGAGCGCGAGGATTCGGAGTGTTTTCATCCTACAGGAACACGCGGTGTCCTCCGCTGTGCAGGTAGTTCATCGCCTGCACCGTCAACAGGACGGCGAACTCCTGCCTGGCGAGGTCCTCGGGCACCGCGAGGCGCAGCTTCAGTTCGCGGCAGCGGGAGATCATGTCCTCGAGCACCTGGTCGATGGTGTACTGGTAGATCCCGGTCCAGCCGGCCACCAGGCGCCGGGTCGGCCGTCGAATGCGGGCGATGAATTGCGCCGCCGTCACGTTGTCGTTGAACTCGGGCTGCTCCGAGAACAGGCGGCGCAGATCGCGATCGTAGAAATTGGGATAGTCGACGCCGTAGTAGCGGCGTTTCGTGCGGTAATGCTGCCGCAGCGTTTTCTTCAGCCTGCGCAGGGGATCGACCTCGTCGGCATTCACCAGGCGAGCCGGCCGGTTGGCGAGTGAGGCCATCAGCGCGTCCATGTATTCCAGTTTCTTCAGCGCCGGCCAGCCGGCGTAGCGCTGCCGCCATTCACTCTCCGGCGTCAGCCAGACGGCGAACGTCTCGGCAAAATCCTCGTCAGGATGGCTTTGCGCATACCAGGCGTCGAGATGCAGCACGAAGCTCTTGCTGTACGGCTTCGGCGTATAGAACTCGGGATACGGCTTGGTCGGCAGGCCGAAGGTCCGGCGCCGCTGCCGGCGGAGCCGTAAGCGGAACGCGTTGTCGATCGCGTGACCCGCCTCGTGACGCAGGATCCTCATGCACCACTCGTGCTCGCCCCCTTCAACCTCGAGCATTTGCGCCTCTTCGAGCCGCGCCAGCCTGGTGTGCGCCATATAAAAGGGGATCGCAATTGCGGTCGCCCCGTCAGGTGTGAACCACTCGTCCGACAGGTAGAAATGGAGCGGGAAGGAGACGCCGCGGGCTTCGAGCTCGCCGCGCAGCTGGTCCAGCCGTTCCGCCAGGGTGCCCTCGATCGTCAACGGCAGGTCGGCCATCCTGACGTTCAGCAGTTCTTCGTCGGCGAGATCGGCCCAATCCGTGCGCAGGGGGAGACGCGGCATCGGCAGGGATCATAAACTAGCGGGATTGTGCTGCTGACCGAACAGGATCGCGATCGCACCAAGATCGAGCCGAAATACACCTGGAACCTCACCGAGATTTTTCCGGACAACGCGGCGTGGCGCGCCGCGAAGGCCCGCGTCCAGACCGAGCTGCCGCAGATCGCGACGTTCGCGGGCAAGCTGGCCACATCACCGCAGGTAATGGCCGACGCGCTGGACCTGCGTTCCCGTCTCGACAAGGAACTGACCCGCCTGTACGTCTACGCCAGCATGCTGGCGGATGAGGACACGCGTTTGAGCGAACCGCAGGGGATGCAGCAGGAGATGCAGCAGATCCACGCCGAGTTCAGCGCTCATGCGTCGTACATGCAGCCGGAGATCCTGCGGCTGGGCGGGCAGGCGGTCGAGCAGTTCATCGGCGCCGAGCCGCGGCTGGCCCCGCACGCGTTTCCCCTGCGGGACGTCATTCGCCGCGCCGCGCACACCCTGAGCGACGCTGAAGAGAAGATCCTCGCCGACGCGCAGCCGTTGGCCGGCTCCGCACCCAACATCTACAACATCCTGGCGAACGCCGATTTTCCCTACCCGACGGTGACGACCAGCGACGGCCGAAAGGTGAAGCTCGATCAGGCCGGCTATGCCGAGTTGCGGACGCGGGCAAACCGCGCCGATCGCGAGCTGGCGATGTCGACCTTCTTCACCGCGCTCGGTGGCTTCCGCCGCACCTACGGGACGACGATGAACTCGAGCATCCAGCGGGCGCTGTTTTACGCGCGGGCGCGCAAGTACGCCTCGACGCTCGAGGCCTCGCTCGACAACTACAACATCCCGCTGTCGGTCTACACGCGTCTGATCGACGGGGTGCATCGTCACCTGCCGACCTTTCATCGCTACCTGCGGCTGCGGAAGCGCATGCTCGGCGTCACCGACGATCTGCATTACTACGATCTCTACGCGCCGCTGGTCGCGTCGGTGGACCTGCGCTACACCCCGGACGAAGCGCAGCACCACGTCGCGGCGGCCATGCGTCCGCTCGGCGGCGACTACGTCGGCGTGCTTCATCGCGCGTTTACCGAACGCTGGCTCGACTGGTATCCCGCCGAGGGCAAGCGCTCGGGCGCCTACTCGAATGGCGGCGCCTACGACGTCCATCCCTATATCCTGCTCAACTACCTCGGTCAGTACAACGATGTGAGCACGCTGGCGCATGAGCTCGGCCACACGATGCACAGCTATTACTCGAACCGGACGCAGCCCTACGCGACCGCCGATTACTCGACGTTCGTCGCGGAGGTGGCGTCAACCTTCAATGAGGCACTGCTCATCGACTACATGCTGAAGCAGATCGAGGACAAGCCGACACGGCTGTCGCTGCTTGGCAGCTACCTGGAGAACATCAAGGCCACGGTCTTCCGGCAGACGAAGTTCGCCGAATTCGAACTCCGGATGCATGAGAAGGGATTGAAGTCGGAGCCGATCACCGGCGATGCGCTCGCGACGCTCTATTTCGACATCACGCGCACCTACTACGGCCACGATCAGAAGATCGTCGTCGTCGACGACTACGTCGCCAACGAGTGGAGCTACATCCCGCATTTCTACAGCGACTTTTACGTCTTCCAGTACGCGACGTCGTTCACCGCCGCCGAAGCGCTCGCGGCACGGGTGATCGGGGGCGACGCCGACGCCACCGCCAAGTACCTGACCTTCCTCGGCTCGGGCAGCTCGAAGTACCCGATCGATCTCCTGAAGGACGCGGGCGTCGACATGACGACCGACGAACCGCTGGATCAAACGATGGCGACGATGAACCGCGTGATGGACGAGATGGAGGAGATTCTTGGTTAGTGGTTAGTGGTTAGTGGTTGGTGGGCAGGGCATGAGGTCGACGCGATCTGATTCACGCGATGCCTGAACGCCGACGTCCAGGCCTCGAGGTCGCGGTCGTCATCGGTTGCGCTCTGGTATTCCGGAAAGCGCGCATCGGCGAACAGCCCTTTGATCTGATCGGCGGACAGCGCTGACAGCGCCTGCGCGAGCTGTGCTCGTCCCGCTTCGCTGATGCGCGCGTCCGGGAACGTCGCGCCCTGATACGGAAGCGGCTTCATCGACACCGCGCAGGTCGCCCGGTTGGCCCACACCGGCATGTCGCGCCAGGCGGCGATGTTCACCTTGGTGGGGCCGAAGGTCGCGCCGAGATCCTGAATCATCAGCATCGGCCGGGCGCACGGCTGGTCAGGCTGCGCGGGCGATTGGTCGAGACACACCAGCCGCTGGTTCTCAGACTTGTTATCCCAGTGGGCCAGGAACACCGCGAGCAACCGCAGGGCGTCGAGCTCGGTGCGAGGCGCCTGCGACGATTTCAGTTCGTACCACGCCCATCCCTCGGTGTCCGGAGTCTCAATCGCCGGCGCATTGAAACGGCGTTCTACCGCCACCCACTCGAAGTCGGTGTACGCATCGTCATATCCGTGTGGTCCGAGCAGCGCCGGGACACGGGCGATTGAGAGCAGCTGCGTGGCCAGGAAGGGAAAACGGGGGCAGCCGTAGCACCGCACCCGGCTCACGACCCGTACGTCGTCGGCCGGGTAGCCGAGGAGTGAGAGCAGATTGGTGGCGGCTGCTTCCGCGTGAATCTCGGAGTTGCGGCCGTACTTCACTTTGACGATCTCGCCGCCGTCGAGCACGCAATTGAATTTTGGACTGGTGCCGGACGGCTCGTCGGCGAGGTAGCGGCACGTCAGCAGATCCGCAGTTCCGCCAGTCGATGTTCCGGCGGGTCCGCTGCTGCCGCGCAGCAGACCGGGCTCGCGAACGGCGGCGCGTGACAGCGCGTCCTCGCGGATAGCGGCGGCGTGTGCGGGAGTCACCGGCCAGTCGATCTGAGGCGAGGCGTCGAACGACCCGGATGGCAGCGAGCCGCGTGCTTCGGCCGTCAAGAGCCAGGTTGATATCCCGGCCATCATCAGGAGGACGGTTATTCCCGTCAGAAGCCGAGGTCGGATCACCCCGACCGTTGGAGCAACACACGGGCCAGCTGGTAGCTCAGCTATAGGATCCCTTTGCCAAGGACTGACAGCGCGAGCTCGGTGGCAAATTCGGCGGTGGTGTTGCGGATGTCGAGCGTCGGGTTCACCTCGACCAGGTCAAGGGCGACGAGGCGGCGTGAATCGGCGACGAGTTCCATCACCATGTGGGCTTCGCGGTAGTCGAGCCCGCCCCTTACCGGTGTGCCCACCCCTGGAGCGATCGCGGGATCACACACGTCCATGTCGAACGACACATGAAGACCGCCGGTACCGTCAGCCGCAAGCGCGATCGCGCGTTCGGCTACCTTGGCGATGCCGTCGCGATCGATGTCTTTCATGGTGAAGACATGAACGCCCGATTCGCGAATCCGGGCCTTCTCTTTCTCGTCCAGGTTGCGGATGCCGACAAGCACGGTGTGGGCCGGCAGCACGGATGGCGTCGCGCCGATCGCCGCCAGCTCGGAGGGCTCGTTCCCCAGCAGCGCCGCGAGCGGCATGCCGTGCACGTTGCCGCTGCTGGTGGTCTCGGGTGTGTTCATGTCGCCGTGCGCGTCGACCCAGATCAGCCCGAGCGGACGCGACGAAGTGCGCCGTACCCATGCGGCGCTCGCGGCGACCGACCCGGCGGCCAGGCTATGGTCGCCTCCGAGCACGACCGGCAGCGCACCGGCGTCGAGCGCTTTCAGTGAAACCTCGTAGAGCCGCCGGCACACGGTCGCGATCTCGTCGATATATTTCTTTCGCTCGTCAGCTGGTTTCTGGGTTTCCGGGATCGGCGCCGGGACGTCGCCTTTATCCACCGCTTGATAGCCGAGCGCGGCAATACGTTCGCCGATACCGGCGATGCGGAAGGCCGATGGACCCATGTCGACGCCGCGGCGTCCTCCCCCGAGGTCGAGCGGCACGCCGATGATGTGAACGGGTTTCAACTCCCAACTCCCAAAAAGCCAGCTCCCAAGACGGCGACTTCACGGCAGTCGTGTTTGGGAGTTGGGAATTGGAAGTTGGGAGTTCTCATCGGGTTTTGTACGACACCGACATCCCTTCGCCCGATGGCGAGACGATCGTCGTGTAAAGAGAAGGGTGAGTGAGGATCGTCCGCAGGAAGGGCTCCATCTCGCTCTTTTTGTTGACAACGTTGTGAGCCACAAACACGCCGCCGGCGCTCAGCCGTGGGTAGACCATGTCGAAGAACTTCTTGTAGTCGGGTTTCCAGGCATCGAGGAAGACAAGATCGAACGTGCCCGGCAGCTTCGGGATCTCGGCGAACGCATCGCCATGCACCACGCGCACGACATCCGTGACACCCGCGCGTCGCACGTTGTCGGTCGCTTCCCTCGCGCGTTGCGGATCGTACTCGATCGCGACAACGCGCCCGCCGGTCTCGCGCGCGCCCAGGCCGAGCCAGATGCCGCTGTAGCCGCTGGCGGCGCCAATCTCGAGAATCGACTTCGCCCTGTGCGTGGCCACCAGCACTCGCAGGAATCGGCCGTCCTCTTCCGAGACGGCCAGAAGCCCCTTGTCGGCGGCCTTGATCGCCTTCAACACGGCCTCGATGTGCGGCGTAACCACACCAGCCGGCTGTTTGACCTGCGCGGCGTACGCCACTGGCAGGAGCAGACATACCGCGCAGACGGCAAGCAGACGCATGGCTGGATTCTACGCGCCTTCGCTTTCGTTCGGTGATCAGTGAGGTTGCGCGCGCACGAACTCAGCCGCGCGGATCGCCGTCTCGCGGCCGTCGGCAATGCAGTCGGGAATGCCAATCGCGCGGAAGCCGCTGCCGGCGAGGAACATCCCGGGTACCGAAGCGAGGCGCTGTTCGATCGCCGCGACGCGTGGCAGATGGCCAACTTCGTACTGGGGGCTCTGCCGGTGAAAGCGGTGCAGGCGTGTCAGCACGGGGTTGCCTTCAATGTCCAGCAGTCGGGAAATCGCGTCGCGGGCTATGTCGATCAGTTCTTCGTCCGATCGCTCGAACCGGTGCGGGTCGCGCCCGCCGCCGAGAAACGCACGAATCAGCGCGTGGCCTTCAGGGGCGCGGCCGGGCCACTTGGAGGTCACCCAGGTAGAGGCGAGGAGCGGGCACGGTTCAACCCGCGGCACCACGAAACCGCTGCCCTTGAGCGGATGACGAACCTGGTCGCGGCGGTACCCGAACGCGACGGTCACCGTCGATGCGTACGGGATGGCGTCGCAGAGTCCGGCGAGAGTGGTATCGAATGCGCGCAGCAACGCCGCCGCCGCATAGGCCGGTACGGCAAGGATCACCGTGCGCGCCACGATCCGCCCGGCGTTCGATCGCAAGGTATAACGGCCGGCGCGGTCGATCTCGGTCACACGCGCGTCAGTCGCCACCGTGTTGGCCGGCAAAGCCGCCGTGACAGCGTCGATGAGTTCTCCGACCCCGCCGGGCAGCGACACGAATGCGCCGCGCGGCGACGGCACCACCCGCAGTGTGCGGAGCGATCGGAGGACGCTGCCGCTCTGCCGTTCGGCATCGAGCAGGCGCGGGAAGAGCGCGCGCATCGACAGCCGTTCCGCGTCGCCGGCGTGAATGCCCGCGAGCAGCGGCTCGGCGAGATAGTCCACAGCTTCACTGCCGAACCGGCGGCGCACGAACCCGGCGATCGATTCGTCGTCAGCGTGGCCGCGCGGGACGAGGATCTCGCCGGCCATTCGCAGCTTGCCGCCGAGCGTAAACAGTGACGAGCGCGAGAGGGCCGCGATCCCAACGGGGAATCCCAGGAAGGAGCCTTCGACGAGCGGACGCAGCCGGCGATCGCGAAGAATGTAGGCCGTTCGCGGCTGAAGCGTCGAAGTCAACCGATCGCCGAGGCCCAGTTCACGGCACAGCGTCACCGCGGCCGGCTTCTGGATCAGGAGCGCGTCGGGGCCGCCGTCAATCACCCAGCCGTCGAAACGCTCGGTCCTGATGACGCCGCCGGGACGGCTCGCAGCTTCGAGCACTTTGACGCTCAGTCCGCGTTGATGCAACTCGTAGGCGGCTGCCAGTCCCGCGATTCCGCCGCCGACGATCGCGACGTCGACGACGCCGTCGTTCATGGTTCCCGGTTCTGGGTGCTCGGCTCGTGTTCGAGGTTCGAGGTTCGGGGTGTTCACCGCGTCCGTCGCGACGAGCTGTGCACGTACTGCGCGAGCATCTGCACGTGTTCGACCGGGGTGGACGGCAGGATGCCGTGCCCCAGGTTGAAGATGTGGCCGACCCGCCCGGCCGCGCGGGTCAGGATGTCGTCGGTCTGCGTGAACATGCGGTGCACCGGGCCCAGCAGCAGCGTCGGATCGAGATTGCCCTGGACCGCGCGATCGTGACCGATCCGCTCCCACGCGGTGTCGAGTGGAATACGCCAGTCCACGCCGACGACGTCACCGCCGGCGTCGCGCAGGTCTTCGAGAATGGCCGACGTGCCCGTACCGAAATGGATCGTCGGCACCCGTTTGCCCACCGCCTGGAAGATCCGCTGCGTGTGCGGCATCGCGAATTCCCGGTAATCGGCGGCGTTCAAGGCGCCCACCCACGAGTCGAACACCTGCACCGCGTCGACGCCGGCGTCGATTTGCGCCGTCAGGTATTCGGAGACGACCGTCGCAAATCGCTCACAGAGCCGGTGCCAGGCATCGGGGTGCCCGTACATCAGCGCTTTCGTCCGGGCGAAGTTGTTGGAATGGCCCCCCTCGATGGCGTACGACGCCAGCGTGAAGGGCGCGCCTGCGAAGCCGATCAGCGGGACACGTCCGGCCAGCTCATGCTGAATGAGCCGGATGGCTTCGAGGACATGACCGAGTTTCTCGCGTGGATCGAAATCGCGGAGCCGGTCGATGTCGCCGGGCGATTCGATCGGCCGCTCGATTTGCGGGCCTTCGCCCTTGATGAAATCGAACGGCAGGCCCATCGGCTCGAGCGGCAGGAGCAGGTCGGAGAAGAGAATCGCCGCGTCCACCTCGATCCGGCGGACCGGCTGGAGCGTCACCTCGGTGGCGAGATCGGGCGTGCGGCAGATATCGAGCAGCGAGTATTCGGCGCGGAGGGCGCGGTACTCGGCCATGTAACGTCCCGCCTGCCGCATGAACCACACAGGCGTGGTATCGACCGGCTCGCGCCGGCACGCCTTCAGGAAGCGCGAGGTGACCACTACTCCTGGACGGGGAGGTTGAGAAGCTCGCGCGCGAGTTCGACCAGCTCTTCCAGCCAGAGCGGCTTGTAGCGGAGCTCGGCGCCGAGCGCGCCGATCTCAGCCTTCTGATCGTCCTCGAGATAGTAGTCGCCGGTCACGATCGCCACCGGCGTATTGGTCAGCCCGGGAATCGCCCGGATCGCCCGCAGGAACTGCAGGCCGCTGGTCAGCGGCATCCGCATGTCGAGAATGATGGCGTGGGGATTGTGCGCCTGCGCCAGGCCAAGGCCCTCGTCCGCGGAGTGTGCCGCCCACACCTGGTAGCCCTCGAGGCGAAGCATCCGCGAAAACGTGTCAGTCACGCTGACATCGTCGTCGACGATCAGAACACGAGCAGCCGTAGGGTCGGGGCCAGAGGGCACGGCCCATTGTGGGGCTGGGCCGATCACGCGTCAAGGCGCCGGGAATCGTGTGCTATATTCTCCCGGTTTGCACACCTCCCGGAGGAGCCGTTGAGCCCTATCCTCGTACGGCCCGTGCGCGAGCAGCTCGAGCACGATCGGGTTATCCGCCTGCTGCAGGCGAAATACAAGCGAAAATTCGAAGTCGCGATCAACCCCGGCCACGAGCAGACGATGCCCGTGATGGTGGGGACGTTGCCCTGGTACCCGGACCTGGTGCTGCAGTCGACCGACCGAAGCCGGAAGGTCCTCGGCACGGTCGAAGTTGAAACCGCCGAGTCGGTCAACAACCTGGAAGCGATGTCGCAGTGGGCGTCGTTTGGCAAGTTGCGGGCGCCCTTCCACCTCTATGTCCCGGCGTCGAACATCGATACCGCCAAACGGCTGTGTACGGACCTCCAGATCAACTGCGCGGAAATCTGGGCCTACAACGCGCTCGGCGATCAGATGCGATTCACGCTCGTCCACCGATCGGCGACCTCGCGGACCCCGGAACCGAAGCCGCGGGCAGCGGCCCCGCGCCCGGCTCCCGCCAGCCGCACGCGTCCCGCGCGGCCCGCGGCCGCACGTCCTGCTCGCGCGGCGAGCCCGGCTGCTCCGGTCAGACGAAAAGCCGCGGTCAAGAAGACCGCTGCGCGCCCGCCCGCCGCCGCGAGAAAGAAGACCCCTTCCCGCACCTCGAGGACGCAGAAGCGGAAATAGGTCGTGCCGTTTTTGCGCGTGCTCCGCGACAAGCGTGGATACGAAACTACCTATCTCATGCACTGGTACCGCGACGGCGCGCGGCAGCGTTCGCGGATTCTGTACGTCTTCCGCACTCCTGGCGGCGTGCGCGTCGGCCGCGAGTCACTCGAGCCTGACGTGCTGCGTGACATCGAATCGCAGCATCCCGACATCGTCTTCGACTGGAAGGCCGTGTTCGACAACCGCCAGGTCGTCGATACGACGCCTGACCCGCGCCGGCCGCGCAAGCGGCGACGGCCTGACAATGAGGCGGCACCTGCGGCCGAACCGGACAAACCGGTGCCGGCCAAGCCGCAGGCCACCGAAAGTACGCCGGCGCGACCGGCGATCCCGTCGACGATCGAAGGAGCGACCCCTGACGAGCAAACGGCCTTCTTGGTGCGGTGGTATCCGATCGTGCGCGAACGCATCCCGCAGCGAACCTCCGATCCGGCACGCCGCGACGCGCTGCTGGCACTGGCTGAACGAATGAATCCCGCCGCGTGGACCGACGCGGATCAGATCGTGGCCGGGCTGCAGCAGGCACGCGAGGCGCTCGAACGTCTGTCGCGCGTTTTTGCCCGGCGGCGCCGGCGTTCGAGACGGGCGAAGAGTCCGGACAAGGCCGGCCCGCGAGAGACGTCGCCCGCCCCCGGGGGCTCGCCCACGAGCGAGTGATGGACTGGCTCGCGCCGGTCTTACTGAAGCTGTCGGAACTGGGGCCGTGGGGCCCCGTCCTCTTCATCCTGATCTATATCGTCGCGGCGGTGACGCTGGCGCCCGCGTTTTTTCTGACGGTCGCGGCCGGGGCCCTGTTTGGCGTCGGCCGCGGCAGCGTGATCGTGTTCATCGGCGCTTCGCTGGGCGCCTCGGCGGTCTATGTGCTCGGCTTGCCGATGTCGCGATCGCGCCTGATGGCGCGTATGACCAGCGACCGGCGGGTGGCTGCGGTGCGTGACGCGGTCAGGGGAGAGGGCGCCTGGGTCATGTTCCTGCTCAGACTGTCCCCGCTTGTGCCGTTCAACATCCTTAACTACGCGCTGGCACTGAGCGGCGTTCGCTATGTGGACTTTGCGATCGCGCTTCTCGGCATGATCCCGGCCATCATCATGTACACGTATTACGGCAAGGTGGTCGGGGATGTCGCCGCGCTTGCCGCCGGCGTCACGGCGCCGCGGGGCCCGGAATACTATGCGCTGCTGGTGCTCGGTCTGATCGGGATCATTCTCTCGACGACGCTGATCACGCGGGCGGCGCGGCGAGCCGTTGAGCGGCAGCGCCATCTATAAGCCACTCGACTCGATCGCCGGCGCGGCGAAGCAACTGCGCAGGCCAGCGCGCAACGTCTTCCGGACCTTCGAGCGCGGCGCTTACCGCGTCCGCTTTCTCTGCCCCCGCGACCAGCACCACAATGGCGCGGGCGTCGAGGAGCGCCTGCGGCGTCAACGTGATTCGCCACGTGCGCATCTGTTCGACCCAGACGGCGGCGACCCGTTCGCCTCCTGACGCGGCCTGCGAGGCGGACCAATCCAACAGACGGCTTCCGGGAAAAATCGAAGCGATGTGGCCGTCATGTCCCATGCCGAGCAGCACCGCATCGAACGGTTCGAAGGGCGCGATCGTCGTCTGATACTCGCGCGCTGCCGCTTCAACGTCAGCCAGTTCGGCGCGCATCCGATGTACGCGGTCTGGCTTGACAGGTACGTGGGCCAGGAGCGCCTGGGACGCCATGTTGAAGTTGCTCTGAGCGTCGCCTGGCGGAACCGGACGCTCGTCGCCCCAGAAGACGTGGACGCGGCTCCACTCAATCCTCGTCCGCCACGGGCTCGCGGGATCCGCGAGCAATTCGTAGAGACGGCGGGGGGTCTTGCCGCCGGCGAGACAAACGACCATGCGATCGCGCGACTCGAGCGCCGCCCGCGCCAGCGCTGTGAAGCGGTCCGCCGCGGCTGCGGACAGCGTTTCCTGATCTTTCAGGACCGTGATCTGTGCCACCGGCGTCCATTGCGGGCGAGGAGATCATCGGCCTCGACGGGCCCCCAGGACTCTGGCGCATAGGCCGGCAGCGGGGAAGTGGTGTCGCGCGACCAGGCGTCCATGATCGGCTGCACGATGTCCCACCCGGCTTCGACGATGTCCATCCGGTGGAACAACGTCTGGTCGCCGGCCATCGCGTCGAACAACAGCGTCTCGTAGCCGGTGGTGGGCTCGCGCTTGAAATGGGCCGCGTAACTGAAGTCCATCGTTACCGTGTCGAGCCGCTCGAGCGGGCCCGGCACCTTCGCGTCGAATGAGAGCGAGATGCCCTCCTGAGGCTGGATCAGGAGCCTGAGCACATTCGGATTCGTGCATTCGACCGGTGTCTCACGGAACAACGTAAATGGCGCGGGCTTGAAGTGGACCGAGACCTCGGTGTGCCGATCGGCGAGCCGCTTGCCGGTGCGTAGATAAAAGGGGACGCCCGCCCACCGCCAGTTGTCGAGTACCAGCTGGAGAGCGACGTACGTTTCGGTTCGCGATCCGGCCGCAACGTGCGGTTCGCGGCGGTAACCTTCGTACTGCGCCCGGACGACGTCGGTCTTCACCACAGCCGGCGTCAGGCGGGTCACGGCGCGCAACAACTTGACCTTTTCGTCGCGCACCGCCTCGGCGGCAAACGAGACCGGCGGTTCCATGCCGACGAGCGCCAGCAACTGGAACATGTGATTCTGGACGATATCGCGCAGCGCCCCCGCTTTGTCATAGTAGGCGCCGCGGTTGCCGATGCCGTCCGCTTCGGTGACGTCCATCTGCACGTGGTCCACGTAGCGGCGGTTCCAGATGGGTTCGAAAATGCCGTTCGCAAACCGGAACGCCAGGATGTTCTGGACGGTTTCCTTCCCGAGGTAATGGTCGATCCGGTAAATCTGCGATTCGCGGAGCCCCGCCGTCAGTTCTGCGTTCAGCCGCCGGGCGCTCTCGAGGTCGTAGCCGAACGGTTTCTCAACCACGACGCGCCGCCAGCCCTCCCGTTCCTCCGCCAGGCCGCTCGCGGCGAGATGCCGGCCCACGGTCGCAAACAATTCGGGCGGTATCGCGAGATAGAAAAGATAGTTCGGCGGAACGTTGTCGCGGCGGCCAATGTCGGCGAGGACGGTCTTCAACCGCTCGTATAGCGCCGCATCATTCAGCTCGCCCGAGATGTAGTGAAGGCGATTGCCGATGCGCTCCCAGAGCGCCGGGTCGAGCGGTTCTCCTTCCTCTCGTTCGACGATCGCGCGGGTCTCGGTCCGATAGGCGTCTTCAGCCAGAGGGGGCCTGGCAACGCCCGCGATTGCGAATGGCTCCGGCAGCAGGCCGGCCTCGGCGAGGTTATAGACAGCCGGCAGAAGTTTGCGTCGCGCCAGGTCGCCCGACGCGCCGAAGATGACGAGGACGCCCGGGTCAGCGCGGGGGTTCGACATGGCCGCCGAACTGGGCCCGCAGGGCCGACAGGACCTTGTCGGCGAAGCTGTGCGTGACGCGCGAACGGAATCGCGTATACAGCGCCGTCGTCAACACCGTCGCGGCCACTTCCTCTTCGATCGCCGTCGCCACAGTCCATCGCCCTTCGCCGGAGTCTGCGACGTGTCCGGCGAACTGATCGAGCGCCGGATCCTTCGCCAGAGCCACCGCCGTCAGGTCGAGGAGCCACGATCCGATGACGCTGCCGCGCCGCCAGACTTCCGCGACCTCGGCCAGCTTCAGGTCGTATCTCTGCTCGGCAGGGAGGTGCTCCGCCGAGGCATGGCGGAGGATGTCGAAGCCTTCCGCGTATGACTGCATCAGGCCGTACTCGATGCCGTTGTGAATCATCTTGACGAAGTGGCCGGCGCCGGCAGGGCCGCAGTGCAGGAAGCCGTCTGGCGCCGTCGAGTCGGCCGGAAGTCCTTCGGTGGCAGCCACCGCACCCTGGCCCGGCGCAAGCGTTCGGAAGATTGGCGTGAGCCGGGCGAATGTACCGGGATCGCCGCCGACCATCAGGCAATAGCCGCGTTCGGCGCCCCAAACACCGCCGCTCGTGCCGACGTCCATGTAGTCGATCCCGCGGGCGGCCAGTTCGCGCGCGCGTCGAACATCGTCCTTGAAATAAGTGTTGCCACCATCGACGACGGCGTCGCCGCGGGTCAGGCGTTGCGCGACCGCCGTCACGGTCTGCTCGGTCGGAGCGCCGGCGGGCACCATGATCCAGACGGCTCGCGGCGGATCGAGACGAGCAACAAAGTCGTCCATCGATTGGGCGGCGACGGCGCCATCCCGCGCGAGCGCCTGGATCGCGCCGGCGCTCTGGTCCCACGCGACCACCTGGTGGCCGCCGGCCATGAGCCGGCGGGCCATGTTGCCGCCCATCCGGCCAAGACCGATCAGGCCAAGTTGCATGCGTGATTCACGTTCAGGTTCGGTTCTGCGCCTGGCGCTGCTCCAGCGCCAGGATCTTGTTGAGGCGGCGCTGGTGGCGTTCTTCTCCGGAGAACGTTGCCCCGAGGAACGCCGCGGCGATCTCGTGAGCCAGGGCCGGGCCGATCACGCGAGCGCCGAGGCACAGCACGTTCATGTCGTCGTGTTCGACAGCCTGGTGAGCAGTATACGTATCGTGAACGACGGCGGCGCGAATGCCCTGTATCTTGTTGGCCGCGATCGAGACCCCGGCGCCGCTCCCGCACACGATGATGCCGCGCTGAGCGCGGCCGCCGGTCACGGCTTCGCCCACCGATTGCGCGCAGTCGGGATAATCCACCGCAGCGGTCGAGTGGGTGCCAAGGTCGAGCACGTCGTGCCCCTGCCGGCGGAGGATCTCGGCGAGGTCACGTTTCATCTCGAACCCCGCATGATCGCCGGCAATCGCAATGCGCATCGAATGTCTATGCTACCGGCTACCGGCTACCGACTACCAGCTACCGACTACCAGCTATGACGGCCTGATATAATTCGTTCATGCGAAATACCGCTAACTCTCTGGCGGCCGCGGCTTTTGCGGCTGTGGCCGGGGTGGCGCTGCTGGTGACGGGGCAGGCCCGCCCGGCGGCCCAGACACAGACGGCGCCCCCGAAGCCGACATTCTCGGTTCAGGTCGATCTCGTCACGACCGACGTGATCGTGCGCGACCAGCGTGATCAGTTCGTCTCGGACCTCAAGCCGGAGGAGTTCGAGGTCTTCGAGGACGGCGTACCGCAGAGCATCGTGTCGCTCGTGCTTACCCACGGCGGCCGGGTATTCAACGTACAGGCGCCGCCGCCGGCGGCGGCACCAGAAGGCATCATCCTTCCGCCCGCGCGTCCGACCAACGACGCCGCCGGCCGCGTTTTCCTGATCTTCATCGACGATTTCCACCTCGACTTCCGGATGACGCCGCGCACCCGTGACCTGATGCAGCGGATGTTGAAGAACCTGGTGCACGACGGCGACATGTTCGGGATCGTCTCGAGCGGCACGTCGTCGATCTCCGAGCAGTTGACCTATGACCGGCAGGTGCTCGAGGCGGCGATCAGCCGTGTCACTGGCAGCGGGCTGCGGCCGGAAGACATCATCAAGGGGATGCAGAGCAACCAGGGGTCCGAGTTGCGCTATCGCGCGCACGTGGCGTTCAAGACCGCGTACGAATTGATGAGGAACCTGGAGAGCCTGCGGAACCGGCGGAAGGCCGTCATCTACATCAGCAGCGGTTACGACTTCAATCCGTTCGAGACGTCGCGGCTGAAGTACCAGGCGGAGCTGTACGGCCTCGACACAAACGACGCAAACCAGTTCGATCCGTTTACGCAGTCGCAGAACAACGGCAATACCTTCGCCGAAGCGGATCTCGTCCGCGAACTGGCGGAGCTGACCCGCGCCGCGAATCGCGCCAACGCGACCTTCTACACCATTGATCCGCGCGGTCTGATCGCGGGGCAGGACCTGGGCGACGAGCAGGTGGACGCTGCCGAATGGCAGAACCACATCCGCGAAACGCAGGACAGCCTCCGCGTCCTCGCGGAGCAGACCGGCGGCATCGCCGTCGTCAATCAGAACGACTTCGACAAGGCGCTGAAGCGGATCGACGCGGAAACCAGCGACTACTACGTGCTCGGGTACTACTCGACCAACCCGGATCCACTGAAGCGGACCCGGCGGATCGAAGTCAAGACCAAGCGGGACGGCGTGAATGTGTGGTCGCGCACGTCGTACTCGTTGCGCCCCACTCCAGCGCCTCAATAATGCCGCGGCGCCCGCGCGGCCTCATCGAAGCGCGGGCGTATCTGTTCGAACACACGCATCACTTCTGATACCGGCCGCGGCAGCCGGCTCATCTTCGGATAGAGCCATCCCGTCTGGCGCCGCAGCGTGTGGCCGGCGATGCGGCTGCAGAACAGCGACTTCGCCTCCACGTCCGCGGCTGCCGCCTGCCACGGCACCACGCTGATTCCCAGTCCGTATCGCACCATCGCCTTGATGATCTCCACGTTCTCGGTTTCCATGACGATGTCGGGTTCGATGCGCTCGCGGGTGAAGAACTCGTCGACCAGCCGGCGGGTGACGGATCCGGTCTCGAACAGAATGAACGGCTGCTTGTCGAGATCGGCCGGGATGATCTGCCGCTTCTTCGCGAGCGCGTGAGCGGGGTAGACCGTCAGCAGGAGTTCTTCCTGCAGCACGGGCACCGACACGAGGTCGGCCGCTTCAACCGGGAGCGTGACGAGGCCGAGGTCGCCCGCGCCGGATCGCAGCATGGCGATTGAGCGGTCGGCGCTGCCAACGGTGATTTTCAAATCCAGGCTCGGGTGCGTCCGCCGCATCTCGGCCAGCAGGGCAGGGAAGACGTAGAGGCACACGGTCATCCCGCCGACCAGGCGCATCGTGCCGCGCAGCGACTCCTGGGTGTCGCTGATCGCCGACACCGTGTCCTGTACGTCCTGGAAGACCCGGTGGCTCAACTGGAGCAGCGATTCGCCTGCGGGAGTAATGCGGATCCGGCGGCCGATGCGATGGAACACCGCTTCGCCGAGCTCCTCCTCGAGCAGCAGCACCTGGCGGCTGATCGCCGACTGCGAGACGCGGAGCTTCTCGCCCGCCGCGGTGAAGGAGCCGGTATCCGCAATCGCGCGGATGATCTCCAGTTGCCGCAGATCCATGCGCGGCAGGATACATGCGCTGCGCGCATGGGTGCAACACGATCGATGTGTGTTTTAGGCCTCTCGATCGGTGAGGGTAGCCCGGGTTCGCGAGACCGCTTCTTTCAAATACCCGGTGTCGAGCTCGATCCCCACGAAGCTCACTCCGAGTTGCGCGCAGGCGACGGCAGTGGAGCCGAGGCCAAGAAAAGGATCGGCGACGACCTGGATGCGGTCGAGGCCGTGCAGCCGCAGGCACATCTCCGGGAGTTTGGGGGGAAAGGTCGCCGGATGAGGGCGATCTTTTTCGCGGTTCTGGATGGTTTCGTAGGGGATGAACCAGGTGTTGCCACGACAGCGGACGCCCGATGCGGCGGCCCGCCAGCGGCCGACGTTCGACTGGTCCTGGTAGCGGACGCCAATCGCCTGACGGTCGAGTGGCGCATTTCCGTCACGCGTGAAATGGAACACGAACTCGTGGCAGTCGTGAAGGAACCGGCGGCTGTTGATCGGTTTGTAATGACCAACGGCCAGGTCGTGGTCCAGGCGCGCCCGGCTGCCGGCCAGCGCTTTTTCGATCGCGATCGACTTGATCCAATGAATCGTGTTCTGCAGGCGGAGATACGGCCGGGCGGCCTGCGCGATGTCGATGGCCGTCCAGGGATCGGTTGGCTTTGCCCCGACATTCAGGAACAGGGATCCGGAAGCGGAGAGTGCCCCCGCCGCGCGTTTGACCCATTCCGCCGTCCACGCCAGATACCGGTCCCGCGGAATCGTGTCGTCGTAGGTGCTGTACTGGATGCCCAGGTTATAGGGCGGAGATGTGACGATCGCGTCGACGGAGCCGGCCGGCAGCCGCTCGAGCAGATCGAGACAGTCGCCAAGATAGAAACGAAGTGTCGAACGGCCGGACTTGAGAGAAGTGTGGGGAGACGGAAACCGGGGCACTGAGTGGGATTGTACCGCTACGGTACACCCCGACTCAGGACACCTTGACGGCGAGCGAAGCGACCTGCGCGACCGAACCGCGGTCCGCAGCGATGGTGTGATTGCGGCGATGGCCGTATGAATCGCAGGCCTGGCCTTTTTCCTCGACGTAGGTCAGCTCACGACTGGTCGCGACTTCGCGATACCGGCCGATTACGCATCCGCAAGTCAGAGTTCTGAATCCCAGGAGACGCACCAGACTCATTGCCGCCCTCCGCCGCACGCGTGAGCAAACTCTGTACCGCGGAGTTGGCCGCGCATCACGTGAATCAACGCGCAGGCGGGCGACGGCGAACGCGCGGAATTGCCCGCAAAGTCGAAGGTGCGGAGAGAGAGGCGATTACGATGCTGTGTCGGCGACGCCACGCAGGCGTGGCGGTAGACCGACAGCGTGGATCCCCTTCAAGGGTTTGGACGCCCTTCTACTCGCGACGCTCGCTCACGGCAGGCTAACCGTTAGCGGATTGCCTCGACTGCATCGCCTTGAAGCTTTCGAGCTCCACGGCCCGCTGCCGCGACGCGGCCAGCCGTGCGCGCACGATGCGGAAGAGGAAGGTGGCGTGCAGCAGGGCGATGATCCCAAGTTCCACGGGCGTCGGCAGGCGCACGAGCGCGGGAATGAGGTTGATGATCGCGGTGCCGGCGAAGAGGACCGAGAACAGCGGATCGATCCCGCCGCCCGGGAGCGCCGGTCCGACGGTCATCACCGCCGTTTCCCAATGTGGCCCATCCGGGAGCGCTTCGTAGTAAACCTGCAGGTACCGGCCGATCCGTTCGGCACCGACGTGAAGGGCGTGAACCGCTTCGAACCCCCCAACCAGCACTGCCAGCGAGATGAGACTGCCGACCGGCGGGCCGGCGTAGAGCAGAAGGGCGAGTGTCAAAACCGCCCATCCCAGGCAGGTCACCGGGACAATAGTCATCCTGGCGGTGCCTCTCAGGGCAATAGTCTGCCTCAGCACGGCAAACTCGGCGGACCTCAACGGATCAGTCATCGTAAGTCACCATATTTATTGAGCTCTACTGGCATTGGTTTTGGAAACGCTGAGCGCATAGGCGGATGAGGTGACGCAAATCCGAACGCAAGGGTATCTGTGGACCCCCCGGTCGTGTCAAAAGACCTTGCACGCTACAGTTTGTTTGCTACAATGCCGACACATTCCGTAACAAGTTAAGACTCAAGGGGTTGCCCGTGTTCCAGGCTCGGCTGTTGAGGAATGTCCAACTGATCTGTGTGCTAGCCGCCCTTGGCCTGCCAGCGGCGACAGCTGCGCAGACGGCAGCTCCTCGCGGACCAAGCCAGTCACCGCCCAAGCTCACCCTTTCACAGAAGAGCACAACCGCACCCAAGGCGACCGCGCCGGCCAAGAAGACGGTGTCGGCAGCTGCGCGCCGCCGCGCGGCTGCGAAAGCGCGCGCCGCCGCCGCGGCACGAGCGCAGCGCGAGGCTGAAGAACCGAAGTTCAAGCTCGATGATCGCGGCGAGCTGGTGCCGGATCTGCGAGCCGAAGCGGCCATCATTTACGACCCCGCCACAGGCCACGTGCTGTGGGAGCAGAACTCGCAGAACGAGCGCTCGATTGCGAGCATCACCAAGGTGATGACCGCCGTGGTCTTCCTCGAAAGCTCGCCGGACCTGACTGAAGAAGTCGTCGTCGAACGCGCCGACATGCGGAACGCGTCGACCACCTACATCCGTGCCGGCTACAAGCTGACGAAGTCAGACGTGCTTCACCTCACGCTGATCGCCTCCGACAACGCGGCGGCCCGCGTGCTGGCGCGCGTCTCGCCGCAGGGTTCGACCGCATTCATTGCGCGGATGAACGAGAAGGCGGCGGAACTCGGGCTCACCACCACGCACTACGCCGATCCCTCGGGCCTGCTGTCGGAGAACGTCTCGTCGGCCTACGACATGGCGCGCCTGATCGCGTTCGTCGGCCAGGACGAACGGATCGCCGGCGTCATGCGCAAGGCGAATCACAGCATCCAGGTCGGACGTCGCACGATCAGCATCCACAGCACGAATCAGCTCGTCATGAAGGGCGACGTGGACGTGCTCGGCGGCAAGACGGGATTCATCCGCAAGGCGGGCTACTGCCTGGCGACGCTGCTGCGGCTGCCGCAGGGGGGGCCGTCGGTAGCGGTCGTGGTGCTCGGCGCCCGATCGAATGCCGGACGCTTCTGGGAAACGCGGCACCTCTTCAACTGGCTCTCGAGCAAGGCGTCGGATCTGTTTGCCGTGCCGGTCGAGGCTGCCACCGTCACGAACTAGCGGCGGCGCGGAAGCTAGCGGAAGCCTGAAGGCTTCCGCCTACCGAGCCACCCAGCTACCCAGCCACCCAGCCACCTAGCTACCCAGCTACCCAGAGTATCCGCGCTGTATGGCTGCCGCGTCGAGCGGCAGGGTCGCCACCGTGTCGACCACCGGCATGACCGGACGCGAGGCGCGGCGCCCGTCGTACGCTTTCAGGTAGCGACGGCACACGTCACAGGCGTAGACGCGATACTGGCCGTCGGTCGTCGCAAATGACGTGATCCGCGAGCGCTCGCTGTTCCGGCAATAGGGGCACGTGAGCGGTTCGAATTTCCAGCGGAGCGCGCAGCGTCCGCAGAT
>Ga0209486_10000352_pt1 | contig 21013 bp, 13 predicted proteins | sample NCCompost_FD_187518 | JGI IMG/M metagenome (GOLD analysis project Ga0209486, IMG submission 187518) | Agricultural soil microbial communities from Utah to study Nitrogen management - NC Compost (SPAdes) (version 2) | ecosystem: Environmental > Terrestrial > Soil > Agricultural land | place...
CATTACCGGTGAGGTCAAGGATTCATCCGGTGCCACGATTCCAGGCTCAACCGTAACGGCAACGAACGTCGCCACCAACGCGACGCGCACCCAGGCCAGCAACGAGGTGGGCGCCTTCACGTTTCCGGCGATGCCCCCCGGCGTCTATCGTGTCAAGGCCGAACTGGACGGCTTCAAACCGTCCGAAAACCAGGTGGAACTGCACGTGGAGCAGACGGTCCGCGTGAACCTCGCGCTGGAGATTGGCGCCTTCACCGAAACCACGGAGGTGACGGCCGCGACGCCCCTCCTCACGACGGAGAACGCGACGGTCGGCACGGTCATCGAGAACCGGCGCATCGTGGAGCTGCCGCTCAACGGCCGCAACTACCTGAGCCTGATCGCGCTCAGCCCGAACGTGAGCGCGGGGTTCGCCGGTGCCGGGCAGGCGGGCGATCGCCAGGGCGGCTCGCGCGCCAACCAGCAGATCTCCATCTCGGGCCAGCGGCGCGAGTTCAACTACTACACGCTCGACGGCGTGGACAACACGGATGTCAACTTCAACACCTACATCTTCCTGCCGTCGGTGGACGCGCTCGAAGAGTTCAAGGTGCAGACGGGCATCTACTCCGCGGAATTCGGCCGCGCCGCGGGGCAGGTGAACGTGGTCACGAAGTCCGGCTCCAACGCCTTCCACGGCACGGTCTTCGAGTTCCACCGCAACGACAAGTTCGACGCCCGGCCCTACGCCTTCACGGCGGCGCAGGCCGCCGCGCCCAAGCCCGATTTCAGCTGGCACCAGTTCGGCTACACGGCTGGCGGACCAGTGGCGAAGAACCGGCTGTTCTTCATGTCGAACTGGGAAGGCTACAAGGACAACAAGACGAACCTGGTTCCCTTCACCGTGCCCACGGCCGCCATGCGTGCGGGCGACTTCTCGGCCTACACCGGCCAGCTGTGGGACCCGGCCACGTGCGCGGTCACGGGCACCGTGCGCTCGTGCCTGCCGTTCGCCGGCAACCAGATCCCGTCCAATCGCATCGCGCAGATTTCCAAGGACCTGCTCGAGTTCTATCCGGAACCAAACGCCACGGGCACGGCGAACAACTACATCTCGACGCAGGATCGCGTCATCGACCGCAAGCAGTACACCCAGCGCATGGACTTCATCCAGAGCTCGAAGTCGCTCTTCATGGGCCGCTACAGCTGGAGCCACGACGACGAGGTGTCGCCCGCCCTGGCGCAGAACGGCTCGAAGCTGCTGAACACGGTGCACCAGCTCATGGTCGGCAACACCTACACGATCTCGCCGACGGTGCTCAACGAGGTCCGCTTCGGCTACAACTCGTTCTTCAACACCTTCGGCCGCGAGCTCGCCTTCGTGCGCGACGTGGTGAAAGAGCTCGGGATTCCCGGCATCTCGGAGGGCACGCCCGAATCGTGGGGCATTCCGGCGATCGGCGTCACCGGATTCAGCGGCTTCGGCGACAGCACGGAAGGCCCCTATACGAACCGGAACAAGGTGTACGAGTTCACCGACAACCTGTCCTGGTTCAAGGGCCGGCACTCGTTCAAGGCGGGCGGCAGCGTCCGGTTCGATCACTACAACCAGGTGGGCAACCAGTTCTCGCGCGGCTCGTTCACCTTCGACGGGCGCGCCACCGGATCGCTCACTGGCGTGGCCACGTCGGGCGCGCCGGCGTTTGCCGACTTCCTGCTCGGCACCATGCGCACGGCGGAATCGGCCGTGGCGCTTGCGACCACGAACTTCCGCTCCGTCAGCCAGGCCTACTACTTCACCGACACGTGGCGCGTGCGCGACGACATGACGCTCGATCTCGGCATCCGCTACGAGTACGTGCCACCGTGGCTCGACAAGGGTGGCACGCTGATCAACGCCTACCTGCCGTACCACGACACCGGGATGCCGGTGGCAGACTTGTCGCGCCATCCGGTGCTGGTGCGGATTGGCGAGGGCGACTTCTACGAGGACTCGCCGATCCGCTTCGCGCCGAACATCCAGACCGCGCGCGACGGCCGGATGGGCGAGCGGCTGGTGAACGACGACAAGAAGAACTTCGCGCCGCGCGTCGGCTGGGCCTGGACGCCGAGTCCGAACTGGTCGGTGCGGGCCGGCGCCGGCGTCTTCTACATGCAGGACACGGGCAACCCCCGGTTCGACATGGCGCGCAACGCGGCCGGCCGCCGGCAGGACACGTCGGACCCGCTGCGGCTGAATCTGAACTGGGCGGCGCCGTTCGCCGGATCGGGCACCAACGTGTGCGGCGTGCAGCCGCCGCTCGTCTGCGTGTCGAACCACTACGTGCTGGGCAACATGTACGGCCGCAAGACGCCGTACATGGTGCAGTACGTCTTCAACGTGCAGCGCGAGCTGGGTCGATCCACCGCGGTGGAAATCGGCTACCTGGGCTCCCGCAGCAAGCAGCTCGAACGGATGTTCGACGCCAACGAGGTGACCCCGGGGACCGGCAACCTGCAGGACCGCCGGCCGTATCCGGAGTTCACGAAGATCCAGGAAATCGGCAACGTGGCCGAGGCCGAATACAACTCGATGGCGGTGAAGGTCACGCGGCGGCTCGATCAGGGGCTGTCGCTGCTGGTCGGCTACACGCTCTCGAAGAGCGAGGACAACGGCAGCGGCATCCGCGTGCTCAACGGCGACGCCCTGTTCCCGCAGAACAGCAACTGCTTCGAATGCGAGTGGGGGCTGTCGATCTTCGACGTCCGCCACCGCTTCGTCACGTCGCTCCTCTACGAGCTGCCCTTCGGGCCCGGCAAGCCGCTCCTGAAGGACGGCGTGGGCGGCGCCCTGCTCGGCGGCTGGCAGATCAGCGCGATCGTCAACAAGTCGAGCGGCTTCCCGCGGGATCCCGCGGCGGGCACCGACATTCCCGGTACGGGAGCGCAGACCTATCGCCCGAATCTCGTGTCGGGGCAGGATCCCAACGACGGCCCGCAGACGATCCAGCAGTGGTTCAACACCTCGGCGTTCGCCCTCCCCGCGCAGGGTACCTACGGGAACGCCGGGCGCAACATCGTCATCGGTCCGGGCATCTTCACCACGGACGCGTCGCTGATTCGCAACTTCTACTTTGGCGGGACCCGGTCGCTGCAGTTCCGGCTCGAAGCCTTCAACCTGTTCAACAACCCGGTGTGGGGCGACCCGCAGATGTCGATGGCGAGCCCGCTCTACGGGACGATCAACACCACGAGAACCCCGATGCGCGAGCTGCAGCTCGGCGTGAAGTTCGCGTTCTGAAGACCGTGCACCCGGGTTCGGGCCCCCGCGCCTGAACCCGGGCTTTCTGATGCGTATCTCTCGACTGGACACCGGCGTTCTGCTCGATCGCGACGGCACGCACCTGCTGCTCGACGAGGAGTGGGATGCGCTCATCAATCGTCAGGACCTGGCCCAGTACCTGCGCCGGATCACAGGGCGCGCGCCCGCGAACGGCGCGGCTTCACTCCTGGCGCCGATCGGCAGCCAGGAAGTGTGGGCCGCCGGCGTCACCTACTACCGGAGCCGAACCGCCCGGATCGAGGAGTCGAAACCGTCGGGCGGCGGCAGCTTTTACGACGCCGTGTATCAGGCCGAGCGCCCGGAGCTCTTCTTCAAGTCCGCCCCGTGGCGGGTACGCGCGTCCGGCGAAGCGGTGCGCATCCGGCGTGATGCGCGGTGGTCCGTGCCGGAGCCGGAACTCGCGCTCGTGATCAACAGCCGCGGTGCCATCGTCGGCTACACCATCGGCAACGACATGAGCTCGCGCGACATCGAGGGCGAGAACCCGCTCTACCTGCCGCAGGCGAAGATCTACGACGGCTCGTGCGCGCTCGGCCCGGCCGTCCTGATTCGCGAGGACCCGTTGCCGCCCGACACGGCGATCGCGCTGCGGATCCTCCGCGGCGGAACCACGGCATTCGAGGGCGGCACCACGCTGGCGCAGATGCGCCGCACGCCGGAGGAGCTGGTGCAGTTCCTCTACCGGGAGACGAGCTTCCCCCAGGGCTGCGTGCTGCTGACCGGCACGGGCGTCGTGCCGCCGGACGACTTCACGCTGCGCGAGGGCGATGCCATCGCGATCACCGTCGAGCCGATCGGCACGCTGGAAAACGTGGTGCGATGAGGAGGCTCTGGGGGCTCCGCTGGTGGATGATGGGCCTGCTGATGGTGGGGTCGATCATCAACTACCTCACACGCAGCACGCTGGCGGTGGCGGCGCCGAGCGTCCTGAAGGATCTCGACATCAGCACGCAGCAGTACTCGTGGATCCTCAGCGCGTTCCAGGTGGCGATCATGCTGCAGCCGCTCTGCGGCTACGTGATGGACACCGTCGGGCTGAAGCTCGGCTTCGCCATCTTCGCGGTCGCCTGGTCGTTCGTCAGCATGGCGCACGGCCTGGCGGGCAGCTGGCAGGCGCTCTTCGGCCTTCGCGCACTGCTCGGATTCGCGGAAGGGTCGGCGAATCCGGCGGGCATCAAGGCGACCTCCGAATGGTTCCCTGCCACCGAGCGCGGTCTCGCCGGCGGTGTGTTCAACATGGGAGCGTCGCTCGGTTCGATGCTCGCCGCGCCGCTCGTCGCGTGGGCCATCCTGGCCCACAGCTGGCAGTTCGCGTTCGTGCTCACCGGTGTGATCGGGCTCGCCTGGGTGGCGTTGTGGCTGGTGTTTTACCACTCGCCCTCCACGCACAAGGGGCTCTCGGCTCGCGAACGGGACTACATCCTGTCCGGGCAGGAGACACACCTGGCGGGAGTAGGCCGGCCGTCGATCCGGACACTCCTCGGCCAGCGCAACTTCTGGGGCATCGCGATCCCCAGGTTCCTCGCCGATCCGACCTGGGGCACGCTGACGTTCTGGCTGCCGCTCTATCTGACGACCGTGCGGGGATTCGATCTGAGGCAGATCGCCCTCTTCGCATGGCTGCCGTTCCTGGCGGCCGACCTGGGATGCATGTTCGGCGGGACGATCAGCATCGCGCTGCAGAAGTACTTCGGTATCGGCCTGATCAACGCCCGCCGCGGCGCCTTTACGGCGGGAGCGCTGATGATGGTGGGGGTGGCGTTCGTCGGTACCGTGCAGAATCCGTACATGGCGATTGCGCTGCTCAGCCTGGCGGGGTTCGCGCACCAGACGCTCTCCGTCACGGTCATCACCATGGCGTCCGATCTCTTCAAGCGCAACGAGGTGGCGACCGTGGCCGGAATGGCCGGTACCTGCGGCAACGCCGGCGTACTGATCTTCTCGCTGCTCATGGGGGCGCTCGTGGTACGGATCGGCTACACGCCGTTCTTCGTCGGCCTGGCCGCGCTGGATCTGCTCGGCGCGGTGATCCTGTGGACGGTCGTTCGGGAGCGACGGCCGGACACGATGGCCGCGGTCGCGTGATGTGGGGCACATGGTCACGCCACGCGTGATTCGCAACCCGATTCTTCGTGGATTCAACCCGGACCCGTCGATCGTCCGCGTCGGTGACGACTACTACATCGCGACGTCCACGTTCGAGTGGTTCCCGGGCGTCCAGATCCATCACTCGCGCGACCTGGCACACTGGCGGCTGGCGGCGCGGCCGCTCAACCGCGCGAGCCAGCTCGACATGCGTGGCGAGCCCGATTCGTGCGGCGTCTGGGCGCCGTGCCTGACGTACGCGGACGGGCTCTTCCATCTGTGCTACACCGACGTGAAGCGCTTCGGTCGCACGTCAGCGGCGGGCGCCTCCGGTGCGTCGCTGCGCGACTTCCACAACTATCTCGTGACGAGCGCGCGAATCGACGGCGACTGGTCGGAACCCGTGCGGCTGAACAGCAGCGGGTTCGACCCGTCGCTCTTTCACGACGACGACGGCCGCAAGTACCTCCTGAACATGCTGTGGGACCATCGCCCGGGACAGAACCGGTTTGCCGGGATCGTTCTGCAGGAGTACTGTCCACGGGAGCAGACGCTTGTCGGCAAGCGACACGTCATCTTTGGCGGCACTCCTCTGGGCTTCACCGAAGGCCCACATCTCTACAAGCGCGACGGCTGGTACTACCTGATCACGGCTGAAGGCGGCACGGGGTGGGGGCATGCCGTCACGATGGCGCGGTCGCGGACGCTGTTGGGCCCGTACAAGCTGCATCCAGACGTGTACGTGCTGAGCGCGCGGCACCGTCCCGACGCGCCGCTTCAGCGAGCGGGCCACGCCGACCTCGTCGAGACACAGTCGGGAGAGACCTACATGGTCTACCTATGTGGCCGGCCGCTCGGCAACCGCGGCCGCTGCACGCTCGGACGCGAGACGGCGATTCAGCCGATGCAGTGGGGTGCCGACGGTTGGCTGCGCACGACGGACGGAGACGGCATCCCGCAGGTTGCAGTGCCGGCGCCTGCGGAGCTGACGCCGCAGCCGCAGCCCCTCGCGCCCGTCCGGGAGGAGTTCGACGCCGTCACGCTGCCGCCTGCGTTTCAGTGGCTGCGATCGCCGGCGCCGGACGAGCTGTTCAGCCTTGGAGCGCGTCCCGGCTACCTGCGACTCTACGGTCGCGAAACGATCGGGAGCCTCTTCACGCAGGCGCTCGTGGCCCGGCGTCAACAGGCCCACTGCTTCAGCGCGTCGACGCTGGTGGAGTTCGAGCCGCAGCACTTTCAGCAGATGGCAGGCCTCGTCTGCTATTACAACAGCGCCAAGTTCCACTACTTGTACCTGTCGCGCGACGACAGCGGCAGACACCTCCGCGTGATGTCGGCGCTTCCAGACCAGGTGACGTCGGATGCCTTCACGCCGCCGGTGGCCATCCCGGACGGGACGCCGATCGAGCTGCGTGTCGAGGTGGACTACGAGCGGCTGCGGTTCGCGTATCGCGTGCGGAACCGCGGGTGGGAATGGCTCCCCCAGCAGTTCGACGCCAGCATCCTCTCGGACGAAGCCAGCGCGCCAGGAGCGCCGAACTTCACCGGCACCTTCGTGGGCATGGCGTGTCAGGATCTGGCGGGCACGGCCATGCCGGCCGACTTCGACTGGTTTGAGTACCGGGAGCGGGGGTACATCGCCACCCTCCCGCCTGGATGACCGTGCGATCTGGAGCGTGGCTGTGCTGAGAGGTAGATGGCGCGCCGTGCTGGCCGTGACTGCCGTTACGGTTGGACTGATACCCGTCCTGCTCGCGCAAGGGGCCGTGCCGATCTACCGGCAGCCGAGCGCACCGCTGGAGACGCGCGTCTCGGATCTGCTGGCCCGGATGACCCTCGACGAGAAAGTGGCGCAGCTGCTCGGCATCTGGACCCGCAAGCGGGAAATCGAGGATCCGCAGGGGCGGTTCGATCCCGCCAACGCACGAGCACTTCTCGGGTTCGGGATCGGGGAGGTGTCGCGGCCGAGCGAAATCGCGCGGCCGATCCCTGGCCGGCGGGTGAGGTCGCCGCGCGAGCACGCCGTGTTCGTGAACGCCGTGCAGCAATGGCTCGTCGAGAACACGCGGCTGGGGATTCCGGCGATGTTCCACGAGGAGGCGCTCCACGGCCTCGTGGCGCCGAACGGCACGCACTTCCCGGTGCCCATCGGCCTGGCCAGCACCTGGGACCCGGCGCTCGTCGAACGCCTGATGAGCGTCGCCGCGCGCGAGGGCCGCGCGCGAGGCGTCCAGCACGTGCTGTCTCCCGTCGTCGATCTCGGCCGCGATCCGCGCTGGGGGCGCATCGAGGAGACCTACGGCGAGGATCCGTACCTGGTCACGCAGATGGGCGTGGCTGCCGTTCGCGGCTACCAGGGCACCACGCTGCCGCTGGCCGCCGATAAGGTGTTCGCCACCTTGAAGCACTTCGCGGCGCACGGATCGCATGAAGGGGGCATCAACACCGCGCCGCCGCTCGTCTCCGAGCGCCTGCTGCGCGCCGAGCTCTTCGTGCCGTTCGAGGCCGGGGTCAAGGCGGGCGCCTACTCGGTGATGCCGAGCTACAACGAGGTCGATGGCGTTCCCTCGCACGCAAGCCGCTGGCTGCTCACGGACATCCTGCGCGGAGAGTGGGGATTCAACGGCCTGGTCGCGGCGGACTACTCGGGGATCGAGCAGCTTCAGACCCGACACCGTGTGGCCATCGACAAGGCCGACGCTGCCGCGCAGGCGCTCGAGGCCGGCGTCGATCTCGAATTGCCCGACCCGCAAGGCTTTCCAGAGCTCCTCGAGCTCGTCAAGAGCGGCCGCCTTCCGGAGTCCGCGCTGGATCGATCCGTCGCGCGGATCCTGCGGGCGAAGTTCCTCGCGGGCGTGTTCGAAGCTCCCTTCGTCGATCCGGACCGGGCTGAACGCGTCGCCAACACGCCGGAGCACCAGGCGCTGGCCCTCGAGGCGGCGCGCAAGTCGATCGTCCTGCTCAAGAACCAGGGCGGCCTCCTGCCGCTCGATCGCCGCGCGGTGAAGACGCTCGCCGTGATCGGCCCGAATGCGAAGGGGCTGCGCCTCGGCGGGTACTCAGGCGATCCCGGCCGGGGCGTGGACGTGCTGTCCGGCATCACGGCCCGGGCGGGTGCCGGCATCAGGGTCGTCTACGCCGAGGGCGTGCGCATCACCGAGCACGACGCCAATTGGAGCGGCGACACGGTCGTCCTCGGCAACGCCACCCAGAACCGCGCGCGCATCCAGGAGGCGGTGAAGGTGGCGCGACAGGCCGATGCGATCGTCGTCGCCATCGGCACCAACGAGTCGGTCTCGCGCGAAGCCTGGTCCGACCGGCATCTCGGTGACGTGGCGGACATCGGTCTGATGAGTCAGCAGAACGACCTTGTGGCGGCGATGCTCGAGACCGGCAAGCCGGTGGTCGCGCTGCTCGTCAACGGACGCCCGTTGGCGATGCCGCTGGTCGCCGACCGCGTTCCCGCGGTGATCGAAAGCTGGTACGCGGGGCAGGAGGGGGGCACCGCGATTGCCGAAGTGCTGTTCGGCGACGTGAACCCTGGCGGCAAGCTACCGGTCACGTTCCCGCGCCACGCCGGCCAGCTCCCCGTCTACTACAATCGCCGGCCGACCTCGTTCCGCGACTATCTCGACGTCACCCGTGAGCCGCTGTGGGCGTTCGGCTTCGGCCTGAGCTATACGACCTTCCGGCTCGACGAACTGAGGGTTGGCGCGCCGGCGATCGGCCCCGGCGGCCGCACGGCCGCCACGGTGCGCGTCACCAACAGCGGCACGCGCGAGGGTGACGAGGTGGTGCAGTTGTATATCCGCGATCAGGTCAGCTCGGTGACCCGGCCGGTGAAGGAGCTGCGAGGGTTCGCGCGCGTGACGCTGAAGCCTGGCGAATCGAGGACGGTGAGCTTCACCCTCGGACCCGAGGAGCTGTCGATGATCGACCGCGCCATGCGGCGGGTCGTCGAGCCGGGCCGTTTCGACATCATGGTCGGCACCAGCGCCACGCCGAGCCTGACGGCCACGCTCGACGTCGTCGCGCGCTAGGCGACGCCGAGCAGCAGGTCGATCACGAGCTGGTCGAGCCGCTCGTAGGCGAGGCGGCGCGACGCGAGCGCCTGGCGATCGAACGCTTCGGCCTCGAGGGCCGCGGCGGCCTGGCGCGAGTAAGGCCCCAGTTCGTCACCGTCGCCGCGGATCTCGGCGAGCACGGTCTGGATGCCGTCGTGGGCGGCAAAGGCGCGCGCCTTGTCCTTGAGAATCAGATACGTCCGCATGCAGCCGCGGGCAAAGTCCCAGACGCCCTCGTCGTCCTCGGTGCGGTAGGCGTGCGCGTCGAAATGCCGCGGCCCGTCGTAGCCCTGCTCCTCGAGCAGCTTGACCAGGAAGAACAGCGGCTTGAGCGACTCGGAGCCGAAGCGCAGGTCCTGATCGAAGCGCCCGGGCTTCTGATCGTTGAGATCGATGTGAAAGAGCTTGCCGGCTTCGAGCGCCTGCGCGACGGCGTGGAGGAAGCTGAGCCCGGCCATCTGTTCGTGCGCGAACTCGGGGTTGACGCCCACCATCTCCGGGTGCGCCAGCGTGGGGATGAAGCCCAGATACGACGCCGTGGTGGGGAAGTAGATGTCGCCGCGCGGCTCGTTGGGCTTGGCCTCGAGCGCGAAGCGCAGGTCGTAGCGCTGGTCGCGGGCGTAGTCGCACAGGAAGTCGATGGCGTCGCGGAAGCGCTTGATGGCCTCGATGGGATCCTTGCCGGCATCGACCTCGGCGCCCTCCCGCCCGCCCCAGAACACGTAGGTGCGCGCGCCCAGCTCGACGCCCAGGTCCATGGCGCGCATCGTCTTCTGCACCGCGTAGCGGCGCACGCGGACGTCGTGCGACGTGAACGCGCCGTCCTTGAACACCGGATCGCTGAAGAGGTTGGTGGTGGCCATCGGCACGGTGACGCCGGTGGCGTCGAGCGCGGCGCGGAACTCGCGCACGATGCGGTCGCGCTCGGCCGCCGTGGCGTCGATCGGCACCAGGTCGTTGTCGTGGAAGTTCACGCCCCAGGCGCCGATCTCGGCGAGGCAGTGCACCGCCCGCACGGGGTCGAGCGGCGGGCGCACGAAGTCGCCGAAGGGATCGCGGCCGCGGTTGCCGACCGTCCAGAGGCCAAAGGTGAACTTGTCTGCCGGAGCAGGCGTGAGCTTCATGCGAGTTCCTCGCGCGTGCGGCGCGCGGCCGTGTCGGGCCCTTCTCCTTCGACCGCGACGTTCCGATGGTGGCCGCTGAACCGAGTACGTGATCGAGCGGCGGCGGCGCAGCCTTGCGCCTCATCCCGCGCTTACGTTATCACCGGGGTCGTTGACGCACTGGGCCTTGCTGGAAATTTGGAGCCACGGGGCGGCGGCGCCGGTTACGATGGCCCGCGAGCGGAGGACCGTCATGGCGGTGATCGAGCGGCGCGCGGCGGCCCTGGTGCTCCTCGCGGCAGTTGGCGTCGTGGCGTGCACGACGGCGAAGAACGAGCGACCGGGGCCGGCATCGTTCGGTAAGCTGGGCGACACGCCGGTGCAGATCTACACGCTGACCAACACGAACGGGGTCGTCGCCAGGATCACCAACTACGGCGCCATCGTGACGGAGCTGCACGTACCCGACCGGAACGGCGCGATGGCGGACGTCGTGCTCGGTTTCGAGAGCCTCGACGGCTACCTCGGAACCCCTCCCTACTTTGGCGCGATCGTGGGGCGCGTCGCCAACCGCATCGGCAATGCCGAGTTCACGCTGGAGGGCCGGCGGTACGCGCTGGCGCCGAACGACAAGCCCCACCACCTGCACGGCGGCGGGCGGGGGTGGGACAAGGTGCTGTGGAACGCAAGGCCCGTGGACACCGCCGAAGGTCCGGCCCTCGAGCTGACCTATGTCTCGAAGGACGGCGAAGAGGGGTATCCAGGCACCGTGAGGGCGCGGACGGTGTACACGCTGACGGCCGACAACACTCTCAAAGTCGAGATGGAAGCCACGACGGACGCGACCACGCTCGTCAACATGGCGCACCACAGTTACTGGAACCTCGGTGGCCACGACTCGGGCACGATCCTCGATCACGAGCTGACGCTCGACGCCGACGAGTACACGCCGGGTTCGCCAATGGTCCCTTACGGCGAGGTCAAGCCGGTGAGCGGCACACCCTTCGATTTCACCCGCGCCAAACCGATCGGCCGGGATCTGAAGCAGGCCGGCGGGACGCCGGTCGGCTACGACCACAACTTCGTGGTCAACGGCGATCCGACTCGACTCCGCCAGGTGGCCCGTCTCAGACATCCCAGGACGGGCCGGGTCATGACGGTATCAGCCGATCAACCCGGCGTGCAGTTCTATACCGGCAACTTCCTGGACGGATCCATCGAGGGGAAGGGCGGCGCCGCCTACGGCCAATATGCCGGGCTCTGTCTGGAAACGCAGAAGTTTCCCAACGCGATCAACGTGCCCGCCTGGCGGGACCAGGTGATCCTGAGCCCGGGGCGGGGGTATCGCCACGTGATGGTTCACGCCTTCAGCGCCGAGCGGTGACGATCTACTTCGCGCCCGCTCGCAACTTCGACGCCAGCGCGCACTCCGCCATCACGGTGAAGTAGCGCTGCACGCCGTCGGTGCCGACGAGGAACGGGTGATCCTCGCCGGGCTCGCGCTTGAGCGGCACCAGGCGCGCCTTCGTATAGGCGCCGTCGTATTCGCTGTGGTTGGAGAGGAGCACGGCGGCGCCCACTTCGGCGGCCACGCCGGCGATCTTCTTCTGCGACGCGATGTACTCGTCCCACCGCGCGCCGTCGGTGCCGAAGGCGCCGGTCAGTGTGCCGCCTGAATACGCCACCATCACGGTCTTGCCCTGGTCCTTCACCGGGAAGACGTAGGACAGCGTGCCCGGCGTGTGCCCCGGCGTCGGCACCACGGTCACCGTGGTGTCGCCCAGCGTGACCTTCGTCCCCTCGCGCCCTACGGTGATGTCGCCGGTGCCGCGGGTCGGCACGCCGCCCGCCGCGGTGGCCGGACGCTGCAGCGTGGACTCCCAGTCCGCCGCGCCCATCACCACCTTGGCGCCGTAACGCTTCTGGAGCTCCGCCGCACCCTGATCGTGATCGCCGTGCGCGTGGCTGATGATGACGTATCTGATGTCGCGCGGGTCGAGCCCGAGCGTGGTCAGCCCGTCGACGATCTCGGGCTGTGTCGCCCAGGCGAAATTCGTGTCGATGATGATGATTCCCGCGCTGGTGTGCAGCGCCCATGACGAATGCTGGCGCGTGCCGAGCCAGTAGAAGTTGTCGAAGACCTTGTAGGGGGACGCGTACCAGTTCGCCCGGTCGGGTGTTGCGGGCGCGCCGCCACCGCGGGCCGGTGCGCCTCGACCGCCAGCGCCAGGGCCGCCGCCGCGGGGCGCGCTCGGCAGGCAGAGATTCACGAAGGTGGCGCGGTACTCCTGTCCGGCGGCCGCCCTGGCCGCCGCGATGTGCGTGTCCACCTCGCTGGCGGGCGCCTGGGCCTGCGAAGCCGCAGCCAGGAGCAGCGCGCCAAGCGTGCCAATCAGAATCGGTGTGCGGTGCATCGTTGTTCCTCGCGCGAAGTGTGGCTCATGGAATCGCCCAGGGGAAGACGTAGGCGTACATCATCACGATCAGGCCGACGAGCGACGCCAGCACGATACTGTGCCAGAAGACCGCCTTGAAGATGGCGGCCTCCTGGCCCTGCTGGTGCGTGGCGGAGCTTGCCACGACGATGGATTGGGCGTCGATCATCTTGCCCATCACGCCGCCGGTGGTATTGGCCGCACCCATCAGGATCGGGCTCAGGTTCAACTGCTCCGCGGTCACCTTCTGCAGGTTGCCGAACAGGGCATTGGATCCCGCATCGGTACCCGTCAGGGCCACGCCCAGCCACCCGAGCAGCGTGCCGAAGAACGGGAACAGCCAGCCGGTGCCCGTGAGGCTCAGCCCCATGATGGTGTCCATGCCGGAGTAGCGCGTGACGTACGCCAGGCCGACCATGAAGCTGATCGCCAGGAGCGACGGCGTCATCTGCACGACGGTGTCCTTGAACAGCCGCATCGTCGTGGCGAGCGGCAATCGGGCGAGCGCCGCGGCGATCACCGCGGCGACGAAGACGACCGAGCCGGGAATGCCGATGAAGTTCAGGTTCACCGTCGCGTCTTCCGGCAGCGGCTGCGGCGCGACCGGCGGCATCTTCAGCACGGCATTGTGCAGGAACGGCATCGGCATGCGCAGCGCGTCGAAGTTCAGATACCGGGCGGCGGCCGGCAGTCCGGTGGCAAAGATCAGAACGGAGGCGACGATGAACGGCGACCACCCCTTCAGCACATTCGCCGTCGAATGGCGCCGGGCGGATGCGGCCAGCTCGCCGCTCACCGGCATCACCGTCGCCGGCTGCCACACCTTGAGGAGGGCCACCGTCACCAGCAGCGAGAAGATGGCGGACACGATGTCCACCAGCCCGATGTCCTGGAAGTTCGACCAGTAGAACTGCATGGAGGCAAACGACAGGCCGCTGACGAGGAGCGCCGGCCACACCTGCCACGTCTCGCGCCACCCCACCATGCTGCGCACCAGCCAGAAGGGCAGGATCAGCGAGAGCGGCGGCAGGATGCGGCCGGCCATGGCGCTGAACTCGAGCTCGGGCAACCCGGTCACGCCGGCCAGCACGCGGATCGGGTTGCCGACGCCGCCCCAGGCCACCGGCGCGGTGTTCGCGACGAGGCAGAGCGTGGCCGCCTGGAACGGGTTGAAGCCGAGCCCGATCAGGAACGCACCGGCAATCGCGACCGGAGCGCCGCCGCCGCCCGTGCCCTCGAGAAACGCGCCGAAGCAGAAGGCGATGAGCACGAGCTGCAGGCGCTTGTCCGACGAGAGGCCCGCGATCGAGTCCTTCATCACCTGAAACTGGCCGGTGGTGGAGGCGACGTTGTAGAGAAAAATCGAGGCCACGACGATCCACGCGATGCGCAGGAGCCCGAAGACGACGCCGTGCCCCGCGGCCGTCGCCACCAGCACCGCCGGCATGTGGAACACCGTGAGGGCGAGCGTCACCGCCACCAGCAGCCCGCAGAGCGCCGACACCCAGACGCGCTTCTTCAGCGCGACGAGCACGAAGAAGAGCGTGAGCACCGGCAGCGCGGCAACGGCGGTCGAGAGCAGACGGTTGCCGAACGGGTCGTAGAGCTGCGGCCAGGTCATCTCGGCCGGTAGGTCTTGCTGAAGCCGTTGCGCGGGTTGGTGACCGTAAACGTCCCGTCCTGCTGAGCCGTGACCGTGATCGTGTATGCAGGCGAGTGCGCCGCCGCAGGTCCGCCTCCGCGCCCGGCGGGCGCCGGCGCCGTCAGGGCGTTCGCGACGGTGGCGGCGTCCTCCACGTTCGCGACGAACACGGCCGGCGCGTTGTCGAGCCCGACGTTGTACGACCAGTGCAGCTGCCAGAGATCCTCGAGGCCGGGGGACTCGTGCAGCACGCGGAAGGCATCGGGCGTCCCGCCCTTGCGCGTCCCGTTGTTCATCACCGCCACACGCGGCCGCAGCGCGTGCACGAGCGGGGGCGACCCGGATTTCTCCAGCCCATGATGGGAGGTGAGATACAGGTCCACGGGACCGATGCGGTTCGTCGGACACATCAGATCGAGCTCGCCGTTCCAGGTCAGATCGCCGAGGTCGATCGTGCGAAACCGCCCGTACGCCAGGACGAAGCCGGCCGAGTCGCCGTTGTCGGGATCGATATAGGCGCTCTCGTCCTTCGGCCCGACCCCGCAGGATGCATTGCGGCTGCCGCCGCCGGGCAGGTTCGATCGAAGGTAGCGATTGGCGGATGCCACGGTCGTGATGTCGAGGCCGGTCATCCGAACCTTGTCGCCCGGTGCGACGATGGTGCGCTTGCCGCGGCTCAGCGCGTCGTAGGCGGAGAGGAACGCGGCCGAGACGATGCGGTCGTTCGGATGGGGCGCGCCGTGATCGTAGAAGCGCATCACGGGAACCTGTTTGGCCAGCGCGAGCAGCGCGCCGACGTGGTCGCCGTGGTAGTGGGTGGTCCACAGGTGATCGATCCGCGTGACGCCGGCGGCCGCGAGCGTCTCGACGATGCGGCCCAGATCGCGGTCGCCGGCATTGCCGGTGTCGACGAGCAGCGACTCCGCCGTGGGGCCGACGAAGAGGGTCGACTGCCCGCCCTCGGTGTCGATGTAGTAGATGGTCAGGGTGCCGGGACGGGCCTGTGCCATCAGGCCGATGACCCCGGCGGCCAGACAGAGGGCGGTGACGAGTACGGCGCGCATGTCGGCCGCTGATCGTAAGCCTCCTGCCGCCTCGGGACCGGCGGGGTGGCGGCTTTGCACGAAATTTTCTTTCGCGAAGCCTCCCGCGTGATCCACGCTCTCGCCGAGGAGCCACGCATGCGCATCCTGCTGTCTCGGCGGAGCCTGTTGCACCTGGGGATCGCGCCGGCGTTCCTGTCGCGACTGCCGGCGCAGGCGCAGGACCTCGCGCCGACCGCGTCGAGCGTCCATCCCGGCTCGAACGGGCGGCTCGCCTACGTGCCCGACGCGCAGGGCAATACCATCCACGACGCGTCTCACGCCGGGTATCGCGGCGGCGGCGTGGCCATTCCTGCCGTCCCGGTCCGAGAGACGGCGTGGCCGGTCGCCGGCGACAACACGGCGCACGTCCAGGCGGCCATCGACCGGGTGTCGGCTCGCACGCCGGACGCGAATGGACTGCGCGGCGCGGTCCTGCTGCGGGCCGGCTACTACCGGCTCGCGGCGCCGCTCAGGATTCAGGCCAGCGGAGTGGTCTTGCGCGGCGAGGGGATGGGCGACACCGGCACCGTTCTCGTCGGCACCGGGACCGGTCCGACGACTGGTGGGGGTGGGCAGAGCACGCTCGTGCTGATCGGCGGGGCGTCGGGCGTTGCCGTGAAGGACGACACCAGGCAGGCGGTTGCCGACGAGTACGTCCCGGTGGGCGCCCGCAGCTTCCGGGTGGCCTCGGCCGCGGGCGTCCGGCCGGGCCAGACCGTGATGGTGCGGCGCATCGGCAACCAGGCGTGGATCGACGCCGTCGGGATGAACGGCGAGACGCCCGCGAGCCGCTGGCGTCCCTTCAACGTCGAGTGGGACCGCGTGGTCGTGGACGTGCAGGGCAACACGATCACGGTGGACGCGCCGCTGACCTGCGCCATCGAGACGCGGTGGGGCGGCGGCGAAGTGCTGCTGTACGACGAGGCGGGACGCATCGATCATGTGGGCGTGGAGAACCTGCGCGCCGTCTCGGAGTTCGATCCGGCGAAGCGGACGACGGAATACGGGAACATGGACCGCCCCAACTACGTGGCCGAGGAGTACTACTCCGACGAGGACCACTACCGGAACTTCGTCGTGTTCGACCACGCCAGGAACGGCTGGGTGCGCAACACCACCGCCCTGCACTTCGTGAACAGCATGGTGGGCACGCAGCGCGGGTCCAAATGGATCACGGTGCAGGACTGCGTGTCGCGCGAGCCGGTGTCACGGCGGCTCGGCGGGCGCCGGTTCACGTTCGCGCTGCGGGGCCAGCTCGCGCTGGTGCAGCGCTGCCACTCCGACAAAGGCCGTCACTCGTTCATGACCGGGCAGCCCTCGGGGAGCGGCAACGTCTTCCTGGACTGCCAGGCGACGAGCCCGTTCTCCTCGAGCGAGCCGCACGAGCAGTGGGCCACCGGCACGCTCTACGACAACGTCCAGGCGCCGCTCACGGCGCGGTTCTGGAAGAACATCGTCATCGGATGGGCGGGCGCCAACACCGTGTTCTGGAACTGCAAGGGCGACTTCCTCGTCCAGAAGCCGCCGACGGCGCAGAACTTCTCGTTCGGCCACATCGGGGTCAACGCCGTGGTCTTCAATATCCCGCTGCAGGACGCGACGAAGGACAACGGCCACATCGAGTCGCTCGACCGGCACGTGTCGCCGCGGAGCCTGTATCTCACGCAGCTTCGCGACCGGCTCGGCGACGCGGCGGTGCGTCAGATCGCCGGGCCCGGCCAGCGGGCCGACGTCTGAACTCGCGAGAACCGCAGCTAGAATACCGGGGTCGTTTCCAAGGGAAGGCGCCCACGACCCATGACTCAACGTCCAATCCTCATCGCAGGAGGCGGCATCGGCGGACTGGCCACGGCCCTCACGCTGCATCAGATCGGCGTACCGTGTGTGGTGCTCGAGTCCGTGCGCGAGATGAAGCCATTGGGTGTGGGCATCAACCTGCAGCCCAACGCCGTGCGCGAACTCTACGACCTCGGCATCACGGAAGCGGAGCTCGACGAGGTCGGCGTGCCCGCGAAGGAGTGGGCGCTGGTCGGCCTGAACGGCAACGACGTCTACTCTGAGACGCGCGGGCGGCTCGCCGGCTATCTCTGGTCCCAGTACGCCGTGCACCGCGGCCAGCTGCAGATGCTGCTGTACCGGAAGGTCGTGGAGCGGATCGGCGCCGGCGCCGTGCGGCTCGGTTCGCGCGTTGCCGGTTACCGGCGGCTGCCGGACGGCGGCGTGTCGGTCCACGTCGCGCATGCGAATGGTACGAGCGCGGATCTTGCGGCGTCGCTGCTGATCGGCGCCGACGGCATCCACTCGGCCGTGCGCGCGCAGATGCATCCCGCCCAGCCGCCCATCCACTGGGGCGGCAGCATCATGTGGCGAGGCGTGACGTGGGCGAAACCCATCCGCACGGGCGCGTCGTTCGTGGGGCTCGGCACGCACAAGCAGCGCATCGTCTTCTATCCGATCTCGCACCCGGATCCGAAGACCGGGCTCGCCCTGATCAACTGGATTGCCGAGGTCACCTGGGACCACGCCGACGAGACGCAGCTTGGCGGCTGGTTCCGCCAGGTGCCCATCGAGACATTCCTGCACCATTTCGCGGACTGGACCTGGGACTGGCTGGACGTGCCCGCGCTGATCCGCGGCGGCGAGTTCGCCTTCGAGAATCCGATGATCGACCGCGACCCGGTGCCGACCTGGGTCGACGGTCCGGTGGCGCTGCTCGGCGATGCCGCGCACGCCATGTACCCCACGGGTTCGAACGGCGCGAGCCAGGCCATCGTCGACGCACGCGTGCTGGGCGCCGTGATGTGCGACCACGGCGCGACACCGGCGGCGCTCGCCGCCTACGACGCGCGCCTGTGCGGTCCGATCTCCCGTCTCATCCTGCGCAACCGTGGCGCGGGGCCCTTCGGTCTGCTGAATCTGGTCGACGAGCGCTGTGGTGGCCGGTTCGACGACATCGACGACGTGATTCCGCCCGACGAACGCAACGCGTTCATGGCCGATTACAAAGCCGCGGCAGGATTCGCGATGGAGACGCTCAACCGGGCGCCGCCCACCCTCGTACCGGGCGCACGCGTGGCGGCCGCCGTACCGGCTCCACCGCGGGTCGTCGCGGTGTAGTTCCGCGGATCAGAGCACGCGAAAGATCTCGAGCTCGACTGCGTCGGGCCGGCGGCTTCCGCGGCAGACGAAGACATGGTCGGCGAGCCACCGGTGCGGCCCGTCCTGCACCTGGAACCGCGGCGTCGTGCGGAAGTAGTAGAGCGACGGTTCAACGGCCTCGCCGGCGGCGAGCCGTGCCATGACCTCGGGCGGCCCGCGCCGCACGCCGCGATCGACCATCGAGACGAGCGTGCCGTCCTCGTGCCGCAGCGTGTAGCGCGCGTCGATCTGTGCGACGCCGTCGGTCGCGCGCACCGACTGCCAGTCGGCGCCGCCGGGCAGGATGGCGCCCGAGAATCGCGGTCCTTCGAACGTCCCGCCGGTGACGGGCATGATGCGCCGCCGCTGGCCATCCCAGTCGCCCTGGTCGAGCGGCGCGCCAATCTGTACGCGCATGCGGAATTCGAACTCGAGGCCGGGCAGCATGTCGTCAATGGTATGCGAACGCTCTACAGCACGGCGGTTACTCGACGAACACGATCTCGCCGAACCGCGACGGGACGTGAGGCCACGACTCGTTGTTCTGCGGGTCGGACCAGATGCTCATTCGCCGGTTCGGCTGCACGCCGTCCCACCGGTTGAAATTCGCCTTCCACACGGTTCCGGTAACCGGCGGGCGGCGCGAGAGCTCCTCGAAGTTGGGCCACGGGATCATCGCCTCGAGGCTCCAGCCCTTGTCGGTATCGGAGCGAACGTTCAGCGACCCTCGCAGCGAGGTCGCGATCTTCACGCCGGTGGCATCGAAGCGCTTGAACAGTGTGCGGCTGTTGTAGTTCAGGTAGTCGTAGAGCACGCCGCGCGCGTTCATCTCGAAGCCGTAGTACACGGCCTCCTGCTGCGGGTTGGGGTTGATGAAGATCTCCACCGCATCGTCACGGTAGGTCGGATCGTCGCGCTCCAGGAACTGCGCGGTGATGTCCGCATCGTCGGCGTCGAAGCCGACGTAGAGCGCCTGCGCGTCCCACAGCAGGCGGGCTCTCGTCATCTGCTTCGCGCCGGTCTGCGACTCCCACAAAAACTGCAGCGCCGCCACCGGCGCCGCCACCCATGCGGGCTCGTCAAGCGTGCCGTCAATCGTCAGCGGTGCACTCGCGCGCCTGACCTCGTAACGCGGGATCGGTGACTGCGCGGTGACGACTGGAACGGCCAGGCTCAGCGCAATCAGAAGCCGGGCGGGTCGGGACCAGAGTCGCAGAATGCGGGGAGAATGCACGGGCACGTCCTATCGCTGCTTGAGAATCTCTTCGATCTGCGGGCGTGCCACTGGGAGACGGTCGATGTTCTGGCGCAGCCACGCGGTGAAGTCCGCCTCGATCGCATCGCTCCAGCGCCCATCGATCTGCCCGGCCGTATAGGTGCGCGCCCGCAGCCGCTCGTGTCCGAACTCGTCACGCAGCCGCGTCAGCTCCGACGACTTCACCACCCGCTCCGCGAGCTGCGGGGGAATGAAGATGACGCCTCCATCGCGCCCCAGCACCACGTCGCCGGGCATCACGAACGCACCGCCGACGCGAATCGGCACGTTGATCCCGATCATGGTGGAGTTGAGACGGGCGCCGGCACTCGCGTTGCCGATGTGATGTGACGGATCGTAGGAGCGCACGAACGACGTGAAGTGCTCGAGTTGCCGCAGCCCATTGATGTCGCGCACCGCGCCGTCGTAGACGATGCCGTTGCCCGAGCGGGCGTAGATGGCACTGCCGACGTTGTCGCCGACCGAGGCGCCGTCCTGCTTGAGGCCGAAGTGATCGGAGACGTAGACGTCGCGCGGTTGCAGCATGTCGACGGGCCACGCGTTGGTGCCGCCGATCCGGCCTTGCGCGCGCCCCTTGGCTTCAATCACGCGCAGGATGTCGGGTCGCCCGGGCAGCCACTGCGACGTCAGGGCGCGCCCCACCAGCACCTTGTCCGGATGAATGGAAAGCCAGCGGTCGTCGAACTGGTGCGAGAACCCCGTGGCGCTGACCACCGCCCACGCTTCCTCGAGCGTCACGCTCTTCATCCGGTCGAGAATCGCGTCGGGGACCTTGGGACGGCCGTCGGGGAACCGTTCGCCGGTCCAGTCGGGCGTGTATTCGATCAGATGTTCGCGGGTGAGAACGCCGGGTTGAGCCGCCGCCAGCGACGTAGCCGTGAGCA
>Ga0209486_10000353_pt1 | contig 21013 bp, 19 predicted proteins | sample NCCompost_FD_187518 | JGI IMG/M metagenome (GOLD analysis project Ga0209486, IMG submission 187518) | Agricultural soil microbial communities from Utah to study Nitrogen management - NC Compost (SPAdes) (version 2) | ecosystem: Environmental > Terrestrial > Soil > Agricultural land | place...
GCGCGCCAGGGTTGCGAGGCGACGATCAGGTCGTACGACTCGAAGGTCTGGCCCGGCTTCGGGATGACGCGATCGAGCAGGAACTTGTGGTCCTCGCGGTAGACGACGAGCACCGACGGCCGGACGTACACCGGGTTGCCGGTCTTCGGGCTCGGCTTCGTCTGCCAGCCGATGGCGAGCGTCGCAGCGAGCTCCTCGATCTGCTCGGCGTACGCGTTCGAGGTCTGGCCCTTGAGGCGCACCTCGTGCCAGTTAAGCGCGGCCGCGGCCTGGATGTCGCGCGGCATCAGCCGCGGCGCTTCGGAGTAGTTGAGGTTGGTGATGACGAGCACGGTCGCGGGATGCTCGAGGAAGCGGTCCGGCATCTTCTCGAGGCCGAGCCGCACGTCCTCGAGGCTGATCTCCTTGGCCACCGCGAGCACCGGCACCGTCGGGAACTGCGCGTGCGCGTGGCGCAGGAGGCGCGCGAGCACGGTCGCGTCGCCCATGCCCGCGTCGAAGATGCAGAGCGCCGGCGGCGTCGGCCGCACGTGTTTGAGCTCGAGCGCCGCGCGCTGCGCGACCGCCGACTTCTCGTTGCAGGTGTTGACGAACGCCAGGTACTTCTGGCGGTTGTCGTAGAAGCGGAACGGCGTCGCCGCCTCTCCCGGCGCGGCCTGCGGCCTCCTCGCCCGGTCCGCGCTCACCGCGAGCCGTCCTGCCGTCCCGCGACGAGGTCGCGCACGACGCCCGCCACATGCTCGCCCTGGAAGCGGCACATGCCGAGTTCCAGCTCGCTCGGCATGCGCGACTCGTCGCCGTGCCCCGTGATGCTGCTCGCGCCGTAGGGCGTGCCGCCGGTCACTTCCTTCAGGGTCCTGATGCCCGGTGCCGTGTACGGCAGGCCGACGACGATCATGCCGTGGTGCAGGAGCGTAGAGTGGAACGAAGTGATCGTGGTTTCCTGCCCGCCGTGCTGGCTCTGGGTGCAGGTGAAGACGCTGCCGACCTTGCCGAGCAGCGCGTTCGTTGCCCAAAGCGGCCCCGTCTGGTCGAGGAAGTTCCGCATCTGCGCGCACATGTTCCCGAAGCGCGTTGGCGCGCCGAAGATGATGCCCTCGTAGTTGCCGAGCTCGAGCGGGTCCGCGAGCGGCGCCTTCTGGTCGCGCTTGTAGTGGAACTCGGCCGCGACCGAGTCGGGAACGAGCTCCGGCACGCGCTTGACGACCGCGGACATGCCCTTCACCTTCGCGACGCCTTCAGCCTGCGCCCAGGCCATCGCCTCGACGTGGCCCCAGCTGCTGTAATAGAGAACCAGCATGTTCGCCATCGGTGTCTCCCGGCCTCAGGCGGCGGCCCGCGCTTGCCTGTCGAGGAACGCCCGCAAGGCGGCATTGTAGGCGCGCGGCGCGTCGAGATTCGGCAGGTGACCGGCGCCCGGCACCACCGTGCGCTCCCCGAGCGGCAACGCGCGCGCGAGCGCCTCGCCCGCGCGGCGGCGGACCAGGGTGTCGAACTCGCCGTTCACGACGAGCACCGGCTTCACGAGGCGCGCGAGCGCGGAAGCTCCGGCCGGCGGCGGCGGCGCTTCGGCGGCGCCCTGGAGGTCGCGCGCCGGATAGCGCTGGAGCACCCGCGCGGCGAGTTCGCGGGCCGCGGCATCGTCCGTGTGGAGGCGCATCAGCGGGTGGCTCCGCCAGGCGCGCCGGAACGCGTCGATGCCCTGCTCCTCGACCAGCCGCCGATACTCCGCGATCGAGAAGTCCTCGTCGCCGGCCGCGGCGGGGTCGCCGGTCTCGTCGGGAGGGCCGTCGAGGACGAGCGCCGTGACCCGCTCCGGCTGGCGCAGCGCAAAGGCGAGCGCAACCCGCGCGCCCTGCGAGTGGGCCACGAGCGTCGCGGCATCGAGCCGCAGGTGGTCGAGCAGCACGCCGAGATCCTCGAGATCCGCCGCGCGTCCGGGCTTGCCCTCGGAGAGCCCGAAACCGCGCCGGTCGTAGCGGACCACGCGGAAGGACCCGGCGAGCGCGGCAACCTGCGGTTCCCAGGCGTCGAGGTCGAGGGTCCAGCCATGGATGAAGACGACGGCCGCGGCCGCGCCCGCGCCCTCGTCGCAGAGGCGCAGGCCGGCGTCACCAGACACATAGTTGCGGTAGTAATCCTGCATCGGTTTTCGAATATCGAAAAAAAGTTCGCATTCAGGCTACGAGCGCCAGGCAGGGGCGTCAAGCGGCTTGGTCGCCTTCACAGCTGGGCGGAGAGCGACAGGCCGGGCACGCGCGCGAGCTCCGCGGAGATCGCGCGGCTCGCCTGCCTCAGCATCGAGAGACGCTCGCGCACGATCCCCGCCTTGGTTACCTTGCGGGAGTGACTCGAGCTGTTCAGCGCAGCGACCACGCGCCCGTACTGGTCGTGCACAGGCACGGCGACGGCGACCACGCCGTAGGCCAGCTCGTCCTCGACCGCGGAATAGCCGGCCTTGCGGCATTCCGCGATGAGCGAGCGCAGCCGGCGGGGATCGGTGACCGTCGAATCGGTCAGCGCGACGAACTGCTGCGTGCGGAAGTAATCTTCCAGCCGCTCGGGCGCGATGCCCGCGAGCAGCACCCGGCCCATCGAGGTGACGTGCGCGGGAAAGCGGCTGCCGACGTGGGCCTCGAGCCGCATCAGCGTGCGCACCGAGGTGCGCGCGACGTACACGATGTCGTTGCCGTCCAGCACCGAGAGCGCGGCGGAGTCGCCGGTCAGGCGCGCGAGTTCCTCCAGGTGCGTCTTCGTCAGGTGCTCGATGTCCATCGACTCGAGGTAGGCCGCGCCGAGCTCGAGCACCTTGGGCCGCAGCAGGAACTGCCTCCCCCGCCGCGTCACGTAGCCGAGGTCCTCGAGCGTCAGCAGGCAACGGCGCGCGGTGGCGGCAGGCATGCGCGCGATGCCTGCGACCTCGGTCAGCGTCAGCGCCGGCTGGTCGCGGGTAAACGCGCGGATCACGGTAAGGCCCTTGGCGAGCCCGCCCATGGCCTCGCGGCGCAGCGGGGTGTTGTGGCGGCGCGGCATCCCCGAAGTCTATTTCGATATGCGAAGAAGCAAAAGCGCCGCGGATGCGCACTTGACGCGAGGCGGGGGCCGCGTTCAGCATGTTCGTCAGTCGAATCTCTTTTCGATATTCGAAACCCGCATCCGGGCGCCGGGGGCTGCACGGGATGAAAATCGGTTCTCAGGCCGGGAAGCTGTCCGCGATCTCGGCGTCGAACCCGGACTCGATCGTCGTGCGCGGTTTCGACCTGTGCGGCGACCTGGTGGGCAAGGTCACGTTCACGGACCACGTCTGGCTGCTGGTCGCTGGGAAGCTGCCGTCGCCGGAGCAGCGCCGAATCCTCGACGCCACGCTCGTCGCGATCGCCGAGCACGGCCTCGTGCCGTCGGTGGCCGCGGGCCGCATGACGCTCGCGGCGGCGCCCGAGGCGCTGCAGGGCGCGGTCGCGGCCGGCATCCTTGGCTGCGGCTCGGTGATCCTCGGCTCGGCGGAGTCCGCCGCGCGCTTCCTGGCCGGCATCCTCGCCGGCAACGGCACGCGCGACATCGCCTCGGTCGTGCATGCGTCCCTGGTCGAGGCACGCGACGCAAGGCGCGCGGTGCCGGGATACGGGCACCCGCTGCACAAGCGCGCCGACCCCCGCGTCGGGCGCCTGCTCGAGATCGCCACGGAAACCGGCATAGCGGGCCGCCATGTCGAGGTGGCGCGGCTCGTCGAGAAGAAGCTGCCGGAGGTCACCGGCAAGCCGCTCGTGATGAACGTCTCCGGCGCGATCGCAGCGGTCATGCTCGACGCAGGCTTCCCGCTACTCGCCGTGAAAGGCGTCCCGATCCTGGCCCGCACCGCGAGCCTCGTCGCGCACCTGCTCGAAGAGCAGGAGCGCCCGATCGGCTTCATCCTCGCGGACTCCGGGGCGGCCAGCGTCGCCTACGACGGACCCTCCCCCGCCGGGTTCGTGCCGGGCGACTGATGTTCAACGCACCGCTCCGCGGGGTCCGGATCGTCGAACAGGGCACGTTCATCACGGGCCCCTGCGCCGGGATGATGCTCGCCGACCTCGGCGCCGACGTGATCAAGGTCGAGAGCCCGGAGGGCGACCCTTACCGCGCCTACCAGCACGGCCACTATTCCCCGCACTTCCAGGCGTACAACCGCAACAAGCGCGCCATCTGCTGCGACCTCAAGCTGGCCTCCGATCGCGAGCTCTTCGAGCGGCTCGTCGCCAGCGCCGACGTCTACATCCAGAACTTCCGACCGGGCACGGCCGAACGCCTCGGCGCGGGCGTCAAGCACCTGCGCGGCCTCAACCCGCGGCTCGTGTACTGCTCGATCAGCGGGTTCGGCGCGGACGGCCCCTATGCCGAGCGCCCGAGCTACGACTCCGTGGCGCAGGCGCTGTCCGGGTTCCTCTCCGTCGTGGTCGACGCGGAACGGCCGCGCTTCCTCGGGCCCGCGCTCGCCGATGCGATCACGGGCATCTACGCCGCGTACGGCATCCTCGGCGTGCTGCTCGAGCGCGCCGGCACCGGCCAGGGCCGCCACGTCGAGGTCTCCATGTTCGAGGCAATGGCCCACTTCGCAGTCGAGCCGTTCGCCGCGTACTTCGCGCTCGGCGAGGCTCCGAAGTCGAGCGACCGGCCCCGCCTCGCGCAGGCCTACATCCTGCGCACGGCAGACGAGCGCCTGCTCGCGATCCACCTCTCGTCGCTCGAGAAGTTCTGGACCGGTCTCACGACCGCGATCGAGGCGCCGGAGCTGCGAGAAGACCTGCGCTTCAACGACCGCCTCCTGCGCATCCGGCACTACGAGGCGCTGGGCGCGGAGCTCGACAAGCGATTCCGCAGGCGCCCGCTCGACGAGTGGGTTGCGCGCCTTTCGGGACATGACGTGCCGTTTGCGCCGATCAATGGAATCGATGCGGTCGTGAACGATCCCCAGGCGCGCCACCTGGGCCTCGTGGTTCCCGTCGATGCGGCCATCGAGGGTGGCCGCGAAGCGGTGCGCCCGGCCCTGCAGTTCGACGGCCGACACGCGACGTCGGTCACCGCCGCGCCGCTCCTCAACCAGCATGGCGACGCGATCCGGGCCGCGCTCGCAAAGACCGGTGGCTGGCCGGATGCCGCGGCGCCCCCCGCGCGCCGGGCCGCGGGATAGGCCGATGACCGACGCGCGCGCCACCCTGTTTCCCACGACCCTGGTCGGCAGCATGCCGCAGCCGGACTGGCTCATCGACCGCGAGAAGCTCGCCGGGCGCTTTCCACCGCGCGTGCGCGCACGCGAGCTGTGGCGCATCTCGCCGCCGCACCTGCAAGAGGCGCAGGACGACGCCACGATCCTTGCGATCCGCGCGCAGGAGGCCGCCGGCCTCGACATCATCACCGACGGCGAAATCCGCCGCGAAAGCTACTCGAACCTGTTCGCCAACGCGCTGGAAGGCGTCGACCTCGACAACCCCGGCTCGGCGCTCGACCGCAGCGGCCACCCGGTCCCGGTGCCGCGCGTGACGGGACCGATCCGCCGGCGCCACGCGGTCGGCGTGCGCGACCTGGAGTTCCTGCGCAGCCACACGTCGCGGCCCGTCAAGGTCACGGTCCCGGGACCCTTCACGATGTCGCAGCAGGCGCAAATCGACCACTACGGCGGCAGCCGCCAGCTCGCGTCGGCGGATTACGCCGCGGCGCTCAACGGCGAGATCCGCGACCTCTTCTCGGCGGGCGCGGACATCGTCCAGATCGACGAGCCCTACATGCAGGCGCGGCCCGACGAGGCGCGCCAGTACGGTCTCGAGGCGCTGAACCGGGCGCTCGAGGGCGTGGCAGGCACCACGGCGGTCCATATCTGCTTCGGCTACGCGGCGCTCATCCACGCTCGCGCGTCGGCCTACTCGTTCCTGCCGGAGCTCGCGGGCTGCCACTGCCAGCAGGTCTCCCTCGAAACCGCCCAGCCCGACCTCGACTGCTCGATCCTCGAAACGCTCAAAGGCAAGAAAATCATGCTCGGCGTGCTCAACCTCGGAAGTCCCGAGGTGGAGACGCCGGAGGCCGTGGCGGCGCGCATCCGGCGCGCGCTGCCCTTCGTGCGCGCGGAAGACGTGATCGTCGCGCCCGACTGCGGTCTCAAGTACCTGGGCCGGGATGTCGCTTTCGGAAAGCTCAAGGCGATGGTCGCCGGGGCCGCGATGCTCCGCACGGAGATGGCGCGCGCGCCCGGCCCCGTCAGGTTGCAATCGAACTCTTAACGCGGAGACTTTCATGCTCACACCCAAGGGAACGTGCCTTACGACGGCCGTGGCCGCGATCCTCGCCGCCGCGGTGGCCGTGCCGGCCATGGCGCAAAGCACGGAGATGGAAGAGGTCATCGTCACGGCCCGCAAGCGCGACGAGACGCTGCTGGACGTGCCGGTCGTGGTGAACGCCTTCAACGCCCAGGAAATCCAGTCTGCGGGGATCGTCCGGCCGCAGGACTTCATCGCCCTGACGCCCAACATGACGATGGTCCAGACGCAGAACCAGGGAACTTCCTTCATCGTGGTCCGCGGCATCTCCCAGGCGCGCAACAGCGAGCCCTCGGTTGCGGTCCTGATCGACGGCGTCCTGATGGCGAATCCCTCGCAGTTCAACCAGGAGCTGTATGACATCGAGAGCATCGAGGTCCTGAAGGGCCCGCAAGGCGCGCTGTACGGGCGCAATGCGATTGGCGGCGCGGTGATCATCCAGACGCGCGAGCCGGGCGACGAGATCGAGGGCTCGCTAACGGCCGGCTACGATTCCGGGCCGGGCTACCGGGCGCGGGCCAGCGTGGGTGGACCCGTCGGCAGCTCCGATGCGTGGAAGTTCCAGTTGTCCGGGTCGTACCTGGACACCGATGGCTACATCAACAATCCATTCCGCGGCGAGGAGGCCGATCCGTTCCAGGACGTGTCCGGCCGCGCGAAGCTGATCTGGGAGCCGAACGACTCGTTCCGCGCCGACCTGCGCGCATACGTGTCGCAGGTGGACACGCAGGCGCTCTACTTCAACATCACCGAGCAGGTAGACGACACGAGCCTGCCGGTCCGGGTCAACAACGCGGGCGAGAACGAGCGCGACCTGCAAGGCGTCTCGCTCAAGCTGGACTTCGAACTGGGCGGCGGCACGCTGACCTCGGTAACGGCATATGACACCCTCGAGGAACTGCTCACCGGCGACCAGTTCAATTTCCTGCCGATCCCGGAATCGGTCCTCTTTCAGTTCTTCGGGGCGGACCAGGCGCAGCACCAGTGGTTGGACGTCGAGGCCGTGAGCCAGGAGATCCGTTACACGTCGCCGGCCGGGAACCGGCTGCGCTGGATCCTCGGGGCCTACGCCATCCAGACCGACCGCTTCATCTCCACCGGTAACGTGTTCGACCTCGGCACGGGCGAGGTTCCGCGCGTCAAGCGTGACCCGCTGCCGCTGTTCGCCCCGCAGTTCACCTTCCTGGCCGACTCCCAGGACAACCTCGCGTGGGCGGTGTTCGGCGAGATGTCCTACGACGTCACTGACCGCGTCGAGGCCTCGGTCGCCCTGCGCTACGACGAGGACACGCGCGAGAACACGACCGAGACGCCGACGGAGTTCCTGCCGGCACTGATCAGCTGCGCGACCGACCCGCAACCGGTGCCTTGCGCTTTTACGGGGCAGGTCCGCGAAGAGACCTGGGACGAGCTGCAGCCCAAGTTCACACTGCGCTTCAAGCCGAACGATGACGTTTCGACCTACCTCAGCTACAGCCGCGGCTTCCGCAGTGGCGGATTCAACCAGACAGGCGTCGGCGCGCTTGCCGCGACGAATCCCGTATTGACGGGAGTGGACGACCTGTTCGACGAGGAGACAGCCGATACCTACGAAATCGGCGTCAAGGCCCGCTTCGCCGAGGGCCGCGTCGGCACCAGCGCGAGCGTCTATCACACCAAGGCGGAGGGCTCGTACTTTTTCGTCTTCGATGCCGGCACCAGCACGCAGAACCTCGGCAACCTGGACGAGGTCGAGTACCAGGGCTTCGAGCTCGAGATCCAGGGCCAGGTCAACGACAACATCGACCTCTACGCGCGCGGCGGCTACACCGACAGCGAGATCCAGGAATCGGCGCGCAGCCCGGACGACGTCGGCAACCAGGCGCCGCTCGTGTCCGAGTACACGCTGAATCTCGGCGCCAACTTCCGGTTCCCGTTCGGCGGTGAGTATGAGTTCTTTGTCCGGCCGGACTTCCGCATAATCGGCGACACCTGGTGGTACCCGGACAACTTCACGAAGCGCTCGCCGGTCGAGATCCTCGACCTGCGCGCCGGAATCGACGCGGAGAAGTGGTCGGTCGTCGCCTGGTCGAGGAACCTCACGGACGAGGAATACAATGCGGAATGGTCCCCGGGGCCGCAGTTCTTCCCGAGCCCGGGGTACACGAACAACTTCGTGTTCAAGGCGCAGCCCATGGTATGGGGCGTCGACTTCACGTACCGCTTCTGACACGAGGGGACACACGGAGAGGACAGGCATGGCGACCCAGGCAAAGCTCCCAAACAGGCTGCACCACAACGCGTACGTCTCTAAGGATCTCGAGGCGACACGCAGGTTCTACGAGGACGTGATCGGCCTGCCGCTGCTCGCCACGTGGTGCGAGAAAGACCTGTTGTTCGGGGCGGAGCGAACGTACTGCCACTGCTTCTTCGGCCTGGGCGACGGCGGGGCGCTCGCCTTCTTCCAGTTCGCCGACCCAAAGGACGCGGAGCAGTTCGGCCCGAAGATGCCGTTCTCGCCCTTCCACCACATCGCGCTGCACGTGGACCGCGAGACGCAGGAGGGCATTGAAAAGCGCCTGAAGGACGCGGGCTACAAGGAACCGCAGTCCTTCGTGCTGGAGCACGGCTACTGCCGGTCGGTGTACGCGACGGACCCGAACGGCATGATCGTCGAGTTCACGCTCGACCACCCGGCCGTCGAGAAAATCAACGCGGACCGTCGCAAGGACGCGCACGCCGAGTTGAAGCGTTGGCTCGCAGGCGACCACACGTCGAACAACACGTATCGATGAGGGCCAGCACCGGGCGCATCCTCACGACCCACGTCGGCAGCCTGCCGCGCTCCGAGGCGGTAACCGACGTCCTGTTCGGCCGCGAGAGGGGCGAGATCGCCGACGCACGCGCTGCGGCAGGCGTGATCACCAGCGCCGTCGCCGACGTCGTCCGCCGCCAGGTCGAGACCGGGATCGACGTCGTCAGCGACGGCGAGACCAGCAAGATCAGCTACGCGACCTACATCGCCGACCGCTTCGCGGGCTTCGGCGGCGACACGCCGCGCGACCCGGGCCAGGACCTCGTCGAGTTCCCGCGCTTCATGGCGAAGCTCGCGGCGAGCGGCGCGACGGCCAAGTACCGGCGCCCGCGCTGCGTCGGCGAGATCACCCTGAAGGACGCCGGCCCCCTCAACGACGACCTGCGGAACTTTCGCGCCGTCGTGGATGCCGCGAAGCCGGTCGAGGCCTTCATGAATGCCGCCTCGCCCGGCGTGCTCGCACTGTTCCAGCCGAACGACCACTATCCGACCCAGGACGCCTATCTCGAGGCGCTCGGCAATGCGATGCAGGCGGAGTACGAGGCCATCGTCGGCGCCGGCTTCCTACTGCAGATCGACGCGCCGGACTTCGGCATGGGCCGTCACACCATGTACCGGAATGCGACGGCCGAGGATTACCTCCGCGCGGCTGCACGGCACGTCGAGGTGCTGAACCACGCGCTGCGCAACCTGCCCTCCGACCGCATGCGGATGCACATCTGTTGGGGCAACTACGAAGGCCCGCACCACCACGACATCCCGCTCGAAAAGCTGCTGCCGGTCGTGATCAAGGCGAAGCCGCAGGCACTGCTGTTCGAGGCCTCGAACCCACGCCATGCGCACGAATGGTCAGTGTTCAAACAGCAGAAGCTGCCGGACGAGAAGATCCTGGTGCCCGGCGTGCTCAGCACGACGACGAACTACGTGGAGCACCCGGAACTCGTGGCCGAGCGCATCCAGCGCTTCGCCCACATCGTCGGCCGCGAGCGCGTGATTGCAGGGACCGACTGCGGATTCGGGACCTTCGGCGGGTTCGGACCGGTGGACCCGGACATCGTCTACATGAAACTCGGCTCGCTGGTCGAAGGCGCCCGCATCGCAAGCAGGCGGCTCTTTGCGCGGTGAACCGCATTCTGTCAGGTCGAACCGTAGAAGAAATATCGCATAACCCGTTGATCTGACTCCGTAAGTTCATTGGAATTTCACGGAACTGCAATGTTCGCGGCGCAGGCTGTCGGCCATGGGTACGCGACTTGCCACGGCTTTCGCGCACTTCGACCAGGCGGAGCTGCGCTTCTGCCAATACCTGAACCGGTCGAGCGGCCGTTCGATTCCGCGCGCCTTCTTCCAGGCCGTGAGCCGCCTCGGTGACGGCTGGGCCTGGTACGCGCTGATCCTCGCGCAGCTGTTTCTGCCTGGCGGTCCGCCCGCTGCCCTGCACCTCGCGCTGACCGGCGGCGTCGGCCTCCTCGCCTACCGGCTGATCAAGCGCCACGCGGTGCGCGAACGCCCCTTCATCACCCACGCGGCAGTCCGCTGTGCCGCGGCGCCGCTCGACCGCTACAGTTTCCCGTCCGGGCACACGCTGCACGCGGTGAGCTTCGCCGTGCTCGGCGCGCACTACGTCCCGGAGCTTGCCGCACTGCTCGCGGTCTTCGCCGGCCTCGTCGCGCTCTCGCGCGTGGTGCTCGGCCTGCACTACCCGACCGACGTCGCCGCGGGCGCGCTGCTCGGCGCCGGCCTCGCCCTCGGCAGCCTCGAGGCCGCGCAATCGCTGCTGTACTGACGAAGCTCGCGCCACGCGTGCTGTCAGGATTCCGGCCGCAATCCGAGCGCATACAGGCAGGCTTCTTCCTCGCCCAATCGACTGAATTCGAGCGTCCCGCGCGACCGCCAGCCCGCCCCGAGCGCCGCATCCAGCATGACCTGGACCCGGCTCCTGATGTGCGCCGCCGCCGGTCGCGGACGCGCCTGGCCATGTCTCTCGCGAGACTGCTCCGCCGTCACCGAGATCCGGGCCGCCAGCTCGTGCCGGCCGTCGCTGGCGGCGAGTAACGCCATCGCGTCGAGCGCGAAATACAGCCGGCCCAGGTCGAGCCGCTTCGCGAGCTCGTAGAGCTCGACGCCGGCCGCGCGCGCTTCGTCCCGTTCGCCCGCAAGCAGGAGCGCGCCAAAGAGGAGCACCAGGAGCTCGTGGCGCGTCTCGCGCCGGCCCGAGTGACGCAGGCTCATGGCCAGCGGCCTCGCGAGCTGAAGCGCGCCTTCGATCGCGCCGCTCGCGACGTCGAGCTCGACGATGTGCACGGTCGCCGCGAGTGCCTGCCGCTCGCTGGCGGCAAGGGCGTGGTCCAGCGCGCGCCGGTAGGCAGCCCGTGCCTTCGCGAAGTTTCCAGCACTCGTCAGCAGCGCACCTTCGACGATCGCGCCGTGCGCGAGAAGGCGCGCGGGCCACCCGGGCTGCTCGAGCCTGCGTGCTGCCGCCAGAGTCCGGCCCGCGCCTTCGAGGTCGTCGCTCCAGTTGCGCGCGAGCTGTAGCAGGGCGTAGTACTGCGAGCGGGGCTGCGCGGCCCTCGCGTGGGCGGCTGCCGCGATCTCCGCCGCATAGCGGGCACGGTCGGCCTGGCGCTCGGAATCGTAGGTCGCGACGGCCTCCCAGAATCGCGCGAGCCGGGCCTGCGGCAGGCTGCCGCCCACGAGCCCGACGGCCTCGTCGTGCGCGGCGCTCGCCTCCTCGTGCAGGTCGGTCTCGACGTACAGGGGCCAGGCGGAACCGTACAACGCGACGGCAAGCCCGGCATCGTGGCGGCGCGCCCAATCGAGCGCCGCGCGCACGTTCTCGAGCTCGGGCTCATGCTGGTTGAGCCAGATCGCCTCGTCCACCGACCAGTAGTCGTCGTACGCGCGGTCGAGGCCGTGCAGCATCGCCTGCGCCATGCGGCGCTGCGCTTCTCCGGCCCCCGCCGTGGCATCGAGGCGTGCGCGCGCGTAGCAGCGGGCGGTCTCGAGCAGCGAATAGCGCGGCGGCTCCGTCGGCAGCATCGTAACGAGCGAGCGATCGACCAGACGCCCGACGATATCGATGGCGCCGGGCACGTCGATCGAGTCGTCGGCCACGGCCTCTGCGGCGACGTCGAGCGCGAAGCTGCCGGCGAACGTGCCGAGCTGGTCGAACACACGCTGCTCGACCGGCGTCAGCAGGCTGTAGCTCCAATCGAACGCGGCCTGCAACACCCCATGTCGCTGGCCATCGGCGCGGCCGGCGAGCTTCAGGAGGCGGAAGCGGTCGTCGAGGTGACCGTTCAGCGCTGCCAGCCCGAACGAAGGCACGCGGGCAGCCGCGAGTTCCACGGCCAGCGGATTGCCGTCGAGCTTCCGGCAGATCTCCTCGACCAGTGCCGCATTGCCCGCAGCGGGCTCGAAGCGCCGGTCCGCCTGCGAAGCCCGCAATCCGAACAGCCGGGCGGCCTCTTCGACCGGCAATGGACCGAGGCGATAGACGGCCTCGCCACTGCGGCCGAGCGGCGTCTGGCTCGTGACGAGGATACGGACCAAGGGCGCCCGTGCGACGAGGGACTCGACAGGCCCGGCCAGCTCGCCCGCGAGATGCTCAGCGCCGTCCAGCACGAGCAGCAGCCGCAGGCTTTCGAGCATCTGGCGCAGCGCCTGGAAGCGGTCGCTCCCCTCCGGCAGCGAGATGCCGGTCGCGAGCGCGATCGCGGTCGGCACGTGGTCGAGCGTTTCCAGGGGTTCGAGCGACACCAGGGCGGTAACGGTATCCGCCCGGCCCTGCTCGAGCGCGAGGATCTCCTGGGCGAGGCGCGACTTGCCGACGCCCGCGGCACCCACGAGCGTGACCAGTCGCTCCCGCTCGAGCGCCTCGCGCACGGCTTCGAGATCCGCGGTGCGACCGACGAGCGTGCCCGAGTTGCCGGGTACTTGCCGCCCCGCCGACAGGACCGGCGCGACGGCCGGGCCCTCGCGCGCTGCTCCGGGACCGGCGACCGGCCGGGAGACGGGCAGGTCCAGGCGATAGCCGAATCGGGGGACGGTGCGGATGGCGCCGGCGCCCAGGGCGCGGCGCAGGCTCGCGACCTGCGCCGGCAGGTTGTTCTCGTCGACCACGAGTCGCGGCCACACGCGCTCGATCAGGACGGCTTTGGTCACGAGCCTGCCGGCATTCTCGACCAGCACGAGCAGCAGGTCGAAGGCCCTCGAACCCAGGTCCACGGGCCTGCCGTCCATCGACAGCCGCCGTTCGGCCGGGCAAAGCTCGAACGCGCCGACCCGTATCAGGTCCATGCAGCGACCCTTTAGAATAATTTCAGGGCGGATTCAAGACACCGGCCCGGCGCCCGCATCAACATCCACGCCAGCCGATGACCACTTGGGGAGTGTCACATGCCGAAGTTCGTGATTGAAAGGGACATACCGGGCCTGGGCAAGCTGAGCCCGGCGGAACTGAAGAAAGTCTCGCAGAAATCCTGCGGCGTCCTCAGCAGCCTCGGGCCCAGCGTGCAGTGGATCCACAGCTACGTGACTGCCGACAGGCTCTACTGCATCTACCACGCAACGGACGAGTCTCTCGTCATGCGGCACGCGGAGCTTGGCGGCTTTCCGGCCAACAGGATCTCGCGCGTCTCAGCCGTGATCGATCCATCGACCGCGGAGTAGCGCCCGATCGCCTTCGGCTCGTGACAGGTCTCCGGTCATCGGCACCCGCAGACCTCAACCGAAACCGAACGGAGGCGAAGATGAAAACCTTGACGGCACTGTTGCCGCTCTTCCTGGCAGCCCGTGCATTCGCGGGCGACGTCGCAACGACCGATGCGGCGGCCGACGCCGCGAGTTCAGAGGTACATCGCTACCTGATCGAGCGTACTTTCCCCGCCGGCGCCCTCGACGGGCTCGACGCGGCCACGAAAGCACGCGTGAACGCGAACAATGCCTCGGTGGGCGTCCACTGGGTCAAGTCGTTCGCGAACGCGGATCGGACCAAGACCTTCTGCGTATACGAGGGGCCGAGCGAGGACGCCATTCGCCAGGCCGCGGCGCTCAACAACCTGCCCGTCGACAGCGTCACTGAAGTGCCTGTCGACCTCACGCCGTGACCGGCACCAGGGAGGCAGCCATGAACACGAAGATCCTGGGCACGATCGCGGCCGTACTGCCACTGCTTGCGCCGGCGGCCGCGCCGGCCGACGACGCGCACCAGCACGAGGCCGCCGGCACGCCCTGGCACGCCGGTTCGCCGCTCGTGCAGAAAGTGCGCAAGGCGACCGCGAAGTTCCGCGACATCAACGTCGCGCTGGCCTCGGGCTATGCACCGGGCACGCCGTGCGTGAGCGGTCCGAACAGCGGCGCCATGGGCGTGCATCTCATCAACGGGGCGCTGCTCGGCAAGGAGGTCGATGCCGAAACGCCGGAGGCGCTCATCTACGAGCCGACTGCCGACGGCCGGATGCGATTGGTCGGCGTCGAAATCATCACGTTCGCGTCGGACTGGGTCAACGAGGTACCGGTGCTCGACGGCCACCTCCTCCACTACGTCGGTGCGCCGAACCGCTACGGCATCCCGGCGTTTTATGAGATCCACGTGTGGGCCTGGCGGAACAACCCGGACGGTGCTTTCGCAGACTGGAATCCGCGCGTGTCGTGCGCGGGGCAACCGCTGTCCGACTGAGCGGAAGACCAGGAGGGTCACTTGCGAGGTGACCCTCTTTTTACGGAATCACCGGCAACTCGATCGCAGAGGCCTGCCCCGCCGTGCGCCAGACGCGGTGCGTCGCCTTCACGTAGCTCTCGGGCGGCGCGAACATGATGTTCGGCACGAAGGACTGCGGATTCCGGTCGTAGAGCGGGAACCAGGTCGACTGCACCTGCACCATGATTCGGTGCCCGGGCAGGAAGGTGTGGTTCAGCTGCGGCAGGCGTATGCGGTACTCGAGCACCTTGTTCGGCTCGATCGCCTTCGCAGCGGAAAAATCCGCGCGGTAACGCCCTCGCAGGATGTCCGCGGAGACCATCTGCTGGTAGCCGCCGAGCTTCGGGTTGTTCGCGTTCTCGGACGGCCAGACGTCGATGATCTTGACGACCCAGTCTGCATCGCTGCCCGTCGTCGACGCGAACAGCCGCGCCCACGGCTCCCCCGCGACGCGCAGCGGCGACGTCAGCGGTGCGGTTTCATAGACGAGCACGTCGGGACGCGCAGAGGCGTGGCGCTGGTCATCCATCAGCCAGTCGCCCCAGGTCGAGCCCTCGGCGCCGGAGGAAATCGTCGGACGCGGGCGATACGGCACGGGCTTCGCGGGATCGGACGGATATTCGTCGAAGGCAGCCCTGGACTCGGCAGGCCTCTCGAACCCGAGGCTGCCATCCGCGCGCAGGTAGAGATCGCGGCTCTTCGCGGCGCAGCCTTCGGCGCAGGCGCGCGGCCAGTCGTCGTAGCGCTGCCATGCGTTTGCGCCCGTCTCGTAGGCGAGCACGCGCGGCGTGTCCGGGTCGGGCGCTTCCCTCAGGTGGTGGTCGAGGAAGGGCTGCATGATCTCCCGGCGGAACCATGCGGCCGTGTCTCCTTCGAACTGCACCATGCCGATGCCGCGGCCCTCGCGCCGGCTCTGCCCGTGGTTCCACGGCCCGAGCACGAGGTGCACGAAGCGACCCTCGGGGTCCTTCGGCGCGAGCGCCCTGAAGAGCGCGGGCGCTCCGTAGATGTCTTCCTGGTCGAAGAGCCCGCCGACGATCAGCATCGGCACCTTGACGGGCTCGTTCGCGAGCATGCGATCCATCGCCTGTGCCTGCCACCAGGCGTCGTAGGCCGGGTGCGCGGCGAGCTGGCGCCAGAAACCGGCCTGCTCGAGTCCGCGTGAGGCCGCCATGTTGCCTGCCGAGCCGCCGCGCAGCCAGGCCTCGTAGGTGTCGTAGGTGTCGCTCCACCATTTTTCGGCGCTGTCGCGCGTCGCCTGCTGGTTGTACGTGAACTCGAGCGCGCCCTCGGCGCGGAACGCGCCGTTGTGGAACCAGTCATCGCCCATCCAGCCGTCCACCATCGGCGCAAACGGGACTGTCGCCTTGAGCGCCGGGTGCGGGCGCACGGTCGACATCAGCGCCGTGAACCCCTCGTACGAACCGCCGATCGTGGCGACGCGCCCGTTGCTTTCGGGGATATTCCGCACCAGCCACTCGATCGTGTCGTAGGTGTCCGTCGCGTGATCGGTGTCGCTTGCGTTGAGCGGCCCGCGAAGCGGGCGGTTCATGACGTAGTCGCCTTCGGAGCCGTGCTTTCCGCGCACGTCCTGGTAGGCGACGATGTAGCCCGCCTCGATGGCGGTATCCATCATCTGCGGCGCGACGTTCGCGAGCCGCGAGCTCTTCATGCGCGCCATGCGCTCGGCCGCGTTGTACGGCGTGCGCGCGAGCCGGATCGGCGCGTCCGATGCACCCCTCGGCACGAGCACGATCGTGCGCAGTTTCACGCCGTCGCGCATCGCGACCATCTCGTCACGACGGACGAAGTCGAAGCTGTCGGTCTTCGGCGTGAAGGTAGCCGGGATCTCCGACACCGACGGCGCCGGCGTCGCCTGCTGTGCGCGCGTGGCGTCGAGACCGAGCGCGAACAAGGCAAGGATGGCGGCGAACGTTTGGATCAACGACATGCGGTCCTCCTGCGCAGGCCAGAAAAACGGGGCCCCGTGGCCCCGTTCTTCGATGCTCGAGCGAGCCGTTAGTTTACGCGGCCTTGCTCTCCGGGATCAGCCCCTCCGCGCGCAGTGCGGCAATGACGGCCTTGCGGCTGCCCACGCGCTTCTGGAACGCTTCCAGGTTGGTGTAGCCCGACAGGTCGAGCTTCACGATCCGGGCCCAGCGCGTCAGCGTGAACAGGTACGCGTCCGCCACCGTGAAGCGGTCGCCAAAGAGGTAGTTGCGGCCCTCGAGCTGCTTCTCGATGAGCGCGTAGCGCCTCTTCAGGTATTCGAGGCGTTCTTCACGCACCGGCGGCAGGACGTCGTCCTTGAAGAGCGGCGAGTAGGCCTTGTGGATCTCGGACGTCAGGTAGTTGAGCGTTTCCTGCAGACGCACGCGCTCGAAACTGCCGTTCGCCGGGGCGAGCCCCGCGGCGGGCGCGAGGTCCGCGAGGTACTGGACGATCGCGGGGCCTTCCGTCAGCAGCTGGCCGTCGTCGAGCTCGAGCGCGGGCACGTAGCCCTTGGCGTTGATCTCCCAGAAATCGCCGTCGCGGGCAATCGTCTTGGTCTGCGTGTCCACTTTCACGAGCGCGAGGGGAATGCCGGCCTCGTTCGCGACGATGTGGGGCGAGAGCGAGCAGGCACCGGGCGAGAAATACAGCTTCATCATCAGTCTCCTTCAGTAGATGGAGACAGCTTACCATTTGTACTTACTTTTATATAGTAACTACCTTCCCGTAAGGCGCAAAATCGACTATCCTGCAGGTAACCGGTCAGGAGACAACCGATGGCCCTCAAGATCCGCAGGAGCAAGGCACCGCCGCCGCCGCCCGGCTGCCCGATGGCCGCCTGCATGGCCGTGCTCGGCGGAGCCTGGACGCCGAGCCTCATCTGGAAACTCTCCGGCGACCCGCGCCGCTTCGGCGAGCTGCAACGGGACATTCCGGGCATCTCGCCCAAGATGCTGACGGCGCGCCTGCGCGATCTCGAGGAGAAAGGCGTCGTCGTGCGCGCCGTGATGCCGACGTCCCCACCGTCGGTGGAGTATTCCCTGTCCGAGCTCGGCCGTGAGCTCGTCCCCGTGATCAACACGATCGTCAGGGTCGGGACGCGGATCCGCGAAGGCGCCGCTCCCCGAGCCAGCGCAGCATCACGCTGACCGCGGCGTCGGCGTTGTTCACGCCGCCCTCGCCGCGAAACGCCGCTTCGGCGTCGGGGAACCGGTCGAAGTGGTGGTCGGTTGCCGCGATCTCGGCAAATTCACCGCGTCCCGCCCCGCCCCGGTTCGCGATTTCGGCTACCAGCCGATGCGCCGCGGCGTCCTCGAACCAGTCGTATTCGCCGTAGACCGCGAGCACCGGCGCGTCGATGCGCCCCCAGGCCGCGGCCCAGTCCTGCGCGGCCGCCTGCTGGTGGAACGCCAGCGGCCGGCCATAGTGGGTGCCCGGACCCGTTCCGACGATCTTCTGCCAGGTGCCTGCAAGCGCCGGCTGTTCCCGCTCGATGACGGCCGGGTCCCGTCGATCGAGCAGGTACGCGACGAAGAATCGCGCGAGCGCGTGCATGTGGGCATCGAGCTCTGCAGGCGGCACGGCCGCGAACTGCTTTGCGCGGCGCTCGAAGCCCAGCATCCGCTCGAACCAGGTTTTCGCGCCGCCGCCCCAGATCATGACGCCCGCAACCGGCTCGCCGGCGGCCACCAGCGGCGCATAGTTGCCGCCCATGCTGGCGCCGAAAATGACGATGCGCTCCGGATCCACGTCGGGCGAGCGCCTGAGCGCCGCGAGCGCGGCGCGATGGCCGGCGAGCTCCGTCGCGTAATCGAGCGAGGCGCAGTCACCTTCGCTGTCGCCGACGCCCGCCTTCTCCGTGCGCATCATCGCCATGCCCGACTCCTGCGCCAGCCGGCGCAGCATTCGGCTCCAGCCGTCCTGCTGCTTTGCCGGCAATTCGATGCTGTCGCAAGAGAGCCATTGCACGAAGAGAATCGCCGGCAACCGGCCGCTCGAACCGGCCGGGCGCGTCAGGATGGTGCGCAGCCGCAGGCCGTCCGTGGCTTCGAGAACGCCATAGCGGCTGTCGAGGCCGGGTATCTCCTCGAGAGGCTTCCCGTCGCGACGCGGCAGGTCGCCGGTCAAAGTGGACTCGGCGAGGGCGCCGATCGGCAGGCAGCAGGCGAGCGTGACCCAGATGCGTCTTTTCATGGAGCGCATCGTCATCTCGATGCCGGGCAAAGTCTGGCCGGATGGGCGGGAAGATCTGGCCGAATTCGAAATCGGCCAGCAATCTCGGGAGCGTCAGGTCACCGGGCGCCCGGACCGCCCGGACCGCGCCTGAAGTCGGTCGGAGTCATCCCGATGCGCGCCTTGAAGGCGCGGTTGAACGGTCCAATCGACCCGTAGCCCACCCCGAGTGCGATCGACAGCACCGGCAGGCGCGCGTCCTCGGCCCGGCGCAGCCGCTCGCAGGCCTCGCGGATGCGGAAAGCGTGCAGGAAATCGTTGAAGTTGCGGTAGCCGAGGCCGTGATTGATGACGCGGCGCAGGACGTGCTCGCGCGTGCGCAGGCGCTGCGCCAGCCCAGCGATCGAGAGACCCTCCTCGCGGTAGACGTGGCGCTCGGCGATCTCGGCCTGCAGTGACTTCAGGACCTGCCGCTCGAGTGCCGTGAGCTCACCGGGGCGCGCGACGGCCGGCTCGGGCTCGAGCCAGTTCGCCGCGCGCAACTGCACGAGGTGCCAGAGCGCTGCGAAGGCAGCGGTCGCGATGAGCGCAAGGTTCGCGGTCACGAGCAATGCCGGTGTTTTCGTTCCCTGCACGAGGTTGTAGGTTTGCACGATGACGGCGGCCGCCAGGAACGCGCCAACGCCCGCGACGACGAGGATCCGAAGACGGCGCCGCCGCTCGACCAGGTCGACCGCGAGGCCGCGCCAGGATTCCGCAAGCGCGAGCAGCACGAGGACCAGGACCCACATCTCGAAGCCGGCCGCGGCGAGGCGCTCCCAGGTCGTCGCGAGCCCGTGGCGCGCAGCGGGCGTGAAGACGAGTTGCTGCCAGAGCCCATAGGCGACGGTCACGCCGAGGATCGCGGCGTGCCGTATCTTCAGGCGGAAATCGTCCGCAAACAAACCGAGCGCGAACAGCCAGAACAGCGCCGCCTTGGCGACGCACAGCGCCGTGAGCGGTACGAGCGCAGGGCCGAGCCAGCCTTCCGCCCCGCGGGCCGACGTCACGACGAATGCGGCCACGGACAGGGCAGTGAACGCGCCGAGGATCGGCGTATGGTCGCGCCGGCGCGCAGCCAGCACGAGACCTGCAAGCCCGAGCAGGACCAGGACAGCCGCCGTCCGCAGGACGATTTCAGGGTACGACATACGAGTGTTTATCCTATGGTGTCGTCCGGGGAGATTAGTTCATGACGCTCGACATCGATTTCGTCCGCTCGCAGTTCCCGGCCTTTCGCGAGCCATCGCTCGCCGGGTTCGCGCATTTCGAGAATGCGGGCGGGTCCTACGCGGCCGCCCAGACCGTCGCCTGGCTCGACCGTTATTACCGGCAAACCCGGGTCCAGCCCTACTACGTCTTTTCCGCCTCAGCCCGGGCCGGCGAGCAGATGGACGCCGCGAGGGCACGCCTCGCCGCCTGGCTCAACGCCGGCGCGGACGAGGTCCAGTTCGGGCCTTCGACCTCGCAGAACACCTATGTCCTCGCGCAGGCCTTGCGACGGCAACTGAAGCCCGGCGACGAGATCATCGTCACGAACCAGGACCACGAGGCGAACGTCGGGGCGTATTCCCGACTCGCCGACGACGGGCTCGTCGTGCGCGAATGGAAGGTCAATCCCGTGACTGCCGAGCTCGAGCGCAAGGGTCTCGAGGCGCTGCTCGGCCCGCGCACGAAGCTCGTCGCGTTCACGCACTGCTCGAACGTCGTCGGCAGCATCAACGCCGTCCGCGAGTTCGCCGACCTTGCGCACCGCGCAGGCGCCTGGGCTTTCGTCGACGGCGTTGCCTTCGCGCCGCATGGGCTTCCGGACGTCCAGGAGCTCGGAGTCGATGCCTACTGTTTTTCCCTCTATAAGGTGTATGGCCCGCATCTCGGGGCGCTGTACCTGCGGCGCGAGCTCAATGCGGCTCTGCCGAACCAGGGGCACTTCTTCAACGACGGCCTGCCCGAGAAGCGGTTCACGCCCGCCGGCCCCGACCATGCTCAGATCGCCGCGGTCAACGGCGTCGCCGACTACATGGACGC
>Ga0209486_10000355_pt1 | contig 20992 bp, 20 predicted proteins | sample NCCompost_FD_187518 | JGI IMG/M metagenome (GOLD analysis project Ga0209486, IMG submission 187518) | Agricultural soil microbial communities from Utah to study Nitrogen management - NC Compost (SPAdes) (version 2) | ecosystem: Environmental > Terrestrial > Soil > Agricultural land | place...
GGCGATGGTGCACGTCAGCGCGTCGTGCAACCCGAACTTCCACGCCACCGGGGCGCACTACCTCAACGCCGACACCACGGCGTTCATGCAGTTCCTCACCGCCGACCTCTTCAAGGACTTCCCGGCGCTGCGGATGATCATCCCGCACGGCGGCGGCGCCGTGCCGTTCCACTGGGGCCGCTACCGCGGGCTGGCGCAGGACATGAAGCGGCCGCCGCTGCCGGAGCTGATGAAGCACAACGTGTTCTTCGACACCTGCGTCTACCACCAGGCCGGCATCGATCTGCTGATGAAGGTGGTGCCGCACGACAACATCCTGTTCGGGTCGGAGATGGTGGGCGCGGTGCGCGGCATCGATCCCGAGACCGGGCATTATTACGACGACACCAAGCGCTACGTGGACGCCGCGGCGATCAGCGACGCGGACCGCGCGAAAATTGTGGAAGGCAATGCGCGGCGGGTCTTTCCGCGCCTTGTAAGACGGCTGAAGGCTAGAACTTAGGGCTTAAGGATGAAACCGACGATTGTCAGGAACATCAAGCGAGCTTCCGAGGAAGTCGTGAAGGCGCTCGGAGAGATGGGCGTCGCCACCGTGCACGAGGCCCAGGGGCGTACCGGCCTGATGCGGCCGTTCATGCGCCCGATCTACCCCACGGCCAAGGTGTCGGGGAGCGCGATTACGGTGCTCTGCCACCCCGGCGACAACCTGATGATTCACGCCGCGATGGAGCAGGCCAAGGCGGGCGACATCCTCGTGGTCACCACCGTGTCCGAATCTACCGACGGCATGTTCGGCGATCTGCTCGCCGTCTCGGCGCGGTCGCGCGGTGTGGTGGGGCTGGTCATCGACGCCGGCGTGCGCGACGTGGCGGACCTCACCGCGATGGACTTCCCGGTATGGTCGCGCGCCATCCACTCGCAGGGCACGGTGAAGAACACCCCCGGCTCGGTGAACGTGCCGGTGGTCTGCGCCGGAGCGCCGGTGAATCCCGGTGACGTCATCGTGGGCGACGTGGACGGCGTGGTGGTGGTGCCGCGCGAGCGCGCCGCCGAGGTGCTCAAGGCCAGCCAGGACCGCATCGCCAAGGAAGCCAAGAGCCGCGAGCGCCTGGGCAAGGGCGAGCTGGGGCTGGATTTCTACGGTTTGCGCGCCAAGCTTGCCGAGTTGGGCGTCCAGTACGTGGACGGCGAGTCCTGACGCTCCGGTCATCCCGCCCGCCGATGCCGACGCCACGCCATGCGTGAATACCTCGAGCAGCTGCTGCTCGTGGTCGCGGTCGGCTCCGCCGTAGCCAGCGCGGCCAAGCGCATCGGCGTCCCGTACAACGTCGCCCTCGTGGTCGTGGGGCTGCTGCTCGTGCTCACGAACGTGCTGCCCGACACGCCGCTCGACTCCTCGGTGGTGCTGCTGGTCTTCCTGCCGATGCTGGTGTTCCAAGGCGCCTTGTCCGCGGATGAAGCCAGCATGCGCGCGGCGGCGCGGCCGATCCTGGTGCTGGCGTTCCCGGCCGTCGCGCTGTCGTTGCTCATGACCGCGGCCGTCGCCAGCTGGGCGATCGGCCTGCCGTTCACGATTGCGCTGATCCTCGGTGCCATCCTGGCGATCACCGACACCGTCAGCGTGCTGCTGGCGTTCCGCAGCGTGCGCGTGCCGCGCCGGCTCGCGGCCATCATGGAGGGCGAGAGCCTGTTCAACGACGGCACCGCGCTGGTGCTCGTGGGCGTGACCGCCACGGCTGCCCTGGGGGGATTTGCCGGACCGGCGGCCGTGGCGCGCGCTCTGGTCATCGCCATCGTGGCCGGCGTGCTGCTCGGCGTGGTGTTCGGCGTGCTCGGCATGATCGTGCTGCGCCGCGTCTTCGACGATCTCAGCGCCGTGCTCACCTCCCTGGTCGCCGTGTTCGCCACCTCGCTCGTGGCCGAGCAGGTCGGCGGCTCGGCGGTGATTGCGGTGGTCGTGGCGGGCGTGCTGATCGGACGGGAGATGCGGGCGAGGCTCGAACCGTCGCGCGTGCTGGCGCTGCTCGGCTTCTGGGAGATTGCCGCCTTCGGCCTGAACGTCGGGCTGTTCCTGCTGGTCGGCATGCAGCTGCGGTCGGACATGCTGCGCCGCGACGCCTGGGCCATCCTGCTGGCGGTGGTCGCCTTGCACGCCGGGCGCGCCGTTGCCGTCTACGGCTGCTTCGGCGTGCTGCGGCTGCTCGGCGACCGGCTGCCGTGGCGCTGGCAGCACGTGATGATGGCCGGCAACATCAAGGGCGCGTTGTCGATGGCGGCGGTGCTGGCGCTGCCCGCCACCCTGCCGCACCGCGATCGCCTGATTGCCATCGTCTTCGGCGTGACGCTGGTCACGCTGGTGACGCAGGCGCTCCCGTTCGGCCGCTTTCTGCGGTGGCTCGGTGTGTCGGGCGCCGCCGCCGACGAGGATGCGGACGACCGCCGCGCCGTCCTCATCGGCGCGCGCCGCGCCCAGACCGAGCTCGACAGCCTGGTGGCCGCCGGCCTCATCTCGCGCCACGAGCACGCGGCGCGCTGGGCCGGGTTCCAGCGGGACATCATCGAGGCGGAGCGCCTGCTGCGCCGCGCCGCCGGCGCCGGCCACACGGGCGTGGCGGTGGCGGCCGTCCTGAACGCGCGCAAGTCGGCCATTCTCGACGCCGCCCGCCGCGGGCTGATCACCGACGATACTGCTGGCAGGCACGTGGCGGCGCTCGACGAGGAACTCGTGCAGCACGCCTCGACCGAGCACGGCGCGGGGCAGGAGCGTGAGGACCCATGAAGATTGTCATCGTCGGCGCCGGTCGCGCCGGGCTCGAAGTGGCCTTGCACCTGACGCGCATCGGCCATGCCATCACCATCATCGACCACGACGAGGCGGTGACCCGGCGCGCGTCGCAGCAGTACGGTCTCGTGGCGCTGAGCGGCGACGCCACGGTGAAAGCGGTGCTCGACGAAGCGGACATCGACCAGAGCGACGTGGTGGTGGCCATGCTGCGCCGCGACTCGGACAATCTGGCGGTGGCGCTGCTGGCGCGCGCCGCCGGCGTCGATCGCGTGATGGTCCGCATGCGCGACAACGCCTACCGCTCCATCTACGCCACGGCCGGCATCGACCGGGTGCTGTCCGAGACCGATCTGATCACCGGATCGGTCGCGACGGCCATCGAGCACGAGGCCATCCGGCACGCGATGCTGCTCGGCAACGGCAACGCCATCGCCTTCGAGGTCACGGTCGGCGAGGGCAGCCCGGCGGCCGGCCTGACGGTGAAAGACGTCGTGGGCCTGCCCGGGTTTCCGGCCTCGTGCGTGTTCGCCGCGCTCTATCAGGCCGACGGCGGCATCGAGGCGGCGCGCGGGTTGGCGATCGTGAACGCCGGCACCACCGTGCTGCTCGTGTCGCGGATCGACGACGTGGGCACGGTCGTCAAAGCGTTGACCGGTCAGGTGGAGCGAAACTAGCCGGAGCCAATCCGGCAACGCCGGTGTCCAATCACGCAGCTAAGGGCCCTGATCGGAATAGGGTGGCCACCTTGGCCGCCGATGCATCCCGCCGGGCTGCGTTGCTCGTCGCTTACATACGCCCGGTATGCGCGCTCCTCGCGCCTTGCCGGGCGGGCGCCTCGGCGCCCAAGTTGACCACCCTATTCCGATCAGGGCCCTAAGGAGGCGCTCATGCGGCCGATTGCCCTTGCACTGCTGCTCCTCGTTGTCCCCGCCGTCGCGCAGGCGCACCACTCGGGTTCGGAATACGACCGGACGACGGTAGAGATCGAGGGCACGCTGGTCGAGCTGGTGTGGCAGAACCCGCATGTGCACTTTGGCGTGCGGACGGTCGATGCCAAGGGGAAGACCGTCACCTGGGACATCGAGGCCAACTCGCTCAGCATCTTGCGGCGCACCGACGCCAACCCCGACAACCTCAAGCTCGGCGACCGGATCAAGGTGGCCGGCGCGCCGTCGCGGCAGACACCCAACAAGATGTGGGCGTCGAACATTCTGCCGGCCAACGGCCGCGAGGTCGTCCTGGGCCCCGGCACTCCGCCCCGCTGGGGTACGACGGCCGCGGGCGCCAAGACCACCTGGTTCGACGGCGGCACCGACGCCGACAAAGCCGCCGGCATCTTCCGCGTGTGGAGCACCAGGTTCGGCGAGCGCGGCGGCGTGTGGTGGCGGCGTGATTACCCGCTGACCGACGCGGCGAAGAAGAAGCGCGCCGCGTTCAATCCGCTCACCGACACGGTGGCTCCCGGCTGCCGGCCCAAGGGCATGCCGACCATCATGGAGCAGCCGTATCCGCTCGAGTTCGTGCGCAAGGGCGACGCGATCCTGCTGCGCCTGGAGGAATACGACACGGTCCGCACCATCGCCATGAAGGGGGCAGCCGCCGCGCGATCGAAGACCCTGCTCGGCTCCTCGCAGGGCCGGTGGGAGGGCGACACGCTCGTGGTGACGACCACCGGCATTTCGTGGACCTTCTTCGACCCGAGCGGCGTGCCGCTGGGACCGAACGCCTCCATCGTGGAGCGCTACACGCCGACCGCGGACGGGACGCGGCTGACGCTGAAGATGACGGTCACCGATCCGGACACCTTCACGCAGCCCGTGGATCTGGAGCGCACGTGGGTGTGGCGTCCGGGGGAGACGGTGAAGCCATACAACTGCGTGGAGCGCAAGGCCGCGTCACGCTGAGGCGCCGGTCGTGCCGAAGATCTCCTGCCGGGCGCGCACCCGCTCGCGCTCGATCTGCTCGGGCGTGGCGCCGAGATCGCGCAGCACGGCTTCGGTCATCGCCAGCGCCACCTCGCCTTCACCGGTGAAGACCCGCTGGGCGCCCGCCTGCGACAGCGCCGCCACATCGCGCAGGTAGCCGCTGCGCACGAACGTGTGGACGGCGGGATTGAGGGTGCGCGCCACGCGGATGATCTCGGCGGCGCCGGCGTCGGACCCGCTCAGGATGAGCGTGCCGGCGTGGCGGATGCCGGCGGTAATCAGCGTTTCCTGGTAGCGGGCGTCGCCGTAGATCGCCGAGCCGCCGCCGTTGCGGATCTCGTGCACCGTGTCGAGGTTGAGGTCCACCACCGTCGGCCGGATGGCGTTCTCGCGCAGCAGTCGCGACACGGTGCGGCCCGTCGGGCCGTAGCCGATGACCAGCGCGCGCCCTTCCGGGGCGAGCGACGATGACGTGCCCGTGTCGGCGTCGAACTCGACGCCGGCGCGGCGGGCCCGGTGCCGGGCGAGCCAGCGGTCCACGGGGTCGATCGCCTTGAACGTCAGCGGGTTGATGATGATCGAGATGATGGCGACCGCGACGACGATGTCGAGGGCCTCCGGCGGCACGACTTTCAGGTCGCGCGCCAGTGTGATGAGGATGAACGAGAACTCGCCGATCTGCCCCAGGGCGAGCCCGACGGTCAGCGAGGCGCGCGGCGGATACCGGGCGAGGGCCAGCATCACGAAGGCGGCAGCCGGCTTGGCCAGGACCACGATGGCCAGCGCCGCGAGGGTGGCGCCGGGCGAGCGCAGCAGGGCGGCGGGGTCGAGCAGCATCCCCACGGACACGAAGAACAGCACCGCGAAGGCGTCGCGCATCGGCAGCGCTTCGGTGGCCGCGCGCAGGCTGTAGTCGGAACGGCCCACGACCATGCCGGCGAGGAATGCGCCGAGCGCCATCGACACGCCGAAGACCGCCGCCGCTCCCACCGCGATGCCGAGCGCCACCACCAGCACGGTGAGCGTGAAGAGCTCCCGCGAGCCGGTGGCGGCCACCCGGTCGAGCACCACCGGAATGAGCCGCCGGCCGACCACGGCGGCGAAGAGGACCAGCCCGGCCACCTTCAGCAGCGTCAGGCCGAGGTCGATGGCGATTCGCGCCGGCCCGGCGTTCGTCACCAGCACCGGCATCAGCACCAGCACGACGACGGTGAACAGGTCTTCGACCACCAGCCAGCCCACGGCGATGTGGCCGGCCTGGGTGTGGAGGGCGCGGGCATCGGTCAGCACGCGGATGAGCACCACCGTGCTCGCCACCGACAGGCAGAGGCCGAACACGATCGCGCCGGCCCAGCTCCAGCCGAGCGCGTGGACGACCGCCGCGCCGAGCGCCATGGCGGCGGTGCTCTGCACGATGGCCCCCGGGATGGCGATGCGCCGGACGGCGAGCAGCTCCTCGATGTGGAACTGGAGCCCTACGCCGAACATCAGCAGGATGACGCCCACCTCGGCGAGCTGCGTGGCCATGGCCGCGTCGGCCACGAAGCCGGGCGTGTAGGGCCCCACCAGCAGCCCCGCGGCGAGGTAGCCGACGATTGGGGAGAGGCCGATGCGGTGAGTCAGGTAGCCGCCGGCGAGCGCCGCGCCCAGCCCTCCGGCCAGGGTGAAGATGAGACCCGCCTCGTGCATACCCGATCGTAGTTCGATCGTAGGGGCACATCTTCAGATGTGCCCGAAGGTCGGGCAGATCTAAAGATCTGCCCCTACACCTGCGCTGCGAGGAACGCCGACAGCGAGGCGTTGAAGGCGGCGTCCTGCTCCACGTTACTGAGATGGGCGGCGTCGAGCGTGACGAGGCGGGAGCGCGGCAGGCGCTCGTGGACGAACTCGAGCAGCTCCGGCGCCGTGGCGCGGTCGTGGGATCCGGCAACCGCCAGGACGGGGCAGCCCACCGAGCCCAGCGCGTCGCGCAGGTCTTCGTCGCGGAGGGCGGCGCAGCACCCCAGGTACCCGTCCACCGGACAGGCTTCCACCATGTCGCGGAACCGCCGCACCGTGGCCGCCTCGCGCGCGCGGAAGCCGTCGGTGAACCACAGCGGCATGGCGAGGTCGGCCACCGCTTTCATCCCGCCTTCGCGCACGAGCGCGATGCGCGCCGTCCACGACTCCACCGACCCGATGCGGGCGCCGGTGTTGGCCAGCACCAGCGCACGCACGCGTTCAGGGGCGTGCACCGCCAGCCACAGCGCCGTCAGGCCGCCGAGCGAGATGCCGCAGATCTGCGCCGCCGCCAGCCGTTCGGCATCGAGAATCGCCAGCGCATCCTGGCCCAGCTGCGCGATGGTGTAGTCGCCCGGCGGCACCGACGACTGCCCGTGGCCGCGCGCGTCGTATTGGATGACGCGGTACGACGGCTCGAGCGCGCGCCGCTGCGCGTCCCACAGCTCGCGCCGCGTGCCAATCGAGTTGATGAAGAGGAGAGGTGGGGCGCCTGGATCGCCGTGAACGTCGTAGGCGATCGTGGCGCCCGAGGAGGAGACGGAGGGCATGAAGCCTCTAGCCTTTAGCCTTTGGCCTCTAGCCGGCTAAAGCCCAAAGCCCAGAGGCTAGAGCCGGCTGGGAAACACGTTAGTGTTTCCCAGCCATTGCCGCTTGTCCTCGCTTGTGGTTGTTCGAGAAGATCACGTGCAGCGCCATCAGCGCCTGCAGCGGATGCGCGCCGGCCGAGGCCAGCGGGCCGACGTGATCGCTCACCAGGCCGCCGGAGCCGACGTTGATCATCGACTTGGCCGCCTCGCGCTGCTGGCCCTTCAGCTCGTACTCGTTGGCCACGTTCTCGAAGTCGTTGATGATGCGGTTGCGCAGCGCGTCGCTGTGGCGCGACTCGAAGAGCAGCTTGTTCAGGCCGTAGGCCTCGGACGGCGGGTGCTTGTAGAACTGAAAGCCCTGGTTCTGGAACTTGAAGCCGCCGAACTCCTCGCCCACCTTCATCGGCGCCGTGCTGCGCGCGCGCGCCGGCAGGAAGCGCATCATGCAGAGCCCGTGGTGCCAGGTGGGGATGTAGTCGATGAGCTCGCCCTGCTGCGGGCCGATGAGGCCGTACAGCACCGCCCAACTGAGCATCTCGGTGTTGCCCACCTCGTCGAGCTGTGTGCCGCTCATGTTGAGCAGCGCGTCGGCGTTGCCGGCCTCCATCTGCGACACCAGCCAGCGGTCGAAATCGAACTCGGGGTGCAGGTACTTGGTGGTGCCGGGGAAGTGCGACATCCCGCCGCTGGCGATGATGGCCACTTTCTCGGGCCGGCCTTCGATGATCTTGGCGATCGCCTTGCCGAGCGCCTCGCACCGGCGCGGCGTGGGCAGCGGCGGCACGTAGACGTTGGTGAAGAACGGGATCACCGGGATGCTGCGCTTGCCGATCACGTACTCGAACGGAATCGAGAACGCGTGGCCGAGCTCGGCGTCCTCCGAGTAGGCGATGTCGAAGCCGTGCTCGGTGACGAGCTTGTTGAGGATGTCCTCGGCCATCTCGCGGTGCACGGGCAGGTTGTGCTCGCGGCCGGCGAACTTCGCGTTGGCGCGGTCGCCGGCGATGATGGCGAACGACGGCACGCACGTCACGGAGAAGGTCTCCACGTGGTCGGCGCCGAAAAAGAGGATGACGTCAGGCTTGGTCTCGTCCAGCACCTTGCCGAGCTCGTTCATGGCCCGGCCGGCCTGGTCCAGCTGTTCGGGGTTCTCGTCCGGCGGCCGCGTGAACATGTAAGGTGTGTGACAGGTACCGACGGCGGCGACGATCTTTCCCATTTCCCTTACGCTCCTTGACGGAAAGCGCCGCCCGGGGCGGCGTCAGACACCGCTCATTATCCCGCAAATCCCGTCATGGAGCCCCAGGGGCTGCAGGCCCGCGAAGCGCGCCGCGGCGCCGTCGGAGCGTCAGGCCTTCCGGTCAGATCGTTCATCGCGTGATCGCGCCGGTCGACGTGCGCGATGAGGGCGACGTTGTCGGATAACGCTCGGGGAAAGAGCTGGCTCATCCAGCCGGGGTAGTGTCGACGGCTGCCGGGCTGCTGGCCCGAAACTGGTTGAACTCGTGGCGCAGGACCAGGGTCAACTTGCTGAGCAGGCTCAACTGGTTCGGTGTCGTCAGCACCACCCACTGCCCGGGACGACACAATCGGGTCAGCTCGCGCGCGAAGGCTCGAGGGTTTTCCACGTGCTCGATGGTCTCGACCGCCGCCACCACATCGGCGACGCCGTCGGCCAGCGGGATCCGGCCGGTGACGGCGTCGATGGTGTGAAACTCCCCGTCGGCGGGAAACCCGTCGTAGCGCACGACATCGGCGCCGATATAGCGCTGAACCGCGTATCAACGGCTCGCCGCAGATTCCCCGTCCCGCACCCCACGTCAACCAGTACGCCCTTCGTCTCGCGCTCGGCCAGCAACGCCGCCGCCGTACGGTAGATCGGGCCGGCGCTCGTGCCGAGGCTGAGACGTGCGCGCGCCTCGTCGTCCGTCGTGAGCGTCATGAAGGGCTGGGGACCGTGCGACTCGACGGCAATCAGAAAATCATAGATCGAACCGATCGATCGCCTCCGGGTGTAGACTCCGCCCAGCCAGTTCCGGCTCACCACGAATCGAGGCGGGAAACATGCGCAAAGCGGTGGGTGCGCTCGTCGCAGTCGCAGTCGTGATGTTCGGGGTGTCGAGTGTGGCGCAGCAGCAGGCCGCTCCGGCCCCGACCGGTCCCATCCCCCCAGGCCTTCCGGACTGGGCGTATACGCCCCCGCCACCGCCTGGCGGGCCGCCGCCTCCCTCCGCGCTTCCGGCCGATGACACTGCCCGTGTTTCGATCCCCGGGACCACCAAGACGTTCACGCGCGGGGAGCTGCGGGCTGCGAAGGAAACCATGGACTGGTACCCCGAAGATCGTCACGGGACCATTCCCGACATCGCCCGGTTCGGGAAACAGGGCGTGCGCCAGTGCACCCTGTGTCACCTCCCCGACGGCTCCGGCCGGCCGGAGAACGCGCCGATCAGCGCCTACCACCCCACCTACTTCGTGCAGCAGATGCAGGACTTCAGGGACGGGCTGCGGAAGAGCGCCGATCCGCGGAAGGCGAACACCAACGTCATGATCGGCTTCGCCAAGGCGACGACGCGCGAAGAGGATCTGGCCGCCGCGGAATATTTCGCGAAGCAGCCGTACCCGCGCCGCATCAAGGTGGTGGAGTCGAAGACCGCGCCGAAGGTGCGGCTCCAGGGCGGGATGCACATGGCCGTGCCGGCGAACGAGGGCGGCGCGCAAGTGCCGATCCCGGCTGGCGACATCGTCGAGATCCCCGACGACAACCTGCGCGCCGAGGCGCGCGACACGCGCATGCCGTGGACGGCCTACGTGCTGCCGGGCACGCTCAATCGTGGCAAGCAGCTGGCCACGAAGTATCAGTGCGCGACCTGCCACGGGGCGAACCTCGAAGGCATCGGCCCGGTGCCGGCGCTGGCCGGCCGCTCGCCGAGCTACACCATGCGGCAGCTCTTCGACATGAAGACGGGTGCGCGGCGCGGCCCCTGGGCCGAGCTGATGAAACCGATCGTCACCAGCATGTCGGTGCAGGATCTGGCGGCGGTGTCGGCGTTTGCCGCCTCGACGCCGGCGCCGGCGGCCGCGCGCCCGAGCACGACCACCGCGGCGCGCTGACGGAACGGGTCGACCGAACGCTCGCGCGCCAGGGGCGCCCGGGCGTCGGTGCCTAGTGTGGACGTGCCGCCAGCTGGTCGCGCAGCCGCTGCTCCTGCGCGCGCAGCTCCGGCGTGAGCTCGGCGCCGAACTCTTCCACTTCGAACACCTGGCGGATTTCGATCTCGGCTTCTTCGTTGTCCGGGTTGGGGCAGCGCTTCACCCACTCCACCGCCTCGTCCATCGACTTGACCTGCCACAGCCAGAAACCCGCCACCAGCTCTTCGCCCTGAGGGAACGGTCCGTTCACGACCGTGCGCGTCGCGCCCGAGAATCGCACTCGTTTCCCGTGCGACGAGGGGTGCAGCCCTTCCCCCGCGAGCATGATGCCCGCTTTGACCAGCTCCTCGTTGTAATGCCCCATCTCCGTCAGGAGCCGCTCGTTCGGCACTGCTCCCGCTTCCGACGACTTCGAGCTCTTGATGATCACCATGACGCGCATCGCCGTGTCCTCCCGTCTTGGGACCGCGTTCATCGCGGCCTCTATACAGACGTCGAACGGGCGGCCGCCGGATCGACAGGCGGTCGAGCTCAGATGTCTTCGGTATCGATTTCCGGCAGAGTCGCCGCGTTGTAGCGAGGCCCCGACACCGTCCTCGTGTTGATGAGGGTGTCCAGCCGCTCGACGGTGGCGGGCGACAGGCGGACGTCGAGCGCGCCGAGGTTCTCGCGCATGTGGTCGAGGCGCGTCGTGCCAGGAATGGCCACGATGTGCGGCGCGCGCGCCAGCAGCCACGCCAGCGCCAGCTGGCCCATCGTGCAGCCCTGTTCCCGCGCCACGGCGGCATACGGAGCGAGCAGCTCGAGGTTCTTCTCCCAGTGGCCGGCCTGGAAGCGCGGCATGTTCAGCCGGATGTCCTTGGGCGGCAGGCTCGATACGTCGCGCAGCTCGCCCGTCAGGAACCCGCGGGCGAGCGGGCTGAACGCGACGAACGTGATGCCGAGCTCACGGCACGTATCGAGCACGGCCACTTCGGCGTTGCGTGTCCAGAGCGAGTACTCGGTCTGCACCGCGGCGAGCGGGTGCACCGCGTGGGCCCGCCGGATCGTCGCGGCCGACACCTCGCTCATGCCGATCGCGCGCACCTTGCCGGCCTCGACCAGCCGCGCCATCGCGCCGATGCTCTCTTCCACCGGCAGGCGCTTGTCCCAGCGGTGCAGGTAGTAGAGGTCGATGACGTCGGTCTTGAGCCGCGACAGGCTGTCGTCGCACGTGCGCGCGATCACCTCGGGCCGGCCGTCGATGTCGCGCTGCCCCTGCGCGTTGCGGAACATGCCGCACTTGCTGGCGAGCACGAACTCCTGGCGGCGGCCGCTCAACGCATTGCCGATCAGCGTCTCGTTGGCGCCGAACCCGTAGAGCGCCGCGCTGTCGACGTGCGTGTAGCCGGCGTCGAGCGCGGCGTGCAGCACGGTGGCCGCGTCTTCGGGCGAGGGCGGCGTGCCGTAGGCGTGCGACAGGCTCATGCACCCGAAGCCGAGTGCGGAGACGTCGAAGGAACCGAGCGTTCTCGTCTGCATGCGTGGAGCTAGAGGGGAACGCCGGGCGCGGGCGAACCGGCCAGCCAGCCCGCACCTTCGGCGTAGAGCTTTTCGACGGCGGGACCGCGCAGGCCGGGAAGATCGGTCTTCACCGTGAAGCCGACCTTCGACTGCAGGTAGCCGAGGTGGCGGTAGCCCTCGGGAAACGAGGCGAGCCGCGCTGGATCGAGCGTCAGGCGGGCGGCCGGATCGACCGGGTCCATCCGATCCTTCTCGTAGATCGGCTGGCGGCGCACGATGCCCCAGCGGCCCTGCCGCTTCTCGAGGAAATCGTAGAAGCGCCCGGTGCACACGACGTCCACCAGCACGCCATCGACCTCGGCGCGCTGGTTGATCGTCATCTTCACCTGCGAGACGGCCCGGTCACCATTCATGTCGCACGTGAAGCCGCCGAGAAAATGCAGGATGGTCACGCCGCGCTCGAAGCCTTCCTTGCTGACGCGGATGAACTCGCGGGCGGGTCCTTGAAACCAGGTGGCCGTCATCCAGCCGTCCTCGTGCCACACGGTCGCAAAGCGCTCCCAGTTGCCGGCGTCGCGCCAGAGCACCCAGTTCTCGATCACGTCGCGGATGGCCTGCCGTTCGGATGCGAGCGCGTCGCTCATCCCGCGAGAACTCACCCTCCTATCCTATTTCGCAGCGTGCCGATCCCCTCGATCTCGGTCTCGACCACGTCGCCGTTCTGCAGGAACTCCTGCGGCGTGCGCCCCATGCCGACACCCGACGGCGTGCCAGTCGCGATGACGTCGCCCGCCTCGAGCGTGAGCCCCTTCGACAGCCACTCGATGATCGTCGCGACGGGGAAGATCATGTCGGCGGTCGAGGCGTCCTGCTTGCTGACCCCGTTGACGCGGCACTGGAGGCGCTTGGCCTGCGGATCGCCGAACTCGTCGGCGGTGACGACGCACGGCCCCATCGGACACGAGCCGTCGAGGCTCTTGCCCTTGAACCACTGGCCGCCGTGCTGAATCTGGACGTCGCGCGCGCTGACGTCGTTGATGACGGTGTAGCCGAAGACGTGCGCCAGCGCCTCGGTTCCGCGGATGTTCTTGCCGGTGGTCCCGATGATGACGCCGAGCTCCACCTCCCAGTCCACCTGCGAGGTCACGCTGCGATCGACCGGGACGTCGTCGAACGGCCCGTTCACGGTGGTCGGCGTTTTCGAGAAGATGACCGGAATCTCCGGGATCTTCGTCTCCTTGTTGCGCGCGGCCGTGCTCTCCTTGGCGTGCGCCACGTAGTTGAGCCCCAGGCAGAAGACGTTCTTCAGCGGCCGTGGAATCGGGGCGTGCAGCCGGACGCCGTCGAGCGGGTGACCCGCGTCGCCCATGGCTTCGGCAACCGCGCGGGCGCGCTGCCACTGCGCGGGCCCGGCCTGAATGAGCGCCAGCAGCGACGGCGGTCCGCCGTTGGCGGAGAGATCGAGGACACGGCCGTCGCGCAGAGCGCCCAGCCGGGGTGTGGGATCGGCAGACAGAGAGAACGTGACGTAGCGCATGAAGTGCCTATTGTAGGCAGAGTGGGCGGAGTGGGCGGAGTGGGTGGGCAGGTGGCCGGGTAAGGCAATGTAGAGGGCGGGCTTCAGCCCGCCCTGGTGCCGGTCGGTCTGAAGACCGACCGCTACGTGAATGCCCCCGAGACGGCGTAGAAGGCCCGACCGAAGTGCTCGACTTCCAGCTCGACGCCGTAATCCGCCGCCCAACGAGCGATGTCGTCTCGATCACAGTACCGCTTATAGATCTCGAACGTCGTCCCGTCGTTCAGGCGCCTCGGCTGATGTTCGACCTTGTGATTGGACATCGCCCGCTCCGGGCTCCACGCTGAATCGAGAATGAGGAATCGGCCAGAGGCGTCGAGCATGGTGCGGAGCGCGTCGAACAAGGCGTGCACCTGGGCCTCCGTGAGATGGCTGAGCAAGAAGCCGACGAGCGCCGTGTCGTAGGCTGCGGCCTCGAATGCATGTTCGAAGAGATCGCCCCGTACGAAGACACACCGATCGACGAGCCCGAGGCGGTGCACCTTGGCCCGAGCCTCCAGCAGCATTCTGTCTGACTGATCGAACAACGTGATGTGGGAACAGTTCGGCGCGTAGTCGGGAAGCCAAACCGCCGTGCCGCACGCGAGGTCCATGATGCGTCCACGGGCGAATTGCCGTACGATGCCGCCCAGCACGGGCGCCTCTGTCTTGAACACCTCTGGGTTTGGGATCGAGGTCGTCCCCGTCCCCAGTGTGAACGCCTCCTCGTACTCCGGCGCCCGCTGGTCGTAATAGGCGAGCATCTGTTTGCGCAGGTCTGGATCCATGTGGGTGTATTTGTAGAGGGCGGGCTTCAGCCCGCCCTGGTGACGGTCGGTCTAAAGACCGACCGCTACGTACAGGTTAGTGCGCGAGCGGGGCGGGCTCGGGCGCGGCGCCGGCACGCTCGCGGCCGCCGGCCCGGCGGCCGAGGTCGCTGCCGAGCACGTTGAGCAGCACGAACAGCAGGATCGTCGTGATCAGCGAGGGCACGGCGGCGGCCCAGAACAGCTGCTGCCAGGACCACTGCTGCGCCAGGAGCAGGCCGGTGGCGTACGGTCCGAGGATCGCGCCGAGCCGGCCGACACCGAGCGCCGCGCCCACGCCGGTCGATCGGGCGGTGGTGGGGTAATAGGTGGCCGCAAGCGTGTTCAATCCGGGCTGCCCGCCCACGATGCACCAGCCGGCGATGAACACGATGACCGACACGGTCGCGAAGCCGAGTCCTGGCTGGCCGATGAGCGCGACGCTGATCGTGGCCAGGAAGAACGTCACCACCAGAACGGGCAGGAACCCCTTGCGTGCGATCGCCCACGCCAGGCCGTAGGCGCCAAGCGTTCCTCCCACTTGCAGCAACGTGCCGGCGAGCAGTGCGGCGTTCTGGCTGTACCCCATGCCCGTGAACACTGTCGGGATCCAGTTGGACAACGAGTACAGGATCAGCAGGTTCATGAAGTACACGACCCAGAGGAGCAGGGTCACGGTAGTACGGCCGTCGCTGAACAGTTGCCGCATTGGCGAGCCGGACCGTGCCACTTCGTTCGTGACGTACTCCGTGGACGGGCCCACACGGATCGACGGGTCCAGCTTCGTGAGCCAGTGGCCGAGCCGATCGAGCCGCGTGCGCCGCACGGCCAGGAATTGCAGCGACTCGGGCAGGCTGAAGTACATCGCCACCGCGACGACGAGCGGTACGGCGCCGCCGACGAAGAAGACCGAGCGCCAGCCGAAGAGCGGGATCAGCCACAGCGCCACGAACCCGCCGATCGCCGCGCCCGCGGTGAAGCCCACGGTGATGCCCATCGTCAGCGTCACCCGGCTGCGCTTGGGACTGAACTCGCCGACGAGCGCGGTGGCGTTCGGAATGATGCAGCCGAGGCCGAGCCCCGAGATGAACCGCAGCCACAAGAGTTGCTCCATGCTCTGCGCGAAGCCGGTGGCCAGCGTCAGCAGCGAGAACCACAGCGTGGCGCCGATGATCACCGGTCGCCGGCCGATTCGGTCGGCGAGCATGCTGAACAGGAGAGAGCCGATCAACACGCCGACGTTGGCCGCCGCGAAGACCGGCCCCAGCGCCGAGCGCTCGGCGCCGAACTCGCCGACCACGGCCGGGGCGACGTAGCCCATCGCCTGGACGTCGAAACCGTCCATGATCAGGCAGATCATGCAGAGCGCGAACACCCGGATCTGCAGCGGCCCGACGGCGCTGTTTTCGAGGAGTTCCGAGAGATTGATGGTGGCCGCCGGACGGGGTTCGCTCATGGCCCGCGCAGTATAATCCCGCCCGCACGTAGAGGGCGGTCTTTAGACCGCCCTGGGGAATCAATGCGAATCTGCAGGTTCAACGACAATCGACTCGGCATCGTGGATGGCGGAAGCGTGCGTGATGTCACCGCCGCGCTCGACGTGCTTCCCTCGGCGCGGTATCCGTTCCCCACCCACGACCTGTTCATCGCCCATCTCGACGACGTCGTGGCGCGCGCGGCGGCGCTGGCACTGTCGGCACCGGTGCTGCCGCTCGACGGCGTGACGCTTCTGAGCCCGGTGGCCAACCCCGGCAAGCTGGTGGCCGCGCCGGTGAACTACGAGAAGCATCTCGCCGAGGTGAAGTGCGACGCGTCGCTCCACCAGAACACGGCGAGTCACACCCTCACGATCCACAAGGCGGGCGTCTTCCTGAAGGCGACGAGCTCGCTCGTGGGGCCGGGGCAGGGGATTGCGCTCGTGCCCGATCGGCGTACGGACCACGAGGTGGAGCTCGCGTTCGTCATCGGCCGCACCGCCAGCCGCGTGCCGCGCGCCGAGGCGCTGCGCTACGTGGCTGGTTACGCCATCGGTCTCGACATCTCGATCCGCGGCACCGAGGACAAGAGCTTCCGGAAGTCGGCCGACAGCTACAGCGTGCTCGGCCCGTGGCTCGTGACAGCCGACGAGATCTCCGACCCCGGCGCGCTGGATCTGGCTCTGTCCGTCAACGGCGAGCGCCGGCAGCAGTCGAATACCCGGAACATGACGCTCGGCGTCGCCGAGCTCATCGAGATGGCGTCGGCGATCTACACGCTTTACCCGGGCGACGTCGTATTCACGGGTACTCCGGAGGGCGTGAGCCCGATCGAGCCGGGTGACGAGATCCTGGCGACGATTCAGGGCATCGGCTCGATGCGGGTGCCGGTCCGCGCCGGCTCGGGGCAGACGCCGGCTCCCGGCACGGTGGCCGCGGCGCACGTCTGACCGCGAAACGGCGGAGATTCTGGGAGGTCGTATGAGGCGTCACGCGCGTTCATATCTGGTGGGGTCGTGCCTGGTTCTGCTGGCCCTGGCGGCGGCGAAGGGTGTGGGCCAGGCGCCCGACCCGCAGGCGTTCCAGGAGCGGATCCGCGCGGCCGGCGCTCGCATGGAAAGTGCCGGCCTGGCCGCCCCCTTCAAGGGCGTCACGACGAACGGGACCGTCGAGCCCAAGCTCTTCGAAATCCGCTCGACCGGCGTGTCCACCGAGCCTGTGCTGCGTACGGCCGGCGCGTTTCTCAAGACCCTCAACGCCACGCAGCGCGCCAAGACGGTCTTTGCTGTCGATCACCCCGAGTGGCGCAAGTGGGCCAACCAGCACAGCTACTTTCGCGAAGGCGTCTCGTTCGAAGAGATGGCGCCGGCGCAGCGCGAGGCCGCGCTGGCGATGCTCGGCGCGTCCTTGAGCGCGAAGGGGCTGAAGCTCTCGCGCGACATCATGCGCCTCAACGAAACGCTGGGCGAGCTGAACGGCAACAACTTCGTGGAGTATGGCGAACACAAGTACTGGATCACGATCATGGGCGAGCCGTCGGCCACCGAGCCGTGGGGCTGGCAGCTCGACGGCCACCATCTCATCGTGAACTACTTCGTGCTGCGCGACCAGGTGGTGATGACGCCGGCCTTCTGGGGCTCGGAGCCGACCGTGGCCACGTCGGGCAAATTCGCGGGCACGGCCATCCTCCAGGACGAACAGGCCAAGGGGCTGGCGATGGTGCGGGCGCTCAGCGAGGAGCAGCGAGGGAAGGCCGTCCTCCAGTCACCGAAAACAGGGAACAACATCCTGACCCAGGCCTTCAGCGACAACGTCGTGCTGGACTACGCCGGCGTGAAGGTCTCCACCTTTTCGGCCGCGCAGAAGAAGCAGCTCCTCGATCTGGTCGGGCTCTATGTCGGCAACCTGCGCGAGGGCCACGCCCGGGTGCATCTCTCCGATGTGGAGAAGCGCCTGGACGACACCTACTTCGCCTGGATCGGTGAAACGAAGGACGACTCGGTCTACTACTACCGCGTGCACAGCCCGGTCCTCCTGATCGAGTTCGATCACGAGACACCCGTGGGGCTGCGGGGGCGGTATCCCGCCGGTGTTCCGTATCGCGAGCACATCCATGCCGTGGTCCGGACGCCGAACGGTAACGACTACGGCAAGGATCTGCTCCGCCTGCACTACCAGCAGCACCCGCACTGACCGTGACGGCGCCTATTTGACGAGCATGATCGCGCGGGCGAACCCGCCGGTTGCCGAGGGGGCACTCTTCGAAAACTTGCCCGTAATCGGTGTGATACGGCCTCTCACCGCGCCCCCGCCGTCCACGCTCTCGATGAAGAACCCGAGATAGTTCACGACCTGCAGGCTCGGCTGGCTCTTGCCGCTGTGCTGGTCCGCCGCGTACACCGCCGGGTCATACAACGGAATCGCGCGAATCCGCGGGCTGGTTCCGAAGTCGCTGTTCCTCACGCATCCCTTGCCCTTGTTGCAGGCTGTGTCCCAGACGGCGTCGGGGTCTGAGTCGATGAGCTCCTGGGTCCCGTCCTTGGTTGGGCCAACCATGTTGCCGGTCTCCGGAGTCATGAACAGCCCCTTCTTGACGGGGGTGGAGTTGCACGTTCCGATGTTTTCGCCGTACTCGTCCGCTCCGGTGATGCCGCCGATATTCCATGCGTTGTACATGCTGGGTGTCACCGCGTTCTGAGCACTGGGCTTCAGCACCAGCTGCACCCCGACATCCGTGGCGGGACTGTAGCCGGTCGGATTCGGCTGCCCAGGAGGAATGTAGATATCCGGATTCGCCAGCGGCGCACCCGCGTTCGAGTGGTTGCCCTGCGTCTCGGCGATGTTGAACGAGCTCGACGGGCTCCAGGAAGGGTCCTGTTTTTCAATCCACTTGTCCGGAACCGTCCACGGCAGGACGCAGGAGAGCTCGTTGGCGGGGTAGGCGGTCGCCCTCGCGGTGGCCCACACGTCGGCAACGTCCGTCCCGAAGATCCGGCCAATCAACGTGCCGACCGGATTCAGGCGCGCGGTTGTGCGGTACACCGACACCTCGACGATGTCGTACTCGCCGGTCGCCGTATCCAACGGGAACGTGACATCGTCCGGCGTGACGGACGGCGCCTGGGAGGCGACCGCGTTTTTCTGTGCAGCGCTGATGGCGCCGCTGACGGCGGGTCCACTCGCCGTACGGTCGGTGAAGCTGTTGAAGACGAGCGCGGTGGCGCCGGCCAGCGCGCCGGCATCCGCCGAATTCTGCGCCTGCGCCCTCGCCGTCATGAGCATGCCGAGGTCGATGGCCAGCGTCGACGCCGACATGAAGGCCATGAAGCTCACACCGACGAATACGAACGAAAACCCTCGCTGATCGCGTCCGAGGCGCCGGAACCGTTTCATCATGGTCGTCTCACTCCACTGTAGCCACACGTGAGCAGCGGCCTGGGGGGGCGCCTCCCGACTGTGCTATTCGGCCGCCTCGTTGCGCATTTCGGCTTTCGCCGTCAGGTTCAGCGGGGCGTCGATCGTCGACCCACTCGCCAGGAGGCTCACGACCCGATGCAGCACGATGAACGAGAACGGATATTTCACGGTGACGGTCGAGGCGCCCGCGTTCGCCTCCCCGATTGAGATCGACGCGTTCTGGTCCACGTCGATGATTACGCTCTCGTCGAATTTCAACTTCCCGGCCTTGAGGTACGCCGTAACGCGCGACTCCACGTCTTCTTTGGTGGCGTTCGGCAGGACGGCGACGCGGGCCCCTTCCCGCGCGGCGTTCGTCATGACCTGCACGGTCTGGTAGGCGCGGCCGAACTCGAAGATGCCGACCGCCACCGCCAGGATGATCGGCAGGACCAGCGCCGTTTCGAGGAGCGCCTGGCCCCGCTCGTTCGAAGCGTGCGAGAGCGATCGTTGGCTCGACACCGCGAACCATTGGAGCCCCGTTCGAACCGTGCTGGTAGACATATCTCCCTCTCGATACGGTCACGGTTCCAGGACGACGGTCCCGTGACGTCGCGGCTCTCGTCCGCCGGGAGGGACTTGTGCAAGCGCAATACCACCGACGCGCTTCGCGCGGTAGCGACGCCGCATGTGCCTGCGTTTCCCTGATTTAGGCGGCGCGATGAATCGGCCGCTAGGGGCCCGCTGCGCCGTGGGCGTCGCCCGATTTGTTCAGCGCTGCACGCTTTCGTTCGAGCCGCGCCCGTGCGTCTTGCGCACTTTTTCCCTGGGCCGGTTCTTCAGCGACGCTCTTTCGCGAGGCGCGCCGTGGCCTGGGCCTTGAACTCGCGATCCTCGGGCTCCCACTCCGGGTTGATCGGACCGTCGATGACGCGTTGCAGCTCGGCGATCGCGTCGGCCTTGCGATCGAGCTCGAACAGCGTCTCGGCGAGGAAGAAGCGCGAGGCCGTGCTCTGCGGGTCGTAGGTGAGCGACTTTCGCAGGTGCTCCTCCGACTTCTTCTTGCTGCCGCCGAACAGGCCCGGCACCTTGTAGTACCAGCGCCCCAGCGCGCGATCGGCGGAACCGTTCTGATACGCCGGATCGATCTGCAGCACCTTCTCGAGCGCTTCGCGGACCGGCGTGCGGTACTTCAACCCCTGTCGCATGCCGAACGACTCGGCGAGCTGGCCCATGCTAGCGGCCATCCAGAAGTAGCCCTCGGGTCGCGCGGGCTCGAGCATGCTGGCCTGGCGGCCCGCCTCCACACCCCGTTCGAGGTCGGCGCGGCGCGCCGCCGGATCGTTGTGTCCGCCCAGCCAGTACGCGGCGCGCGCCAGCTTCCACGCCGATTCGAAGTCGGACGGATTCTTCGCGAGGCGCGCGTTCCAGATGCTCACCGCCTCGCGGGCCTTGGCCAGGACGGCGCGCTCGCGGTAGAGCGCGTCGGGGTCGGCCTGCGTCTGGGCCTGCAGCACGGCCGGGATGGCGAGGGCAGCGATATAGAATACGGCGATGGAGGATCTCATCCGGCAGCTCCTCGTGGATATCGGCGAGGACGCCGACCGCGAAGGTCTGGTCAAGACGCCGCACCGCGTTTCGAAGGCGATCACGTTTCTCACCAGCGGGTACGCGGCTGACATCGATCAGATCCTGAACGGCGCCCTGTTCACGGTCGACTACAGTGAGATGGTAATCGTGCGCGACATCGACTACTACAGTCTGTGCGAGCACCACCTGCTGCCGTTCTTCGGCAAGTGTCACGTA
>Ga0209486_10000356_pt1 | contig 20992 bp, 15 predicted proteins | sample NCCompost_FD_187518 | JGI IMG/M metagenome (GOLD analysis project Ga0209486, IMG submission 187518) | Agricultural soil microbial communities from Utah to study Nitrogen management - NC Compost (SPAdes) (version 2) | ecosystem: Environmental > Terrestrial > Soil > Agricultural land | place...
TCCAGCCCCCGGTCCACCCGGCCCCGACTGCTTGTAGAGATTCTCAGCCGCCTTGTGCTGAACCTGAGTAAGCTGCTCCATCGCGCGGGTCATGGCGCCAGTATCGTTGGCCGCAATCGCCTGCTTGAGCGCCTCGATCGCCGCCGCCACGGCGGAGCTGTCGGACTGATCGAGCTTCGAACCCATCTCCTGCAGCATCTTCTCCGCCGCGTAGACGGTCTGGTCGGCGCGGTTGCGCGTTTCGATCTCCTCCTTGCGCTTGCGATCCTCTTCGGCATGCGACTCGGCGTCCTTCATCATCCGCGCGACCTCTTCCTTGCTGAGGCCGCTCGACGCCGTGATCGTGATCTTCTGTTCCTTGCCGGTTCCCATGTCCTTGGCCGACACGTTGACGATGCCGTTGGCGTCGATGTCGAAGGTGACCTCGATCTGCGGCACGCCGCGCGGGGCCGGCGGAATGCCCACCAGCTGGAAGCGACCCAGCGTGCGATTGTCGCGGGCCAGCGGCCGCTCGCCCTGGAGCACGTGCACTTCGACGCTGGTCTGGCTGTCGCCGGCGGTCGAGAACGTTTCACTCTTCCGCGTGGGGATGGTCGTGTTGCGCGGAATCAGCGGCGTCATCACGCCGCCGAGAGTTTCGATGCCCAATGAGAGCGGCGTGACGTCGAGCAGCAGGAGATCCTTGACCTCTCCGGCAAGGACACCCGCCTGGATCGCGGCGCCCACGGCCACGACCTCGTCGGGATTGACGCCCTTGTGCGGCTCCCGGCCGAACAGCTCCTTGACGATCTGCTGGACCTTCGGAATGCGCGTGGAGCCGCCAACCAGCACCACCTCGTCGATCTTCGACGGGTCGATCCCGGCGTCCGACAACGCCTGCTTGGTTGGACCGACCGTCTTCTGGAGCAGGTCCTCGACCAGCTGCTCGAACTTCGCCCGGGTGAGTTTGAGCTGCAGGTGCTTCGGCCCGCTCTGATCGGCAGTGATGAACGGCAGGTTGATGTCCGTCTCCATCACCGAGGACAGCTCCATCTTGGCCTTCTCGGCCGCTTCCTTCAGGCGCTGGAGCGCCATCCGGTCCTTGCTCAGATCGATGCCGTCGCTCTTCTTGAACTCTGCGCTGATCCACTCGATGACGCGCTGATCGAGGTTGTCGCCGCCGAGATGCGTGTCGCCGTTGGTCGCCTTGACTTCGACCACGCCTTCGCCAACTTCGAGGATCGAAATGTCGAACGTGCCGCCGCCGAAGTCGTAGACGGCGATGGTCTCGTCCTTCTTCTTGTCGAGCCCGTACGCCAACGCCGCCGCGGTCGGCTCGTTGACGATGCGCATCACCTCGAGGCCGGCGATGCTGCCGGCTTCCTTGGTGGCCTGGCGCTGGGCGTCGTTGAAATACGCGGGAACGGTGATGACCGCGCGGGTGACGGTCTGGCCGAGGTACTCCTCCGCGGCCTGCTTGAGCTTCTGCAGGATCATCGCGGAGATCTGCGGCGGCGCGTACGAATCGTTCATGATCTTGATGCGCACGTCGCCGTTCGATGCCGACTCCACCGTGTACGGCACCATCTTCATTTCTTCGTTCACTTCGTCGAAGCGGCGGCCCATGAACCGTTTGATCGAGAACACCGTGTTCTCGGGGTTCGTCACCGCCTGCCGCTTCGCGACCTGGCCGACCAGGCGTTCCCCGGTCTTGGTGAACGCGACCACGGAGGGCGTAATGCGGCTGCCTTCGGGATTGGTGATGACGACAGATTCGCCGCCTTCCATGACGGCGACCACGGAGTTAGTGGTCCCGAGATCGATTCCGATGATTTTGCTCATGTCTTCGCGTCCTTCGCGCGGTCGGGTCCGCCTTCGCGCAGGCGTTCGGGCGGGCGAGTCTTTAGGCCGGTTTCATTATTAAATCTGAGTCTCCCCCAGTCAACCTTTGCCGTAAACCGGGCAGGGCCGCCCGCGCCCGGACCGCCGGGGTCGCCTGTAAGATCATAGGGACACATGACGCAGCGCACGATCGTGATCCGCATCGCCCGCCAGGCGGGAATCGTGGTGCTGTTCGTCGTGGCGGCGCTGCTCGGCACCCTGAGCGGCGTCCTGTTCGCCTATTCCGACGATCTCCCCGAAATCAGCGCCCTCGACAGCTACGAGCCCCACACCATCACGCGCGTGTTCGCCCGCGACGGCCAGGTGATCGGCGAGTTCGCGGTCGAGCGCCGCTTCGTGATCGGCTACGACCAGATGGCGCCGGCGCTGCGCGACGCGATCATCGCCAGCGAGGATGCCGACTTCGAGCAGCACTTCGGCCTCAGCGTCTCGCGCATCATCATCACCGCGATCAAAGACCTGCTCTACGGGCAGCGATTCGGCGCCAGCACGATCACGCAGCAGGTCGCGCGCATGCTGTTCCTGCAGGACTACATGCAAGGCGGCGTGTTCCAGCGCTCGGGCGTCCGCGGCTTCGAGCGAAAGATCAAGGAAGCGATCGTCGCGGTGCAGCTCGAGAAGCGCTACACCAAGCGCGAGATCTTCACCTTCTACGCCAACCACGTGACCATGGGGCACGGCGCGTACGGGGTCGAGGCGGGGGCGCGCCTCTACTTCGACAAGCCGGCGAAGGACGTGACCCTCGAAGAAGCCGCGACCCTCGCCGCCATCGTCCAGACGCCGGCGAGGCTCAGTCCATTCGTCAACCCGGAACAGGCACTGGCGCGGCGCAACAATTACGTGCTGCAGCGGATGGCCGAAGAGGACTTCATCACGCGCGAGGAGGCCGACGCGGCTGCCGCGCGGCCGCTGGTCGTGCAGGGCCAGGCGACGCCCGATCGTTCGATTGCGCCGTACTTCGTCGAAGAGATCCGCAAGGACCTGGAACAGAAGTTCACCGCCGACGAGCTTTACCAGGCCGGTTTCCAGGTGCAGACCACGCTCGACGCGGAGCTGCAGGAAGCCGCCAATCGCGCACTCGATCAAGGGCTGCGCCGGATCGACAAGCGCCGGAGTAGCTACCGGAAGCCGACGCGCAACCTGGTCGCCGAGGGACGCCCGATTGAGCGCTTCACGACGCCGCGCTGGACGCAGCCGATGCTCGAGGGTGACGTCGTTCCCGCGGTGGTGACGGCGGCGCCGCGCGCCGGTGCCGCGCGCATTCGCATCGGCGCGTATGATCTCGATCTGCCGGCGTCGGCGTTTACCTGGACGCGCCGCACGTCGGCGGCCGACCTGTTCAAGGTTGGCGATCTGATTGACGTGGAGATCCGCACGGCGAAGGGCGGCGTACCCGAGACGGTCGCGCTCGAACAGGCGCCGGTGCTCGAGGGCGCCCTCGTGGCCATCGACAACCGCTCGGGCGAGATCCGGGCGATGGCCGGCGGTTTCAGCTTCGACCGCAGCAAGTTCAACCGCGCGACCCAGGCGCGCCGGCAGCTCGGCTCGATTTTCAAACCGATTGTCTACACCACCGCGATCGATCGCGGTTTCACGCCCGTGTCGGTGTTCATCGACGAACCGGTCTCGTTCGAGCCCGGCCCGAACCAGCCGCCGTACCAGCCGATGAATTACGACCGCATGTTCGAGGGGCCGGTCACGCTGCGGCGAGCGCTCGAACAGTCGCGCAATATTCCCGCGGTCAAGGCGATGCTCGAGGTGGGGCCGCCCCAGGTCGTCGACTACGCCGGCCGTTTCGGCTTGCGCGGCAATTTTCAGCCGTTTCTCTCACTCGCGCTCGGATCGGCCGAGGCGACGCTGCTCGACGCGACCGCGGCCTACTCGGTATTTCCCAACCAGGGCGTCCGGATGACGCCCTACGCGGTGACGATGATCACCGATCGTGAAGGCAACGTGCTCGAGCAGAATCGACCACAAGCGCATGAGTCCATCCGCGCCGACACCGCGTATGTAATGACCAACCTGCTGCGCGGCGTGATCCAGCGCGGAACGGCCGCCGCAGCGGCCGCCCTCGATTGGCCGCTGGCGGGAAAGACCGGAACCGTGGACGACTACACCGACACCTGGTTCGTCGGCTTTGATCCGAACATCACGGTGGGCGTCTGGGTCGGCTACGACGAGAAGAGGCCGATTGGCGGGTCGAGCAATGGGGAAACGGGCGCGACCGCCGCGCTCCCCATCTGGATCGATTTCATGCGGGATTACATCGACAAGCGCGGCAACCGGGAAAATCCGCCGCAGTTCGAGGCGCCCGGCAACATCGCTTTCGTGACCCTCGACTCGGGCGTCACCGAGGCGTTCATCAACGGCACCCAGCCGCAGTCGTTCGACGCCGCGCCGGCCTCTCAGTAATCTACGGGTGATGCCGCCGCGCCTGAACCACGCGCACGACGACGAGCGGGACAATCGTCACGACGGCGATGGCGACAACCCCCGCGAACGCCGCCAGCGGGTAGAAGAACGCCGCGAAGAGCACCGGAATCAACAGGATGGCGTCGAGCACCAGGATCCAGCCAGCGCCATCGGCATTGAAGAAGTCGTCGCACGAGTGCCGCAGCGCGTGAAGCAGGGTACCTTCCACCGCGCCCTTGGGGTCGTCGCACGAGTGCAGCAACGCGCGAAGCATGTGAAACCTCCTGTACGCAGTCTTCGAGCCGACCTACCTCTAGTTTAGACTCCGGGCGCAGAGTCTAGCACAGCTTAGCGCGAGCTGAGCGGCCGAGCGGACGGGTTTGTTAGCAAATCCCACTGGTCGGCCGACCGGCGCATCACCGACTCGATATCCTCGGCGAGAAGGTAGCGAAACCCGACCAGGGCATCGGCGGCGCCACGGACCCGGGAGAGGTAGGCCGCGCGGCTCGGGTAACGCTCCTCGACGGAGGGCCGCGGGTCGCGCCGCGCCTCGCGCTCGGCGCGCGTGCGCGCCAGCGGCACATAGGAGCCGAGCAGCGAAACCAGCAGGTGGGTCCCGCCGATCTCCGGGCGGCGGAAGTTCCACCCCGTGTAGGTGGCCAGCGGCACCGACACGTCGGGAAGGCGGATGCCGGCCACCTCGTTGCCGTCTGCGTCCACCTGAGGCACGAGCAACGGCAGCGCCGTACCCCCGCCGGCGCCTCCCGGCAGCAGCAGGTTCGGCATGCGTGCGGCGCCGCGAAGCGTGCCGGGGGACTGCACACCAGGAATTGCCGGGAACGCAATGCTCGCGGCGCTCACCAACGTGCCGCGATCGAGCCGCGGGTACGTGCTGGCGGGCGGCGATTCCCCGTCCCGGACCCACTTGTCCATCGCGACCAGGAGCGCCCGCAGCGACCACCAGTAATCAACCGGGTTGCCCGCCTGCTGGCCGGCGCCCTGTGTCGGTGGAAACGCAGCCGGACTGTGCTGCGTGCCAGCGAAGAGGTACGAGCGCACGTTGTCTGGCAGGGGCAGGTCGCTGAGTCCGTCTGGCGTTGTATGCGTCAGCGCGGCCGCGCGCCCCGATCCGCTCCAGTACTCGACGCCGGTATTCGAAAAGAACACCTTCGGCTGCCATTGCGCCGCGCGCGGGTTCTCGAGCAGCCCGTCGGTGACGTTGCTGATCGGGTCGGCCAGTGCCTGGGCGGCAAAGGGAAACTCCGTCGCCGGCGCGGACGCCGTCGTCGGGATCGCCCATCGCCGGTTCAGATCGATGCGCGCCGATCCGGCGATGTTCGCCATGACCGCATCGAGCACAAGCCGCCCGCGCTCGTCGCTGTTGAAGCCCTGGTACAGGAACGTCCGCAGGAAGCGGCCGCTCTGCGAATTCCCGAACGCGTAGGCGTACCGCGCGGTGGCGAGCGCCGATGGGTCGTGCTTGATCCAGCTGGCGAAGTCGCGGACCGCGACGAAGCCGAGGCCGGCCACCGGAGGATTGGCGGCGCGGAACGAGACCTCATAGATGCGCCCGGGCTCGAACCCGCCTTCGAGCGTGACGGTGGCGCCAGACAACGTCCATCGGCTGCGCGGGATCATCTCGGCGGCGCCGGCCATCGTGTCGCGCACGGTGAGCGTCGAGGTGGGATCCGCCGAATCGACTGGCGCGTAGACCGCGAGGTCGCCGACGCGGAACGGGTCCTTCCGATCAGGCGTAAAGCTGGCGCGCACCATTCCGGTCATGGGCCGGCCGGCGTCGGTCGCCACTGGCACGTCGATGCGAATCATGTCGGCCGATGGCAGATCGAACTCCCACCCGACGGTGACCACGGTGAAGCCGCGCTTCATCAGGAACCCGTCGCCCACGTCGGGGTTCCGTCCGCCGGCGCGGTTGAAGTTGGGGATGACCGTCGCGCGGCCGCGGTTGACGATGTCGACGATCGCCACGCCGTTCCCGCCCGACTTGGGGCGGGTAATCGTGAAATCGGAGGAAAACTCGACGCGTCCGTCCGCCATCCGCGGCGCCTTGTCGAGATCCACGACGATCGCATTGCGGGGGTCTGCCGGATCGACTGCGAAGAAGACGCGGCCGACGACCTTCTCGTAGCCGGCGAACGCGATGTCAGCGCGGCTGGTGACTTCGACGCGGGTAACCTCCGCCTGCGCCGTCGCCGCTCCCCAGATGACGAGAGCCGCCAGAACCGCAAAACGCCGGCGAACCATGGCTGCTACCTCCCGGCCGCGAGTGATGTGACGGGCGATGCTAACAGATTTCAGTCTTCGTCGGCCGCTGCCGGTGCACCAAGCGTGCCGCTGGCCTTCTGCATCAAGTACGTCTTGATGAACGGATCGAGATCGCCGTCGAGCACGCGGTTGACGTCGCCGACTTCCACCTTCGTGCGGTGGTCCTTGATCATCTGATACGGCTGCAGGACGTAGCTGCGGATCTGGCTGCCGAACCCGATTTCTTTTTTCGCGCCGGCGATCTGTTCCAGCTTGGCCTGCTGCTCCTTGAGCTTCAGGTCGAACAGCCGCGCCTTCAGCACTTTCATGGCCGACGCCCGGTTCTTGTGCTGCGACCGCTCGTTCTGGCACGAGACGACGATGCCGGTCGGCAGATGCGTAAGGCGCACCGCCGAGTCGGTAACGTTGACGTGCTGTCCGCCGGCGCCGCTCGATCGATAGGTGTCGATCCGCAGGTCCTTCTCTTCGATGCCGACGTCCACGTCTTCGGGCAACTCCGGCCAGACGAACACCGACGCGAACGAGGTATGGCGCCGCGCCGCCTGGTCGAACGGCGAGATCCGCACCAGCCGATGCACGCCGGCCTCGGCGGCCATCAGCCCGAACGCGTAATCACCGGACAGCGTCAAGGTGACGCTCTTGACCCCGGCTTCGTCGCCGGGCTGGTAGTCCATGACTTCGCGTTTGAATCCGCGGCGCTCGGACCACTTCAGGTACATCCGCAGGAGCATCTCGGCCCAGTCCTGCGATTCGGTGCCGCCCGCGCCCGGATGGATGGTGACGATGGCGTTGGCCCGGTCATGCTCGCCGCCCAGCATCTTCTTGGTCTCGGCCGCGTCAACCTCCTGCTGAAGCTCGTCGAGGCCGCGCTCGAGATCGGTGCTGACGTCCTCGCCGGCGTTGGCCCATTCGATCAGGACGCCGAGATCGTCGGCGCGGCGCCGCAGCGACTGCCGCAGCGCCTGGTCGTCTTCCAGGCGCCGGCGGCGCTGCATTACCTTCTGGGCTTCGGCCTGGTTGTTCCAGAAATCGGGTTCACCGATCCGCTTCTCGATCCCGCCGAGCTCTTCGTCGAGGCGGGCATTCTCAAAGATGCCTCCGCAGTTCCGCCGCCCGGCGTCCCAGGTCGTCGTACCGCCGCACCAGATCTTCGAGTTCAACCGCCACGTTTCCTCCCATTCAAGACGACGAGCGCCAGGATCGTGATCGCGATCGACACATACGCGATCGCGTCGCCGATCCTCGAATAGATCGTCCTCGTCGTCAGGATCCGAACAGTCTCGACGAGGCCCGCTTGTTCAAAGATAGCCGACTGCCGCACCACCCGGCCATAGGGATCGACGACGCCGCTGATGCCGGTGTTGGCGGCGCGCGCCAGGTAGCGTCCCTGCTCGATCGCCCGCATCGAGGCGAGCGCGAAATGCTGATACGGCGCCGACGACTGGCCGTACCACGCGTCGTTGGTGATCGTGGTCAGCAGTTGACTGCCGTCGACCACCGCTTCGCGGATGAGCGACGGGTAGACGACCTCGTAGCAGATCGCCGTATTGATCCGGTGCTCACCAACCGGGAGCACCACCATCGACGCGCCCGGGGCGAATTCCGCCATCCGCTCCACCAGGGGTGAGACGAAATAGAGCAGCTGCTTGCCGGGAATGTACTCGCCAAACGGCACCAGGTGCATCTTGCGGTAGACAGCGGCGGTCTCTCCCGCCGGCGTGACCAGGAATGCGGCGTTGTACAGCTTGAGCGTAGCGCCGGAGCGATCGACCTGATCGCTGCCGAACAGAATCGGGACGCTGACTTCGCGCGCGAGCGCCCGCAACTCCCCTTCGCCGATGTCGTCCTCTTCGAACATGAACGGGGTTGATGACTCGGGCCAGATTACGAACTCGGCGCCGCGGCGGACGGCGTCGCGCGTCATCGCGACGTAGGTGGTGAAGATCCGCCGCGCTTCGCGGGGGTTCCACTTGTCCTCCTGCGCGATGTTGCCCTGGATCAGGCCGACGCGAAGCGGCGAGCCCTCGCGCGTCAGCGATCCGTCGGCGACGCGCCAGGCGCCCCAGCCTCCAACCACCGCCAGCAACACCGCGGTTGCGGCGATCGCCGCGATCCGCTGGCGTCCGCGCAGGAACACGGCCGAGGCCAGGGCGGCGTTGACTATCGCGACCAGCGCCGACAACCCGTAGACGCCGAACACGCTGGCCAGCTGCGCCACCGGCAATACCGTGACCTGGCTGTTTCCAAGCGGCACCCAGGGAAACCCGCCGAACAGGACTCCGCGCGCGAACTCGGTGGCCACCCACGCCGCCGGCATCAGCAGCAGCGCGCGGGTCCCGGCGCGATTGACGAGGCGCGCGGTGACCAGCGCGGTCACTGCCGGGAAGAGCGCGAGATACGCCGCCAGCAGCAGCATCGCCAGCAGCGCGACCGGCGTCGCCAGCCCGCCGAACTGGCGGACGACCGTGCCGGTCCAGTAGATCGTCCCGACGAAGTAGAGCAGCCCCGAGGTTAGGCCGAGGTAGAACGCGCGCAGCGGCGGCTGCCGGCGGCCAAGCGCGACCAGCAGCGGCACGAGCGCAATCCAGGCGAACGCCGGATGGCCGAAGCGGGGAAAACTGAGCGCGAGCAGGGCGCCCGACAGTATGGCTAACGCGAAGTCCAACACGTCATTGTCGCCCGGAAAGGGTGGCCGCTGCATTGGCCTGGGGCGCGCGATCATGATCGTCCAGTTGCGCTATGCTCCGGGCCATTCCCGTGACGACACGCCAGCGCCTTGCGGTCATCCTGCTGTGGAGCGTTCTTGTGTTCGTCGGCACCATGTTCGGCGCTTCCGTGTATCAACGCATCGCCTTGATTCCCGAGTGGGGCGGCGCGCTCCCGCAGTCCGTTGTCCTTTACTTCGGGGATCCCCGTGCCGGCCAGGCCATCGATCGCTTCTGGACCGTTGTTACCGCTCCAACCACCGTCGTCATCGTGCTGGCGCTCGTCGTCAATTGGCCATTCACCGCCCGGCGGCGGTGGATTGGCCTGGGCGCCACCATGTTCTTCCTGATGTTGGCCTGGACCGCGGTGTACTTCATCCCAGGAGGTGTCATGCCGCTGATGGTGCGCGGCGGCGAAGGGCTGACGCCAGAGACAATCACCCGAATGGCACGAGCGTGGATTTTCTGGGACTGGTTTCGGATGGCGGGCACGCTCGTGTCGTACCTCTGTTTTGTCAAAGCTGCCAGTCTTCCGTAGAACGACCTGAACTCCCTCTGCATTGGACAGGTTAGAGGCTATTCGCTAGTATCCGCGGCCAGGAGTGTTCCGCATGATTCAGATGAACCACATCGCACGCAACGCGGTCCTGGCAGCGGTTGCGGCCGTCTGCGCGCTCGCGCTGTTCGTCGCGCCCGGCGTGCTGACGCCGGACGCCGCGGCGCAGGCCGCTCCGCGCTACATCTTTGACCCGACGTGGCCGAAACCGCTGCCGAAAGAGTGGAAGATGGGCGGCGTCACGGGCCTCGCCGTCGACAAGGACGACAACGTCTGGGTGCTGAATCGCCCGAACGACACGCTCGACATCGAGGGACACGCCGGCCTCAACCCGCCGACCGCCGTCTGCTGCCGCCGTCCGCCGGCGCTGATCCACATCGACAAGAACGGCACCGTCATCGGTTCGTTCGATGCGATGCAGGGGCACGGCATGGACGTCGACAGCCAGGGGTTCGTCTACGTCGGGTCGAATACCGTGCGGAAGTACGACCCCAAGACCGGAATGCTGGTGAAGGAACTGCCGCGCGTGCCGGAGCCGCAACCGGGCGGCGGCGGCCGCGGCGCCGATCCAGCCAAGCAGGCCGCGCTCGTCGCGGCGTTCAGGGCGAAGTACCCGCCGACCACGCCGATGGTCGTCGGAGGACTCGAGGAGATTCGACTGGATGAGCCGGCGCGCGAGATGTACATCGCCGACAGCTACCTCGGCGGGCGCGTGATGGTGTTCGACATGGAGACGTTCGCCTTCAAGCGCGGATGGGGCGCCTACGGCAAGCCGCTCAGCCAGATCAGCCTGAATGACGCCGACCATGACTACACGCCCAACGGGCCGATGCCGAAGGATTTTGCCGGCCACCTCACGCTGAATTTCTCGGCCGACGGGAAGGTCTACGCCGCGGATCGGAATGCGAACCGGATCCACGTCACCGACAAGCAGGGCAAGTACCTCAACCAGGAGTTCGTGCTTGCGCCGTCGACCGGCGAAGGCGGGTCCACCGGCGGCGTCGCGTTCTCGACCGATCCGCAGCAGCGGTTCCTCATCATCTCGGACCTGACCAACAACAAGATCTGGTTCCTGAACCGCGCCGACGGCAAGGTGGTGGGCCAGTTCGGCACGATGGGCGAGAACGGCGGCCAGTGGTTCGGGCTGCACATGATCGCGATCGATTCGCAGGGCAACATCTACACGGGTGAGGTGTTCAACGGCGAGCGCGTTCAGCGATTCGTCCCGGCCGACAGCCCCCGCGGCAAGCAGCTGCAGCAGGCGGGACTGCAGCCGGTGACGTAGGCTACGGATGCCAGGGACCGGGCGCGGCGAGGATCGAGGCCGCAATCAGATCAGCGAGCGTCCGGTTTCCCTCCAGCGTGTAGTGGCAGCAGTCGTCCATGTAGACCGGGGCGTCCACCCGATCGAAGGCTGACGTCGCGTCGATAAAGGCAACGCCTGCGTCGGTCAGCCGCGGCGCCGCCGCGATCAACGCGGGATACCCGGCTTCGACACTCGGCTTGTAGGGTGATGCACTGTTCAGCGCGATCGCGGCTTCGCCGGCCGCGAAGCGGCGCTTCGTAAAGTACTGGTTCGGCTGAAGCACGTGGACGTAGACGCCGCCCCTTGCCTCCACCATCTGATCCATCAGCAGTGACGCACCGGACCACAAGTCGGCAATGTCGGCGAACAGGTCTGGCCGATCGCGGTCAGTGGTTGACGGCGTCGCCTGGATCAAGGCGTTCTCGGACGGGTTCGCCGGCAGGTTGCTGAAACGCCCCAGCTCGCGGCTGTATCGCGTCGACACCCGGGCGTAGTACCGGTCAAGCACGACGTTCACGGCCGCGCTGCGATTGGCCTGGATCCGTTCGACCAGGCCGACGAGCGTTTGCCGGTCACGGAAGATTGCGGCCAGCGATTCGAGCTTCTCGGGCGTCAGGGCCGATCGATTCACCAGCGCAATCAAGGGATCGAGATGCTGCACGCTCGGCATCGAGATATCGAGCCCCTGGTCATCGTTGAGCGCGGCGAGCGCGACATCGTTGAAGCCATCGATGTTGACCACCAGATCGAAGGGCTGGCCGAGCGACAGGAAGTAGGCAAGCACGAGCGCCTGCTGCGGCTGCTTGTAGCCTTCGTGCGCGAAACACAGCGGCACGATCTCGCGCCCCTTGAAATACGGGTTGCCGCGCAGCGCCTCGACGAGCGGCGGCGCGCCGATCTGGCAGAACCACAAGCCGACCGACCCGCCGAAGATGCCGAGGATGACCTGGTCGTCGCTCGCCTTGGCGACCGGATAGTCGTGCGGCGACACGAACCCGAAATTGTTGGTCGTCATCCGCTCGGGTACGGCGGTTCCTTCGCGCAGCGCCGCGGGAATGTCGAACGGTGTGCCGGGCCGATGCGTGGGGCCGAAGTAGGGATGCAGCGCTTCGCCGACGACCAGGCGATCCTGCGGCGCCGGCAGCAGCTCGGGATAGGACTTGCGATGAAGGTAGAACAGCGCGCCGGTGTCGACGTAGTAGGCGGCCACGCCGAACAGCTCGGCGGCGAGGCAGAAGACGACCAGGCTGAGGACTAGTCGAGCGCCAGTGCGGCCCGCCACGAATCGTCCTCTACCGCGTCGCGCGGCTGCGCTGACTTCTCGAGCATGAAGTGCTCGAGCACGAGCACGTCCATCTCGGTGCGCATGAAACAGCGGTATGCGTCCTCGGGAGTACAGACGATCGGTTCGCCCCGCACGTTGAACGAGGTATTGACGATCACCGGGCAGCCGGTCAGCCGGTAAAAGGCATCGATGACGTCGTAGTAGAAACCGTGGACCTCAGGGCGGACGGTCTGCAGCCGTGCGGAATAGTCGACGTGCGTGATCGCCGGCACGGCAGACTTCGGCACATTCAGCAGGTCGATGCCGGTGAGCGTCGCCGCCGCGGGCGGCAACGGGATGCGCTTCTCCTGCTTCACCGGCGCCACCAGCAGCATATAGGGGCTATCCACCGCCAGCTCGAACCACTCGTGCACGTGCCCGCGGAGCACCGACGGCGCAAAGGGACGGAAAGACTCGCGGTACTTGATCTTCAGATTCATCACCGCCTGCATCTTCGGCGAGCGCGCGTCGCCGATGATCGACCGCGCGCCCAGCGCCCGGGGACCGAACTCCATCCGGCCCTGGAACAGGCCGATCACCTTTTGCTCCGCCAGCGCGGCGGCAACTTCGTTGGCCGCGCGCTGCCGGTCGAGACGCCGCGCCGCATAGTTATTCCGTTCGATGAACGACTCGATGTCGCGGTCGCTGAAAGACGGACCCAGAAACGCGCCGTTCATCCCGTCGGCGTAGCGCGGCGTCGTCGTGCGCCCGGCGGTCGGCCGTTCCCAGGCGCCACTCTGTTCAGCACTGACCCGTGGTTTGCCCAGATGTCGATGCCACAGCGCCAGAGCCACGCCGACAGCGCCGCCCGCGTCGCCAGCCGCCGGCTGAATCCATAGCTGTTCGAAAGGGCCCTCCCGGAGGATGCGGCCGTTGCCGACACAGTTGAGCGCGACGCCGCCGGCCAGGCACAGGTCGCGCATCCCGGTTTCGCGATGGGCGAACGCCGCCATCTTCAGCATGACTTCTTCGGTCACCACCTGGATGGATCGGGCGATGTCCATCTCCCGCTGCGTCACCCACGTTTCCGGCTGGCGCGCGGGTCCGTCGAACAGCCGCTCGAACTTCGACCCGGTCATCGTCAATCCGTGGGCGTAGGTGAAGTACTCCTGGTTCACCCACAAGCTGCCGTCGTCACGGATCTCGACCAGGCGATCCTTGATCGTCTTCACGTACTTCGGTTCACCGTACGGCGCCAGTCCCATCAGCTTGTATTCCCCCGAGTTCACCTTGAAGCCGGTGAAGTAGGTGAAGGCGGAATACAGCAGTCCGAGCGAGTGCGGAAAGCGCAGTTCACGGAGGACGTCCAGCTGGTGGCCGCGACCGACGCCGATCGACGAGGTCGCCCACTCCCCGACACCGTCGATCGTCAGCACCGCGGCGTGTTCGAAAGGCGAAGGATAGAAGGCTGACGCCGCGTGCGACTCGTGGTGTTCGCCGAACAGGATCTCGCCACGGTAGCCGGCGAGATGGTCCGAGATTTCGTCCGCCAGCCAGAGCTTGCTGCCCAGCCACAGCGGCATCGCCATGAGGTAGGAGCGCAACCCGCGCGGTGCGGCCGACACGTATGTCTCCAGCAACCGCTCGAACTTCAGCAACGGCTTTTCGTAAAAGCCGACGAGGTCGAGCTGATCGGTGGTAATGCCGCCTTCACGCAGACAGTACGCCACGGCGTGCGACGGGAAAGCCGGGTCGTGCTTTCGGCGCGTGAACCGTTCTTCCTGCGCGGCGGCGACGATCCGGCCGTCCTCGACGAGGCACGCCGCCGAATCGTGGTAGAAGGCCGAAATACCGAGGATCCGGGTGGGCAATGGCTAGAACAGCGTGTAAATGAATGGCGCCACCGCGCTCGACTGACCGAACACCATCAGCAGACCGAACAGCACGAAGACGATGACGATCGGCATGAGCCAGTATTTCTTTTCCTCGCGCATGAACTGCCAGAACTCGACCAGGACGCGTTTCTTTCCCATGTATCAGTACATCCGCGTGTAGTGATCGGCGCGCCGATAACGTTCCGGGTGCGGCACCCATCCGGGCCAGTGCTTGCGCCTCCGCGCCACCGGGTCGCGGCCGATCAGCCGCCAGATCAGTCCGATCGGGGTAAGTAAGACGACGAACACGACCGTCAGAATGATTCGCGCATTGATGTAGCCCAGGATCATGGCGAACCGCCACCACGCCGCGCTTGGCCATTTGAGCGCCGCCGGTGCGAAGCGCCCGAAGACCATCAACAGCGCGCCGGCGACGCCCACGATTTCCGCGGCGCCTGGCCGTTCGCGCCAGAGCAGCAGCGCGGCAATGCCGATCAGCACGGCCCCGACGGACAGCCCGAAGGAGCGTTCGCGCTCGAGCGGCTGGCCGGTCACCGGGTTTCCCCGTACGGATACGGGCGAACGACGAGATCGCGCGGGTAAGGAATCGTCTTCTTCTCCACAATCTGCTGCGAGGGGCAGGCGTTCAGAATCACGGCGGATGCGGGGAACATCGGCGCGCGCCCGTCGCGGGCACCGTACCCCGGTGGCTGTTCGCCGGGGCCTCCCGGGCGTCCGACCACGACCCGGCCGACCATCCCGATCGATTCGTGGGTCAGGCTGAAGTAATCGTAGGTGCCTTCCTCGTCAAAGACATGCTCGAAGCGAATGAAGCCGCTGGCGGCTTTGTTCATCGGCCCTGAATCGAACGGCTTCGCCGCGGCGGGAATCCGCAGCTCGTGGTTCTCGTTTGCCGGGTGAAACGCGGTCACGCTCACCCCCATCAGTGCTCCGACTCCGCCGCTGAACGCAAATTCCCAGCGGACCGTCCCGCCGTGCGGAATCCAGACTCCCGCGGGATCGAAGAAATATTGTCCCCGAGGATATGCCAGGCCAACGCGCACAACCGCCGCCTGCGCCAGCCCAACGCGCGGCAGCGCAAGCACGCCGGCGCCGGCCGCGGCCAGCAGCTCACGTCGTGACAGACGGCCCATCCCGCTACTTCCCGTCCACCGTGAAACAGTGAATCGAATGAGGGTACGGCGTCTTCTGCCCCTGCCAGCCGCCGCCTTCGCCGTTGCTCGCATACAGGGCACCGTTGGCGATGGTCATGCCGCCGCGCACGGCGCTTCGCATGTCGTACTCCCACAGCTGCTGCCCGGTCTCTGCGTCGAGCGCCTGGATCTTCGCCGGGTTGACGAGGCCTTGATACATCACACCGTTCGCCACCGCGATCGGTGATGCCTGGAGACCTTCATTGGCGGTCAGCCATTCGACGTCACCGGTGTATGCGTTGAGCGCGGCGCTCAGGCCGAGCGTCGGCCGGCTGGTGGGATTGGCCGTCTGGATGTAGACGCGGTTGTAGGCCACCGCGGTCGCGCAGATCAGCGGACCTGAATTCGCGCTCGGCGCGTTGAGCGACGCCTTCCAGAACATCTCGCCGGTGTGGCGATTGAGGCACACGAAATTCGCCTTGTTGCCGGCGCCCACGCAGCGCCGCACGTCGCCGCGCGAACGCTGCGGCGAGACCGCGTCGAACACCATCGGATGCGCGCAGAAGTCAAGGTCGTGGATATCCTGCGGGTGAGCCTGGTAGGCCCAGAGCAGCTCGCCGGTATCGATGTCGTGCGCGATCAGGCTGTTGGCGTACAGCGTCGGACCGCTGAATGCCTTGGCGTTGCCGGTCACGTTGAACACGGCATTCTGCTGTTCGTCGATCGCCGCGGAGGTCCACATCGAGGCGCCGCCGGTCTGGTACTTCTCCGGAACGTCCTTGACGACCCGGAAACGCCACCTGACCGCACCGGTCTCGGCGTGCATGCACACGATTTCCGCCATGCTCCCGCTGTAGCCGACAACGACGTTGCCGTTGTAGACCACTGGCGAGAACATCATCGACGCCATCATCTCCTTGCGCGACTCGATCGCCGTCTTCCAGATTTCCCTGCCGTTCGCGGCATCGAGGCAATGCACGTTGCACAGGCCGGTCCCGAAATAAATGCGGCCCTCATGGTAGTGAGCTGACGACCGCGTTCCGGGCAGCAGCCAGTTGGCCAGCCATTCGCCGCCGATGCCGGTGTCGAACGACCAGTTCATCCTGCCGCTGGCGCTGTCGAGCGAGTAATAGTGGCCGCCGGCGCCGAAGAACAACGTGTCGCCGATCACGGTGGGCGTCGATTGGATCGGCCAGCCGTCGATGGTATCGAACGTCCACTTCGGCTTGAGACGGGCGACCTCCCGCGGCCCCAGCGTCTTTTCGTTCCGGTTGAACCGGGTGTTGTGGAGGTCGTAGCCGAAGCGGGTCCAATCCGCGGCCCCAGCCGCAGGGACAGCTGCGGCACCCACGACCGATGGCCGCCACACGCCGGCCAGCGCGCCGATCGCGGCCGCGCGGCCCCCTGTTTCGAGAAACGATCGACGTGAGACGTGTGTCATGCGTTCACGGCAGCGCAAAGACAACCAGTGCTTCCGACCCCGCGGGCGCCGGATCGTCCAACGCGCTCGCGCCCGCCGCCACTACCGCGACGTACTGCTTTCCGTCGCGCCCCTGGTAGGTCATCGGGACGGCGTGAGCGTTCATCTCGAGGCGGGCGACCCACAGCTCCCTGCCGGTGCGCGACTCGAACGCGCGGAACCGCCGGTCATTGCTGGCGGCAATGAAGACAAGGCCGCTCGCCGTGGTGATCGGCCCACCGAGGTTGAGCCGCCCGGTTCGTTGCTTGCTCTCCGGCAACTGCTCGGTGATGCCGAGCGGTACGCGCCAGGCGATGTCCCCGGTCTTCATGTCGATCGCCAACAGGTTGCCCCATGGCGGCTTCTGGCACGGCCAGGCCTTCTCACCGGAGCCGACGAGATTGCCGCCGCCGTTAGGATTGCCATCACTCCATTGAAATCGCGAGGTGGTGCCGACGATGCTGTTGCGCTGGTAGCCTTGGGCTCCCGGCCGTCGCTCGATCCAGCCAATGCTCGCCTCGTCCATGGTGTTGACGAAGACATAACCCAGGCCGGGGTCCGATGCCGTCCCACCCCAGTTCGCCCCGCCAACCGATCCCGGAAACAAGATTGTCGACCGCGGCGGCGCGCCGGGCGCGCGATGCAGGTAGGGCGTAAACGAGCCGGCGTTGTAGAAACCGCCGCTTCGCTGTTCGAGCTGCCGGCAGAAGGCCGCATGTTCGGCGGTGGTCTCGGCGGCAGTAACAATGTCACCGGGGGCGTAGCTGACCCGCGCGATCGGCCCCGGCCTGACCGGAATCGGCTGCGTCGGTGATGCGCGCTCGCCGGGGACATCGCTGGCGGGCACCTCCCGCTCCTCGATCCCGAACACCGGCTTCCCGTCGTCGCGATTCAGCACGTACATGTAGCCCGTCTTGTGCGCGATCGCGAGCACGGGTGTCGGCCGCCCGTTGATCGCCACATCGAGCAGCGATGGAGGCGCGGGAATGTCGTAATCCCACAAGTCGTGGTGCGTCGTCTGAAAGTGCCACTTGTAAGCGCCGGTTTCCGCGTCGAGCGCGACGACGGAGTTGGCGAACAGGTTGTCGCCGTGGCGGGCGCCGCCGTAATAGTCGGGAATAGGGCTGTCGAATACCGCATACAGCACGTTGCGCTGCGGATCGATCGTCATCGAAAACGCCCAGCTGATCGCGCCCGGATGATCCTTCCAGCTCCCGTCTTCCCACGTTTCGAAACCAGGCGCCTCCGCCTCCTGCGGCACCGATCGAAACTCCCAGATTCGCGCGCCGGTCTGCGCATTGAAGCCGCGGACCGCGCCCGGCGACGTATTCGTCCCGACCAGGACGACGTTCTTATAGACGGTCGGGGCGCCGTTATAGACCTGCCCCATGTCGACAACGCCGGAAGAGCCGAACTCGGAGATCGGCTGACCGTTGGCTGCGTTGAGCGCCGTCAGGCGCCGGCCTGCAGTGAAATAAATCCGCGCGGGCGACGCCGCCGTCCCCGGCCAGTATCCGAGCCCGCGCTTGGATGGCGGCCCCATGGGAACGTCATAGGTCCAGATCTCGCGGCCATTTTCCGGTGTCAGTGCCACCACCCGTGAGGGCGTCGCCACATACATGACGCCGCGCACGACAAGCGGCGTGAACTCACTGCCACCAGTGAGACCGCCAGCGTCTGGATGGCGTCCGAGCTTGTAGCTCCACACCTGGCGCAGCCGTGAGACATTTGCTGGCGTGATCTGCGTGAGGGGCGAGTGACGGCTGCCCATCAGGTCGCGGTTGTACATCGGCCACTCGCCCGCTGCCGCCGGCGGAGGAGGCGCCTGGGCCGCGACGGACGCGAGCGCGGCCGCGACAACCAGGAGGACAACGCAGCGCCAGGAGCTCATGGATGCCTTGCGCCGCAGTATACAGGGGCTGCCGCGGTGGGCTAGACTCCGCGCAAAGCTGGTAGCTGGTAGCCGGTAGCTGGTAGCTCATTCATACGGAGACCTCCATGATCAAAACCTTATCGACACGCTGGGCGTTCGCGCTCGTCGTTCTCGCTGGCATCGCCGTAGTGATCGCCTACACCGTCAATGCCGCGCAGGCGCAGGGGGCGCCGCGCTACCGGTTCGATCCCGACTGGCCGAAGCCGATGCCGAACAAATGGAAGATCGGCGGGGTCACCGGTCTCGCCGTCGACAAGGATGACAACGTGTGGGTGCTCAATCGCCCGAACGACCTGCGGGATCTGGAGCTGCAGGCCGAGATCGGCATTGCGGACTGCTGCGTGCGTCCGCCCTCGATGATCCACATCGACAAGAACGGCACCGTCATCGGCTCGTTCGATCCGCCGCAGGGCCACGGCATGGACGTGGATAGCCAGGGCTTCGTCTACATCGGCTCCGACACCGTGCGGAAATACGACCCGAAGACGGGCAAGATGCTGATGGAGATCACGCGCGCGGAACCGCAGCCGGGCGGCGGGGGCGGAGGAGATGCGGCGCCGGCGCAGCGCCAACCGGGCCGCGGCAGCGCCGGGCCGGTCGGGACCTTCCCGCAGCAGGCTGGCGGCGGGCGCGGTCGCGGCAACGCCGACCCGGCGGCTCAGGCCGCGCAGGCGGCGGCACTCGAGGCGTGGCGCGCGAAGTACCCGCCGACGGCGCCGATGATCGTCGGCCAGGTCGAAGAGATTCGACTCGACGAGCCGGCGGGAGAAATGTATGTCGCGGACAGCTCGTTTGGCGGCCGCGTCATGGTGTTCGATCTGAAGACCTTCGCGTTCAAGCGGGGATGGGGCGCCTACGGCCATCGGCTGAACGAGATCAGCACCAACGAGGCCGACCGCGCCTACAAACCGGGCGGGCCGATGCCGAAGGAGTTCCGCGGCCACCTGACGTTGAACTTCTCCAACGACGGCCTGGTCTACGCCGCCGATCGGCAGGCCAACCGCATCCACGTCACCGACAAGCAGGGCAAGTTCCTCAAGGAATTCATCGTTGCGCCGACGACAGGCGGGGGTGGCTCGACCGGGGGCGTCGCATTCTCGCCCGACCGTCAGCAGCGCTACCTGTTCATTTCTGACCTAGTCAACAACACCATCTGGTTCCTCAACCGCGACGATGGCAAGGTCATTGGCCGGCTGGGGAGCATGGGCGAAAACGGCGGGCAGTTCTTCGGCCTGCACATGATTGCCGTCGACTCGAAAGGCGTGATCTATACGGGTGAGGTGTTCAACGGCGAGCGGGTCCAGCGCTTCCTGCCGGTGAACTAGACGGATCCACGGCGGCCGGAATAGACTCCGGCGCAACTTCCAGCTGGTAGCCGGTAGTCGGTAGCCGCTACCAGCTACCGACTACCAGCTACCAGCTATTGAAGAGGACGTCACATGATTAGAGCCAGTTTGAAAACCGCGGCGGCTGCCGCATTGGTGGCCGGGGTGGCTTTCGTCACTTCATGCTCGACGCCGCAGCCGGCGGGCACGACCGAGGGCCAGGGCCAGGGTCAGGCCGCCGCCACCGGCGGCGCGCCTCAGTACGTGTACGACCCGGGCTGGCCCAAGCCGCTCCCCAACAACTGGAAAATCGGCGGTGTGACCGGTCTCGCGGTCGTGCCCGGCCAGGACACGGTGTGGGCCTATAACCGGCCCAACGACCTGACCAACCTCGAGCTCGAGAAGGAGCTCGAGGCGTCCGATTGCTGCACCCTGCCTCCGTCGATGATCCACTTCGACAAGGAAGGCAACGTGATTGGATCCTTCGCCGCGCCGCAGGGGCACGGAATGGACGTCGACAGCAAGGGCTTCGCCTATCTCGGTCAGAACACGGTGCGGAAGTACGACACCAAGACCGGCATGATGGTCGCTGAAATTCCGCACACGCCCGAAACCGAGAACGGCAACAAGTTCACGATGCCGCAGCTGCCGAACCACACGCCCGGCCAGGGAGGCCAGGGACCGGTGGCAGGATTCCTGCCGCAGCCTCCCGGAGCGCGCGGCGGCGGCCGCGGCGGCAACGCGCAGGATCCGGCCGCGCAGGCAGCGCGGGTTGCCGCGTTCCGCGCGAAATATCCGCCGTCGACGCCGATGATCGTCGGCGGCCTCGAAGAGATTCGC
>Ga0209486_10000358_pt1 | contig 20928 bp, 17 predicted proteins | sample NCCompost_FD_187518 | JGI IMG/M metagenome (GOLD analysis project Ga0209486, IMG submission 187518) | Agricultural soil microbial communities from Utah to study Nitrogen management - NC Compost (SPAdes) (version 2) | ecosystem: Environmental > Terrestrial > Soil > Agricultural land | place...
TTTCTCGCGTTGCATCCGGAGTTCCGGCCAGCGTCGCTCGCAGACATCGCCGCGCTTTATTACCAGGCTTGGAATTACCTGCTGCATGACTACAACGCCGAGCGGCATCTGCTTTCGATCTTTGCTTTTGGACGCGGAAACTATGCGTACATTTCGCGCGAGCGCGAGTGGCAACAGACGACCGGCTTCTTCGGTAAACTGGCGAACTCGCACACGCCGATCGTAAACGCGCTGGAGAAGGAAGGCGTAACGACGTTTCCCACCGTGCCGGCGTTGCGTCCGGTTGCGCGGTTTGAGTTCTTTCGGAAGGCGCCTGAACGAGCAGCGGGTGTTTGGGTTGTGCGCCAGGGAGATTTGCGGTTTGCGTTGCCGCTCACCACTGGCCCAAGACCCGGAATTTCCGACTATCTGCCCGCGCCGCATGGATTGCCGGGTCTTGCGGCGCCGGTCGAACAGGTTTATCCGGTGGCGACGCCTTATATTGAACTCGCGGACGGTCGGGTGGTTGTGACGACAGACGGCGCTGATGAAATCGAGCCGGGAGCGGATGGTCGCAGCCTGCGCGTTCGCTGGAATCGATGGGCGGTGGTGGGTAAAAAATCCGGAGAGTTGCAGGACGTTGGTCTTGAAAGTGTGGTGGTCTGGCGGATTGAAAACGGCACGCTGGTGCGCGAGGAAACACTGAGTTCAAAACAGCCGGTTACAATCAAGAGCTGGCGTATGGCTGTGCCGACGACGCACAGCAGGGTAGAAAACACAGATTTGACATCACGATTCACGTCGAACGCGGGTTCTTTAGAGGTATATTTTTCCGCGGTAACATTTAAACCGCGTGCTTCGATCGTCGCGACAGGCGATGGACCACTCGGACGCGGCGTAAAAGGCGCAATACCATTGCATCTTACGTTTGAAGCTCAGAATATTGTGGTAGACCCGAAAAGACCGCTCAAATATCGATTAAGGTTGACCCCGAAATCGCACTGAGGGAGTTTTCAATGACACCGGAACCAAAGCAGAACCCAATCAGACCCGACACTTGTTTCGTGCCGAAGACGCACGAAGGGAAAGGGCGGCGAACCGCAGTGAAGCCCGGCGACACAGCTGCGCGCTTCCTGCACTACGGCCGCATAACCATCAACGCCGGCGGTGCGGCGGAGACGTTTTCCAACAACGATCACGAAACAGGATTGATTTGTCTCAGGGGCAGCGCGAAGGTCACAACGGGCGGTGAATCGTTTCAACTGAACCAGTACGACGCGATTTACGTTCCGCGCGATTCGCAGATTGAAGTTGAACCGGTGGGCGACGCCGGTTGCGATCTCGCTGAAGTTTCAGCTCCCGTCGCGAAACGGTACGAGCTCAAATTTGTTTCGTACAAGGAAGTGCGCGAGAACCCACGCCTCCATTTGATCGCCGGCAAGCCTCCCGCGGAAAGAGATCTCAACGTGCTGATCGGCGCGAACGTCGAAGCCGGGCGGATCATGGCGGGCGTCACTTTCTCAACTCCCGGTAACTGGACGTCATGGCCGCCGCACGAGCACTCGAAACTTTTGGAAGAGGCGTATCTGTTTATCGACATGCCCGCGCCGTCGTTCGGCGTGCAGTTTGTCTACACGGATCCGCAGAATCCTGAGTTGGTCCAGGTCGTCCGCGAAGGCGACTGTGTGTTGATGCCTCAGGGATATCATCCGAACGTGGCCGCGCCCGGCGGACAGATCAACTTTCTGTGGATGATGGCGGCGATCAGAGAAGGCGAAGATCGACTTTACGGCGTCGTGAATGTGCAGCCGGAATACGCTGCCGGTGGATCGGGACTCGAAGCAGTCAGTGACAAAAAATAGAGAAATCGAAATGTCTGACAATTCAAACGGAAACGGCAATAGCGCTAATGGCGGTCCCAATGGTTTAGCCCGTCACCTGAACTGGTCCAACATTCCGGTCGAGCGCGTGTCGGACGGAATCGAGCGTCAGATGCTCGTGGGCCATCAGATGATGATCTGTCGCTTTCGTTTCAAACCGTTCCTGGTGACTCCCGAGCACGATCATCCGCACGAGCAGATGACGATCGTCGAACAAGGCAAGGTGCGGTTTTTCATCGAAGGCAAGGAACAGATCGCGAAGGCCGGCGATGTGCTACATTTTCCGTCGCAGTGTTGGCACGGTGCGACGATGATGGATGAAGAGGTGGTGCTGATCGACATTTTTACACCCGTGCGGGAAGATTTCTTGTGATCTGTGTTTAGACTTGACGATCGCGTTGCGCTTGTTACAGGGGCCTCAACCGGTCTCGGCGCTGCTATCGCCATCGCGCTTGGCGAAGCCGGCGCTAGAGTAGCTTGCCACGGCAACACTCATTCACCTCACGCAACCTGCCAAAAGATCAAGCAAGCCCATGCGTTAACCGGTGATCTGGGCCAACCACAAACTGCCAAACATCTCATCGGAGAAACGATCGATCATTTTGGACGTCTCGACATATTGATCAATAACGCAGGGATCATTCGTCGCGCGCCTGCGGTTGAGTTTGCAGACGAAGACTGGGCGGCAGTGTTGGAGGTAAACATGACGAGTGTGTTTCGTCTTTGCCAACTCGCAGGCAAGCACATGATCGAGAGCGAGCGCGGCGGGAAGATCGTCAACATTGCGTCGTTGCTTTCGTTTCAGGGTGGGATCACAGTTCCTGCCTACGCAGCGGCGAAAGGCGGTGTGGCCCAACTTACAAAGGCGCTTGCCAACGAATGGGCCAAACATCGAATCAACGTGAACGCGATCGCACCGGGCTACATGCGCACTGCGAACACGGCTGCGCTTCAAGCAGACGAGACGCGCAACCGGCAGATCCTCGAAAGGATTCCCGCCGGACGCTGGGGCGAACCTGAAGATCTCGGCGGCGCGGCAGTGTTTCTTTCGTCTCCTGCGAGTGACTATGTTAACGGACATGTGTTGGTCGTCGATGGTGGTTGGCTCGGGAGATGAGGTGCGATGGGTACCCTCAGAATCATTCACGACGCGCTCGCTGTGGTCCAACGAGGCGAACGCGTACTCGCCATCATTCCGGATAAGACCCGCGACGATAACACGGATTTACTGTTTCCTATTGCAGATCGATTTTTGAGAGAGCGTGGGGTTGCTTGCTTTGATGCGCTAGTTGCGCAAGGCACGCATCCGCCCATGACTGACGCGCAAAAGCGCACAAAGATCGGCGACGATCACTTCGCGGGACAGATATTTGATCATCAATGGAATAACGCGGATGAGATCGTCACGCTGGGAGAATTGAGCGCTGAGACTTTGATTTCGCTAACGGGTGGTCTGATTGATTACTCTGTTCCGGTGACGATCAACCGGTTGGTGGGCGCGCGAGTTTACGACACGGTGATTGTTTTTGGCGCGACGGTGCCGCACGAAGTCGCGGGGTTTGCGGGAGGAGCGAAGTATTTTTTCCCCGGCGTTGCGGGACCGGAGTTAACTCACACCACTCACTGGCTCGGCGCGCTCGCCGGCATTGAAAACACGATCGGCCAGGTTGAGACACCGACCCGCAAGTTGATTGAAGCGGCTACGAATTTCGTGCCTGCTCGCATCATCTCTTTGAACTCGGTCGTTTCGCGCGGGAGTGACGGACAGTTGATCACTCACGCGCTTTTCACTGGCGATATTCGCGAGGCGTTCCGGCGTGCTGCCGCGGTCAGCCGCGAGGTTCACATTCGTTACACCGGAAGAAAGTTCCGGCGGGTGATCGCACTTCTCGATCCCCACTACGATGAACTGTGGGTCGGCGGAAAGGCGAGTTACAAACTCGGCGCGGTCGTCGAGGACGGCGGCGAGTTGATCATTTTTGCTCCACATCTAAGTAGGCTTTCAAAGACACATGGCGTGTTGATCGAAAAATATGGCTATGCCCCACTTGAAAGCGTGCGCGACATGCTTGGAGTTTCACAAGAGCTTCGGGAAAACCTTTGTATTGCAGCCCACCTGGCCCATGTGGCCTATGCGGGGAGAATTGATGATGACGGTAACATTGTGCCGCGGTACCGGATCACGATGGCGACTGGTATTGACGAGCAGACCTGTAAACGCGTGAACCTTGGTTACCTCGACTATCGCACCTTCGACTATGTGACCACGGATCCTGATACTCTGATCGTGAATGACGCCGGGCGCGATCTTTACAAAGTTTCGCTGTAGAAGTCGGCCGCTAACTGCGAGACTTCCTTAGCGCCTTTGCGCCTTTGCGGGAAAACTCCAGAGCTTGGTTAGGTCGAACGACGATTTATCCCGCAAAGGGCGCGAAGGCGCTAAGAAAGACCTGACGTTTTTACCAACTAAGCCACTAGCGCCGTGGCTTCGGTTTCGACCAGTTTGAGCTCGCCTTTTGAGACAAAAGTTTCGAAGTTACAACTTGCGATGAACTGATCGACCTGCACATCACGTAGCGGCATCGAGAACAGGAAACCCTGTCCGTTCTCGCATTCCAACTTTCGCAGCAACATCAACTGGTCTTCAGTTTCAACACCTTCGGCCACCACATCCATTCCGAGGTTCTGGGCCAAGGCGACGATCGTGCGGACAATCGCCAGGTTCTGTTCGTTTTCCATCATCTGCATCACAAACGATCGATCGATCTTCAACGTGTCGATCGGGAAGCGTTGCAAGTAACTTAAACTCGAATACCCCGTGCCGAAGTCATCGATACTCAACTGCACGCCAAGATTTCGCAATTGCGTCAACAATCCAACCGCAGCTTCGATGTTGTCAGTGAATACAGATTCCGTAATTTCGAGCTTCAAACACCTCGGCGGCAACTCAAAGTCCTGCAACAGTTGCGCAATGTTTTCGACGAGCCCTGGTTGATTGAACTGCTTGACCGACAGGTTGACGCTCACGAACAGCGGCGGCACCGCGGGATAATTCTCCTGCCAGTAGCGCACCTGACGGCACGCTGACTCGAGCACGACCTGTCCGATCGTCAATATCTGTCCAGTCTCTTCAGCCACGGGAATAAAATCTTTCGGCGGCACGAGACCACACTCCGGATGACGCCAACGCACCAGCGCTTCAAATCCAATCAACGTGCGACTCTGAAGCGAAACGATCGGCTGATAATCGACGAACAGTTCGCCGCGTTCGCACGCATTACGCAGATCGGTTTCCATCTTCAATCGACTCATCGACTCACCCTGCATGTCGCGTCCAAACACTTCATAGCGCGCCTTGCCGCAGTCTTTCGCGCGATGCATCGCGGTTTCCGCGTCGCGCAGAATATCTGAAACCGTGTCGCCACCATGATCGGCGCCCACAGCGATGCCGATGCTCATCGTCGTATAGACTTCCTGGCCCAACAGGTTGAACGAAATCGCGAGTGCCTGTTGAATGCGCGACGCAACCGAGCATGCTTCTTCTTCACCAGTCACGTCGTCGAGCAGAACGGCAAACTCATCTCCACCAACGCGGCCGAGCACGTCGTCCTGGCGCAGGCAGGTCTTGATGCGTTGCGCGATCTGGACCAGCAGTTGATCACCACTTGCGTTGCCGAGACTGTCGTTAACCAGCTTGAATCGATCGACGTCGAGCAGCAGCACTGCGTAATGCCCATCTTTGTTCGGCTGTTTACGAGCGACGCGCAACTTGATCAGATCGTGGAAGCGGGCGCGATTTGGCATGCCGGTCAGCGTGTCCTGCGTCAGTTTCTCTTCAGCCTTCTTGCGGTCGCTGATGTCCTGGACCTGGAAGAACAACCGCTTGGCGGCGGTCTCTGAGTCTTTCAACAGCGAGACGTGCCACAGCACCCAAACTGTATGGCCCTGCTCGTGAATGTAACGTTTTTCCTGCTCGTGACTTGGGATGTAGCCCTCGAGTACGCGCTGGATGTACGACTGCACCTGACGAAGATCTTCGAGGTGAGTGAGTCGTTGAAAACTGGTAGCTCGTAACTCCTGTTCCGAGTAGCCGAGCAGCTTGCAAAGCGCTTCGTTAACCTGCAGCCAACTGCCGTCAACCGAAACGACGGCCATGCCGATCGCCGCGTTGTCGAACGTGCCGTGGCTCGCACCGTTGGACTTGGACGTCGGCGAGAGAGCGAACGGAATCGAATTAGGTGCGAACGCCGATGCGGATTCGGTCGCCGGTGCTTCTGCCTCGCGCAACCGCTTGCTGTGGTCGCGCTCCGTAGCACGATGACGCTTCATACGTTTCTGTTCGTACATCGCCTGGTCAGCTTGTTCGAGCAGTTCTTCGAAGCACGTCATGCGTTCCGATTCGAGTTGGGCCACGCCGATACTAAAAGCGAGCTTAAACCCGCGTGTCTCGGTCTCGTTGTAGGCTTTGAGATTTTCGTGGAGGCGGTTGATCGCGTCGTCTTTGTTTGTGTTGAGATCGGTGACCAGCACGGTAAACTCGTCGCCGCCAAGTCGGGCGATGATGTCGGAGCTGCGGAAGCTGCGATTGAGTATGTCAGCAGTGCTGACGAGGGCGGCGTCGCCTTCATTGTGTCCAAACTCGTCGTTGATCTTCTTCATGCCGTCGAGGTCGATGAAGAGGAGCAGCAAACTTTCTTTTTGACGGCGCGCGAAGTCGAAGTAGGGCGCGGCCTGTTTCAGTAGACCGCGACGATTGAACAGTCCCGTAAGATCGTCTTTCAGCGAAGAGTTGCGTAGAGTTTCTTCGATCTTTTTACGTTCAGTGATGTCGCGAACGACCTGGACCAGTCCGCCGCCGTCTACACTCGAGATCGAAATCTCCAACGGCAAGCTGCTGCCGTTGAGTTTGAGTCCGATGGCTTCACCGCGCCATGAACCGTCGCGCCAAACGGCCGGCATAATCTGTTCTTTGAGACGATTCAATTCCTCTTCAAAGAAGAACATCTCCCAGGTTGAACCGACCAATCGCGATGTATCGGCGTAACCGAAAATTTTTGCGTAGGCGTCGTTCATGTAAATGCAGACGCCGGTATGATCGATGATCGCCATGCCGTCCATCGAGGCTTTCATGGCTGCGGCTTGCTGGGCCATTGAACCAGCGGCACGCTTGCGTTCTGTGATGTCGCGAGCTACGACCGAAGCGCCTGTGATCGATTTGCCGTCCATGATCGGCGAGATCGTCAACGAGATATCGATTGGCGTGCGGCCCTTCTTGAGATGGACCATCTCATGCTGGGTGACGTTTTCGCCTTGTGCGACTTTGTCAAACAGCGAAGTGGCTTCCAGTCCGCGACGATTATCGAAGAGCATCGAGATGGGCGAACCCAGCGCCTCTTTCGCGGTGTACCCGTAGATGCCGCGCGCGCCGCGGTTCCAACTCATGATGACGCCTTCGGTGGTGACGCCGATGATGCCGTCGCGCGAAACGTCGACGATGCCTTGCAGACTTGAGAGCTCGAATTTTACGCCGGTGAGTTGTTCTTGACTGTTCCTCCACGACATCCACACAGCGCCGTTGGTCACGATTTGGAGAGCTGACAGGAAGACAACAACCTCGGTTAGAGCGGATCCGAGTAATCCGGGGGTGAGTAGAGAGACAGCGAGTGCGGTCGGGATTACAAAAACGGGAAGCGGCCACAGCCGGCGTGTAATGTGGGAGATGGAGTTGTTCAGAAGCATTTTTCTATGCGGGACGTGCTGGGCTGAGATCGAGCGAAGTACTGAAAGGGGCAAGAACTCTGCTGGGGTCGCACGCGCCCGCACCTCGGATTAAGCTACTGCCGTGCCATCGTGGTTACTGGTTTTATCCGAGTTTTGTGAGCAGTTAGGCGGTCAGTTTAACGGGCCGGCAAACCATTTTGACCGCAACGCAGTTATTTTGGCTTAATCTCTCCAGGTAGACTGTGATCCTAAAATGGTTTTGTACTTCTCTGCCACCTAACGTGAATGGCTACGCGGATTCGTCGGCTAACGGAATGCGTATTACGGCTTCGCCGCCTGATGTGAGGCAAGGCTCTGCCTTGCCGTCAGCTGCTGATAAGACCTTGGGGCTGCGCCCCTCGTTCGGCCTCTGGCCCAAAGGGCGAAGCCCGAACCGGCGGCGAAGCCGCACTGCTAAGTCAGCGTCACGGCGAGGCACAGCCTCGCCGCACATCAGGCGGCAAAGCCGCGTCAAAGTCGCACCAATGCCAAGTCAAAGTCGCGCCAATGCCGAGTCAAAGTCGCACCAATGCCGAGTCAAAGTCGCACCAATGCCGAGTCAAAGTCGCTTGACGCCAAGGAGAGTCTAAGTAGTTCGACTGAACACGATGCCAAGTTTGCGAACCCTGACGCGACGGTGGTTGCCTCTCAGCCTTAAGCGATCTTTTCAGCACGCGATTCTGGGATACGATTCGTATGCGCCGTCGTTTTCGTCGGCCGGCGAAGACATGATCCTTCGTCACATCCTCGGCTCGGACAAGATGAGCGGGTTCTACGTGGACGTCGGGGCCTTTCATCCCACGCTTTTTTCCAACACTTACTTTTTCTATCTGAATGGGTGGAACGGAATTAATATTGAAGCGCGGCCCGGCAGTAAAGAACTGTTTGATAAAGTCAGGCCGCGAGACATTAACCTGGAAGTCGGCGTGTCGCGAGAAAGCGGTTCGATGACTTACTACTTCATCGCAGAGGATTCGACGATGAACAGTTTCTCACGGGATTTTCTGCGCGAGATTAAGATGCTGGAACAAGTGAGATCCGAGATTCCAGTGTCGACGCTCCCGTTAGCGGAGATCCTGGAGCAGCACGTGCCGCCTGGGCAGACGATCGATTTCATGAATGTAGACGTCGAAGGGCACGACTTCGAGGTGCTCGAATCGAACGACTGGAAGCGGTTCAGACCGCGGATTGTCGTCGTCGAAGACGAAGGCCTCGATCCGCGTCAGTCAAAGATCGTTCGGATGTTGAACGATCACGGTTACGAGCTGTGTGCGCAGAACGTGATCATCCTCGACAAGATCAATGAATATTTTCTACTAGACAGAACGAACAAACAGTTGCCGGTCCAGCGATGAAACCCGAAGTCCTCGCCACGATCTACGCTGAGACCCTCGCCAAACGAAAGCTCCCGGTCAACTTTAACCAGGACCATTTGCCGCTGTTTGAGGGCGAACTGGAACGCGTGATTCCTGAAACGCAGTTATTGAGGTTTCGCGATGTGTTGGCGAGCCCGGAGGGTTTGCTGTTCAAAGGGACGAGCATACTGCCGGAGTCGTTCGCGTTTCCTTACCACCTCGACGAGTGGCGCCTCCGCAGTGTGTTTAAATTTCTGACAAAGAATTACGTTTTACGACGACGGCGGAAGATCGAGCGCGAAGTGCTATGGATCACCGATTACTGGAGCACCGGACACTTCCACTGGTTGACCGACGTGCTGACGCGTCTTTTCGTAGTTCGTGAGCGGTTGAGCGATCCGCTGTTGGTCCTGCCCGGTAAGTTTGAAACGCTTGACGTGGTGAGTGCTTCGTTGTCGGCTTTCGGCGTTGTTAATGTCGACTTCATCAGACCAGACGAATTCGTGGAATGCCGAAATCTTGTGATGCCATCGCACACTGCGCCGTCAGGTCACTTCAAAGATGAAGCGATTCGCGGTGTACGCGACGTGCTGTTGTCGGCTTACGGAGACGCTCGCGATTCAAGCGAAAGGATCTACATCAGCCGCAGACGCGCAGGAAAACGACGCATCGTCAACGAAGACGACGTGACGTCCATCGTGCGCAGATTCGGATTTGAAACAATGTTCGCGGAAGAGTTGTCGTTCGCGGAGCAGGTCCGGATCTGTTCGCGAGCGCGCTACATCGTCTCCAACCACGGTGCCGGACTGACAAACATAATGTTCATGCAAGACGGCGGCAGCGTGCTGGAGCTTCGCCACGAATCCAACTGCATCAACAACTGTTACTTCACGTTATCTTCGGCTCTCGACTTCAAATACTTCTACCAGACTTGCGCACCACAGGATCCAACAGCAGATCCACATATGGCCCACCTCGTAGTCGATGTCGATCAATTGGAAAAGAACTTGAAGTTGCTCCTTGCTTAGGAGGACATCCCGGCGACGTACTGCCTCGCGCCTTCACCACCTGCTTCAGAAATCTCTTTGCGACTTTGCCCGCGACCGTTCCGCCGAGCGAACTCAACTTGCCGCTTGCAACCACGATATCCGTGTCTTTGTGGATCGCGGTGTAAGTATATTTCGTGAAGACGTCGTGTTCTACGACGAGGATCAGGTCAGCCTCTTCGACGTCCCTGGTGATGACGAGACAGAGTTGGGCGAACTCCGATCGTTTCTGCAGTTTCGCTTCGATCACCGGAACGCCGACAAGCAGCGACGTAGACCTCACATGGATCATTTTCGCCGAACGCAGTGCTGCGTTGGGGTCGTTGTAGACCGCCGGCGTAAGTCCCTGCTTTACTACCGGCACGACGATCGCAGGCTTCTCCGCAAACCTCGGTCTTTCGACGACTGGCTCGGCGCCCTGTTCCTTATCCGGCAACTGTGCCGAAGCGTTGGTCGAACACAGTCCTATCAAAGCGATGAGAGTCAATAAGAAAAGATTGTAGCGTTTCATGGCGCTAGCAGTATCGCTGCTCGCTAGACAAGATTGCGCACTCGTGGGACAGTTTTACGATTGTCCACGTGGGCCGATTCTGATAGTCCTCATTTGTGACCCACGTAAAAGAGCGCATAACTCGCGCCGAGCAATGACCACGCGACGATTGTCACCCACAACGGTACCCGTTTCGCAGCCTGCTTGACGGTGCGAATACTGTCATCAAGACTGGCGCCGCGGATTAAACTCCGCAGCCCGCCAACGCTGGCGATAACGTAAATGCAGGCGGCGATCGCCGGAAGCGTTGTTAACACCCAGATCAAGTCCGATCCCCGTTGCCACAACATCCAGATCAAGCTGGCCAGCACGCCAACTGCGCCAATTACTACGAGCCAGAACGCGAGCGTAATTCCGCGATGCAGTCCCAACGCGACGATACTCGTCGTGATTTTTGCCTTGAGATCCTCGGGATAGTCTTCGGCTGTGTTTACGAGAATGATGCCCATTTGGAGCGTTCCGTATGCTGCGGCAAATATCAACACCGAGAGAGAAGGAACTTCATCCACCAGCAGACCTACGAACAGCATTGGTCCAACGAAGATGATGAGCCACAAACAAATGAGTTGCGCGAGTCCGCGCCCTTTTAGTTGGACCGGCTTTACCGAGTATGCCGCGCCGAGCAGAAGTCCAACCGCAACCAGCGCAAACAACAACCAACGGTTCATGGACCACGATAGATGGAACGATAAGACGAGCGCGAGTACTGCGGTTACGATTACCTGAAAGGTTACGAACCCGACGCCCAGGCCGTAAACAGCTTCGGAAAGATGCGGCTTGTAGACGGCGTCAAGGTCGCGATCGGCGAGACAGTTGATCATGTCTCCAAACGCAAAGAGCAGGAAGAAGATGAAGACGCCTTCCCAGAGTTGAAACGTTTTCAGCGGCGCCGTGTCGCGGAGCAGGATCAACAGCGGAATGGCGAGGATTGGTATCTCTGCGATCCGAAACTCCACGCGCCGGATGCGGAGCATGTACACGAGATAACGCAGCATAGTTTAGAGGTTTGTCAGTGGTCAGTAGTCAGTGGTCCGTTGTGGTTACTGACAGATGTTAGACAACTGACCACCGACCACTGAGAAAAAGGGTCAGAGGATGTTAACACGCCGAATGTGTCGCCTCGTGTCTTTTGCGAAGGCTCGTCGTCCGTGAAGAAGAGCGAAGTTATCGGCGATAACGATGTCGCCGCTTTCCCACTGGTAAGCGTGACAACAGGTTTCGTCGTTTAGTCGATGACGCATGTCTTCGAGAAACACCGGCTGTTCATCTTCGCTGATGCCGGCGATGTTTAGTTGGACCGGATTCAGATCTGCAACTGGTTCGGCATAGCGGACCACTCGGATGCCTAGAGTCGGATGCGAAGCCAGCAGCGGTGAACTGAAGGTGCCTCCGTAGTGCACGATCTTTTCTGTGGTGTAAGTGATGACGACATCGTTCCAGAGTTTCTGTAATTCAAGCGGAGTCTCGTCCAACAAACGCACCGTATCGCAAAAAAGCGTTTCACCGCCGGACTCCGAAACCGGAGCAACGTCGCAGTGAAAGAAGATGTAGTGTGGGCTGCGAGGCAGAAATGCGCCGTCCCAATGAAAAGGAACCGCCCGATTAGTGTAGAGATAGTTCTTAGTGTCCGGATCCACTCGGAGGTTGTTAACGGCGCCAAATTCCCACTCGAGCAACTCTCCCAAGCTTCGACAAAAAGTCGGCAGTCCCGTACCGTTCAGCGGTTCGAATCCTTTCAACACGACGAAGCGATGTACGTCGACCCATCCTTTTAAGCGCGACGCAACGAGTCTGACGTCGGCGCCAGCCTCGACGGCTCGCACCGTCAGTCCAAAAGGCGAGAGCGGTTGTAGTTGTTCAAAGTTCAAGCTGCAATCCATTTCTTGGAAGGCCGAGATGTTGCCGTAGATCACCGATGCTCATCTCCAACAACGACTCGTACGGTATTTCTGAGCGATAGAGATTGTGCGCGCCACGCGAGTTACGCCAGGCTTTCGAGATTCTTCTCGGCGCGACGAACACGCCAAAGAGAATCGCTCCGACACAGAGTATGAATATCATGACCGAGCCGCACCCGCCCCGAAGTTCGTACGCACTGATCTCCGCTTCGCCCACCAATCCCGTCCCATAGCCGGTAACTACATGATGCAGATCGTGTGCGGGCAGATAGCCGGGATTAGGCAACCAGATGGGCCACTTGAAGAAATAGACCGGAAACTTTTTGGCCGAATAACTGCTGAGGCTGAGTTTGTTCCGCGCCAGGTAACGATCGCGCCCAACTCTTACCTTCTCGTCGCTCATAAGTGTGTTCAAAGTTGGAAATAACTCGGCCTTCCGTCGCGCTCAATAACGCGCGCCCCGAGTTCCTCGGCTTCGTGTCGACGCATCATGCGAAACGTGTCCGCGTCTCTGACCGCAACTCCATGCCACGGAGTCAGCCACGTGTCGTTTGCCTCGCCGAGAAGAATTCCGATCTTTTCCGAATGTGGACCTTGCGGATGAATCGAAAGTCGAAGCGACATCGGAAAGCAATCGTTTAGTAGCCGGCCCCAGCCGTCGCTGCGCTGAATCACTTCATGGGCCAGCGCTTTGCAGTCGTTCCTCAGTTGGTTGCGAGTCTTGCCGGTGTCCATCGCAACGCGATCCTCAAAAAGGAAACGCTGAATACCGTTGAAGAGCGCGCGATGATGCTCGAAAGCGTGAATGCGTTCTTCGATTGCGGTGAGTGAATCGCAGTAGTGCGAGATCAACTGCTGCCGCATCGCTTCGTGATCCCCAATGTCGAATAGGTCTTCCATACTGAAGAAGTCAAGCGATTGGGCATCGACACGGTCCATCAATCGCCGGAGTTCGGTCGCATAGTTCGTAACATCCGCATCTGTAACGCCAACGAGGTCGCTGAAAACGCGACCATCTGAACAAATAGAAATACGAGCTCCCGGCGCATACAGTTGCCTCAACTCAGCGCAGACGTTCTCCAGATATTTCAGGGCCAGTTTTTCGGCCATGTCCGGAAGTCGTCCGAGCACCTTCTCCGTGTTGGGAGACTTCGCAGGAAAAGACGGCAACAGGAAATGAATCGGTTCGTCTGCTGCAATCCACCGCCGTACTTTTGGAAGGTGCATTGCGAGGCATTGGTCGCAGGGACTGTCAGCGCAGCTCCCGGCATCTGGTTGCAGCCGCCGGTGACGAAACAGTTGTTTGAGAATAGCGATCGCGAGTTGATTCTGTTCCGGGTCAGGTGCAGGCTCGACGAATTGGGCGGCCACCAGTTCCAACTGGCCTAATCGTTTCTGAAAGTTCGGTAACCAGGACAGGCTGTTGGACAACGAAAGCATGTCACAGACGAAATCGATCGCCGTGTTTGTCGCAACCGCTCCGGGTGAACGATCCTGACTCCACAAAAGCATTAGAGCGAGGTGCGCAGCGTAGAGACTGCGTACCAGTTCCGGCTTGTTTGTCTTGCGAGCATCCGTCGCGCCAAGCACTACGACTGAAAACACACCCATAACGCGGCTGCGTATGACTTCGGTTTGTTGGCCCAACGCTGCGAGTTCATGACGAGGATCGAGCAACGTCGCGATCAGCGCCGCCAGCGCTTCACGATGCGGAGCAACCAGTTCAATCTTGGCCTTCATCGCCGCGCGAAAGCGGGTCGCGACGTCGCCTTCCGGTAACTCGCCCACGCGCGCTTCCAACTCCGCCGCCAGCCGCGCATAAAGAGCCAACACCAAGTCTTCATCGCGCCGGAAGAAGACCTGGGCACGTTCGAGCGTGCAGTTAGCCTGCTCGGCCGCATCTTTGAGCAATTCGCCCTTGAGTCCTTGTTGACCGAGCAACACAAAAGCGGCCTCAACAACGCGCTGCCGTGCACGCGTGTCGACGATATTGAGTGCACTCATTGTTGAGATACTCGCGGAAGGGCTAGCTAAAAAGATGGTGCCGGAGGTCGGACTCGAACCGACATGAGCAGTGAAGCTCGCCAGATTTTGAGTCTGGTGCGTATACCAATTTCGCCACTCCGGCTGAAGGGCTGACATGATAAGGCCGTTTACCGCCGTTGGCAACAGCCGCGACGCAGTCGAGAAAAGCGTCCTTCCGTATGATGCCGTACCGGCGTAAGTCTGTTTTCTCTCAGCAATTACGTCGCAGCAAAAACTTGTTTGCCACAGTTGGGCAAAACGGGCTAGAATGCCTGAGCCAGGTTTTGGGCCGGCACGTCCGAGAGTCCCCAATCCTCAAATCTCTCACAATCCGCCGAGCAATTATAGTTTTTAGAATGCTCGCCGCCGTGCCCTGCATCCAGGAGAGACGACAAATGCCGACAACTATGCTGCCCCGCATACTCATAGTTGATGATGAGCGGGAGATTACCGAGATACTGGCCGACCTGCTGAGCGAGGACTACGAATGCCTCAAAGCGGGCTCGGCCGAACAAGCGCTCGACTGCCTTCGCGCCGGCCAATTTGAGCTCGTGATAAGCGATATCACGATGCCGGGCATGAGCGGACTCGAGATGATTCCACACGTCAAACAACTCTCGCCCGACACTGTTGTCGTAATGATCAGCGGCATGCAGACCGTCGAGAGCGCAATCGGCGCCCTGCGACTTGGTGCTTTTGATTATCTGATGAAACCGTTTGACCTGCGCCAGGTTGAGGCCGTCGTCAAGCGAGCACTCGAATATCACGAATTGGTCGTGGCAAAGCAACGCTACGAAAACCATCTCGAAGAGCTTGTAGAACAACGTACAGCCGAACTCGATCGCGCTTTGAATTCACTCGAAGGTTCATATCGCTCGACGCTGAAAGCGCTGACCGCCGCGCTTGAAACGCGCGACTCGGAAACGCACGGACACTCGGAGCGGGTTGTGACTTACAGTCTGCGCCTCGGACGTGAGTATGGACTCAGCAGTGAAGAGATGAAGGCACTCGAGTTTGGATCGCTGTTGCACGACATCGGAAAGATCGGTGTGCCTGATTCGATCTTGCGCAAGCCCGCGAAGTTGACTGAAGAAGAGTGGGTACGTATGCGCGAACATCCGGTGCATGGTCAGCAGATCCTGCGCGGAATCGAATTCTTACAGGGCGCGGCGAAGGTCGTCGCGCAGCATCATGAACAGTGGGACGGCAGCGGCTATCCGAATGGACTTCGTGGCGAAGAGATCGACGTTTGCGCGCGCATCTTTGCGGTGGCGGATGCGTTTGACGCAATCACCAGCGATCGCGTTTACCGGCGCGGCAAATCGTACGAAGCTGCGGCGCAGGAGCTGGACGATTGGGCCGGCCGGCAGTTCGATCCGAAAGTGGTGGAAGCGTTTCACCGCGTGCCGAAGGAAGATTGGGAAGAACTGCACCGCCTGTCGTTGTTACCCAAGCCCGATCATTTTAATGTGCGCGAACTCGTGCCCCATCTCGACTCGCAACTCGAGGTTGCGGGACTGGGACACCGGTAAGTTAGTGCTTGGTACTTTGTACTTAGTGCTTTGTAAAAAACAAAGTTCAAAGTACAAAGCACAAAGTTCACTTTTACGGTTGAGGTGTTGGGACGACGTAGCCGCGACGTGCGTGCAAACTTAATCCAACTCTGCGTGACGCCACCTGAATGCGCCGGTATTCACCCGGCGTCGCTTCGGCCAGCGGACGCTTCGGCCGGTAAGTAACGACATATTCAGCACCGATTGCGCGCGCCACTTCACGCGCCTGCACGATCATCTCGTCACTGTTGAGCGGTAGCATCAACTTGCCGCCAGTTTCCTCAGCCACGTTCTTCAACACCGTCTGGCTCTTCTTAACTTCGTTTTCATAAGCCTTTCGTTGTCGCCGCATCGCCGGGTCGAACCGGATGCCGATGCCGAACGAAGGTGAACGTGTCTGTCCGGGAGCGAGCGTAGGATCGGTGGCGGTGATCGGATCGGAACTGGGCGGACGTGGTCCAGCGATGATCGGAGAATCTCTCTTATCGCTTTTCTGTCGAACAAACTCGGTGTAACTAATGATGTGGACCGTAGCACGAGCGGCGATCAGATTTTTCACCGCCTCTTCACGATTTGTTTTCACACCCGGCGAATCGACGCCGTCAGTAATCATTACGACGTGTCGACTGCCTTCCGGCCGGTCTTTCAATTGTTTGCCAGCAACGGCAATGGCGTCGGAGATGCGCGAGCGTTTCGCCGAAATTAGTTTGGACTTCAGCGTCTTGAGGACAGCAGACCTGTCAGTGGTCCAAGGCTGGACCATCTCAGCGGTGTTGCTGGATTGCATAACCGCGATCCAGGCGCCGGCTTGAAGTTTGCCGATCAACTCCGAGGCGACTTGGCGCGTCAGGCTCGTGCTCTTCGACATTCCACCCAAGCCGCTTAACTCGCCGCCCGTATCCAGGATAAACAGCACGTTCGCCGGAAGATGCGTAACGCTTCGAAGTTGCTGAATGACGCCATCTTCGAGCACGAGAATGTCGTCGAGTTCGAGTGTCGGATCGTAATGACCGTAGGCGTCGAACGCTTGCACCGGCAGACGAACTTCCTCAGTGAAAACCTTAACGGTTTCCTCTTTTGGAGTCGGGGTAGGGGACGGTGATGGTTGCTGCGCGGAGGCAGTAGTGAAGAACGCTGCCAGCGCAAAAATCACAAATGAGCGTTTTAGCAGAAACACGGGTTTAATGAATTCAGCCGTTTGATGCGTGCCCGGTGGCTACGTTGCCTTTCGGGGCCGCTTCACCCGTCCTTGCGGGCTTGGGCCTGCACGGCCGTAATCGCTACCGCGTCGACTATATCTTGGGCCGTACAGCCGCGGGAGAGATCGTTCGCCGGCTTGTCCAAACCTTGAAGAACCGGCCCGATAGCGGTCGCGCCTGCGAGTCTCTCAGTTAATTTATAAGCGATGTTTCCGGCTTGCAAATCCGGAAAGATCAGAACGTTAGCGCGACCTGCAACGGACGAACCGGGTGCTTTTGATTGCGCAACGGACGCGACCAGCGCGGCGTCAGCTTGTAACTCTCCATCGACCTGCAACTCAGGTGCCCGAGCTTTTACCGTGCGCGTCGCTTCGACGACCTTGTCGATCAGCTTGTGACGCGCGCTTCCTTTGGTCGAAAACGAAAGCATCGCTACACGAGGCTCGGCGCCGAGCAACGCTCGACATGAATCCGCTGCCGCGAGTGCAATCTCAGCCAGCTCGGCGGCACTCGGATCGATCACAACACCGCAATCGGCATAGATCATCGCCCCTTCGTGGCCGGCATCACTATTGCGCAATGACATCAGAAAGAAACTCGACACGAGTTTGAAACCCGATCGGACGCCGATGCAGTGCAGTGCTGCGCGAACCGTGTGCGACGTGGTGTTGGTCGCGCCCGCCACGGATCCGTCAGCCTGGCCCAAACGGACCATCAGATTGCCGTAGTACAACGGATCGGAGACCTGCGTTCGCGCTTCGTCAGGCATCAGCCCTTTGGCGCGCCGCAAGTCGTAAAACAACGAGACCATCTTCTCGAAATCCGGCGCACGTCGATGGTCTATGATCTCGACGCCACCAAGATCGACGCCGTTGTCGCGCGCTGCGTTGCGAATGGTTCCCTCATCGCCGAGCAGAGTGATACGAGCAATGCGTTGACTTGTGCATTGTGCGGCGGCAACGACCGTACGCGGATCGTCACCTTCGGGAAGTACGATGTGCTGTGGTCTGGAACCTGCGCGTTGGCGAATTCGTTCGAGAATGTCCATGTGTTATTTTCCATTTATCATTTTCCGTTTTTCATCTGTCATTGGTTCCCGGAAAGCAAATTAACAATGGCAAATGAGAAATGGAAAATGAAAAATGAACCAGATTATGTAGGAGGATGCATGTCAGAACCAAGCCTGCGGAGCCGGATGGCAAATTTACTGTTTTTCATTCCCAACATGCTGGTTCTGTGCGCGCGTTTGATGGTTGATGGAAGAGTGCCGGCGAAGGAGAGATTGCTCGTTGCCGGAGCCATCGTTTACGCAGTCGTGCCGCTCGATTTCATTCCCGACATGTTGCCGTTTGTGGGCCAGATCGACGACGCTTACTTGATCTCTATGAGTCTGTTGCGATTGATGACGGTAACTGATGCGCGGGTTGTACGAGAACACTGGCGCGGTGGCGGGGATGTAGTCGAACTGGTTGGGTCGGTCGCGATGCTTGCGTCGAAATTGTTACCGCCAAGAATCCGCCGCGTACTAACGGCACAGATCGAGACCCGACTGTAGTCGGGTCATTTGTCATTGGTCATTTGACATTTGTCATTTGTCATTTGTCATTGGTTATTTGAAAGCACTCAACCGAAGGTTCGAACAAATGACAAATGAAAAATGTCAAACGATAAATGACCAATGTTTTTTCTCAGGCCGCGAGGGTCCAATCAATCACGCCTTCGACCGATTTCGACAGGGCATGAACTACCTCAGGATTGCTGGATTTGATCGCCCAGTACCGCGCCTCCTCCGGTGTCGTGACATTCAACGCAGCTTCATCGAAAGCAACAAGCGCGCAATTCAGCGATGAAGAGTCGGCAATGACGAACAACTCCCGCGTCAGCCGAAAATCCGTCTTCAATGGAACGAGCCTGATATTGGGATGCCTTGGCGGTCGCCAGTCGTCTTCACCGAACAGATAGACTGACTCAGAAATGTCCGCGATTCGCATGTAACGATCGATGATCGGTTGCAGCAATGAGAACTTCTCAACTCCGGCATAAACACGTCCGGCACGATTCGTGCGGAGCAACACGGCGTTTTCGATCATCAGGCAGGAATACTCGACGGAAGCCGTCGTTGTGTGGCAGATGAAGCTCTCCCGTTCGATAAAGTCGCGACGGGACAGACTCGCGATTTCACCAAGATTTTCTGTGTCTTCGACTCCAGAGAACTTGAGCGCTTGCTCAAAGATGGAGAAGTTCTTCACCTGGGGGCCCTCCTGGACCGGGCCAGACTTGTACCCAAGTTAGTCTGCAAGAGCGTTACGAATATTTTTCTTATTTGTGCTCTACAGTACTGACTCTGCGTATCTCTGCGTTCCTCTGCGACTCTGCGGTCATACTTTGGCTCCACATTTAACCGCCGAGACGCAGAGAAACGCAGAGCGCGGGACGAAGGCGTCCGGGGTCACGCTACGTGTCACGTGGACTGAAGCCCTGTGAGGATCTTTTCGTGAATACCGCCGAAACCCCCGTTGGACATTATCGCCACCACGTCGCCTTCACGAAGCTCCGGCAGGATGTGCTCGACGATCTCATCGGCTCCAGGCAGGGCCAGCGCGGGCTTTCCCTGTCGCGAAATGGCCTCAATTAATTCTTCGGTATCAAGCGCCCGTCCCTTTTCTGTCACCTTCTGGCTATCGAAGACGCTTGCGACAACGACGTAATCGGCGGCCACAAACGCGTTAGCGTAGTCGTTTTGGAAGACGGCGAGGCGAGAGGACCACGAGCGCGGTTCGAAAATGGCGATCAGACGGCGATCTGTGTAGCGTGCACGGAGGGCGCGCAATGTTTCCCGAACCGCCGTCGGGTGATGAGCGAAGTCGTCGATAACCGTGATACCGCGTTGTTCGCCCCGGACTTCCACGCGCCGTTTGACGTTTTTAAAAGTAGCCAGCGCGTCTTGAATCCTCTCGCGGCTCACGTCCCAAGCGTCCGCCGCGATGATCACGGCGAGGCAGTTAAGAAGGTTGAACTCTCCCAACAGCGGAGTTTGAAACTCGCCCCACGGTTGTTGATCGCGAAAGACTTCAAATCGCGACAGTCCGCCTCTGAAGTCCGCGTTGCGAACCTGCCAGCGTGCGTCTTCAGTTGTGCCAAATGTTTCCAGTTGGGTAAACAGCTTAGGTCCGAACGACTCAACCACCGCGCGCACGTTGGGACTATCCCACCCGGCAATCAGTCGCCCATTCTCAGGCACGAGGTTCATGAAACGGCGAAAAGCGAGCTTCACCGCGTCAAGATCTTTGTAGATATCGGCGTGATCGAATTCGATGTTGTTGACGATAGCCAGCTCAGGCAGGTAATGCATGAACTTCGGACCCTTGTCGAAGTAGGCAGTGTCGTACTCGTCGGCCTCGACGATCACGTAGTCACTTTGCGTCACACGAAAGCTGCTGCCGAAATTTTGCGCCACGCCGCCGATTAGAAAGGTGGGGTCAAGGCCGCCCTGATCAATCACCCAGGCGGCGATGCTGGTGGTCGTCGTTTTCCCGTGTGTGCCCGCGACGGCAAGGGAGTGCCGGCCACGAATAAACTCCTCCTTTACAGTCTCGGCCTGCGAGCGATAGAGCAGTTTTCGTTTTAACGTTTCTTCAACTTCAGGATTACCGCGCGGGATGGCGTTTCCGACGATCACACAA
>Ga0209486_10000359_pt1 | contig 20916 bp, 17 predicted proteins | sample NCCompost_FD_187518 | JGI IMG/M metagenome (GOLD analysis project Ga0209486, IMG submission 187518) | Agricultural soil microbial communities from Utah to study Nitrogen management - NC Compost (SPAdes) (version 2) | ecosystem: Environmental > Terrestrial > Soil > Agricultural land | place...
TTCTAATTCATTTTTTGTAGGTCCATTTAATTTTTTTTGTTATTATACAGATCTGGTAGTTGAAATAAAGAGCAATAAATAAAATAACTTTCTCATACCAGTTTGTTTTTGGTAATGAGAAAGTTAAGAGTAATCAGTTCAGAAATCGTGTGAATTAATTTTTTCTGATCCAGGTAAAATCAGGAATAGATAATTAACGTCCAACAATTCTGATTGCGACAATTTAATTTGAGTTCTATTCTTTTTTTTTGGAGAATTATTGCTTGTCGTAAGCAGCTTTTGTAGTTACTTCACCCTGTTGATTAGTTCTAACCGAAGTCACAGTAAGAGATTTGCCTCCATCACCTAATGCCCATGTTTCTGTACTGCTGAATGTAAAGCTTTGACCATCTCTCTCACCGGTTGTAGTGGAACTGATCGCAAAACTCTGTTCACCAGTAGCCCATTTCAAAGATGATTTTCTTACGGAGCCTCCGAAGCCTGTGCCTTGCACTTCTTTTCCATCAAAGCCAAGAGTTTCAGTAGTGGTCACGTCATCTCCACCCTGGAAAGAAGGTGTAGTTTTTGTTATAGTGATCGCATCACCTTTTTGTTCCACTTTTAATGCTTTAGTAGCAAACCTTGCGCCTCTTTCTCCGAAATCGCTTTTCCCTTCATTCAATGCCCAACCACCGGAAAAGTTTGCACGGTCTGCTTTAGTACTGAATGAAACAAGTGCTGCTGAAACGATTACAGCAGCCAATAATTTTTTTGCAAAAGACATATTCATATAAATTAATTTTTGGACGATAAATGTAAGGAAAAATGAGTAAATAAATCATTTAAAGATTCTTCCAAAAAAATCTTTCATGTCATTCCATGATGCACTATCAGCTGCTGCATTATATTCTATTGGCATTTTAAATTTCTTTCCAGTTTCAGTAGCATCAGGATTTGTAAAAGCATGGGTGGCTCCCGAATACGATTTGAAAGTATAAGATTTACCAATGGAATCCATTTGCTTTTTAAATGTTGCTACTTCTGCATTAACAAAATCATCAGCTTCGCCATGGCAGATAAGTATTTCTGCTTTTGTAAGATCTTTATTAGCAGGGGTACCTAAAAGACTTCCATGAAAGCTTACTATGCCATTTAATGGTTCTCCCATCCTTACAAAATTTAGCAGCATACCTCCGCCAAAGCAGTAACCAATACCTGCCATCTTCGTTTGATCTACATTAGGGTTCTTTTTTAGTTCTTCCACTGCATGGTCAAAAATTTTCTTCGCCATATCAGGATGTTGGTAATAGGGCGTTGCAAGATTTTGCGCTGCTCCGGGATCATTTCCCATGCGACCATTACCATACATATCAACCGCCATTGCTACATAGCCCATTTCAGCTAGCATTCTTGCACGACGTTTTGTATAATCATTTAATCCCCACCACTCATGAAGAACCAAAACTGCTGGACGTTTGCCTTGTATATTTTCATCATACACTACATAGCTTCTCATGTTGAGAGTATCAATTTTATAACTTATTGTCTCTTCTTTAATATTCGGTGTTTTCGTTTCTGTTTGGGTCGTACTGCTCTGGTTAGTACTGCCTTCATCGGTACTGCTATTACAAGAACATAAAATAAGAAATGTGCAAGCGGGCAAAAGAGTTTGAAGTTTCATATCATTGGCTTTGATGTGGGAAAAGAATATAAAGTTCATAAAATATTTTTTACATCCTACAATTTATTTGCCACATTTGTTTTTCATAACCTCATTTATGAAAATATATTTAGTCTTATTGCCGGCAATTGTTTGGTTTTCTTGTAACACACCTTCTGTTAAGAAAGAAAATGCCAATGTAAAAGCGAATGACGTTATTATTTCATACAACCAATGCGGCAATGGAGATACGACCTTGCTCTTTGTTCATGGTTGGTGCATAAATAAAGAATATTGGAATGATCAATCAACATATTTCTGCGATAGATATAAAGTGGTGACACTTGACTTGCCGGGATTTGGCAGATCGGGTAAAAATAGAACCGATTGGACTTTTGAGCAATACGCTGATGACATCAATGAATTTATTAAAACGGAAAAATTAAAAAATGTTATTCTTATCGGGCACTCCATGTCAGGAGATATTTTGTTATTGATGGATACAAAATATCCCCGGTCAGTAATTGGTATTGTGGGGATCGATAATCTTAAAAGACCCGGCGTAAAACTTTTGGAAGAAGAAAGCAAACAAATAGAAAGTTTTTTTGCAATGATGGACAGCAGCTTTTCCGGAACGGTTGAAGTTTACACAAGGCAAAATCTTTTTCCACCATCGGCTGATACTTCTATCGTAAACCGGGTGATAAAAGATTTCAAGATGAATGATTCTGTTATTGCTATGAAAGTATTGCGTTCACTATTTGATGTTTCTCAAAAGGAAAGAGACATGATGCAACAATTAAAACATACACTTTATCTTGTTAATAGCGATGGTGATACTACACATATCGATTCTTTAAAAAAATACTGTAAAGCTTCCGCGGAGGTTGTTTATGTACAGGGAACAGGTCATTATCCAATGATAGAAAAACCGGCTGAGTTCAATGCCGCTTTGGAAAAAGTGATCAGGATGATAGGAAAGAAGTGATTTTTATTTTAATTGATATTTAAAAGATGTTATTTGAGTGCTAACTTGCGGTCATCAAAATCTTTTTATGAGGCATAAATTTTTATTAGTAATTATCATTTCAAGCTTTTCGATCGTTTCTTTTTCACAAAAAAAACTTGGTGAAGTAGCCAGTATCTATGTTACTTCACCAGATCTTGATTCTTCAATTGCTCTTGTATGAAAAGATCGGCTTTCCAAAAATTTCTTCTAATGTTATGTCAGTTCCCTGGGCACAGGTAAGTGATGGTAGCCTGTGGGGGGATATAAACAATCGACAAAGCATAAAATATGACAAATAAAAGCCGATTGGCTTTGTTAACTGAACATTTTGATCTGTCTCCTCTATATTTGCCAAAATTTTAAATTTAATGAAGCGGATTTTTGTCATTCTGTGCTCTGTGATCTTATTATCATCTTGTTCCAAGAAAACTGATGATAGGTGTAATTATGATGCCTGTGCATTTGCTGCTCCGGCTTCTGAAGTTGCCTTATTGGAAGCATACTTATCTTCAGCTTCAATTACTGCTACCAAACATTGCAGTGGCATGTATTATACCATTGACGCAGCTGGCTCTGGTGCTACAGCCAATATTTGTTCCACTGTTGGCGTGAAATATAAAGGACAATTAACGAACGGGACTGTCTTTGACCAGTCCGCCACAACAGTAAGTTTTCAATTGGAGGGTTTGATCGAAGCATGGAAAAAAGGGATACCGATAATAAAGACGGGCGGCAAAATTAAATTGTATTGTCCGCCAACACTTGCTTACGGAAACCAGGCTATCAGAGACAATGCAGGTAATATTGTTATTCCTGCAAACTCCATACTTATATTTGAAGTAGAACTGACGAATGTTTATTGATACTGCGGTTGACAGGTTTTTTTGAGTCGATTCTTAAATAATTTTCTACTGCATTCACTATTTATGTTTATGCCTTTCAAACTTGTGTGCGATAACTACCCGAACATTACCTGATGAGAATACATAATTTTCCGGCGTAAGTGATCCTTGCATCGATAAGGCGGTACCTGCCCAGTTAGCGCTTATGTTCCATTTTCTTCCATTGTACCCAATTGCAGCTTTGAAAACATCCGATGGATTCAAAGAAACATTTTTTTCTTTTCTTACTTCATCTTCTTCTCTTATAAAATTGACATCTAAATTAATTATCATAGAACCTGTGATAAAAAAGTGTTGCCCGATCACCAACGTATAGGCATAGCCTGCACCCGGACCAAAACTGAAGACATTGATCTTATTAATTCCATGTTGAGGATATATACCGTTAAAAAATGCTGGTACCAATGCACTATCTCCCTGTACTGTGCCGTGATGAATTTCTCCGCCATATATAATAGATCCGGCTGATTTCTTTTGCCACTCAGTTTGTAAAAGAGCAGCACGATAAGAAAATCTTTTTTTGTTAGGGACCTGGTAGGCAGAAATGCCAAAGAAAGTTGTCTTCAGATCTTCCCGATAATAGTATTTGTCTTTCGGTGCACCAGCCATTCCTTTTGGTTCCAAATGATAGCCTTTAGGGGAAAGATATAATAGGTCAATGGCCCATTTACGTGGATACAAATGCACCTGGAAATTGAATCCTTTTGTTTTTCCTTTTTCATCGGAATTCTTGTTTAAAAAACTGAAGCCATTGAAAAGGTTTACCGAAATATTTTTTATAGTAACACCTACTCCAAGATTCAATTTAGGGTTTGCTTCGTATTCAAGATCGTCGGCGCTACCGTTCGAAGGAAAATTAAGATGTACATATTTCTTTGATAGATAAAGACGGACCGTTGTTTTGTCACGAAGCGTTTCATAATAAGCAGTATCATTCTGAAAATTCTTTTGGGCAGTCATTTGTAAAGAGCAAATGATGAATGTAACTGTTACTAAAAGAACTTGCATTCGCTGGATCATTCGGTAAATATTAATTCTTAAGTAGTTTAGTTTAAGTGGTTGCTGAAATGAAAGGTATTTAAAAATAAATTTTTAAACCGGGTATCACAAAAGTTATTTTCCAATAACAATTGATTAACCAGATTGTGGCAGGGAAAATGAAAATGTGTGAATCATGTAACAATTCCCCATAAGCCTGTAACAATTGAGGAAATAATTGCACCTACCTTGCTCATATCTCAATAAATCCCCTCAGAAAATGAATTCAATTACAATTTCCCCTCGAAAAAAAACAACGCCGTCCGTTTGGAATGATCCTTTAATTCCATTGGTTTCTGTTCTTGTTCATGAATTAAGAAATCCGTTAGCGAATATCATACTAACTGTTCATTTGCTTGAATCCAAAATATTAGATGATAACGACAGGTTATATATGGATATTATTAAGCGGAGTTCGGCAAAGATCAGTGACCTGGTAAATGATCTTCTTAAAGGTCAACGTGACGAAAAAATCCCAACAGAAGAACATTCCATTCATCAATTACTTGATGAAGTGATCGAAGCGGCAAACGATAAGATCATGCTTAAGAATATTTCTGTGAAGAAAGATTATGTCCCCTGCGATCCCAAAATAAAAATGGACATGCCGAAAATAAAAATTGCTTTGACAAATATTGTCATCAATGCCATTGATGCTATGCCTTCAGAAAAAGGAGAACTGAGACTTGGAACAAAATTAATAAAGGGCAAGTGTGCTTTATCCGTCCAGGACAATGGCAATGGAATAAGCAAAGAGAATTTACCATTGATATTTGATCCTTATTTTACCAGTAAACAAAATGGGGTAGGAGTTGGATTAGCAGCAACAAAAGATATTCTTCAAACGAATAAGGTCGGAGTAAGAGTAGAATCATTGATAGGGCATGGAACAAGATTTATTTTGTTGTTCGAGAAAAATGAGATCAAGACGGAAAGAAGAAGTTTAAAAGGTCATCAACATACAATTACCAGTAATAAAATGCCTGCATTAATTGCATGTGAAGCTTGAAAAATAAATTAGTAACAGTGCTAGGGAAGGGGTTGTAATTATTTATTATTATGAGCCGGTCTGAGTTGCTACTATTAAGCTTTTGTGCAGCCTGCCCTGAGGAGCGAAGCGACGAATGGGTCGCACACTTGTGCGATAGAATTCTATTGGGCTTATAAGGGATTATCTATCTTATTTCATATTGCCAAACCACTTGTTATATGTAGCTATTATTGAGTTACTACTTTTATAGCACCAACGGTGCTTACAGTTCCAGATCCTTTTAAATAGTATTCATCTTTATTTGTCGCCTTATTTTTTACTACTTCGTATTCAATTGTCAGTTCATAGCCAGGTTCGTACTTTTTAAATTGAGTGTCGTCAAGAGGGTTTTTTGCAAAGAACTTTTTTGTCTCAGAAGTTTTACTGTCTTTCATTATAATTTCATATAGCCCCGATGCAAGTTTTGTTTGAGAAAGCAACTCACCTTTAAATAGTAGCTTCTTTGCATTTTCATCATCAATTTCCTTTTGAATTAGTGTGTATAAATCTTCGCAATTGGAAAATGACTTTCCAATGACTTCATTGTAAAGCTTTAGTTCCCCCACTTGTGTTGTTGGGTCAAACCCCAAACCTTTTAAGCTGTCTGTATATTTTAATAATACAATTCTATAACAGGAGTCCATTGAAGTTGATGGCTTATTATTTTTCATTCTCGCATAAGTACAGCTACAAAATTCTGCTGAAATATTTTTAAAAATTGTAGTTGTGTCTTTTAAAGCAGTATTTGTCGGACTGCTTACTTTGTCGCCATTCGGTGTTTGACCACAAGCAGAAAGTGTCAAAAAAATTAACATTGAAAATTTTAGAGACTTCATAGATAGTTGCATATAACTCGCAGCTTTATGTGAACTGTTGTTTCAAATTTAATTAATAATTCAAATGGAAATCGATCAGGCAGAATAGAATTACAGAAAGTACAAGAGTGCGACGCAACGGAAGGTTAATAGCAGCAATGCAGTTAGGCTAATAATAACCTTCAACTTTCAACTGGCAACTTTCAACTATATTTGCGCCCTATGACAATCGAAAAATTGAATGATATGCGGTCCCGCATTGCCGGGGTAAGGAGGTTTCTTTGACGTCGATAACCGCCTTGATAAGATCCAAAATGATAAGCAGCTTTCACTAAGTCCCGGCTTTTGGAATGATAATGCCCGTGCGACTTCCATCATGAAGGAAATAAAAGTGAATGAATACTGGGTTGATCTGTATAACCAAACAGGATCGGCAGTAGAAGATTTTGCCGTGTTGTTTGATTTCTGGAAAGCTGGCGATGCAACAGAAGAAGAAACAAAAGCCGCTTATGATAAAGCATTAACAATGCTTGATGATGCGGAATTTAAAGCGACGCTTAATGAACCGGAAGATGAATTGCCGGCTGTGTTACAAATAAACTCAGGCGCAGGTGGCACAGAAAGCCAGGATTGGGCAGAGATACTTGCACGTATGTATCGTATGTATGGAGAAAAGCAGGGATGGAAAGTAAAAGAGTTGGATTGGCAATGGGGTGATGGTGCAGGAATTAAGACATGTACTTACGAATTTGAGGGGCCTTTTGCTTATGGTTTTTTAAAAGCGGAAAGTGGTGTGCATCGTTTGGTTCGCATTTCGCCCTTTGATAGTAATGCACGTCGTCATACTTCATTTGCATCTGTATTTGTTTATCCATTGGTAGATGATACGATCAATATAGAAATTAAACCTGCTGATGTGAAAATGGAAACATCACGCAGTGGTGGCGCTGGCGGACAGAATGTAAACAAAGTAGAAACGAAAGTTCAGTTAACGCATTTACCGACTGGTATAGTTGTAGTTTGTCAGCAAGACAGAACGCAACTTGGTAACAGGGAATTAGCGATGCAAATGTTGAAGAGTCGTTTGTATGAAGAAGAACTGCGCAAAAGACAAGCGATAAAAGATGCCACTAACTCATCAAAGAAAAAAATAGAGTGGGGCTCACAGATACGTTCTTATGTTTTTCATCCATATAAAATGATAAAAGATCATCGCACCGATTTTGAAGTTGGCAATGTGCAACCGGTAATGGATGGTGAACTGGATGGATTTATAAAAGCGTATTTGATGAGTGAGAAAGAATCGCAGAGTTAATTTGATGATTTGATGATGTGATGATTTGGAGATTTGGCGATTTGATGATTTGAAGATTAATGGATTTCGTTCTTAAATTTTTTCATCTGTGCAAACTAATAAAGAAAAGAATTTAATCGTTGAGCTTACTTTTGAGTTTGCATTAAAGGTTATTAAGTACGTCGGGTTATTAGAAAAAGAAAGGAAGTTTGTGATGGCAAATCAATTGCTAAAAGCGGGAACAAGTATCGGAGCAAATGTTAGAGAAGCTCAGAATGCAGAAAGCAAAATAGATTTTATCATAAAATGAAGATCGCTGTAAAAGAAGCAGATGAAACAGAATATTGGCTATTACTTTGCGATAGCTCGGAAGGATTCCCTGATTGTAAAGAATTATTGACCGATTGTACTTCGATCATAAAAGTTTTATCAAAAATAATTGGAACATCAAAATCAAAACTGAATTAACACATTACCAAATTTCCAAATCATCAAATCAATCATATGAGCTTAGGTTATTTTTCTTATCCAATGCCAATCAATGAGCCAGTACTAAGTTATGCACCTGGATCACCAGAAAGAAAAAGATTAAAAGAAGTTTTAGTTGAATTAAAAAAAGAAAAGATCGATGTGCCAATGTATATCGGTAGTAAAGAAGTAAGAACGAATAAAAAAGGAACACTTCAGCCTCCGCATGAAATTTCTCATACACTTGGAACTTTTTCTGAAGGCGATGAAAGACATGTGACGCAAGCGATCGATGCTGCATTAGCTGCAAAAGAATCATGGGCTAATATGGATTGGGAAACAAGAGCTAATATTTTTTTGAAAGCTGCAGATTTGATGGCGACAAAGTATCGTCCTTATATAAATGGCACAACAATGCTTGGTCAAAGTAAGAATGCTTTCCAGGCTGAAATAGATGCAGCATGTGAACTAATTGATTTCTTACGCTTCAATGTTCATTTCTTAAGTGAAATTTATAAACAACAACCGATCAGCAGTCCGGGTATGCATAATAGAATGGAATATCGTCCACTCGAAGGCTTTGTGTTAGCAATTACTCCATTCAATTTTACAGCTATAGGTGGTAATCTTCCAACAAGTGCAGCCATGTGTGGTAATGTTGTTGTCTGGAAACCGGCGCACACACAAATTTATTCTGCGCAAATGTTCATGCGTATCCTAAAGGAAGCTGGTTTACCGGATGGAGTTATTAATTTAGTTTATGTGAGTGGACCAATACTTGGAAATGTTTGTTTCAATCATCCTGATTTTGCAGGGGTACATTTTACAGGCTCGACAGGTGTGTTTAATTATATGTGGGAGACCATCGGAAAGAATACTTCTATATATAAGTCATACCCAAGAATAGTTGGAGAAACAGGTGGTAAAGATTTTGTTATCGCTCATAAGAGCGCCGATCCTGATGTTGTTGTTACTGCATTGCTTCGCGGTGCTTTTGAATTCCAGGGACAAAAGTGTTCTGCAGCATCAAGAGCCTATATTCCTTCCAACATTGCAGAGGAAGTAAAAAAGAAATTGATCGCCGGTGTAAAGAGTTTCAAGATGGGAACTCCGGAAGACTTTACAAATTTCATCAATGCAGTAATTGATGAGAAAAGTTTTGATAACATTAAAAAGTATATTGATAACGCTAAAAAAGATAAGAAAGCAGAAATATGGGTAGGAGGTAAGTGTGATAAAACTCAGGGTTATTTTATTCAGCCAACAATCATTGAAGCAAAGGATCCAAAGTATGTAACGATGTGTGAAGAGATCTTTGGACCTGTACTTACTATATATATATATAATGCCAACCAGTTTGATAAAACATTGGATCTTGTTAATTCAACTTCACCCTATGCGTTGACGGGTGCTGTTATTGCAAAAGACAAATCTGCCATTGAGCTTGCAACAAATAAACTTAGAAATGCTGCTGGTAATTTTTATATAAATGATAAACCAACCGGTGCCGTTGTCGGGCAACAACCCTTTGGTGGCGCAAGAGCCAGCGGCACAAATGATAAAGCAGGAAGTATCCTAAATCTTTATCGCTGGTTGAGTGCAAGAACGATCAAAGAGACATTTAATCCTCCTACGGATTATCGCTATCCTTTTATGCAGGAGAAATAGTAAAGTTGCCACGAGAGAATACCATCAAGTTTTAGAATATAACGGTTTGATGAATGGACATGCTGTTATATTTTGTCAGCTATTTATTCACCAAAAAATCCGTAAAATGAAAAACTTATTAGCCATCTTGATTCTTTCTTCCACTATTTCTTTATCCTCGAAAGGACAGGATGCTGTTCATCTAAAGCCCTTAAAGGTTGATCTTAGCGTTGGTTATGCCATTCCTGGTGGCGAAGGTGTTAAAGGAGGTATAATATTCGCCTTTGAACCAAAGTATGCAGTGATACCAAATCTTGCAGTTGGTTTGCGTTTGGAGGGTGCTATTATTGCGAAGTTCAGTGGTTATGATGAAGAGGGAAATGCATTGAGTACGAAAGTAAAAGCAGCAGGTTCCTATCTAGCTACAGGTGATTATTATTTTACTAACAATTATGCATTGCGTCCATTTGCTGGTGCTGGTGCGGGAATTTTTTCAATTGCTGGTATTGAAGTGAATTCAAACAGCGAGAATATTTCTGGCGGATCTAAATTCGGCGGAATGGTAAGAGGCGGAATTGAAGCGGGCCATTTCCGTTTGGGTCTCGAATATAATATAGTACCAAAAACAACATTTGAAGGTTATGATTCAAATGGTAACTATGTTACCGGTTTAACTTCAAGTAACAATTATATTGGAATTAAAATTGGAGCTTGCATTGGCGGCGGTAGAAAGTAGGAGTTAAAAAACTTTTTTATAAAGGCTGTCTTTTAAAGACAGCCTTTATTTTTAATGCAGGTATTTTTCGTTTTCTTTGTAAAGCAGTTTAAAATTCATTTTTTGAAATCAATTCTTACAGAACCGCAATTAGAAATAACGATTAAACGACTAGCTCACCAGGTATTGGAAAATCATGTCGATCTTACAAATACTGTTGTAATTGGTCTGCAGCCAAGAGGAATTTATTTATCAGACAGAATTGTGGATGAAATAAAAAAAGAAACTGATTCAGATAAAATCCAGTATGGCAAGCTAGATATTACATTCTATCGCGACGATATTCGAAAAGAACTTCATATAGCTAACCGCACTGATATTCCTTTTTCAATAGAAGGCAAAAATGTGATATTGATCGACGATGTGCTTTATACAGGAAGAACAATTCGTGCAGCATTGGATGCTTTACTTGATTTTGGTCGTCCCGAAAAAGTGGAGCTCTGCGTTTTGATCGATCGTCGTTTCAGCCGTCAATTGCCTATACAACCTGATTATATTGGTAAATCAATCGATTCAATTCTCTCGCAAAAAATAAAGGTGTACTGGAAAATTAAAGATGGGAAAGAAGAAGTGATCATCTCGAATGAATAAAAGCATTTTTTTCCTGCTGCTTCTTAATTCAAAAAAAACATAATTTTTCTAACCTAAGACATTCGTCTACTGATAAAAGAGTCAGGAGATTTATGTAATTTTTTGCAATAGTTATGCAATCGGTTGCATAGATATTCACATCAAATACACAGCACATTACATTTTACAAACACCCGTTTGCTTAAAAAAAAGTATGTAATCGGTTGCATATATTTAAAATTCTCTTATATTCGTTACGTAAATTTTTAATTCGATAGCGTATATCCTTCAAACCAATTTTAAAACTGCTTGTATTATGAAAAAAAAAATCTGGCGTTTTGCTGATTCAGCAAAACATATTCTCACACTATTTTTTCTAATGCTAATTACTCTCGGCGCTATGGCGCAGACAGTAGTTACTGGTACTGTAAAAGAAAATGGCGTTCCTTTAGTCGGGGCGACGGTTGCGGTAAGTGGAGCAAGTGTAGCAACTAAAACCGACGCAAACGGAAATTTTTCTATTACGCTACCATCAGGAAGAAACTTTTTAGTAATTTCTTCTGTCGGGTTCGACACACAAACTATTGATGTGCGGAACCAGTCGCAATTAAATGTTGAAATGGTTACAGCCGCCGCCAGCTCACTGAGTGAGGTGGTAGTAACAGGTTATGGTACTCAAAAAAGAAAAAGTGTAACCGGGGCTGTTTCTTCAATTAATAATAAAACACTGAATGAAATACCGGCACCTAATCTTGCCCAGGCATTGCAAGGCAGAATGGCTGGGGTTAGCGTTGTAAACAATAGCACGCCGGGATCTTCTCCAATTGTTCGTATCAGGGGGATCAGCTCTATAACCTTTGCATCAGATCCTTTATATGTCATAGATGGAGTACCAACAGGTAATATATCCAGCTTTGATATGCAGGATATTGAAAGTATTGATGTGTTGAAAGATGCTTCTGCTGCGGCAATTTATGGGTCACGTGCTTCTAATGGAGTAATCATGATCACAACCAAAAAAGGTAAAAGGGATCGTAAAGTACATGTAAGTCTTAATGCTTTTTATGGTGTACAAAGAGTAACTCAGCGACTTGATCTGCTGAACCCGACCCAATTTGACACATATGCAAAGGCTTACAGGGGAAGCCTGGTGCCCAGGCGTGATCCTAATTATGAAAATCCCCCGGGTGTTAAACCTAATTATCCTGCCCGACCGATCTATACTGGTGCTTCAACAACGTATGGCAACCATGTTACCGATTGGCAGGAGGAATACTTCCAGGATGGGCCGATGACCCAGACCAATATTGACATGAGTGGTGGGAATGAAGTATCGAGGTTTAGTGTTTCTGCAGGTTATTTTGACCAGGATGGCACTGCTCCCACCGTATCATTCAAGCGCTACAGTTTTAAGATAAATTCAGACCATATTATAAGCAAGGTATTTACGTTTGGTCAAACCCTTATGGCAACTAATTCTATTCAAATCGGGGATGCCAACTCCGGAGGTTCAAGAAGTAATCTTGTTAATACAATCCGGATGATGCCTTATATGCCTGTAAAAGACCCAACAACAAATGGTGGTTATAGAGGAGTAATTAGTCCGCTAGATGGAGGAGATCCGACCAATCCGATCGAAGACGCTGAATTAAAAAATCCTACAGAAAATACAACTGTAAAGATCCTGGGTACTGCTTTCCTGGAAATCAATATTTTGAAGGGCTTACAATTCAGATCGACTTTTGCTATTGATTATGCAAATGGACGATTTTCCCGCTTTCAGCCGATATTTAATGATAGTGGAACAGTTAATGGTTCCATTTCTAATATCGCTGGAGTCACTGATAACAGAAATACTTCAACCGTGTTACTTTTTACTGAGCAGTTGACTTATAACAAACAATTTGGTCAACATAACATAACAGCAACCGGGGTGTTTGAGTCTCAACAACAAAAAACAAGATCGCTAAACGGCTTCGGAAACCAGCCTACGAATGACATCAGAGTTCTCAATAATGCAACAAATCCAACGACGTCATCCAATTTTGGAGAAAATTTCCTTGTTTCTGCCTTAGGCCGTATTAATTATGATTATGCAGGTAAGTATATTCTGAGTGCCGCTTTTCGCCGTGATGGACTCTCAGTTTGGGCACCCGGAAAGAAATGGGGAAATTTCCCTTCTGCTTCCCTAGGATGGAAAGTTGATCAGGAGAAATTTATGGAGAATGTCGAATTCATTTCTGAATTAAAACTCAGGGGAGGTTTTGGAATTACCGGGCTTAACGGATTGGTTTTAGGAAATACGCCGTGGTTAGTAAATGTTTCCGCTAATAGCTCTTCTTATCCTTTTAACAACCTTGGTAGTCCGAACGGTGGCTTAGGTTCAGGAGTCAACCAACTGGGAAACCAGGACCTGGAATGGGAAACAACCAAACAAACCAATATTGGTGTAGACCTGGGGATATTGAAAAACAAATTTACACTAACCGCTGATTATTTTATTCGCCAAACAGATAACCTGATATTAGGTGTGGATGTGCCTCCTTCATTTGGATATATAAATTCTCGTGTTAACCAAAATGTAGGATCAATGAAAAATAATGGTTTTGAATTCTTGTTAGGATATCATGACAAGGCGGGTGATCTTAGATGGGATGTTACTGCTAACGCCACCTTTATTGACAATGAAGTATTAAACCTTGCACCAGGAGTTACCAATATCGAGGCTGGACTCGATAATGCAGATTATGGCCCATATCATGTTACAAATACGAAGCCCGGTGAATCTATTCAGTATTTCTATGGGTGGATCGTAGATGGTATTTTCCAAACAAAGGCTGAGGTTGATGCATCGCCTGCTCAGAAGAATCCTACAGCTGGTCAGACTTATGATCCACTCCTGCACACCTCTGCCGGGGACCTTAAATTCAGGGATCTGGATAAGAATGGCATAATTGATGATAAGGACCGTACTAATCTGGGAAGTTACTTGCCTAAAGTGAGTTACGGATTTACTATGTCTTTAGATTACAAAGGTTTTGATTTCAGCGCTTTCTTCCAGGGATTACAAGGAAATAAGATCTATAACAACACCAGGGTGATCACCGAAGGAATGATCCGGTTTTTCAATGCAGGAACACAAGTGTTGAATGCCTGGACCCCGACTAATACAAATACAGATATCCCCCGTGGCGTTTCAGGTGATCCCAATCAAAATGCCCGGACTTCTACCCGGTTTCTTGAAGACGGATCTTACCTGAGGCTGAAGACTATTTCCCTCGGTTATAATATTTCTTCAGCAAAACTGAACTCATGGACAAAGGGAACTGTTAGCAGTTTCAGAATTTATGTTTCGGGTCAAAACCTGCTGACATTTACAGACTATTCTGGCTATGATCCTGAAGTAGGTAACAGAACGGGCAATAGCTTGGTCAACTCAGTAGATTATGCAATATATCCTCAACCAAAAGCGGTTCAGGTTGGAATCCAGGTAAATTTCTGATAATAAGATTGACTATCTTAAAAAAAATTAATATGAAAAGTAATATAAAAATATTTGTTTTTGCAGGAGCACTGGCCTTAGTTTCCGTAATCTCCTGTGAAAAGAAACTCAATGTGGTGGATACAAATAGCCCCACACAGGAAAGCTATTTTAAAACCGCTGTAGAACTTGAAAAAGGAGTGAATGGTGTTTACTCAATCATTCGTAGCACAAATTTGTTGGGCAGGGCCTGGCATTATTTCCATAGTATGAGAGGTGGTGAAGTTGGATCAGGCGGCTCACAATTGGAAGTAGAAAATAATGAATTATTGACATCGGCAAATCCATCGGCTACTAATGCTCAACTTAACAATATCTGGACAGCCATCTATCAGATGATTAATAGAGCCAACCTGGTGATATCAAAAGCTCCCGACGTAACAGATAATCCAACCCTTAGAGATAGAGTGTTAGGGGAAGCAAAATTTTTAAGGGCCTGGGCTTATTATGAACTGGTATCACAATGGGGAGATGTGCCTATGTATACGGAACCAGTTGTCTCTTCAACAGGTTTTAAGGGAAAAGAACCTTCGGCAAATATTTACACATTGATCCTTAGCGATCTGGCCGATGCGGCGGTTAAGTTACCTGCATCTTATAGCGGTGCAGATCTTGGAAGAGCGACCAAGGGGGCTGCTAATGCTTTTGCGGGAAGGGTTAACCTGCAGAAAGGCGATTATGCTGCAGCCAAAACAGCGCTGCTGGCCGTTCATAATTCCGGTCTTTACACATTGACAACGGTTCCGTTTTTATGGAATTTTGATGGGGATATTAAATCAAACGGTATCACCCCGGCAGAAACCGGGCATGAGTTTAATAAAGAGTCCATATTTGAAGTTGCTTTTGTTGATAAAGGTGATAATGGCTTTGGTTGGGGAGGTGAAAACACTAATGCTTCTGCTGCAGGTTCAACGATCCGTGCCCAGGACTGGGGCACTACATGGGGCAATGTAAATCCTTCTACCAGGTTATTGGATGAATTTGAGGCAGGCGACCCCAGGTACAAATGGACTTTTTGGGAGTATGGTGATATGGTCCTTACTAAAGCAGGAACTCTTCCTGGCGTACCACTAACAGCTTTTACTAATGGTACCAGCACGAAGACTGGAACGCCGCCTTTGAATAGGATATTCCGGAAATATTCGCTGAATGATTGGGTTCCGGTAGCTGGTATTATTCCTTCAGGGCTCAATTACCGTCTTATTCGATATGCAGATGTCTTACTAATGCTCGCAGAATGCGAAGCTGAAGCAGGAACTCCGGCGCAGGCCGCCATTTATATTAACCTGGTTCGTGCAAGGCCTGGTGTAGCTATGCCGGCCGTTGCACCTGCAACTAAAAATGACGCCTTAAAGGCAGTAATGCATGAAAGGGCAGTGGAACTGGGAGGAGAATGTATAGACAACATTGATATTATACGTTGGAGAAAGAAAGGGTATTATACTACCTTAAATTTAAAACCCGATCCAAGACCAGGCCAGGTTAATGAGTTGCGAATTCCAAGTAACGAGATATCAAGAAATCCGCTAGTTCAATAAAAGTTTATCAGCAATGATTTTTATAACTGAAGGCTGTCTAAAAAGACGGCCTTCTTTTGTATGAACAGGTAATGCGATTTAATTCAGATTTATTACGAAATTGTACAAGTATCTTAATTTGTTTCCTATAAAATATAATATTCATCAGTATGCAGGAACGGGTTTATTATAGTTTATTTATTTTTCTTAGCCTCCTGTTTTTTTTTACTTCATGTGGTAGCAAACAGAAGAATACTTTGTTCACACAATTACCTTCTTCTGCATCAGGTGTCCATTTTAGCAATGATGTTAAAGACACAGACTCTTCTTATTCTTTTATAAATGAATTTGGCTATATGGGTGGTGGTGTTGGTATTGGGGATTTCAATAATGACGGGTTAAAAGATATTTTCTTTTCAGGTAACCAGGTTAGTTGCTGCCTGTATATCAATAAAGGCAATAACAAATTTGATGATATAACAACAACTGCCGGTATTGAAACAAATGTGTGGTGTACGGGTGTTAGTATTGCAGACATAAACAATGACGGTTATGATGATATTTACGTGTGTGTTTTTGGAAAAGACCTGATGACCCGTTCGAAAAATTTATTATTCATTAATCAGCATGATCTCACATTCCGGGAAAGTGCCGCAGAATATGGATTGGCCGATGAGGGCTATTCCACCCAGGCTGCTTTTTTTGATTATGATAAAGATGGTGATCTCGATATGTATCTTACCAATTATTTATTGGCTGACCGTAACGCCAATACCATCTACCCACGGGACAGAAGTGGTTTATCAACTGCTAATGACAAATTATTCCGTAATGATGGCGATTCGGTTAACCGTGGATATCCTTTGTTTAAAGATGCTACGATCGGGGCCGGGATAAAAGAAGATGGGTATGGCCTGGGCTTATCTGTCAGCGATTTTAATAATGATGGATGGCCTGATGTATATGTGGCGAATGATTTTGTAAGTAACGATAATCTTTGGCTTAACAATCGCAATGGAACTTTTACTAATTGCATCAGCCGCTCACTTCAGCATCAAAGCTATTCCAGCATGGGATCAGAGGCCGCCGATATTAATAACGACGGATTACCTGATATAGTTACCCTCGATATGATGCCCGAAGACAATGAGCGGAAAAAGACATCTTTTTCTTTCATGAATTATGAACGCTACGAGGCAGAGCGGCATATAGGATATGAACCTGAGTTCATGCGGAATATGCTACAACTTAATAACGGTACCTATGCTGCCGGGGATACAAGTATGCCTTTTTTTAGTGAAATTGGTCAACTGGCAGGCATTCATCAAACAGATTGGAGCTGGAGTGTACTACTGGCAGATTTTGATAATGATGGATGGAAAGATATGCACGTTACAAATGGTATAGGCAGGGATTTTATTAATGCAGATTTCCTGGAATTCAGCTCAGGGATATTTAGTAATAACATGTCAGAAGAAGAGCAACAAAAAGCGGTTAGAAAAAAACTATCTTCTCTCAGGCATGTTAATCTTCCCAACTACCTGTACATTAATCAGCACGGCTACACTTTCTCTGACTCTTCAGGAAGTGCAGGCATTAATGAGCTGTCCATGTCAAATGGAGCAGCGTATGCTGATCTTGACAATGACGGAGATCTTGATCTTGTTACAAACAATATCAGCAAAGAGGCTTTTATTTTTATTAATAATACAATTCAAAAAAACCAACCGGTCAATAATCATTTTCTTAGTGTCCGGCTTAAAGGAGATAGTTTAAATACCCATGGATTCGGTACCAAAGTGTTTTTATATTATGATAAAGGCAAAGTTCAGATGCAGGAGCAGAACCCGGTGAGAGGTTATTTTTCGTCTGTGGATATGCAACTGCTTTTTGGTTTGGGCAAAGAAGATCATATCGATTCTCTTATTACTATATGGCCGGATAACGCAAAGCAGGTGATCAGGAATATTGTTGCTGATACAACAATAGAGCTTTCACGGAAAGACGCAGCAAAATATGATTTGCTTATACCCGCTGAAATATCATCGCTTTTTTCAGACATAACTGCTTCTTCCGGTATCGCATTCCTGCATCATGATTATCCATTCAATGATTTTGCGGAACAAAGATTATTGCCGCAGAAATATTCCCAGTTAGGACCTTTTATTTCAACGGCCGATATTAATAATGACGGGGCCACTGATTTTTTTGTAGGTGATGGTTTTAATGCTCCCGGTAAAATTTTTACGCAGCAACAAAACCGATCTTTTCATTCAAAAAATATTACTGACAGTATCAAATGGCAGGAGGATATGGACTGTGTTTTATTTGATGCAGACAACGATGGCGATGCTGATCTTCTTATTACAAGCGGTGATACCCGGTATGAAGAAAATTCTGATTATTATAAGCCGCGCTATTATACAAATGATGGCAAAGGAAATTTCAGCCTGCAGCAAAATACAATTCCTGCTAATGTAAAAACGATTGCAGGCTGCATAAGCGCCGGCGATTATGATAGTGATGGAGATATGGACCTTTTTATCGGTGGGCGGGTGTCTAAAACATACCCGGTTTCTCCGCGAAGTTTTTTGTTGCAAAACAATAAGGGAGTTTTTTCCGATGTAACTGAAAAAATTTGCCCGGCCTTAATTAATCCTGGTATGATCACTTCGGCTGCGTGGACTGATATCGACAATGATAAACAACCCGAGCTGGTAATTGCCGGAGAGTGGATGCCAATACGTTTTTTTAAAAACGATCAGGGTATTTTAAAAGAGGTTACTGATCAAATGGGATTGACAGAAACGAATGGAATGTGGCGTAGCCTTATTGCGACTGATATAGATAATGATGGGGATATGGACATTGTAGCAGGGAATTTGGGTTTGAATTGCGAATATAAAGCCAGCGTTGCAGAACCTATGGAGTTATATGCTGGTGATATGGATGGAAACGGAAGTATTGATCCTGTTTTTTTCTATTATATAAAAGATAACAACGGTAAAAAGAAATCGTTTCCGGCAATCAGCAGGACTATGCTTGCAAGCCAGGTGCCTGCAATAAAAAAACTATTTTTATTGAATAGCAAATATGCCAATGCTTCGTTTGAAGATATTTTTAAAGGAAAAAAAGATGATCTTCTGCATTTTTCCTGTAATGAAACAAGAAGCTGTTATTTTGAAAATACCGGTAATGGTAAATTTATTAAACATTCATTGCCCCAGGAAGCGCAATTAGCACCGGTAAATGCAATTATCTGCGATGATTTAAACAATGACGGGTATAAAGATCTGCTTTTAGCAGGGAATGAATATCAAACGGAAGTAATGACAGGACGTTATGATGCTTCTTATGGATGTTTTCTGAAAGGAAGCGACAAAAAAATATTTACGCCTGTATCTCCTGTGCAAAGCGGATTTATAATTAAGGGAGATGTAAAAGATATGGCACTTATCCGTGGGGTGAAAGGGGAGAAGCTGGTGCTTGCTGCTGTGAATAACGATTCACTGAGGGTGTTCCGTATCAATAAATGATGTTATCATTAAATGGGCTAAAAAATTTTATGTACGTATGTTGCGCTATGCCTGCCTGGGTTTAATGATATGTTTTAATCTTTCTGTATTTTCCCGGCAATACAAAAATTTTAAAGTATCTGTGTATTCACGGGCTTACGAAACGCAGAAAATGGGAGATACAACCGGCCCATTCATTCAGGGTATTTAAATTTGAGTAAATTGATTATGACAGAATGTGATCATATAAGATATTTATTGTAAATGGTTTTTATCATTGTATGAAATATAATAAGGCCATATCGATATTTTTTATACTGGCATTTTTAATTGTTTCTTGCAAGCACAAGCCACTGCCAAACCAGGAAATGATTGATCTTTTACGGTCAACAGATAAAAATGTGGATCATCCCGAAAATACCTTTTCTCCTGAAGCCGTTTTGAAGTTTGCTGATTCTTTGCTTAATGCGTCACCTGCAGCAGATGATATAATGAGGTTAAGGTATAAAAAGGCAAGTGCCTTGCTGCAGTTAGGAGAAGAACAAAAGGCTGCCGATATTTTTGAAGATATGCTGAGTAAAACATCGTCGCTTGACTTTGACCGGCGCAGGTCAATTATGAAAGAACTCGCCATAACTTATATGCGTTTAGGAGAACGAACCAATTGTTTTCACAATCACACATCTGAATCTTGCATTTTTCCTATTTCATTGGCCGGAGTGCACATGGATAAAAAAGGTTCCGAAAAGGCAATTGAATTATATAAGCAATTGCTGGCTGATGATCCTAATGATCTTGAATCAAAATGGCTTATTAATGTTGCTTACATGACAATTGGCGGATATCCTGACCAGGTTCCACCCGGGTTATTGCTGGATGTTGCGAATGAAGATACTTTAAATACAATAAAACCTTTTACAGATGTAGCAGCCAATGTAGGATTAAATATCAGCAATCAGTCAGGTGGAAACATTGTAGATGATTTCAATAATGATGGCTATCCCGATATTGTAACAAGTAGCTGGTCGTTGAAGGAACCAATGCATTTTTGCAGGAGTAATGGCAACGGCACTTTTACTGATGTGTCTGATTCTTCCTGGCTGGGCTACCTGACCGGTGGACTAAATATGACTCAAACTGATTATAATAATGATGG
>Ga0209486_10000361_pt1 | contig 20755 bp, 18 predicted proteins | sample NCCompost_FD_187518 | JGI IMG/M metagenome (GOLD analysis project Ga0209486, IMG submission 187518) | Agricultural soil microbial communities from Utah to study Nitrogen management - NC Compost (SPAdes) (version 2) | ecosystem: Environmental > Terrestrial > Soil > Agricultural land | place...
CCCTGCTCCCCGAAATCGCGCTCACCCTGGGCTCGCTGGTGGTGCTGCTGCTCAATGCCTGGCGGCACCGCACCGCGGCCGACAGCCGGATGGCCGGCTACGTGGCGCTGGCCAGCCTGGTGCCGAGTGGACTCGCCGTGGCGCTGCTCTGGACCGGCGGGGCGCGTCCCGAGGGCGCGCCGTTCATGGTCGCCCTGGACGGTTTCCGCTTTGCCGCGCTCGGGTTCATCCTGCTGGCGACCGCGGCCACGATTCTGCTCTCCCTGGGGTACCTGGAGCGGGAAGGGCTGATCGCGCCCGAGTACTACGCCCTGGTGCTGTTCGCCGCGATCGGGATGATGTTTCTCGTCGGGGCGGAGGACCTGATCGTGCTCTTCCTGGGTCTCGAGGTCATGTCGGTGGCGGTGTACGTCCTGGCGGGCTTCAACCGCGGCAACGTGTTCTCCGCCGAAGCGGCCCTCAAGTACTTTCTCATCGGGGCATTCGCGTCGGCCTTTCTGCTCTACGGGATCGCGCTGGTCTGGGGCGCCACCGGCAACACGTCGCTGGCCGCCATCGGGGCGGGGCAGACCGGCGGCGCGGCGCTGCCGGTGATCGGCAAGATCGGGCTGGGACTGCTGCTGATCGGTATGGGGTTCAAAGTGGCCTCGGTGCCGTTCCACATGTGGGCTCCCGACGTCTACGACGGCGCACCCACACCGGTCACCGGCTACATGGCCACCGGGGTCAAGGCGGCCGGCTTCCTCGCCCTGGTGCGGATCCTCACGGTCGCGTTTCCGGAGGCCCACGAAGCGTGGCAGCCGGTGGTGGCCGGACTCGCCATCGCGACCATGGTGCTGGGAAACCTGGTGGCGCTGTCGCAGCGGTCGCTCAAGCGGATGCTGGCCTACAGCTCCATTGCCCACGCCGGCTACCTGCTCACCGCGGTCTGGGCGGGGAGCCGGCTGGGCACCGCGGCCACCCTGCTCTACCTGGTTGCCTACGGGCTCACCACCCTGGCGGCCTTCGGCATCCTGGGGGTGCTGGGCCGGGGCGGGGAGCGGGAGGTCACTCTCGATTCCATCGCGGGGCTGGCACGGCGCCGCCCCTGGCTCGCCTTTGCATTCGCGGTGTGCATGCTCTCCCTGCTCGGATTCCCCGGCACCCTCGGGTTCGTGGGCAAGTGGGCCATCCTCGCCTCGGTGGTGGAGGCGCGCCAGCTCCCCCTCGCCGTGATCCTGGTAGTGACCAGCCTGATCTCCGCGGGCTACTATCTCCCCGTCATCATGGCGACCTACATGCGGGAGCCGGGCTCGGCCGACGCGCACGCGGAGGCGCGGTTGCCCCGGACCGCGGCGGCCGCGGTCGGGGTGGCGATTGTCCTGGTCCTGGTGTTCGGAGTGCTTCCCTCGGCGGCGCTCTCGTCGGCCGTCGCCACCGCCGGCACGATGGTGCAGTCCATCGCGGGTCCTCTCGCCGGCGCCGGGCGTTAGCCGCCCGCAGCGCGAGGAGGCTCTGGTGAACGTTCCCAAGAACATCTTCCGGCAGTACGACATTCGCGGCCTGGTGGACCGGGAGCTGACGCCGGCCCTCGCCGCCGCGATCGGGCGCGCCTGCGCGACCCGCGCCTGGGAGCGGATCGGGCGGGCCCCGGTCTTCGCGGTCGGCCGGGACAACCGGCCCTCGGGGGTGGCACTGGCCCAGGGGGTGCGGCGCGGCATCGTGGCGGCAGGGGGCACCGCCGTCGATGTCGGCGAGATGCCCACGCCGGCGCTCTACTTCGCGCTGCACCATCTCGAGTGCGACGCCGGCATCCAGGTCACCGGCAGCCATAACCCGCCCGAGTTCAACGGATTCAAGATGGTGATCGGGGGGGAATCCATCCACGGCGACGAGATTCTCGAGCTGTACGAGATGATCGTGAAGGAAGAATGGCGGAGCGGCTCCGGACGGGAGACCGCGGACGGCTCGGTGCTGCCGGCGTACCGGGAGGCCATCGTCGCCCGGCACACCCTGGCGCGCCCGGTCAAGGTGGTGGCCGATTGCGGCAACGGGGTCGCCAGCCTGATCGCCATCAGCACCCTCGAAGCGCTGGGCGCCCTCGTCACCCCGCTGTTCGCGGAGTCCGACGGCACCTTTCCCAACCACCATCCCGATCCCACGGTTCCCGAAAACCTGGTGGACCTCCAGCGGACGGTGCGCAGCACCGGCGCGGAGCTGGGCATCGCCTTCGACGGAGACGGCGACCGGATCGGAGCGGTGGACGAGCGCGGCACCATCATCTGGGGCGACCAGCTGCTCATCATCTTCGGCCGGGACGCGGTGCGGCGGTTCGGGCCCGGCGTGCCGGTGATCTTCGACGTCAAGTGCTCCGAGCTGCTGCCCAAGGCGCTCTTGGAAGCCGGGGCCCGCCCGGAGATGTGGAAGACCGGGCATTCCCTGATCGAGGCCCGGATGAAGGAGACCAACTCGCCGCTGGCCGGCGAGATGAGCGGCCACATTTTCTTCGGCGGCGACTGGTACGGCTTTGACGACGCGCTCTTCGCTGCGGCGCGCCTGCTCGAGATCGTGAGCGGGGGTCCCCCGGGCGTGGCCAGGCTGCTGGCCGATCTGCCGGAGACTTTCGCGACTCCCGAGATCCGGATCGAGTGCGGCGACGAGATCAAGTTCGGCGTGGTGGAGCGCGCCGCGGCCCACTTCGCCGCACGCTACGAGGTGAATACCATCGACGGAGTGCGGATCGCGTTTCCCGAAGGGTGGGGGCTGCTGCGCGCCTCGAACACCCAGCCGGTGCTGGTGATGCGCTTCGAAGCCACCAGCGCGGAGGCCCGGGACCGCTATCGGGCGGAGGTCACCGAATGGCTCGCCACCCAGGGCGTGCGCGCCTGAGTCCATGAGTCCGCGCGCGCGGCGAATCGCGATCGCCCTCGCCGCGCTGGCCCTCGCGCTGTCGCTGGGGCGCTGGGGGTCGCTGTTCCTCGCCGACCGCCTCTGGGAGGCGACGGTCTCCGAGCCCGCCGCCGCCGCGGGTTCCCGCCGGGCCCTGCTCGGCCTGGGCCTCGAGCTGCTGGTCGTCACCCTCGCCGTGCTCTGGTTCGTGGTTCACTTCACCATCGCCCGCCGGGCCGCGCTCCCCGACCTGGCCCCTCCCGAGCGGGACCAGGCCCGGGTCTGGCCCGACCGGCTTCCCCGCTGGTCGCTCACCGCCGCCGCCGTGGTGCTCGGGGTGCTCTTGGGAGGGGGAGCCTCCGGCTGGCTCGATGAACTGCTGCTCACCCTGGATGGGGTGCGGCTGGGCATTCCCGATCCGCTCCTGGGCGCCGATCTCGCGGTCTTCCTGCGCGACTTCCCGCTCTGGATGCATCTCCAGGGACGGGTCGCCCTGCTCTGCGGCGCGGCGTTGCTCGGGGTGGTCCTGCTCCACCTTGCCGGAGGCGCCATCCGGGTTCTGGAGCGCCGGCTCTGGGTATCCTCGCACGCGCGGGGCCACCTGGCCGTGCTGCTGGCGTTCCTGGGACTCGCGCTCGCCTGGGGCTCGGTGCTGGAGCCGTTCCGGCTCGCCTCGGGGTTTCGCGGCCCGCTGCTGTCGTCGGAGTTTCTGCTCCGCACCCTGGTCGCGGAGGTCGAGGCCGGCCTGGGGGCGGCGGCGGCAGTGGTCAGCTTCTTCTGGTGGCTCCGGGTACGCGGCTCGGTGGTGCTGGGCGTCTGGATGGTCTACGGTCTCGGGATTCTGGTGGGCCGGGTGCTTCCACTCCACACCGAAGCGGCGGCCAGCGACGAAGGATGGCGGGCCTCGGCGCGGGGACTCGACTCCCTGGCTTACGGACTCGCCAATACCGAAGCCGTCTCCCGCCGGTCCGAAGACCCGTTGAGTACACTGATCCCGTCGCTCTGGGATGCCAGCGTTGTCCCGGCGATCGCGGGAGATTCCGCCATTGTGCTGGGGGCCACCAAGGGTTGGATCGGAACCGCGGCCGGCCGACGGCCGGTCTGGCTGGTGGTGCGGCAGCGAGGGATTCAGCCGCCCTCCCTTCTGGTGGTGAGCGACGACGAGGTTTCCCCCGCAGGGGGACCGCTCGCCTGGACCATGGGCAACGGCTCGCCCGTGCCGGGCTACCGGGCCTACCGCGAGCTCTCCCTGGAAACCCTCCGGCCCGGCGCGCCGAGGGTCGTCATGGGTACCGGGCCGGCCGCCCGCGGTGTCGCGCTGAGCGGGTGGCCCACACGGGTGATTCTCGCCTGGGCCCTCCAGGCTCCGGTGGCCTTCGAAGCGCCGGCGGGAGCCCGGCTCGCCTGGCGGCTGGATCCCGCGGCCCGGCTTCGTGCGGTGGCGCCGTTCGCGCGCTGGACCGAGCCCCGCCCACAGCTCGTGGACACCCGGCTGGTCTGGACCAGTGATGGTCTTCTCGCGGCCAGGTACTTCCCGTCGTCACTCCGGCTTCCCGACGCCACCGGCTCCCTATCCATGCTCCGGCCGGCGTTCCTCGGGGTGGTGGACGCGGAGACCGGCGCAGTGCGGATCTTCCGACGAGACGGCGCCGACTCGCTGTCCGGGGCCTGGGCCCGCATCGCCGCTCCGTTGATCGAGCCGCGGGACGCCACGCCCCGGGGACTCCGGGAGAACGAGCCCTATCCCGCCGAGCTGCTCCGAGCCCAGGCCCTGGTGCTCCAGGGCCCGGCATGGGATGCGGGGCGGGCCGAGCGGAACCCGGATGCGGTGGAGGTACTCCCGCCGCCGTCCGCCGGCGGGAGCGAGTTTCTCATGCCGTTCGGGTCGGATCCGCCCCGCGAGGTCGCATCGTTCTTCCGGGCGGTGCGTACCGGGCGGGGCGACTCGCTTCAGCTCATCCGGATCGACTCGGCCCGGATCGAAAGCGCCGCGGTCCTCAGCGAGCGCTGGCAGCGGTTTCCCTTTCAGCAGCAGCTCCGGGACTCGGTCCGCGCGGCCGGCGCCACCTTCGAGCATGGCCTGGTCCGGTACGCGCTGACCGCCGAAGGCCAGATCGCCTACCAGCCCGCCTGGGGCGTGGCGCCGTCGGGGCGGGCCCAACTGGTGCTGGTGAACGTGTCGCTGGTGAGCCCGCTCCTGGGGCGGCGGATCGGTGCGGGGAGGACACTCGCGGAAGCCTGGCGCAACCTCCGCGGCGAAATCTCTCCAACCGCCATTGGCACCGGCGCGGAGGCGACCCTCGAGCTGGCGCGACGGTACATGCTGCGGGCCGATTCGGCGCTCAAGCGCGGTGACCTCCAGGAACTGGGCCGGGCCCTCGCCTACCTTCGTGATCTGCTGGAGCCCCCAAAGTAACTTCTGAAGTCCTAAGTTTCGAGGTTGCAATCGGTTAGGCTGGTGACTACTATTGGCCCGCGTTCAAACTGGCAGTCTTCAGCTATCAGCAACGGATAGCCGCTAGCCAATAGCCGATAGCTCTCTTTTATGCGACGAGGCCCGCATTGAACCTCCACGAATACCAGGCCCGCGTGCTGCTGCGCTCGGCGGGCATCCCGATGCCCGACGGCGACGTCGCCTCCACCCCAGGAGAAGTCAGAGCCATCGCGGAGCGGCTCGCCGGCCCGGTGGTGGTGAAGGCCCAGGTGCATACCGGCGGCCGGGGCAAGGCGGGTGGCGTCAAGCTGGCCCGGGACGCCGCCGAGGCCGAGGCCCACGCCGGCCGGATTCTGGGGATGTCCATCAAGGGGCTGGTGGTGCAGAAGGTGCTGGTGGTGCCCGCGGCCAACATCGCGAGCGAGAGCTATGTGGGGCTGATCATGGACCGGGAGACCCAGCGGCCGGTGTTCATGGTGAGCGCAGCCGGGGGCATGGACATCGAGGAAGTGGCGGCCTCCACTCCGGAGAAGATCGTCCGGCTGGCGGTGGACCCCCGGTACGGCCTCTTCCCCCACGAGGCACTGGGGCTCGCCCTGCATCTGTACCAGGACTTTGCCCAGGCGCGGGCCGCGGCGGCCATCATGCAGCAGCTCTACCGGGTGTTCGTCGCCAACGGCGCCTCGCTGGTGGAGATCAATCCCCTGGTCACCACCCCCGAAGGCTCTGTGCTCGCGCTCGACGCCAAGATCTCGGTGGATGACAACGAGCTGGACCGGCGGCCCGACCTGGCCGCGCTGCGGGACGACGCGGGCGAGGAGCCCAGCGAGGTGGCCGCCCGCGCGGCGGGGCTCACCTTCATCAAGCTGGACGGCAACGTCGGCTGCGTGGTGAACGGCGCCGGGCTGGCCATGGCGACCATGGACCTGGTGAAATACTACGGGGGGGATCCCGCCAATTTCCTCGATATCGGAGGGAGCTCCAATCCGGAAAAGGTGGTGAACGCGCTCAAGATCATCACCGCCGACCCGGCGGTGAAGGCGATCCTCTTCAACATCTTCGGGGGGATCACCCGCACCGACGACGTCGCCAACGGCATCGTCACCGCCACCCGGCAGTTCACCGTGCACGTCCCGATCGTCATCCGGCTCACCGGCACCAACGAGGAGGAGGCCTTCCGGATTCTCGAAGGCGCCGGGATGCGGGCGCTCTCCGACATGGACGCGGCGGTGCAGCAGGCGGTGCAGCTGGCGAAGGAGGCGGCGTGAGCATCTTCGTCAACGCCGAGACCCGGCTGGTGGTGCAGGGCATCACCGGGCGGGACGGAAGCTTCCACGCCCGCCAGATGATGGAGTACGGCACCAAGGTCGTGGCGGGCGTCACCCCGGGGAAGGGGGGCCAGCGGTTCGAGGGTACGGTCCCGGTGTTTCACACCGTCGCCGAAGCGGTCGCGAAGACCGGGGCCAACACCTCGGTGATCTACGTCCCGCCCGGCATGGCCGCCGGCGCGATCGCCGAAGCCGCCGATGCCGGGATCGGCTTCATCGTCTGCATCACCGAGGGAATTCCGGTGCTCGACATGGCCCGGGTGATGCCCTTCGTCAGGGAACAGGGCGCCCGGCTCCTGGGGCCCAACTGTCCCGGGCTGATCACGCCCGGGGTGAGCAAGGTGGGCATCATCCCGGGATCGATCTGCGCTCCGGGGCGGGTGGGCCTGGTTTCGCGGAGCGGGACCCTCACCTACGAGATCGTGAATCACCTGACCCGGAACGGTATCGGCCAGAGCACCTGCGTGGGCATCGGCGGCGATCCGGTGATAGGTACCAATTTCATCGACGTGTTACGGGCCTTCCAGGACGATCCCGGCACCGATCTCATCGTGATGATGGGGGAGATCGGCGGGACCGACGAGCAGAAGGCGGCGGGATTCGTGGCCGAATACGTCCGGAAGCCGGTGGTCGGCTTCATTGCCGGCCAGACCGCTCCCAAGGGCCGCCGGATGGGTCACGCCGGCGCCATCATCTCGGGCTCCTCGGGGACGGCGGAGGAAAAGATCCACGCCTTCGAGGCCGCCGGGATCGCGGTGATGCGGAGACCTGTGGACGTCGTACCCCTCGTGCAGGCCAGACTCAACGGCTAGGGAGTAGCTACTCGCTACTCCCTCGAAAAGGAACAACGAATGGGGAACCAGACGCTTGGAATCGTAAAACCGGATGGGGTAGCAGGCGGCCATCTCGGTAACATCCTCGCCCAGCTGGAGCGGGAGGGGTACCGGATCCGCGCCGCGCGGCTGGTCCGGCTGTCCCAGGCCCAGGCCGAGGCGTTCTATGAGGTGCACCGGGGGCGGCCCTTCTACGAGGAGCTGGTCGCTTTCATGTCGAGCGGCCCCTGCTTCCCCATGGCGCTGGAGCGGGAGGGTGCGGTGGCAGCCTTCCGGACCACCATCGGCGCCACCGACCCCGCGGAAGCGGCGGCCGGCACCATCCGGAAGCTGTACGCCGAATCCAAGGGCCGAAATGCGGTGCATGGCTCCGACAGCGACGAGAACGCAGCCCGGGAAATCGGCTTCTTCTTCAGCGAGGCGGAGCGGAAGATCTGGTGAGTGGTCAGGGGTCAGTGATCAGTGGTCAAGAAGGCGGTGCACCGACCACCGACCGCTGACCACTGACCACTGCAATTGAACTAAGTCGCGCTCCCGTGTACATTTACGGGCTATGCTTCAGGTAGATGTCCGGGAGCTCCGGCACGGTTCGGTCCCGACCGAAGGGGAGCTCGCTGCGGGCGATCCGCTCTTCGAAGGCCTCCAGGTTCCGCTGGAGGGGCCGCTGACCGTCGGGGGCGTTCTGGAGCGGGCCGGGGCAAGCGGGTTCTTCTGGCACGGCCGGCTCGACGGACAGGTCCGCTCGACTTGTCGCCGCTGTCTGGCCGAGTTCATCACGCCGGTGTCCGAGGCCGTCGAGGTGGTCTTCTCGACCGACCCCGATCTGCAGGAGGATCCCAGCGTCTATCCGCTGAGCGAACCCCTGACCCACGTGGACGTTCGTCCTGCGGTGCGCGAGGAGCTGGTGCTGGCGGTGGACGCCTACCCGCTCTGCAGGGAAGACTGCCGGGGGCTGTGCCCCCGGTGCGGGGCCGATCTGAATCGCGGGGCGTGCGACTGCGCCCCCACTGCCTAGACTCGAGGACGCCATGGCTGTTCCCAAGAGAAAACTGTCGAAGCGCCGGAAGCGGCTGCGCCGCGGCAATCACACCGGCGCCGGCATGCCCACCCAGGCCTGTCCGCGCTGCGGCTCCGCCCGGCTTCCGCACCGGGTGTGCGGCTCCTGCGGGTACTACGCCGGAAAGAAGCGACTCGAGGTCGAGGACAGCTGAGCGTGATCCGCGTCGCGCTCGACGCGATGGGGAGCGATCAAGCTCCCCGCACCGAAGTCGAGGGTGTGGCACTCGCGCTGCGCGAGCTGCCTCCCGGCTTTCAGGTGCAGCTGGTCGGCCAGACGCCCGCCCTTGAAACCGAGCTGGCCCGCTATCCCGATCTGGACCGGAGCCGGCTCGAGGTGGTGGAAGCTCCCGAGATCATCGGGATGGCCGAGAAGCCGCTCCACGCAGTGCGCCGCAAGCCGAAATCGAGCCTGGTGGTCGGCACCAGCCTCGCCGCCCAGGGCAAATCCGACGCCTTCATCTCCGCCGGCAACACCGGCGCCATCCTGGCCGCCTCCACCGTCCTGCTGGGTCTGTTCGACGGGGTGGAACGGGCCGCGGTCGGCGCGCTGCTCCCCACCGTGGACGGCCCGGTGCTGATGCTCGACGCCGGCGCCAACGTGGATTGCTCGGCTCGCGAGCTGGTCGGCTTCGGCCATCTCGGCACCGTCTACATGCGCGACGTGCTGGACCGCCCGGCGCCCAAGGTCGGGCTCCTCAACGTGGGCGAAGAGGAGGAGAAGGGCACCGCGACCGTCAAGGAAGCCCATCGCCTGCTCCGGGAGGATCGCCGCCTCAACTACGTCGGCAATCTCGAGGGCCGCGACATCCTGGGCGGCCATCCCCGTCATGGCCGGCTCGACGTGGTGGTCTGCGACGGCTTCGTCGGCAACGTCGTGCTCAAGTTCTACGAATCGGTGATGTTCCTGGTGCGGCACCTGGCCGAAGAAGGCGCCCCCGACATGTGGGAGCGGAAGGAGATCCGCGCCGCCTTCCGGATGCTGGACTACTCCCAGTACGGCGGCGCCCCCCTGCTCGGGGTGAAGGGCGTCTCCATCATCTGCCACGGCTCCTCCAACCCCAATGCCATCCGGCACGCCATCCGGGTGGCGGTCCAGTCGGTGGAGGTCGGACTGGCCGGGCACATCGGGGCCGAGTTCGCCGAGCGCGAGGAGCTGGAGCAGGCGTGAGCGCCACCCCGATTGCCCGCATCGCCGGCCTCGGCACCGCGGTACCGGCCCGGCTGGTGACCAACGCCGAGTTCGAGAAGTATCTCGAGACCTCGGATCAGTGGATCGTCGAGCGCACCGGAATCCGGCAGCGCTACATCGCCGGCGCCGAGACCCTCACCGATCTCTGCGAGACCGCCTCCCGCATCGCCATGAGCGGAGCCGGCGTCACCCCGGCGGACCTCGACGCCATCGTCCTCGGCACCATCTCGCCCGACCGCCGGCTTCCGGCGACGGCCTGCGATCTCCAGGCCCGGCTGGTGGCGCCCAACGCCGCGGCCTTCGACATCGCGGCGGCCTGCCCCGGATGGATCTACGCCCTGGCCGTCGGCGAGGGGATGATCGCCTCGGGCCGGGCCAAGACGGTGCTCTCGCTGGGCGCCGAGAAGCTTTCCTCGGTGACCGACATGACCGATCGCAGCACCGCGGTGCTGTTCGGAGACGGCGCCGGGGCCTCGGTGCTCACCAAAGCGGGCAATGATGGCCGGGGCATTCTCTCGATCATCCTCGGGTCGGACGGCACCCTGGCCGATCTGCTCTACATCCCCGCCGGCGGCTCGACCGAGCCGGTGAGCGAGAAGGTGGTCCGGGAACGGACCCACTACATCCGGATGGCCGGGCGCGAGGTCTTCAAGGCGGCGGTGCTCGCCATGGCCAAGGCCTGCGACGAGGCGCTCGACAAGGCCGGAGTCCGGGCCGAAGACATCGACCTGCTGGTGCCGCATCAGGCCAACCTGCGGATCATCGAATCAACCGCGAAGCATTCCGGCATTCCGATGAGCAAGGTGATGGTCAACGTGGACCGCTACGGCAACACCTCGGCGGCCTCGATTCCCCTCGCGCTGGCCCAGGGGGTGGAAGAAGGCCGGATTCGCCCCGGCTCATTGCTGCTGATGGTCACCTTCGGCGCCGGATTCACCTGGGGCAGCGCCGTCGTCCGATGGTGAACCTCCTGCTCTTTCCGGGGCAGGGTGCGCAGAAGATCGGCATGGGGAAGGACCTGGCCGACGCTTTCCCGGCCGCGCGGGACACTTTCGCGGCGATCGACGAGGCGCTGGGCGCGCCGCTCTCTCGCGTCATGTGGGAGGGGCCCGAAGAGGTCCTCCAGCAGACCCACAACACCCAGCCGGCGATCCTGGCCCATTCCGCCGCGGTGCTCTCCCTGGTCCGGGACCGGCTCGAGCCGGTGGCCGGCGCGGCGGGGCACAGCCTCGGGGAATACTCCGCCTACGTCGCCGCGGGCGCGCTCAGCGCGGTGGAAGGCGCGCGGCTGGTCCGCCGGCGCGGCGAGCTGATGCATCAGGCGGGTACGGTCCGGCAGGGCGCCATGGCGGCGGTGCTGGGACTTGCCACCGGAGAGGTGGAGCAGGCCTGCGAGGCCGCCTCGTCCGCCGCCGAGGTAGTTGTAGCAGCGAACCTCAACGCCCCCGATCAGACCGTGCTCTCCGGCGATCCCGGCGCGGTGGCGCGGGCCGGCGAGGCCTGCAAGGCGGCCGGTGCCCGGCGGGTGCTCCCGCTCAAGGTGAGCGGCGCGTTCCACTCGCCCCTCATGGCCCCGGCGGCGGAAGGCCTGGCGCAGGCGCTCTCCGCCGCCGACTTTCGCGAGCCGGCGTTTCCGGTGGTGTCGAATGCCGCCGCCCAGCCGGTGCGGAGTGCCGGGGAAGCCCGCCGGCTCCTGGGGGCCCAGCTGACCGCTCCGGTGCGGTGGGTGGAATGCGTGGAGGTCCTCGCCAGCCTGGGTCCGGGCGCGCGATTCGTGGAAATCGGTCCCGGCACCGTGCTGGGCGGACTCCTCAAGCGGATCCTTCCCGAGGCGGGCTACTGCTCGCTCGCCACCGCCTCCGACGTGGAGCGCTTTCTCCTATGACCGGCATCTCGCTCGACGGGCAGGTCGCCTTCGTCACCGGAGGCACCCGGGGAATTGGGCTGGCCATCGCGCAACGGCTCCATGGCGCGGGAGCCCGGGTCGCTATCATAGGGCGCCAGGCCGAGCAGGCGGAGCGGGTCGCGGCGTCGTTCGGGGAGGGTGCGGCGGGATTCGGCTGCGACGTGGCCCAGGAGCCGGCGGTGGAAGCCGCCGTGGCGGCGGCCGAGCGGGCACTGGGCCCGGTCTCCATCCTGGTCAACAATGCCGGGGTGACCCGCGACAATATCCTGCTCCGGCTCTCCGGCGCGGACTGGGACGCGGTGATGGACGCCAACCTCAAGGGGGCGTTTCATACCACCCGGGCCGTCCTCAAGGGGATGATGAAGCGCCGGGCCGGGAGGATCATCAACATCTCGAGCGTGGTCGGGTTGACCGGAAACAAGGGCCAGGCCAACTATGCCGCCAGCAAGGCGGGCCTGATCGGCTTCACCAAGTCGGTAGCCAGGGAGTACGCCAGCCGCAACGTGCTGGTCAACTGCATCGCGCCGGGGTTCATCGCCACCGACATGACGGCTGCCTTGCCGGGGGAGGCGAGGGACGCCTTATTAGGGCAGATTGCGCTGGGGCGCCTCGGCGAGCCCGCGGAAATCGCGGGGGTCGTGCTCTTCCTGGCGTCGGATCTGGCCTCCTACATCACCGGGCAGGTGCTGGTCGTCGACGGCGGCATGGTCATTTGAGCAAGCCGGGATTCACTCTTTCGTTGAGGGACGCATGAGCGACATGGTCGAGAAGGTGAAAGACATCATCGTGGAGGAGCTCGGGGTGGAGCGGGAAAAGCTCACCGAGACCGCCAGCTTCATGGAAGATCTGGGCGCCGACTCGCTCGATACCGTCGAGCTGGTCATGGCGTTCGAGAAGGAATTCGACATCGACATCCCGGACGAAGAGGCCGAAAAGCTTCGCACCGTCGGCGACGCGCTCAAGTACCTGCAGGACAAGCTCGGGAAGTAGCGGATGGCGCGGCGGGTGGTCATCACCGGCCTGGGGCTGGTCACGCCCGTCGGCCTGACCGTCGAGGACTCCTGGGCCAATCTGCTGGCCGGGACCTCCGGCGCGGCCCCCATCACGAAATTCGATCCCGCCCGTCTCCAGGTGCGATTCGCCTGCGAGGTCAAGGGATTCGACCCGCTCATCTGCCTGGACCGCAAGGAAGCCAAGCGGATGGACCTGTTCTCCCAGTTCGCCATGGCGGCTGCCCAGCAGGCGGTCACCCAGGCGGGGCTGGAAGGGAATTTCCCCGACCCGGAGCGCACCGGCGTCATCATCGGCAGCGGCATCGGCGGGATGATGACCTTCGAAGAGCAGTGCCTGATCTATCTCCAGAAGGGCCCCGACCGGGTCTCCCCGTTCTTCGTCCCGATGTTCATTCCCGACATCGCCTCCGGCCACGTCTCGATCCGGTACGGACTCAAGGGCCCCAACTTCTGCACCGTGTCGGCCTGCTCGTCCTCCGCCCACGCCATCGGGGAGTCCTACGAGCTGATCCGCTCGGGCACCGCCGACTGCATGGTGACCGGCGGGGCGGAAGCCGCCATCACCGGCATCACCATCGCCGGATTCCAGAACATGAAGGCGCTCTCCACCCGGAACGATTCTCCGGAGACCGCCAGCCGCCCGTTCGACCAGGGCCGGGATGGATTCGTGCTGGGCGATGGCGGGGCGGTGCTGGTGCTGGAGAGCCTGGAGCACGCCACCGCGCGGGGGGCCACGATTCTCGGTGAAGTCGCCGGGTACGGGATGAGCGCCGACGCCAATCACATCACCGCCCCGGCGCCCGACGGCGACGGCGCCCGGCGCGCGATGCTGGCCTGTCTCGCCGGCGGCGGGATCGCGCCGGCGGACGTGGGCTACGTGAACGCCCACGGGACCTCCACGCCGCTGGGGGACATCGCCGAGACCACCGCGGTCAAGGCGGTCTTCGGCGAGCACGCCCGGAAGCTGATCTTCGCCTCGACCAAGTCGATGACCGGGCATCTGCTGGGCGGCGCGGGCGCGCTGGAATTCGTGGTCTCGCTCCTGGTGGTCCGCACCGGGAAGATTCCACCCACCATCAATCAGTTCACCGCCGACCCCGCCTGCGACCTCGACTGCGCCCCCAATCGCATGGTGGAGCGGGAGGTCAGCACCGCGCTCTCCAACTCCTTCGGATTTGGCGGACACAACGTGACGCTCGCCGTTCGGAGATTCCCGGGCTGAAGGAAGCCACCTCGCGCCCGGTGCGACTCCAGCTCCTGGTCGGGAGCTATTTCATCGTCGTCGCTGCGCTGCTGATCATTCCGGGGCTGCTTCTGGCGGAGCGGGCTCTCCGCCGCCGGCTCCAGGACGCCCGTCTTGCCTCGCTCGAGATCACCATGCGGGGTGTGGTGCACGGGATCGAGCAGCGTGCCGCGGCGGCGGAAGCGCGGGTGCTCCGCTTCGCCCGCCACATCTCCGAGCTGCCCCAGGAGGCCTCCGACGAGGAGCTCCGCGAGTTCGACCGGCTGGTGACCCGGGAGCCGGATGGCGCCTGGCGCTCGCGCCGGTCGCTGTTCGATGCCTCCCGCCAGGCCGGGCTCTTCCTCCCCCGCGACGCGCGCCTGTCGCCCGACTTCAAGTCGTTTCTCATCCGGGCCAAGCACCTGACCGAACGATTCGGGGCGGGCGCGCTCGATCCCACGCTCGCCGACGCCTGGGTCAGCCCGGTGGAGGGCGGTCAGGTGATGTACGTCCCCGACCAGCCCAATTTCCCCTGGGAGAACTCGGCCACCGAGGACTATCGCAACACCGAATGGATGCGGCTGGCCGAGCCGGCGGTGAACCCGGCCGGGGTGCCCCGGTGGACCGAGCCGTACCACAGCGTGAAGACCGATGCCTGGTTCGTGAGTGTGGTGGCGCCCTTCACTCGCCAGGGTCGCTGGGGAGGATCGGTCGGGCAGGACCTGAGCTGGCAGGAGCTGGTGGACTACAGCGCCCAGACCCCGGCGGTGTCCGGAGGCGGATTCCTGCTGGTCGGGCCCAACGGAGGAGTGCTGGTCGCCGACAGCGGCACCGCCCGGAATCCGGCGCGCCCCGATGGTCGCCGGCTGGCCGACCTCCCCGACGCCGAGGTCCGGGACACCCTCACCCGGATGCTGGCAACCATCAAGGCGGGCGCCGTCGCGCCAGGACCGTGGCTGGCCCGCACCTCCACCTCCTACGTGCTCTGGTCCGGGATTCCTCGCACCGGCTGGCTGGTGGCCAGCGTCCTCCCCGCTGCAGCGGTCGAAGCGCCGGTGCTGGGTCCGCTGCGCACCATGCGGCTCGCGGTCCTCTTCGGCCTGGGCGCCCTGCTGGTCGCGTCGCTGCTCGCCATCACCCGGGAGATCCGCCGCCGCCAGGGCATCGAGGAGGGGACCCGCCGGGCAGAGGAGCGGTTTCGCAGCCTTTTCCAGCTGAGCCCCGACGGCGTCTGCGTCACCGTGCTGGAAACCAGCGAGATCATCGAGATCAACGACAGCTTCGTGGCGATGAGCGGCTACTCCCGCGCCGACCTGATGGGGCGGACCACGCGGGAGCTCGGTCTCTGGGCCCGGCAGGAGCATCGCGACCAGGTCTACGCGCTGGTGCGGCGGGAAGGAATCTGCCGGAACTTTCCCACCGTGCTGAGCCGGAAAGACGGACGCACCCTCGAGGTAGAGTACTCCGGGAGGGTGTTCGAAGTGGAGGGCTCCCCGAGCCTGCTTTCCATCGTCCGCGACGTCGAAGAGCGGCGGCGCCTGGAGCGCCAACTCACCCACGCGCAGAAGATGGAGGCGATCGGGCGGCTGGCAGGTGGTGTGGCCCACGACTTCAATAACATCATGACCGCGGTGATGGGGCATGCCCAGATCGCCACCGAGTCGCTCCCCGACGGAGCGCCGGCCAGGGAAGACCTCCAGGAGATTCTCCGGGCGGCGAACCGGGCCTCCGAGCTCACCCGCCAGCTGCTGGCCTTCGCGAGGCGGCAGGTCACCCAGCCGCGCCCGGTCGATCTCAACGCCCTGGTGCGGGAAGCCCGCAAGCTGCTGGAGCGCCTGCTGGGCGAGGACGTCATGCTGCGGACCGAGACCGCGCCCGGACTTCCCCTGGTGCTGCTGGATCCGGGGCAGCTGGAGCAGGTGCTGGTGAATCTCGCGGTCAACGCCAGGGACGCGATGCCGGGCGGAGGATTGCTCACCATCGCGACCCGGGCGCGCGGGGACCGGGTCGAGATCGATGTGGTGGACACCGGGATCGGCATTCCGCCGGAGCAGCACGCCTCCATCTTCGAGCCGTTCTTCACCACCAAGGAGCACGGCAAGGGCACCGGCCTGGGCCTGGCGACTTGCTACGGGATCGTGCGCCAGGCCGGAGGAAGCATCGAGCTGACCAGCGAGCCCGGACATGGCAGCCGCTTCCGCATCATCCTCCCCGCGCTGCCGGAGGGCACCGTGGCGGTGCACACGCCGTCTCGGGGAACCCGGATCGGCGGCATGGAGCCCGGCGGAGGTGAGTTCATTCTCTTTGCCGAAGACGAGCCCCAGGTGAGAAATCTCGGCGAGCGACTGTTCCGCGGGCTGGGATACCGGGTGCTCGCGGCGGAGAACGGCGAGGTCGCGCTGGCCCAGGCCGAAACCTCCGGGGAAGCCATTGATCTGCTGGTGACCGACGTGGTGATGCCGGGGATGACCGGCGAGGAGCTGGCGGCGGAGCTCCGGAAGAGCCGGCCCGATCTCCGGGTGCTGTACATCTCGGGGTACGCCGAGGACTCCGCCGCCATCGAGCGGGCCCTTCGCGCCGGCGATGCCTTCCTGCCAAAGCCGTTCACCGTCTCCGAGTTGGCGGGCCGGGTGCGCGAAGTGCTTTCGTTTGTCCGGCCATCGCCGGGTCGCTAGATTTCCGCCGTGAGCCAAGTGACGGTTGTCCACGGAGATAGCACGTCCACGCCGGTCGATCCGGCGCGGTTTCGCGATCCCGCCCTCCGCCCCATCGCCGAGAAAGTGCTGGCCGGCATTCGGCTCGATCCCGCCGACGGCCTGGCGCTCTTTGCCACCGCGGACATCCTGAGCCTGGGAGAGCTGGCCGCCTTCGCCAACGCGCGCCGGAACGGCGATCGGGTCTTCTTCTCCGCCAATCAGCACATCAATCCGACCAACGTCTGCGTGCTGCGGAACACCTGCACGTTCTGCTCCTTTGCCCGGATGCCCAGGGAAGACGGAGCCTATACCCGGACGCTGGAAGAGGTGTATCAGGAAGCCGAGCAGGCGCGTGGCGCGCCCACCCGAGAGTTCCACATCGTGGGCGGGCTGCACCCCAAGCTCAGGCTGTCGTATTACACCGATATGATCCGGGGGCTCCGGGAACGGCATCCCGACGTGCACATCAAGGCGCTCACGGCGGTGGAGATCGCCCACCTGGCCCGGATCGAGAAACAGAGCGAGCGGGACGTCCTGCTCGCGCTCAAGGAGGCCGGGCTCACCAGCATGCCGGGCGGAGGCGCGGAAGTGTTCAGCACCGCGGTCCGGGCTACCATCGCCGAGCGCAAGCTGACCGGCGAGGAGTGGATCCGGGTGCACCGGACCGCCCATCAGCTGGGGATTCCCACCAACTGCACCATGCTCTACGGGCATGTGGAGACCGCCGCGGACCGGATCGAGCACCTCGGCATGCTGCGGGCTCTCCAGGACGAAACCGGGGGATTCCTCACCTACATCCCGCTGGCCTACCACACCGAGCACAACGAGCTGGGTGAGGAGCTGGGCCGGGTCGGCTCGGCCACGACCGGGTACGAGGATCTCAAGAACATCGCGATCGGCCGGCTCTACCTCGACAACATCCCCCATATCAAGACCCACTGGCCCATGGTCACGCCGTTCATGTCCCAGATCGTGCTCGGCTTCGGGTGCGACGACGTCGAGGGGACGGTGGTCTACGAGCGGATCTACCATCAGGCCGGCGCCACCACCGCCATGCATCTTCCCTACGCCGCGCTGGTCGGCCTGATTCGCGGCGCCGGCAAGCGTCCGGTAGAGCGGGACAGCCTGTACCGGACGGTGCGGGAAGATTTCTCCGCGGTCGGGGCCGGCGGCTCCGCCCTGGCGGGATTCGGGTCGGGCGCCCCCGCGGTTCACGCCGCCTGACCATGCTCCGTCTCGGCCGCATTCCCTGGATCAACTGCTACCCGGTCTATGCCGCGATCGATCGCGGCCTGGTGCCGGTCGCCGCGGAGCTGGTGACCGGTACCGCCGCCGATCTCAACGATCTGCTGGCCGCCGGAGAGCTCGACGTGTCGGTCGTGTCGGCGGTGGAATACGCCCGCAACGCGGCCGCCTATCACCTGCTCCCCGATCTGGCCATCACCTCGGATGGACCGGTGCACAGCGTGGTGCTCTTCTCCCGCCGCCCGGTCCACGAGCTGGACGGGGCCACCGTGCTGCGCACCTCGTCCTCCCGGACCTCGGTGCTGCTGCTCGAGCTGCTCTGCCGCCACCGCTTCCGGGTCCGGCCCCGGTTCGCCACCGTGCGGGCCGAATCGAGCGATCTCGAAGCGCTGCGGGGATTCCCCCACGAGGCGGTGCTGGTGATCGGCGATGCCGCGCTGCTGCTGGCGTCGGAAGGCCGCTATCCCTACAAGGTGGACCTGGGGACGGCCTGGAAGGAGTGGACCGGACTGCCCTTCGTCTTCGCGGTGTGGGCCGCCCGGCGGGAGGCCGATCACGCGCTGGTCCAGGCGATTCATGGCGCCCTGCTGGCGAGCCGGACCTGGGGGCTCGCCCATCTCGACCAGCTGGCCGATGCCGCGTCGGCCAACACCGGCATAGCCCGCGCCGTCTGCCGGGCGTACCTGGGCGACCTCGATTACGCGCTGAGCTACCGGCACCTCGCCGGGCTCACCGATTTCTTCCGCCGGCTGGCGCAGGACGGCACGGTGCCGGACGGGAGCCTCTCCTTCATCACCGCGGCGTGATGGCGAATGCGTGAACGGTGAACGGTGAACGGTGAACGGGAACTACCGATAGCCTGACTGATAGCTGATAGCTGATAGCCGATAGCTGAGGTTCGAATGGACGTCGTCGATCGCAAGTCACCCGAATTCCAGAGCTATCTCGAGCTCTATGAGAAGGCTTCTCTTCTCGAGCTGGGCCGTCTCGCCGACACCGAGCGGTACCGGCACCATCCCGAAGAGGTGGTGACCTACATCATCGACCGGAACATCAACTACACCAACGTGTGTGTGGCGGACTGCGCCTTCTGCGCCTTCTACCGCCGGCCCAAGCACGCCGAAGGGTACGTGCTGCCCTTCGAGACCATCGGCGCCAAGATCGACGAGTGCAAGGCGATCGGCGGGGTGCAGATCCTGCTTCAAGGGGGGCACAACCCCTACATCCCCTTCGAGTGGTACCTGGAGCTGATGCGCTACATCAAGCGTCACCATCCGATTCACATCCACGGGTTTTCCCCCTCGGAGGTGGTGTTCTTCAGCGAACGTTTCGGAATGCCGGTGGCCGACGTCATCCGGGAGCTCAGGGCCGCCGGACTGGACAGCATTCCCGGCGGCGGTGGCGAGATCCTGGTGGACGAAGTCCGCCAGCGAGTGGCCCGCAAGAAGGCCCAGACCGAGGAATGGCTCGGGGTGCAGGAGGAGGCCCACCGGCAGGGGATGAAGACCTCGGTCACCATGATGTACGGGCTGGGGGAAAGTCTGGCCGACCGGATCGAGCATTTGTTCCGGGTGCGCGAGGTGCAGCGCCGCACCGGCGGGTTCACCGCGTTCATCTGCTGGCCGCTCCAGCCCGAGGGGACCGGGATGGCCGACCAGCCCAAGACCGACGCGGTGACCTATCTGCGCACCCTCGCGATGGCGCGGATCATCCTCGACAACGTGCCCAACCTGCAATCCTCCTGGGTCACCATGGGGCTCAAGGCGGGGCAGGTGGCCCTGCGCTTCGGCGCCAATGACTTCGGCAGCCTGATGATGGAGGAGAACGTGGTGTCGTCCGCGGGAACCACCCACCGGGCCACCATCGCCGAGATGGAGCGCTGCATCCGGGACGCGGGCTACCGGGTCCGGCGGCGGCGCCAGGACTATTCCCCCATCGAGGAACCGGCGGGGGCGGCGGCCTGAGCGTGCCGATCCGGGTCGGCATCGGCTACGACAGCCATCGCCTGGTGGACGGCCGTCCCTTCATCCTGGGAGGGCAGCGGATCGCATTCGAAAAGGGGCTCCAGGGCCACTCCGATGCCGACGCGGTCGCGCACGCCGTCACCGACGCACTGCTGGGTGCCGCCGCGGCGGGCGACCTGGGGGCTCTGTTTCCGGAGAGCGATGCCAAGTGGAAGGACGCCGATTCGCTGGTGCTGCTGCGGCTGGCCTGCGAGCATATCGCCCGGTTGGGGTTTCGCCCGGTCCAGGCCGACGTCACCATCATCTGCGAGCGGCCCCGGCTCGGGGTCTACAAGGACGCAATGGCCGGGGCGATCGCCGGCGAGCTGGGCATCGCGCCCGACCTGGTGGGCATCAAGGCCAAGACCAATGAGGGAATGGGATTCGTGGGCCGGGGCGAAGGGGTCGCCGTGATCGCGGTGGCCACGGTGGAGGGGCCCTGATCGAGTCGCTGCTGGCCCGGCTGGCGGAGTGGCCTCCCCTGCTCATCCTCACGGTGATTGCGATTTCGGTGATCATCGAAAATTTCTTTCCGCCTTCCCCTTCCGATCTCTTCGTGGTGCTGGGCGCCTTTCTCACTTATCGCGGCACCATGGAGCCGCTCACCATCTTCCTGGTGGCCTGGGGCTTCGGGGTGGGCGGGGCGGTGCTGGTCTACTGGGCGTCGCGGCAGTACGGCCGGAAGTTCTTCCACTCCCGGCTGGGCCGCCGGCTGATCAGTCCGGGCACCTTCGCCGCGATCGAGAAGGAGTACGTGCGGTTCGGCATGCTCGGCATGTTCATCTTCCGGATGCTCCCCGCCTTCCGCTCGGTGGTGGCGCCCTTCGCCGGATTCGTGAACCTGCCGCCCGCCCGCGCGCTGCTCCCGATCGTGCTCGCGTCGGGAACCTGGTACGCGGCGCTGACCCTCCTGGGCACCAAGCTCGGCTCCGAATGGGAGACCATCAACGCCACCCTGC
>Ga0209486_10000362_pt1 | contig 20747 bp, 22 predicted proteins | sample NCCompost_FD_187518 | JGI IMG/M metagenome (GOLD analysis project Ga0209486, IMG submission 187518) | Agricultural soil microbial communities from Utah to study Nitrogen management - NC Compost (SPAdes) (version 2) | ecosystem: Environmental > Terrestrial > Soil > Agricultural land | place...
GTCGATGTCGCCGGCTTGTCGCAACGACACCTCGCCATATGCCATCTGCGCGAGCACTGAGCCTTTAAAAACCGCCGCGCGTATCCCGCGCTCCTTGAGAACCCTGTACGCCTTCAATTGCTTTCCGATCAAGTGCAGCACGCTTTGCGAGTTTGCAACCGACTCGCGCTTCAGATGCGCCAAAACATGGCCGGGGACAAGGTCCGCCGCAGTCCCAGCGTTCACCTTGGTTAGGTGTTTTTGCAGAAGTGGCACCAGACCATGACTGAACGCGGTCGCGATCAGGTATTGCCAATCGAGTGGCTCCCGCACTAACTCTCGCACTTCGCTGGCGTGACGCGGGTCAATCTCACGACGCGCGACAGCTAAAAGCAACCTATTTTCCGGACGTTGGTCAGCCACGCTTAATTACCCAAATTCGCGAGAAACCTCAGTCACCTCATCCAGCGCGTCCTGCCAATCTGTATATCTGCTCGGAAAGCGCTTGGCCAGCCTTGCGGCAATCTCCGCCAGCGAATTTTCGCCGGTCATCAATTCCATAATGAAACTTCGGGCCTCGCCGCGATGATCGAGCGCCGGTTTGTAGGCGGCAGCTTGTTTGCGCATCTGCTCGGGCGACAAGGGCACGCCGAAAAACGTCGATTGCTTGAAACTCGCTCTCGGCGTAACGGAGTCGCCAGCCGCAAAGACATAAGTATCCCATCGCCACACGTAATCATCGCGAATGAAATCGGCTCGAAGTGTCACCTGGATACGATCACCTTCAACTACTTCGACGGGGTGGGAAAAGGGAAATAGTCCATTACCGTAAATCAACTCCGGGCCATCCGGATGGTTCGAAAATCCGATCTCGTCGATCAGTTCCGAGTCGAACCAGACAGCCAAGCCATGTGCGGTGCCTGACCTCGCGACCTGCCAATTGACCTCAGCGCGAATGTTGGGGCTTTGGATTTCGTAGTAGTCCAGAGTGGCCCAGCGAGAGGGTTGGACCAGAAGTTCGTCGGGCTTGATGCGCGTTTTGCGCCAGGTGTTCGTTACGACTCGCCTCGCGGCGCTAAGATCCAAACCATTCGATCGCCAGGGTTCGACGATTTCCTGATACCGATCGGGAGCGTCAACAACAGCAGCCCACATGACGTCGCGGTGTGGGATGAGAATGCCACCCGGAGCGAGAAACCTCTTCCGCACATCGACGATGGATGGAATGTGCTGCTGATACCACGGCAGCACGCCACGCAAGTCAGAGATTATGACGTCCGCTCGTTCCGGGAGCGTGATGTCGGTTGAAAGGTTCTGGAAAAACTCGATTCGATCGTCGAAGCCATTCGCGATCGCGGCCTCACGTGCAAGCTGGATCACGTTATCCGGTTCCACGGCCAACACGCGGCGGGCACCCAATTCGCACGCTAGTAAAGCAAACACACCCGGACCACACCCCAGATCGAGAACTACCGATTCCGGCGTGACCGCCCGCCGCAGCGCCGCGGAATGAGCCTCCATCCGTAACGTATCGGCGAGCATCTGGCCATAGAAATGAACGCTATACATGGACTGCGTGTGATGAATGTTCCGGCTCGGAAAGTCGGGGCTTCAATGAGGCAAAGTCATCCAGAATACATTCGCAGAGTTGCTCAAGTTGGCGCGGATCGGCGTGCGGAATAACTCGTCTTACCGGAACGTTTGCCAACACGCGCGTCAAGAGATCAAACTGGCGCGCTTGCATGTTCTTGTCGATGAGATAGTTAGTGTAAGTGTTGGCAATTAACGATAGCAAAGCATCGGTGCGATCGAGCGGCTGCACGAACGGCGCGGCTGGTTCATCGCGACGTTCGCCGAACATATAGATGGCCGAAAGAGGCGCGGGCTTCGTTGGAAAACGCTCGGTTAAATCCAGGTAGCGTTTGTCCCAATTGGGTGTGAGCAATGGCAGGTGGGAATCACTTCCGTAAAGAGTTTTGACTGAAGCGGGCCACAAGCGAATGCACGGGTACGCCGGCCGCACCAAAAACTTGTCTACGCGATCATCCAGAGTCACTACATCGTCGGCCAGCACCTCGAAGCCTCTTGTAGAAAACGCTGCGGCCGTCGTCGACTTTCCCGATCCTGCTGGTCCAACGAGGGCAATTGCCTCCGAACCCTGAGAGCTGATGCCCACCGCGCTCGCATGTAAACAGATAATCCCGCGGAGCAACATGACAAACCCCATAACTGGTCCGAGCAAGTAGGTTGCAGTGTCTTCGATCGTCAAAGGCGGAGACCAACTCGCCCAGATTTCAGCGCCTGAATGGTCAATCACGAACTCGGTATCATCAGCGTAGCGGAAGTGGTGATACTTGCCGCCGAGAAGACGAAACACGCGCAATACGGGTTCACCAGAGTTGTCTGTGTAGTCGGCGGTGTAGGAGATCTGAGACTGCTGCGACTTGAGTTCTCGAACCCAGTCAGGAAGAGAGCCAAAAGAGACGTGGACGTCGATCGAATCGATTGCCGAAGACGGTACGCCGGGAATCGTTCTGTTAGCGCTGATTCCGAGGCCATAGATCGAGCATCGATAAGACATGAATGACGATCAGCTCGTTTTTGGTCCGGCGGCCGCGCCGCCGCCGCCATCCTCGGCTCCTTTAGGACCGACGTTTCGCGTGATCTCGCGAATGTTACCGTAAACGAGGAGTTCGGGTTTGTGATAGGGCTTTTTGGTTTCTGCTTGTTCTTCTGGGCTCTCGGTGTTTGGTCTGGGTTGCATTAATCGTCTCCGTCATGCGGTTTGGGCGAGTACCTCGATCACGGTTCGATCGATCGGTAGGGAGTGTGTAAGCCAATGGTTCAAAGCGAAGATCCGTAAATCGGCCCAGTGGCCAGCGGCAGTTTGTTCATCGGCGAGTGCTCGACGCCGATTCAAATCGATAAAACGCGCGAGCTGTGGATTAACTTCAAAACGGTCGAGACATCTTACACCAGCGGCGTGTTCTAAATGAAGAGTTGGATTGCTCGCCAGCGGCGTTTTAGGTCGATCTAGTATTGCCGTTGGTAATCGTTTGATCATCGCGCTACGCAGAATGTGCTTGTTGACGCACCACGGAACGGCTGGCAGCGATACTACATACCGAAGCAATCGCACGTCGATAAATGGATGCCGCAACTCCAACGGTAATCGCGTGGAACCTGGATCGTAACCTTCAAACAAAGGCGCCCATACTTTTGACTCCAGCGCGCGAAGCGCCCCCGGATGTGTTTGATCGTCTAAACGAGTTTCAGAATTCCACTTGCGCCACCGCTCGCGCAGATCCACTCTCGCGGCGAAAGCGCCGTCGATCCAATCTGGAACTGTCGCGGGTTTTTCTTTGCGAAAGAAACTTTTCAGGCTGCTCCGGAAACCTATTGGGGGAAGACTACGGTAGGTCTGCGCATACCACATCATTGAGCTGACAAGTTCTTTGAGTTTTAGCCTCTTCATGCAGTCGTGGAAATAAGAGCTCGGACGCTCTGTCATGAAAGCGTCGCCGTCATAGCCACTGAAAGCGACGCGACTATGGTGCGCAAGCTGGCGCAAAAGATTATTGAACTGGCCCGCGAGAGGAGACAGGAGAAAAGGTTCGGGTTGTTTGAGATCGTTTGCTACATCGCTATCGAACAGCGAATAACGATCGCCCGCGAGCTGGGTAAGCGGAATGCCGAGAGCGTTTGCCGCCAGCTCGGAATAATGGCGTTCTTCATCCTCAAACAACTTGTCGTAAACGTTCGTGCAGGCATGAATGGAGGAACCTCGATCCTTGCGCAGCAGATCCTGCGCAACGGCAGCAAGAGTGGTCGAATCAAGTCCGCCGCTCATCGAAATGCCGATGCTGCTGGTGCGCAGCCGATCCTTCGTGGCGTTTGTTAACAGGTGCTGAAATCGCTCGACGCAGTTGTTAGTAGAACCGTTTGCAACGTCGGCGGTGAGTTCCCAGTAGCGGCGGATAGTTAACGAGTTTTTCGTGATCGATAGAGTGTGACCAGCGGGCAGGCGATGAATGTCACGAAAAGTAGTGCTCGCGAGATCCTGGTTCAGACCGAATAAGAGATAGTCGGCAATCGCAGGCTCGTGTAGCTCGTCGGAAACCAACGGGTGCAAGCGCAGTGTGTTTAGCGTGTTGCTAAAAATAAAACCGTCGTTGCTGGTGCGAGCATAGTAGAACGGTTTCACGCCGAAATGGTCGCGGGCGCAGAAAAGACGGCGCTCGTTGGAGTTCCAAATCGCAAACGCAAAGTCGCCAATCAGATAATCGATGCACTGCTCTTTCCAGGCGTGATAGGCAAGTAGGATCAATTCAGCATCATTATGCGTCGACTCAGAAACGCCGAGCTTCTGCGTTAACTCCGCACGACCGTCGATGCGAGCGTCGGCGATGAGCCAGATCTTGCCGTCGAGAGTTAGCGGTTGCTTCTCATCGGCGGCTTCCCACGTGGTGCGGAGCATCGTGTGACCGAAACCGGCATTTCGTTCGACGAGGATCTGAAGTGCATCCGGACCGCGAAAGGTCATCGACTCCGTCATCCGTGTTACCAGATCGCGATCGATCGGCGCGCCGTCGAAGTTAACGATGCCGACAATTCCGCTCATGCGTTATCGAATCCGTGTTCAATCGCCACTAAGCCTTGCTCGAGTAGGTTTTCAATCAGTGAAGTTAAATCGTTGCGCAACAACTGCGGGTCTACATCATATTCGGTGAGAAGTCGTTCGTAAGCTGCCTCGATCGTGTTCGACTCGGCAAGAACTGACAACATGCGCGTGCCGACATCGTCGAGACCAAAATAGCGCTCGCTATTGAGATTCAGGATTACGGACTCTTCCTGAAGGTTGGAGATCAACACCTCGTCGGGCACTCGCACGCGGTCCGAGAATGAAATGGTAGAAATTGAGTCGCCCATGATAAAAGGTACGCGCGGATTATACCCATGCCGGCTCTCTCGCTGAAGAAAATTCACAAATCGTTTGGCCCGACTGTCGCTCTCGACGGTGTCGATCTCGAACTGCGCTCAGGCGAGGTACACGCGCTGATCGGTGAAAACGGCGCCGGCAAGAGCACGTTGATGAACGTCATCGCAGGCTCGCTCCGGCCCGACGAAGGCACGATGGAACTGGACGGGCGTCCGTACGCGCCCGCTAATCCGCTCGATGCCCGCATAAATGGCATCGCACTCATTCATCAGGAACTCTCGTTGTGTCCGCATTTGTCTGTCGCCGAGAACGTGCTGATGGGAATCGAGTCGTCGCGCCTGGGAGTACTCGATCGCGAAAAGCTTCACGCTCGAACCAACGAGGTGCTGCAAACTTTTCATCACGTAGATATACGTCCGGAACGCCGGGTCGGCGATCTTTCAGTCGCCGCGCGGCAGATCGTCGAAATCTCGCGCGCGATTGCGGCGCATGCGCGAATCATTTTGATGGACGAGCCGACCAGCAGTCTGCAACGCGAGGACGTCGCACATCTCTTTACGCTGATTAGGAAATTGAGCGCTGAAGGAATCTCCGTGGTTTACATCAGCCATTTTCTCGAGGAGGTGCGCCAGATTGCGGATCGGTTCACGGTGCTACGCGACGGTCGCGGTGTGGCGACCGGCGAAATCGCAAGCGTTAGCGACGACGAGCTGATTGCGAAAATGGTCGGTCGTGCTCAGCAAACTCTTTTTCCATCGCGTACCAGCCAACCCGGCGAAACGATTCTTGAAGTGGAGAATCTCGCTTCGTCGCCGCTACTGAAAAACGCCAGCTTTACGTTGAGACGCGGCGAAATCCTTGGGATTGCGGGGCTTATGGGTTCAGGCCGAACGCCATTGTTGCGTGCAATCTTCGGATTGGATCCCGTCGAAAGCGGAAAGATCAAGATCAATAGCAAAGTCGGAGTGAGCGGTACCCCCGCGATGCGTTTGATCGAAGGTGTTGGTTACCTGAGCGAGGACCGCAAGGGCGAAGGCCTAACACTCAATCAATCGCTAGCAGATAACGTGACGGTCACTCGTTTCGGATCGTGCGCCAGTTTCGGTTGGCTCGATCTCGGCGCGCAACGAAAGCAGACTGAACAACTCGTCAACGCGCTGAAGATCAAAACCGGCGGCGTGAATCAACCAGTCGGCTCGCTTTCAGGCGGCAACCAGCAAAAAGTGATCGTCGCGCGTCTTCTTCATCAGGACGCCGACGTGCTGCTGCTCGACGAACCGACGCGCGGAATCGACATCGGCAGCAAAGCGCAGGTCTACGAAACGATCGCCGCCTGCGCCGCGCAGAACAAAGCCGTGTTGATGGTGAGTTCTTATCTGCCCGAGTTGTTTGGTATGTGTGATCGCTTGGGCGTGATGAGCCGCGGCAGGCTTTCGGCGATCAGACCCATACACGAGTGGACGCCTGAATCCGTGTTACAAACTGCGATTGGCGCCGTGGAGTAACACCGATCGCATTGCGTCGTGGATCAGTCCATTGCTGGCGAGCACTTTGCGAGTGTAGATATCGAGGGGTTCATCGTCGAAGTTTGAGACCCGCCCGCGCGCTTCCTGAATCAACACCAGCCCCGCCGCAGTGTCCCACGCATTCAATCCGTCTTCCCAAAACCCATCGAAACGGCCACAGGCGACGTATGCGAGATCGATCGCCGCGGAACCGTCGCGCCTGACAGCCTGCGCCGCCATCGTAAAGTTTGCGAAGTCGCGTGCGAAGTCAGGCCGCTCGCGGACGTTGTACGGAAACCCTGTACACACCATCGCGTTGTTGAGTTCGTCGACCTCGGAAACGCGGATTGTTCGAGAGTTAAGCGTCGCGCCTTTTCCTCGTTCCGCTGCAAACATCTCATCGCGCACCGGATCGTAAACGACACCGATCTCCAGCACGCCTGCATGTTCCAACGCAATCGAAACGCAGAAGAAGGGATAACCGTGTGCGTAATTCGTCGTGCCGTCGAGAGGATCGATGATCCATTTCCATTCACTACGCCGTCCTTCAACTAATATCGCCTCGCCCGACTCTTCGGCGAGTATTCCGTGTTGCGGGTAATAAGAGCGAATTCGTTCGATGATGAGTTGTTCCGAAGCAACATCGGCTTCGGTGACGAGATTGATGTCACCTTTGATGCTGACTTTGGCGGTGCCCAGTTTTTGCATCAGAACACTGCCGGCGTCGTGCGCCATCTGCATGGCAAAATTAAGCACCGGCAACCCTCTTGAGTCGCGGGATTCGCAATTTTTGCGAGGCAATCGCCAGTACTTCCTGGATCTGCCTGTCCCAGTAACCCCATGAATGATCGCCCGGCAATTCTCTGTATTCGTGCGGAATTCTCTTGTCGTACATGAGTGCTGACAGCTGCCGGTTGGAAGAAAAATTTCTAAGCGAGTCTTCGGTTCCGCAATCAAAGTAGAAGTACGGCAACCCGTTAATTTTAGCGGCCGATAATTTCTCAATCAACTCGAAGAGATCGTTTGCTTTACGGGCTTCACTGCCTGCTGGTCCAAACGCTGTCACTGACGTTGACCACAGCGGGTTGCCATCCTGTTCAGTAAAACGTGTCACGCCAAAAGCACCGCTCATGGAAGCAGCGAAAATGAAGGTCGCGGGCGATTTCAATCCAAACTTGAACGCGCCATAGCCGCCCATCGAGAGTCCAGCGATTGCCCGTCCGTATCGCGCCTCGATCGTGCGATACCGCTGCTGCACGTCGGGAATCAGTTCATCAATTAAGTAGCTTTCGTATTTTTCCGTGGGGACAGTAGCGCTGTTTGCGTACCAGCTATCGTTTCCCTCCGGCATCACTACGATCAAGCGATACTGCGACGCATAGTCGGCGACATTCGATCGCGAGACCCAGTCTGAATAGTGGCCCGTCAACCCGTGCAGGAGATAGAGCACAGGGTAACGCGTGGTTCTTGACCTGTCGTAATCTGACGGAAGGATAACGTTATAAGGCAGCGAAGCGCCGACGAGTTTGCTTTGGAAACGCACAGTCTGGACGCGTCCGTTGGCGGTAACACAGATCGACAGAACCAGTAAGACGACGGTCGTGTTAAGAACTCGCAGAATCATTCGCATAGCAAGGGGATACTGATCTCCTTTTCTCGCGCTGTTCTTTCGGCCTCTTCGTAACCGGCGTCGACGTGACGCGCGACACCCAGTCCCGGATCGTTCGTCAGCACGCGATTAAGACGCCTCGCTGCTTCGTCTGTACCGTCCGCAACTGACACTTGGCCCGCATGTAGTGAATAACCAATACCGACGCCCCCGCCATGATGAAACGACACCCAACTCGCGCCGCTCGCCGTGTTTAGCAGTGCGTTAAGAATGGGCCAGTCGGCAACCGCGTCCGATCCGTCTTTCATTCCTTCAGTTTCGCGAAATGGCGACGCAACGGAGCCGGTGTCGAGATGATCGCGTCCGATTGCTATCGGCGCTTTCAGGTCACCGCGTTTGACGAGGTCGTTGATGGCTTCGCCCATCTCCGCGCGTTCGCCGTAACCAAGCCAGCAAATACGCGCCGGCAATCCCTGGAAGTGGACGCGATCGCGTGCGAGTCGCAGCCAGCGGTTGAGCGTGCGATCGTCGGGAAACATCTCGAGCGCGAGATCGTCTGTTTTGCGAATGTCTTCCTCGTCGCCGGATAGTGCTACCCAGCGAAACGGTCCCTTACCTTCGCAAAAGAGCGGGCGGATGTACTCGGGCACGAAACCCGGAATCTCGAACGCATCTTTGCAGCCCGCGTCTAAGGCCATCTTGCGAATGTTGTTGCCGTAATCGAATGCGACTGCGCCCGCGCGCTTCAACGCCAGCATTGCTTCCACATGTCGTGCCATCGACTCTTTCGATCGTTCGACGTAACCCGCCGGGTCTGACTCGCGCAGTTCAGCCGCTTTGTCGAGGGATAGGCCGGCTGGAACGTAGCCGTTCAACGGATCGTGAGCGCTCGTTTGATCGGTGACTGCGTCGATCTTGACGCCGCGTTTGACGAGCTCGGGCAGAACGTCGGCGCAATTGCCGACGAGACCAACGGAGACGGCGCGTTTTTGTTTGCGAGCGTCTTCGCAGATGTCGAGCGCTTCATCTAACGACATCGCGATGCGGTCGCAGTAGCCGGTGCGGACGCGGCGCTCGATGCGTTCCGGATCGACGTCGATGCCGAGAAACACGGCGCCGTTTAATGTCGCTGCGAGCGGTTGCGCGCCGCCCATGCCACCCATCCCGCCTGACACGACGAGTTTGCCTGACAGGTCGCCGGCGAATTGTTTGTCGGCCATGGCGGCGAAAGTTTCGAACGTGCCCTGGACGATGCCTTGCGTGCCGATGTAGATCCAGCTACCGGCGGTCATCTGTCCGTACATCATTAGGCCGCGGCGTTCGAGTTCGTGAAAGTGTTCCCAGTTGGCCCAGGCGCCGACGAGGTTTGAGTTGGCGATCAAAACGCGAGGTGCGTATTCGTGGGTGCGAAACACTGCGACCGGTTTACCGGATTGGACCAGGAGCGTTTCGTCGTTCTCCAGCGATTTGAGTTCGCGGACGAGGGCGTCGAAGCTGGCCCAGTTTCGGGCAGCCTTGCCGGCGCCGCCGTAAACGATCAACTCGTCAGGTCGCTCGGCGACGTCGGGATCGAGATTGTTCATCAGGCAACGAAGAGCGGCCTCCTGATGCCATCCCTTGCAGTTCAACTCAGCGCCACGGGGCGCGCGGATTACTCGATGTACCAAGGTCTAACCTTTGTCGGAATAAGTCTCCCGCAAAGGCGCAAAGGACTACGCTGAAATTTGGAGAAGTCTTCTTCTTCTCTCTTTGCGTCTTTGCGACTTTGCGGGAAACTTTAATTTATTCCTGAGCGCCCCAGAGACGTTTGAACCACCCGCCGGCGTCCTTTTTCGTCGTCAACTGCTCCAGCTCGCCGGAGTCGAGCCACACGCCACCGCACTTATCGCAGGTATCAATCGTCACTTCCTCAATCTTCATTTCCTTCAAACTACCGTCGCATCGCGGACAGGCCATCGACGACGTACCCGCGGCCTTCGCATCTTCCGCGACCTTCATCTTCTCGCGCAGTTTTTCAATCGCTTCCCTGTTCTTGCGATGAAAGTACTCTTCTTCCAAACTCTTTCGCCGTTCGTCCATTCCACTCATACAGAATCCCTCCAAAAGTTCTTTTATAACTCGTCAAAAACACCGCGCCCGATCGCGCTCACAATCTCTTCAATGTCTTTCGCCGTCGCGCGATCTTCCGTCAGCGGCCGCACCAGACCTCGCACGAGGTCGTAGGCGTGCTTGACGCCGCGTCCCGGAGCAAGCGGCGCGCGATAATCGAGCGCCTGCGCCGCAGTCATCAGTTCGATCGCCGTCGTCATCTCCGCGAGCTTTACGACTGAGCGCAACTTAGTCGCCGAAGTCATCCCCATCGAGACGTGGTCTTCCTTACCGCCGTCAGTCGGCACGTTGTCGATGCTCGCCGGATGGGCCAACACCTTCGCTTCGTTCAACAGCGCGACCGCCGAAACCTGAAGCATCATGAAACCGGAGGATATCCCCGGCTGCGGCGTCAGAAACGGCGGCAGTCCTTCGTTCGAATCGGGATTTACCAGCCGATCGATGCGCCTCTCCGTGATACTCATCAAGTCTGTCAAAGCAATCGCGGCATAGTCAAAAACGAGTGCGAGCGGCGCGCCGTGAAAATTCCCGCCGGAAAGCACTTCGCCTGTGTCTGAAAACACGAGCGGATTGTCGGTCGCGCTGCCACTTTCAATTTCGACAACTTCACGCGCGTGGCCCAATGCGGCGCGCACCGCACCATGCACTTGCGGCATGCAGCGCAAGCTGTACGCGTCCTGCACGCGGGGATCGTTGTCGAGATGCGACTTGCGAATCTCGCTGTCGGTTAGCAGCTCGCGGAGATGTGCGGCGACTGCGATCTGACCGGGATGTGGGCGCGCGTTGTGAATACGTTCGTCAAAGGCGACGGGTGTGCCGCGCAATGCTTCCAACGCCATCGCGCCCGCGATGTCGGCAAGGCGAACGAGACGATCGGCGCGATAGAGCGCGAGTCCGCCGACAGCGCCCATCGCCTGCGTTCCGTTCAAAAGCGCGAGACCTTCTTTTACTTCCAACTTGAGCGAGGCAACTCCGGCGCGTTTGAGCGCGACCGCACTCGGTAATCGCTCGCCGTTATAAAAAGCCTCGCCTTCGCCGATCGCCGCCAGCGCCAGGTGGGCCAACGGCGCCAGATCCCCACTCGCGCCGACGCTGCCTTTCTCCGGTATCACCGGCGTCACGCCTTTTACGAGCATCGCGATCAACGTGTCGATCACCAGCGGACGCGCACCGCTAAACCCCGCAGCGAGCACGTTCGCTCGCAGCAACAACATCGCGCGTGCTTCTTCGTCAGACAGTGGTTCACCTAAACCGCACGAATGACTGCGGACGAGGTTCAGTTGCAACTGTTGAAGGTCCGAGCGCTCGATACTCACGTCCGACAACTTGCCGAAGCCGGTATTAACTCCGTAAACCGTGCGTCCTTCGGCGACAATCTTTTCGACTACCTGGCGTGAAAGTTGAACGCGATCGCGTGCTTCTGCCGATAGCGCCACCTGTTCGCGGCGGGCCGCGACGTCGGCGATCTGCTGAATCGTCAGTAATTGACCGTTAAGTTCAAGCATAGAAACTCGACGGCTTCGCCGCACATCAGCCGGCAGAGCCGTGACTAAACTAACTTTGGGCGAACCAATCCTAAAGAGAACGCAAGCAGAAAGAAAATCGGCAATTGGCAATCGCCAATGCTCCAACTACCGTGTTGGCACTTCGATCCGCGGTTCCCTGTCAGGTGTTTCGGTAACGTCGATCTTCTTGAACTCTCCTGTGGCGCCGGGGCTGACGTTGCTGCGCACGCGCTGTCTCGCGCGTTTCGCGCGCACGGTCGTACGCCTCGTGGTCGCCGCTGTCCAACTCGTCATGCGTTTGAGTGGATGTAATGAGAACTCGTGTCGTGGGAGCACCTCGCCGGTGGCCTCGCGCAGTCGCACCGTGCCAATCGCGAAGATCGCGATCGCGGCATTGAACAGGACGCCGGCGACAAACACGACCCAGCCTGGTATGAATCCGACAGCAGCGCGCTCGATGAACGCGTCGAAGTCGCGCGCCGGCAACGGCGACAGATAAACTTTCAGGTTCCAACTCGCGGCAAGCAGCGCGAAAATCCACAGATAATTGCGGCGCAAGCGTCGTCCGACTGCTTCCCACTCCGTGATCGTAAAGTGCGGCGTCGTTAAATCGCCCGCGAGATGTTCCGCCCACGCCTCGTCTGCCGGCCTGCTTTCGGGCATCAGCAGGGGCGCAAAGTATCCCGTTTCGAGAATGCGCACGCGGCTCGACCAGATCTCGTAATAGCGATAACGCCGGGCTTCCATTAAAAGAAAGATGACTACGAGGATTGAGTTGATCGGGATGACGAAGTGCGGGTTGTGCGGTGAGCTAAAGACGAACGAAAGCGTCGCACCGGCGGTGATTACGGCCCAGTTTGTCGTAGTGTCGAGCCGGTTGCGCCAGGTGTTTGAACGTTGCACTTCACCGCGATAGAAATGGATCATCGCGGTGTTGAACTCCGCAGGACTCATGCGGCGCATCAGCGCTGCGGGCGATTGGGTGGCGGTGTCTGCGGCCGGGTCGACCGCCGCGGGCTGTCGGAGCCTGCCGGTGACTCTGTCTGACGATAATTGACCGCTAACTCTTTGACTTGCTTCGGTGGTCATCGGATGTGAAATCGCTGGAGCGCGCGGGCCGGACTGGAGCGCGGAACTCCGGGAACTTGATAATAGCATTTAACTATCCGTGTTGTCCGCGCTATCTGTGTTCTCTAACAACGGATTTTGGCCCTTATCCGGTAGCTATATCAATCCTTCCTGCCTTCTGATATAAGGCGCGCCTGTTCCTCGCGTTCTTTCCACAACTTCACCTATAGGAGATTTCCATGAAATTAAGAAAACTTCTCAACGAACCCGACCCGATTTCCGCCTTCTATCCGGATCTGATCGTGGGCTGTGGCAGTCTCCCGACGGCGGGAGAGGTCGATGCGCCTGCGTGACAATGATTCAGATGGAGCAGGCCAAGTATCGTTGCCCGTAGTGGTACTAAGATCTCTCAACCTCTCAACCGAAAATCCCGCTTGTAGTGTCGTTGCCGCGCCCTCGCCGTGCCAAGCCAAGCGTTGCTTCGCCCTGCCACAACGTTGATTGAATTCCACGGGATTTGCGGATGCTTGACGTGTTTCGGCGCGCACCCTATAGTGGCCGTTCGGCTGTTTGAAGGACTGAAGGCATTGAATAACGCCGCGGAAATCGAGCTTGATGAGCGCTGGATGCGGCAGGCGCTGGCCGCAGCTCGCGAAGCCCAGGCACGCGGCGAAGTGCCCATCGGCACGTGCATCGTCAGCGAAGACAAACTCATCGCCGTCGCCGGCAATCGCACTCGCACCGACTGCGATCCCACAGCCCATGCGGAAATTGTCGCCCTCCGCGAAGCCGCCGGTAAACTTGGTAACTACCGGCTCACCGGAGTCGATGTTTACTCGACGATCGAGCCTTGCGCGATGTGCGCCGGTGCGCTCATCCAGGCTCGAGTGCGACGCTTGATTTACGGTGCAGCGGATGAGCGGGCGGGCGGCGTAATCAGCCGTTTCCGCATCTGTGATACGGATTTTTTGAATCACCGGATTGAAGTGCAATCGGGCGTCCTGGAAGACGAATGCCGGACGCTGATGCAGGAGTTTTTTAAGACGCGGAGAGGTCGCATAGTGGATTAGTGCACCGGTCTCGAAAACCGGAGTGGGTTAACGCCCACCGTGGGTTCGAATCCCACCCTCTCCGCCATTTGCGATCCGAGATCTCAGATCTGAGATCTCACAGGGGAGAGGTGCAGGAGTGGTTGAACTGGCAGCACTGGAAATGCTGTGAACGGGAAACCGTTCCGTGGGTTCGAATCCCACCCTCTCCGCCAGCACAGTTTTAGCCGTTTCCCCGACAGCCCCCAAGCTTTGGCGTGTGTGTTTCATTTGGGGGACAAGGATGGGCGACGATAAGTTAGCGATGGAAGAAGCGCGGCGAGCCGCGCAACACGAATCGGTAAAAGCGCAGGTCGAAGGCGAGGTCAACTCGGAAATCAGCGACCGCGCAACGACTAAGGCCACCCACGACGAATCGCGGAAGATCGATCAGGTGGCCGGCGAGTTTCGTTCGAAAGCAGTTGATGAGGTCGTTGACACCGAGCGCGAAGTACAGCGCTCACGCGGACTGGCGCGAGTTTCCCAGATCGTCGATTACATCTTTTGGGTAATCTACGCGCTGTTGGGAATGCGTTTTCTGCTGGCCTTGCTGGCAGCACGAAGTAGCGCCGGGTTCGTACAATTCATCGTCACGGTCAGCAATCCGTTTTATGCGCCGTTTCGCGGAATCGTTGCGAGCCCCAGTACTGACGCTGGGCATACGTTGCTACTGCCGATCATAGTAGCAATAATCGCTTACGCGTTGGCGCACCTCTTAATTAACGGCTTGCTGCGAATGCTCGCGCATCGCAAAACCGAGATTTAGTTTTTTGAAAGTCGGCAGGGCACGGGTTTATCAGATCCCGGGCTCCGCACAACGCTAGCCTTGTGAACCCCGCCAGGCCGGGAACGGAGCAACGGTAGCAAAGGCAGCGTGTGTTGCGGGAAAGTCCGGGGTCTGGCCAGATTTCTCACCCTTTCCAGTTTCGAAAGTGGAAAGATCATCTCAAGGTTACATTTGTTCACCAACTCCAGATAACGATGGCCTATCAAGTAATTGCTCGCAAGTGGCGCCCGCAGACGTTTGACGAAGTAACGGGTCAGGAACCAATCACACGTACGCTGCGCAACGCCATCGAGCATCGCAGGCTCCATCACGCGTACCTTTTTTCAGGCGCGCGCGGAGTAGGCAAAACTACCAGCGCGCGGCTGCTCGCGAAGGCGCTCAATTGTCATAAGTCGCCCGAGCCAACGCCCACTCCCTGTCGCTCTGACGATCCAACCACGTGTCCCTCGTGTCGTGAGATCACCGAAAGCCGATCGATCGACGTGCAGGAGATCGATGCTGCGTCAAACACCGGCGTCGACAACGTGCGCGAGGCGATCATCGCCAGCGTCGGCATCGCGCCCGCTCGCGATCGTTACAAGATCTTCATCATTGACGAAGTACACATGCTCTCCGGCGCAGCTTTCAACGCGCTGCTAAAGACACTCGAAGAGCCGCCGCCGCGCGTTGTCTTCATCATGGCGACGACGGAAAAACACAAAGTTCCAGAGACGATCCTTTCCCGTTGCCAGCAGTTTGAGTTTCGCACGATCGCGACGGCGAAGATTCTCGAACGACTGAAACTAATCGCGAAGACTGAACAGATTTCGATTCCGGACGACGCGTTGCGCGAGATTGCACGCACCGGCGACGGATCGATGCGTGACGCGCAGTCTGCATTGGACCAGGTGATTAGCTTCGCCGGGACGAAGATCAAGAAAGAAGACGTCGAGATGGCGCTCGGCGTGGCGGGTGCCGACATTCTCACGCGCGTCATCGACAGCATCGCGACGAACGATCCGGCTGCGGCAATCACAGTTGTCGACGACATCGTCATGCGCGGTCATGACCTGCGCAACTTCTGTCGCGACCTGCTTGCGCACTTCCGCGATCTGCTGGTGACGAAAGTTTCCGGAAACGAAGAGTTGCTGGAATCTGCCGTGTGCGATCTCGCTGAGTTGAAGCGGCAGACGGCGTTGTTTTCAGAATCTGATCTGGTCCGATTCTTTCATTCGCTTTCGGAAACGGAGACGAAGCTGCGCGCGGCGACGCAACCGCGATACCAGTTGGAAGTCGGCATCGTGAAACTGATGGAACTGCGCGGTGTGGAATCGATCAGCGAGATACTTGAGCGGCTGAAGTCACTGGAATCGGGCTCAACGGGAGCCGTTTCACCCAAGCCGGCGCCATCACGTTCGACAGGTTCGTCGTTTGTTGCGGCGACCGCTGTCGCTCCCGCGCTGGAGAAGCCGGAACCGGAGTCTGTGATCGATCGGCTGAAATCCGTGTTGGAAAGTCAGAAGAAGATGTTGCTGGTCACTGCGCTCGATGCGGCGGTAGCCTCTGTACTCGAAAAAGGCGAACTGTATGTCCAGTTTGCGCCGGAGTCGCGGTACCAGCACGACAAACTCTCAGATAACACGAAGTTTCTGGCCGACGCTTGTCGCGAAGTAACTGGGCAGGAAACTCGCATCCGCATCCAGGTCAAAGATCCTCGAGCTGAAAACCAGCCGCTCAGCAATCAAGACGAAGCGAAACTGGAAAAGCAGCGACTCCGCGAGCGAGCTGAAAGCGACCCCGCCGTGCGGCAGGCGTTGAAGACGTTCCGCGGCGAGATCGTGGACGTGCGGCCCGCCAACCCGGACCCCGGATCGAACTAATCAGTCAAATCCGTCGTATGTGAACTTCGACTGCGGAGGTAGCTCGAAGATGCGTGATCCAGTTTTGGCAGGCGTGCTTAGTTTGATTGTTCCCGGCGTCGGTCAGTTATACAACGGCCGGATACTGGCAGGTATTCTGTGGCTGATCTTCACTCCGGGATTCTGGCTTGGCACTGGCGGAACACTCGGCTGGATCTGCCACCTTGTCTCCGCCTACTGCGCCTACTCCTACGCGAAAGAACATCCGATCCGGTAGCACAAAAAGGCACAAACGAAACCCACAAGAGGCACAAAAAAGAAACCAGGGATCTAGTCTCTCTGGCTTCTTCTTGTGCCTTTTTGTGTCTGGGTTTGTGCCTTTTGCGGTTTAGGGTTTCTCGGGTTTCTTGCTTGGCGGCGTCGCCATTGGAATGTCCGTTTCGTCTACGGTAGCTTCCAACTTCCGCGATCCACCTCTTAAATAAGGCGGCAGCTTCGATACCGGAATCGTCACGGTGGCGATCGGCTCTACGCGCCGTAGAATCGCGCCGCCACGTCCAGCCACCCAAACATTATTCCCGCCGCGATATGCGATCGAAAACAATGACGTGCTGGTGATCGTGGGTTGTAGTTCAAACGTTTGCCCAGCGTCTTTACTGTGAATGATGCTGCCCTGTTCGCCGACGACGAGCACGTCATTACGACTCGATGCCGCCACTCCAAAGAGGTTACCGGTAACTCCGCTTTCAAGATCTTTCCACGTTGCGCCGCCGTCATCCGTTCGCAGGACAAGCCCACGGGCGCCGACGATGTATCCGCGCTGAGTGTCAGCAAAGGTCAGCGCGTACAACCACTCTTTGATGTTCTTGTCGACGCGCTTCCAATTTGCGCCGCCATCTTCGGTGCGCAGAATCGTCCCGTTCGAACCGACCGCGATGCCAATCAAAGGATCGACGAACTTCACGTCCTCGAGCCAGCTCATCGTGTTGGTTTGCTGAAACTGCCACGTCGCGCCTTCGTCTTTCGTGTGCCAAACGGCCCCGCGCGCGCCGACGACCCACCCGACTTCCGGCGAAACGAACGATATGCCGTACAGATCTTCCTGCGCGGGATTCGGGACAGCGTCCCACGTGACGCCACCATTAATCGAACGAAGGATCGTGCCTTTATTACCGACGACCCAACCGGCTTTTTCATTCACAAACGTGATGGCGTTGAGTGACGCAGTTGAGCCCGACGGTCGGATGGTCCAGGTCTTGCCGCCGGAGTTGGTAAAGAGGATGCGCCCGCGCTCGCCAACGGCCCAACCGCGCGAGTTGTCGATGAAAAAAATGTTTGCGAGATCGTCGCGTCCGCCTTCGGTCAAACGACGCCACGACAATCCACCGTCATCCGTGCGTACGACCAGTCCATCAGCGCCGGCCGCCCAGCCGAGTGATTCATCAGAGAAAAAGACGGTAGACAGACGCGGTCGCGTTCGCACGTTTACGGGCAACCAGATGTTTCCGCCATCACCCGTCGTCATGATTACGCCACCGTCACCCGCGGCCCAACCATGCAGGTCGTCGGTAAAGTAAACAGAATAAAGATCGGTCGTGATAAGCGAATCTTTAGCGGTCCATGTTTCGCCGCTGTCGTCACTCTGGAGAATCGTCCCGCGATAACCGACGACGACAGCTTTCTTCTCAGACGTGAAAGCGACACCGGTTAGCACCGAGTCGGTGAGTTTCTTTATTGGTTTCCAATCCGCGCCGCCGTTTGATGTGACGAGTAACGTCCCGCGCGAGCCCACCGCGATCCCGGTCTTCTCGTCCGCGAAAGCGACGGAGAAGAGGTGCGCGTTCGTATGACTCGTTTGCGTTTTCCAGGTCTTGCCGCCGTCAGTGGTGGCGATGATCGAACCAAACGTTCCAACCGCCCAACCGTGCAGTGGATTCTGTGGCGCGAATACAACCGCGAAAAGATGATCGCGGATGCCCGTCTTTCGTAACACCCATTTGCCGCCGCCATTTGTAGTCGTCATCACAACGCCCCGTGCGCCGGTGACAACCACGCGGGAGCGATTTTGGACGTACATGCCGTAGAGCGTCGTGTTAGTGGGGCTTAGCTGTTCCTCCCACTCGAAACCGCCATTGCTCGTGCTGAGCACAACACCATTCGAACCAACGGCCCAGCCGTGGCGCTTCGTTGCGGCGAATCTGATTGAATTGATTGAGTTTCCCTGTGGAAGGGGATTTTGCCATTGCCAACCGCGATCAAATTCCTGGGATTGACCGATGAGCGGGCAAAGTAGGAGGAGAACACAGATAAAAACTGACTTGCGCAAGGTGAGCGAAATTATAGTCGTCAGTCGATAGCTGTGTCATCCACAGTGCCGACTTTATCGACAGCGTCTCGCAAAATTATCGGGTCGACGTGCCCGGCAGCGGCGATGCCCCGGGCTGCCTTGTCGGCAGCTTCCTGCAAAAGATGACCAACGTGTCCGCGCGTCCATTCCCAATGCACTTTGTGCGGGGCCGCGGCGCGATCGAGTCGTTCCCACCACGGCAGATTTGTTTTACGACGAAACCGCCCGTTCATTGTTTCGACAACGTAACGCGAGTCTGTAAAAACACTGACCTGACATGGTTCAAGCAACGATTCAAGTCCCACAGCCGCGGCCGCAATCTCCGCCTGCTGGTTTGTCGCGCGACCTAAGTACTCCCCCACAGCGCGCCAGTAACCTTTGTATCCCAACAAGGCCACCGCAGCGGCGCGTTGCGACTGTTGTCCATTTCCGAGACTCGATCCGTCGCAGAAAATTGTTACTTGCTTGAGCGTGGTCACGATTCTGCCTTAGCCTATCATCTGTTTAAGGAATTGCGTAGAATCGAAGCGCAATGACTGAAACAGAACGTATTCGCGATCAATTTCAACGCGCTTTTGACGGCCAGGCGTGGCATGGACCATCGGTTCTTTCGTTGCTGGAAGGTGTGACTGCCGAACAGGCTGCCGCCCATGCGATTCCCGGTGCTCATTCAATTTGGGAACTGACGTTGCACATCGCAGCGTGGGAAGATGCGTGCCGGCGAAGACTCGAAGGCGATCCGGCTCAACTGACGGACGAAGAAAACTTTCCACCCGTCAGCGATACAAGCGAGGGCGCGTGGGAAAGCGCAAAGGCGAAGTTGATCGACGTTCATTGCCGCTTGTTGGACGTTATCGCCACCACCGATGATTCACGTTTGGACCAACCAATAATGGATAGCGCAGCGATACCTTTCTCGAGTGCTTACGTGACGCTCCATGGTGGCGTGCAGCACAGTTTGTATCACGCTGGGCAGATCGCGATCTTGAAGAAAGCGATCGAGAGCGTTGCTTCATAGGGCAATTTTATGAGTGAACTTGCAAGCAAACAATGTGTTCCCTGCCGTGGCGGCGTGCCGCCGCTCGGCGCCGACGAAATCGCCAAACTCTCGCCGCAGTTAAAAGGCTGGGAGATCATTAACCAACACCATCTTCAGAAGACTTACCGGTTCAAGGACTTTCGTGAGTCGCTTGATTTCGTGAACCGCGTAGGAAATCTCGCGGAAGAGCAGGGCCATCACCCGGACATCTGTTTTGGCTGGGGCATCGCCGAGATCAAGATCTGGACGCACAAGATCAACGGGCTAACGGAGAGTGATTTTATTCTTGCGGCGAAGATCGACGAGCTCTAGGCGGAAGCAAAGTTCCCGCAAAGGCGCAAAGACGCCAAGAAAAATTAGAGTTAACGGAAAAAAAAGATTACTGAGTGTTCCTGTGGTGGAACGTTTTCCTTTGCGCCTTTGCGTCTTTGCGGGAGCTCTTTAGTCGAGGTAAATCTGCTCAATCTGGTCCACCATCCGCTGTAAACTGAACTTTTCATTGGCGACCTTTCGCGCGCGGTGGGCCATTGCCCGCCGGCGATCATCATGCGTTAGCAAGTTAGCGATCGCCTCGGCGATCTTAACGATATCGCCGATAGGAACCAGTAACCCAGTCTCACGGTCAACCACTTCACGCGCTCCCTCCGTCAAGGTTGCTACGACCGTCGTTCCCGCAGCCATCGCTTCCGCGATCGCCAACCCAAACGATTCAGTCTCCGACGCAGACACAAACACGTCGATCGCGCTTAACAGTTTCTCCGCGTCTTCAACCCAACCGAGAAAATGAAACCGATTCTTCAAACCGCTTTCGAGAACGAGTTGTTCGAGATGACGGTGGACTTCATGCGATAAGGAAGTGTCCAACCCCGCGAGTACGAAATGTGCATTAGGAAATTCTTTAGCGACTAACCCGGCCGCGCGGATGAAATCGTCA
>Ga0209486_10000363_pt1 | contig 20699 bp, 16 predicted proteins | sample NCCompost_FD_187518 | JGI IMG/M metagenome (GOLD analysis project Ga0209486, IMG submission 187518) | Agricultural soil microbial communities from Utah to study Nitrogen management - NC Compost (SPAdes) (version 2) | ecosystem: Environmental > Terrestrial > Soil > Agricultural land | place...
TACCGGTCGAACGCGACACGACCTCGCACCCGAGTGGCCGGGCTTGCAGTCGCCAGCAGGATTGGATTGACCCGCCTGGCGATCTCCCGAACGACGGGAATATCGTAGAGGCTTTTGCGGCCAATCGTCATCCCGCGGCGCGCAGACGGCGTGCCGTTCGACTCTTCAGCGACCGGCTCACCGAGCCTAACGCGGGAGAACCCTGTCTCTTCCAGGAGTCGGCGGAGCCGCTTCGTTCCGACCAGCGCCCGCTGCGGGAACGTGAGGCCGTGCCATTTCGCCCACCAGTCGAGCAGTTGCATCGGCAGCCAGCTCAGCGCGGGAATGCCAAGTTGCGGGTCGCGGCTGACGCTCCAGCGGTTCGACGTCGCGATCCAGAGTCTGCCCTGGGTGGCGAGCATGCGGTTCCACTCGCGCAGCGCCCGTTCCTTCCGCGGCGAGAGCTCAAGGGTCCATTGCGAGACGACCCGGTCAAAGAGGCCGTCCGCGAACGGCAACGCGTCCAGGTTGGCGCAGACCAGACGGGCCCTGACTCCTGCCTGCTGAAGCCGGTGTCTTGCCAGTACCAACCGCCGCAAACTGTCATCGACGCCGACGCAAACCGGCCAGCGACGCGCCGCGGCTTCAAGGAGTTCCCCGGAGCCGCAACCGATATCGAGTACCGTGCGAAGGTCTGGTAGATATTCGTCCAGCGCCTGCCACTCGCTCAGCACCTCGTCACTCGTGCGGAGTACGGACGGGCCGCTAAAAGCTCGCCGGTCTTCGACGAAGGACTCGCCAGGCGCAATCAGTGACGCGTCCTCGTTATGACCGTCGCCGCGAGCGAGCACCTCGGCGAGGAGCCTGGCAGCGGCGCGCTCCCGGGCCACGGTGATATCCGCACCGTCAATTGCGCGGAGGTCGGGAATTCCGGCGACGATCGGGTAGCTGTGCGGACGGGCAGGTCGCGTGCACTGCAGCTCACCTTCCCGGACAGGGACGAGGGCCCGCCGGCATCGCGGGCAGCGCAGGCTCGTCGACGGCGAAGTCGCCGCGCCGGGTGCGACGGTATGATTGGTATCTGGCGTGGAGAGGCCCGCCAGGTGGGGAGCGGGCACCGCATCCAGTTCCAGATCGGGCCGTTTTCGCGTCTTCAGGACGGCAGACATGCACACCTACCATTTGGACGTCTGAGGCCGGAGGTGTCCGGCCGCGTGATAGGACGTGACAAAACCGGTAGAGTAACGGGACCGGCTTTTGCTAAGGGTCGATAACGACGACCGGGGCGCTGCGGGCCGTCGTCGTGCCGATCGCGCCTACTGGAATGGCCCCACCGGCTCAGGCATTGCCCGACCTCTGCCGCCGCATAGACTTACGCTTGACGGGGATTTGGTGCGCCAACGCACAAAAGCCATTGAGAACGTTATGAGCGCGCGTCACTCGGTGATCACGGCGCTGTTAGGCGTGCCGCTGCTGTCCCCACAAGGCAGTCCGCCCTTCGAAGTTCTCTCCGTTCCGGAACCCCGTTTCGGCACTTGCGTCCCCCTTGGAACAAGCCCGACACAGACGAAGAGCCGCCTGGTCATCAAGAGTCTCCCGCCCGGCAGCGATCGAGACATCACTCTCTTAGTGGATGGAAGCGGCCGGACCATAGGTTACTCGGACCGTGTTGGCGCAACGCGAGATTCGCTCTCGCGCGCGGGAACAAGCGTCACGGCGTCGGTCGACCAGGCCGGGAATGTGATCGGCTGGGTGACGCGGGTTTCTGTCGCCTATCCTGCTGTCCCGCGCGACCTGGCTGCACTCCGTGTCATGTCGGATAGTGCGAAGAAGGACGCATCCAGTCGCCCGCTCACCGTGGCCGAGCAGAACAAAGTGAAGGAGATGGTCCGATTTCTACGCAAACGTTGTCCGCCGTGAGGGCCGAGGGGCCTGACCGCGTGCAGGAACGACGGAACGCGACTCGTTAGGCGGGATTTGCTCGGCCAGCCTCACGGGATCAATACTGGAGTGAGTTGACTGGCAACCTGCTGCCACCGACCGTCACGACGGACCCAGGCGACCATGGCGTGGTTGGCCCTGCTGGGCCTGACCACTGCCCGTTGAGCACGGTTATGTCTTGTGCCCGTCACCTACCGGCGAAGCGCTATCTTGAAAATGGAACACCGCCCTTCCAGTGGCGGTGTCATGCGTCGGAAACCTCGGCAGCAGGTCCGGTCGAGCGACCTCCAGGCAGCAATCCATGTCTGACACGAACATCGACATATCGGCTGTCATTACCACCTATAACAGGTCGGAGATGCTGGCTGCAGCGCTGGACGCGCTGTTGAGCCAGAACGCCGGAGGAGTGCGCTACGAGGTCGTCGTCGTCGACAACAACTCGACCGACGATACGCGCGCGATGGTTGAAGGCCTTATCGCAAAGGGCCATGCGAACCTCCGCTACGTCTTCGAGCCGCAGCAGGGCATCACATACGGACGCAACGCCGGGATCGCCGCTGCACGAGGAGACATCATCGCCTTTACGGATGACGACGTGGTGGTTTCGGACAACTGGCTCACGACGATCAAGCGCGCGTTCTCGGAGAATCCGGATATCGCCTACGTCGGAGGGAAGATCCTCCCTCACTGGTCCGCGCCTCCGCCACCATGGCTGACGGTCGACCACTGGTGGCCGCTCGCGCTCCTCGATCCGGGCAATGAGCGCTTCCGGGTGAACGCATCGAATCCACTCTGTCTGCCTACCGCGAACGCCTCATTTCGTCGCGAAGTCTTCTCACGTGTTGGCCTTTTTTCGGCGCAATTCTCGGGACGTGAGGATCACGAACTGTACTTGCGGCTGTGGCATGCCGGCATCGAGGGATTGTACGAGCCGGCACTGGTGGTCATGGCAGAAGTTCAACCCGAGCGCTACCTCAAGTCGTATCATCGACGCTGGAACAACAAGACCGGCAAGTTCAATTCGTTATCGCGGCTCGACGAAATAACAGCGCCTGATGGGGGACTGTCGGTAAGTGAACGGCGACCGCGCGGCGTGACGCTCTTTGGTGTACCGGGTGCGATCTACCGTGAGTTCGTGACCGAGGGTCTGCGCTGGGTGAGGGAAACAGTTCGGCGCGATGAAAGCAGGAAGTTGCAGCACGAGAATCGGCTGTATTATCTCGCCGGTTACGTCAGCAAGCGCTATGAAGTGACGACCGCTCAGGAGAACTACTCCGCGCGCGCTGATGTCGCGTCTTTCTTCAAGGGACTCTTTGCGAAAGTCGTACGAAAGCCCGAAACGTCCAATGCGTGATATGCGCATCAGCTTCACCAGGCTGCCGGTATTTCGACATCGCTATCTACGAGCCCCAAGCGCCCACCTGTGAAAATCGGAATACATAACGAGCCCCTGGATGGTGGAGTTGGGGGTGCGGAAATCTCTGTCGCCAGGCTGGCCGAGGCGTTATCGAAGAGTCACACGGTCGAGATCATTCACCACAAGAGGTCCGTGACGCGCGAGCGGCTTGCGGAATATTCCGGGGCTAGCCTGGCCGCGGTGGGTTTGCGCTACGTTGAGCCCGAATCGTATTCGTTTGGTACGTCGCACCTCCCCTGGCGTCGGTACAACGAAGCACGACGTTGGCGCTCCTCATTGAGCAGGCCATACGACCTCTTCATCAGCTTCGTCCACGGCGTTCCATCGTTTTGTCATGCACCGCGTGGCGTGCTGACCGTGTTGTTCCCACTCGACGAACCAGCCGGTTTACAGCCGGAAGCGGCCTCTCTGACCAGTCTGATCAAGCGCGCCTACCATCGCTGGGAATGGAAGCGGCGGTTTGCTCGCTACCAGCAAAAGGTCGCGATTTCCCAATTCTCAAAAGAATGGGCAAAGCGCCGCTGGGGCATCGAGTGCGCAGTCATCTATCCACCCGTCGAGACGAACTTCGGCGTGGAGGAGAAAGCGAATGTCATCCTGAGCGTAGGGAGATTCGCCACACAGGGCCACTCGAAAAAGCAACTGGAGATGCTCGGCGCATTCCAGGCGTTGACTGATGAATTGGGGGGCTGGGAGTATTTCAGCGTCGGTGGCGTCGAAGATTCAGCGGCAGGCCGAGCGTACCTGGCGGAGGCTACCGCCGTGGCCCGCGAGCGCGCGCATGTTGAGCCCAACATCGGTCGTGATCACCTGACAAAACTGTATCAGCGGAGCAAGGTGTTCTGGCACGCAGCCGGTTTCGGGGAGGATGACGAACACCACCCTGAGCGTTCAGAACATTTTGGCATTGCGACTGTTGAAGCTATGGCGGCAGGGTGTGTCCCGATTGTGATCAACAAAGGTGGTCAGCGCGAAATCGTCGAACACGGAGTCAGCGGCTTTTTGTGGAACTCGCTGGAGGAACTGAAACTGTACACGCTGCAAATCGCGCGAGATGAAAAACTCAGAATCCGCATGGCGGATGCCGCGCGATTGCGCGCGCAACGGTTCAGCACGGAGAGATTCGTGATCGGTTTCGCGCGCCTGTTAAACGATCGATGAAAATTGTTGTGGTAACCAATTTTTATCCGCCGCATTACCTGGGTGGATACGAGCTTGGCTGCCGGGACGTGGTCGATGGTTTGCGCTCGCGTGGTCACCAGGTTGAGGTCCTGACGAGCGATTACGGATTCGATCGGCCCGTCGAAGATGGACATGTGCATCGCTGGCTGAAGACGGATTACGAGCATATCGCCCAAGGGCGGGACCCGACGGAAAGCTTGCCTGGCCTGGCGAAGAAAGAGTTGACCAACAGGCGAGCATTCGCGCAGCTCTGTGCGTCGCTCAAGCCGGACCTGATCTACATATGGAACATGAAACACATATCGGTCTCGATCGCGCGCGCGGCGGAGAGGCTGGGTTATCCGGTATGCTATTTCGTTTCCGATTACTGGTTGAGCGAGTGGGAGCAGGACTCATGGCAGGCGCTGCGCGGCAGACGCCCCAAGCGGCTTTCACGCCGGCTCGTCTGGAGCGGCCTCAGTTTCCTTCTAAAAAGAACGGGTCTGCTGTCGGACGTGCCGTTACAACTGCGTCACGTTCAATTTTGCAGCGGCTTCCTGGCTGACGCGACGCGCAGAGCGGGGAAACATGTAGCGGCTGCGGAGGTTATTCACTGGGGGATCGATACCGGCTCCTACCACCCGACGAACGAAGAAAAAAACCCAAAACGACTGCTGTATGTCGGGCAATTAATTGAGATCAAGGGCGTACAGACTGCCGTGGAGGCCTTTCACATAATCAAGCAGTGGCCCGGGTTCGAAGATTCGACCCTCACAATTGCCGGGGGACCGGATTATGGAAATCAGGTCGCACAACGGATCCTCGCGCTCGGGCTGCAGGAGAATGTGCGGCTCACCGGGCTGATACCCCGCGAACACCTGCCACAACTTTACCGCGAGCATGGCACCTTACTTTTCACGTCGCTCTGGGGCGAGCCATTCAGTATCACGCTGCTCGAAGCCATGGCTTCCGGGATGGCAGTCGTTGGCACCCTGACGGGAGGGAGTCAGGAGATCATACGAGACGGCGACAACGCCATCGTCTTCACGAAGGGTGACGCTCCGGACTGCGCGGCAAAGGTGGCGCGCCTGGTGAATGAACCTGAGCTGTTTGATCGGATCAGGCACAACGCACGTCGGACCGTCGAAAGCCGCCACACGATCGAGGACATGGTGCAGAAGGTCGAACTGTCGCTGACTGGTCACCTGACGGCCCGCACGTGAACCGAGCTGGCAAGTCGCATCGGACCCGTCCCCTCCGCATCGTTCACGTTTCGCCAGGTTACGCACCTCTGGTCGGCGGCGCCGAACGATTGTTGCAAGGGGTATCGGAACGTCTCGTTGAACGTGGACATGACGTCACGGTGCTCACCTTCAATGCGGCGACGACGCACGATTTCTTCATTGCCGGAGGGGCGCGTCTGCCATCGCGCGAAGTACTCAATGGCGTTCGCGTCATTCGAGTCGATCCTGTAGGCGAAGAGCTCAATCGCGCGCATGAGTGGTTGCTCCGTCGGCGAGGCGGTTATCGCCTATCGCGGTGGATGTTCGGCGAGGAACGGTGGCCGCTGTGGCAGCCGTATGGTCCACGGTTGCTCTCGCCTCTGTTGCGAGCTCGCGCCGACGTCATCACCGCCGTGAACTGGCACTTCGGCTGCTCCTTCTGGGCGGTCCCGCCGCGTCGCCTCCGCCTCACGCCTCGCGTCGCAATTCCGATTCTGCACATCGAACGCGAGTGGGCCGGGAATCCGAAATATCCGCGAATGTTACGCGACTGCGATGCGGCGATCGTCCTCACAGACGCCGAGCGCGAGTTCGTCGAAGCGCGCGGCGGCCGCTCGGTCTCTGTCTCGGGCGCCGGCGTCGACCCGGGACGTTTTCAGAAGCGGGATGGCGCTTCGATCAGGGCGCGATACGGAATTGGCGATCGACCGGTGGTGGGCTTCATGGGAAGGCAGGATACACTGAAAGGTACGCCAACGCTGATCGAGTCCATGCATACAGTGTGGAAGCACTCGCCGGATGCAATGTTGCTGCTCGCGGGCCAGAGCGCGCATCGCGAGGCACGTGTGACACAGATGATCGCAGAGCTGACGCCTATCGATCGGGCAAGGGTCATCCTCATTGACGACTTTGCGGACGCCGATGCTCCGTCAATCATGGATGCGTGCGACATCCTGACGCTGCCGTCGGTGGAAGATTCTTTCGGCATGGTGATGATCGAGGCATGGGTGTGTGGCAGGCCCGTGATCGGGGGCGACATCGCATCCACGCGTTGTATCATCGATCCAGGAGTCGACGGGTGGATCGTGAAGCCGTTCGACGCCAGCGATCTTGCGGCGAAGATTCTGGATTTGCTTGCCGACCCCGGGAAACGCGCGTCGTTCGGCGCGCGGGGTCAAAAGAAGGTACTCGACCGATATACCTGGGAACGGGTGACGGATACCTGGGAGACGACCTTCCAGAAAGTCGCTTCCGGCCGGTAGTATCCTGAAGTACCGTTCGTGACGGGCTGCATGAATTCGATGCGTTAGGCACGGAATCAGGCCCTTACCGTGGAGGACTGACCCAGTTGGCGGCCGCGAATCAGGGCACGGGATATTCACTCGAGAATGCCAGGGAGTTCGGCTGGGGCACTGGTGCGCTGACCGACGAGCGTCGCGAGCTGCTCCACAATCATGTCCAGGGCAGGACCGTGCTCGACGCGGGGTGTGGCGTCGGCGGCTTCGTGGATTACTTGAGTCGGCGCGGCTTCGAGGCAACGGGTCTGGAAAAGCACGACTTTTTTCTTGCCGAAGCCCGCAAGATCGGCTTTCAAGGGAATTTTGTCCGTGGCGATCTCTCCTCGACGCTTCCCTTCCGTGACCGGGCGTTCGATACGACCATCTGCCTCGATGTCCTCGAGCATGTCGAGAACGACGTTGCCGCGGTTCGGGAACTGGCTCGCGTGACGCGACAACGGCTGGTGATCGCCGTGCCGCACGAGGATAAATGGATGAGTCGTTACGGGCTGGTCTTTTCCCCGTATCGCGACCCGACCCATCTCCGGTATTACACACCTGACTCGTTAGGCGCGCTGGTCAACGGCCCCTGGGCCGCCAAGGTCGACGTGTCTGGAGAATATCCCATCAAGTTCCGGGAGCTGGCGTTGGATTTCCTCAAACCAACCGCCACGACACCGGGTCTGTCGCCGATCTATCGAAAGCTGTTTCGCTTCTTCGTGGACCGGACCGGGCCGCCCTCCTTATTCATGAATCTGGTGGCCGTTGTTGACCTGCAATGGTAAGAAGACACCATTCACCGGAGCCGTTCCACCCGTGTTCCTGCCGAGGGCACCAGAAAGATGCCGATCAAGGTCGCATATGACATCTCGATATTCGCGAGGGATTTTGGACGGACGAATGCGGTAACCGGCATCCACCGCGTCGTAAGCGAGCTGATGGACGAGATGTCTCACCGTGCTGATCTGACGATGACGGCCGTCGCGCTATGTGGAGATGATCCCCTCGACGACTGCACCAAAGTTTCGCTCTTCCTCGACAACAGAAAACCGTCGGCCAACTGCGAGTTCGAATACACGTATTATCCCGGCCGGCACCTCGCGGATGCCTATAAGTCCGTCTTGCAGGCAGTGCACGCGGATGATCCGGATCCGTCGCGATGGCGTCGGCCACGAACCCTGACGCGATATTTGCGATCGGCGCTTCACAGGCTGGCGCACTACCATCGCCTGGTGTTCCCCACGGCACTCTTTGATCGCAAGACCTTTGACGTCTTTCATTGCCCGCATACGGAAGTGCCGCCACGAAGTCGTACTGGCGATTTGCCACGCGTCCTTACGGTGTACGATCTGATTCCCATTGTCAGACCGGAGTTCGTTGACAAGCATTCCACCTGGGTCTTTGAGACATGGCTGAAGCGAATCGATGTGGAGAAGGATTGGGTCTCGAGCATCTCGGAATTCACCAAAGCGGAGTTTTGTGAACGAACCGGAATGTCGCCCGAACGCGTCAGAGTTGTTCCCCTTGCCGCTGACCGCTTCCTGCATCCGGTCGCGGACCGTAAGGTCATCGCGGCCACGCGCGCGCGGTACCACGTCCCGGAAGGAGAGTACCTGTTGTGCCTGGCCGCACCCCAGCCACGGAAGAACCTCGCGCACCTGATCCGCTCGTTCTTTCGTCTGCTCGACGAACAGCGCCTGTCCGATACGTATCTCGTGCTCGCCGGTACGAAAGAACGCGGCTGGATGTATGACGAGATATTTGCGGCGGCGGAGAGTTCGTCGAAGCATCGATCGCGCCTCATTTTCACGGGCTACGTGGCGGAGGAAGACCTCGCGGCGCTCTACAGTGGCGCCGTCGCCTTCGTATTTCCCTCGTTGTATGAGGGGTTCGGTCTCCCGGTGCTGGAAGCCATGCAGTGCGGGACGCCCGTGATCACGTCAACGACGACGTCCCTGCCTGAAGTGGCAGGTGGCGCGGCATTGCTGGTCGATCCGGTGGATTCCGACCAGCTATGCGACGCCATGGCCACGGTGCGCGCCGATCATGCCTTGCGTGAGGACCTGCGGCGGAAGGGGCTGAACCGCGCGGCGCAGTTCAGCTGGAAGCGAAGCGCCGACCTGACGGCGGAGATGTACCGGATCGCCGCGGGGGAGGGCGCACGGGTGAGGGTCGAAGCCTAACGACTGGTCAGGCGCGTTGGCGGGCCGGGGCGCTGGCGCGAACCGCAGCGTTTTGAATGACCCGCCACTCCGTGTTCAGCTGCACGGGACCGAAGAATGCCTTGCCCTCGACAACTTCGATGTGGACACTCGGGCCGGTAATGGGGTCGCGCTGTCCCGCGGCGTCCCAGACGATGGGGAACGCCGTATACCGCCCCGCGGGAACGTTCATCTGCAGCGAGAAGTGATATTCGAACGCCCCGGACACCGGCAGCGGCACCCCGCGCTGCAGACCTGTTATGGTGTGAACCTCCGACCGGCTGTCCGCTTCCACAATTCGCAGTGCCGGACTCCAGGTACTGGGTGCGTTGGTGGCTTCCGCGTAGCCGCTGACAACAAGGGTCAGCTGGCCGCCTGAGTCGACGACCGCGCCGTCCGGGGCGAAGGTCCGCTCATAACGAATGACCGCACCGGGATGCGCCGAATCGGAATCCTCAGTCAGGGAGTTCAGATAGGTGTTGATGCAATGCACTGGTGTCCCGCTCGTCCGTATGGCACCCCGGTCGAGCAGAATCGCCTTCGAGCAGAGCTCGGAGATGCGGTCCAGTTGGTGTGACACGAGCACCACGGGCGCGCCCCCGGTGGCCATCTGCTTGATCCGTTCAAAGGCCTTCTGTTGAAACGCAGCATCTCCCACCGACAACACTTCGTCGATGATCAGGATGTCAGGCTCGAGGTGCGCCGCGATGGCGAAGCCGAGGCGGGCGTTCATTCCGCTGGAATAACGCTTCACCGGAGTATCGAGAAACTCCACCGTGCCGGCGAAGTCGACGATCTCGTCGAACTTCTGTTCTACTTCGGACTTTCGCATCCCCATGATGGCGCCCTGGAGATAGATGTTCTGACGACCGGTCAGGTCCGGGTGAAAGCCGGCGGAAACTTCGATCAGAGAACCGATCTTCCCTTCGGCGCGCACGGCCCCGGCCGTGGGATCCATGATGCGGTTCAGGATCTTGAGCGTCGTCGACTTACCTGCCCCGTTAGGGCCGATGATCCCCAGGACCTCGCCGGGTCCGACCTCGAAGGAAACATCCCGCAGCGCCCAGAACACGCGCTTGTGTTTCGCAGACGATTCTCCCGCCCCCTTTCGCAGGAGTGTTTTCGCCAGGCCTGGAATGAGATCCCGGAGCGAATCATGTGTATCACCGATCCGGAAACGTTTCCAGACCCGATCGAACGACAGGAGAGGGATCACTACGCCATCTCCGCGAATTTTCCTGACGTGCGGCGAAAGACGATCAGTCCCGTGGTGAGCAGCGTGAGTGAAACCGCAATCGCGTACGCGAGCATCCACGGTGCCCAGACGACGACCTCGCCATTCGGCGTGTTCAGCACAACCCTATCGAGAAGATTTCGACCCTGTACGACCGCGACATCCATCCCCTGAATGAACGGCGAAAGCGGGAGCGCCAGCATGATGGCCGCCCCCTTCTGCCCGAGCATCTGCGGCTCGAAAAACACCGGCGTCGCAAACACGCCGAAGTTGAGCGCGATCTGCAGGATGTATTTCACATCCCTGAAAAACAGGTTCGCACAGCTCAGGAGGAGCGCCCATCCCATGGTGAAGAGGATCAATAGCGTGAGCAATGCCAGGCCCCAGAGCGTCGTGAGGTGCATCGGCACGCCGACGATCGGCAAGGCAATCAGTACCACGACGAGGCTGACCACGAGGTCCGGGGCCTGTGCCAGCACCGAGGCGATCGGAATCGATTCGCGCGTGAAGTACACCTTGCCAATCAAGTTGGCCTGTGCGAGCAAGCTCTGTGTCGCCGTCGACAGCCCGCCCGCGAAAAAAGCCCACGGCACTGCCTTCACCGCGAGACCGGCGATGCTTGCGCCTTGAATCGGTGTGTCCGCCAGCGTCGACAGGACGACGCGAAAGACCAGGCCCGCGCCAACGATCAAGAGCGGCATCATCAGTGCCCAGGCAAATCCCATGATTGCCTGGTGGTACCGAATGGTGATGTCGCGCAGCATGAACTGCTCGACGAGTTCCCGCGATTCCCAGAGCTCGGCGATGATCTTCGCGAGCGAAGTCTTTCGCCTGGGTGTCAGGAGGGAGGGCGGGGGCGCGAGGCCGTCCACGGTCGGTGATCTACTGGTCAAGACTCGAAGTTTTCAAGGTCGCAGGAACGAGGCCCATTTCCGGATCGCGGCGAATTCGCGTCGGTCGGAACTCCGGCATAAGACTGAGGTCCGCGACCGGTAGTTACAATGCCGGTGACACACCGCCGAGCTGTGTCCGTAATCTAAAAACCGGCCCGCGGGTCCCCAGGAGTGCTGCCTCCGGGTCCCTCCCGCTGGCCTCGGTGCAGTCGTAGTACACTCATTTCGCATGGAGCGCTCGCAGCTTCACGCACAGTCCGCCGCCGGGCGCGAAAGTGCCGGAATTCGCGTGATCGAAGTTGCCGCTGCGGGCTTCGATGTGCTTCCAACCTGGCGGCTCGAGGGCCCGAATTACACTGCCCACGGCGTTCACGCCAACTGACATAGGGACGGACTAAGTTTCAGGCATGCTTCCAGACGACGACGGAGTGCAGTCGGTGCACAAGTATCGCATCGTCCGGTGAGGCTGGTATCGTGACGAGCCCGATACCCGTTAGGCCGGCATGAAGAGCGTCCACGTCGTCGAATACGATCCGGAATGGCCGCGAATGTTCGAACGCATTCGGGCGTACGTCTGGCCAGCCGTGCATGACGTTGCGATCGATGTCGAGCACGTCGGAAGCACGTCAGTTCCCGGACTGACGTCGAAGCCTCGCGCGCCGCTTTCCCGCCGATATGGATCGGTACATCGATGGGAAGACCGACTTCGTTCTCCGCATCCTCGGAGTGATTGGCTTCAGCGAAATGGAGCTTGCTGCAATCAGGAGCATCAACCAGATGGACAATACGCGGCCTGACACGGTCGGACAGCCGCCCCGTTAAACTGGACCCCGTTAGGCGATGTTTCACCCACGCAACCATGATTGACTGCATTTTCTGCAAGATCCTCGCGGGCAGTGCCCCGGCAAGTCTTGTCTACAGCGACGACCTCGTCGCGGCTTTCATGGACATCCAGCCCGTGAATCTCGGCCACCTGCTCGTCGTGCCCAGGCGTCACGCACCACTCATGGCGGATGTGACGCCGGACGAAGCTTCCGCGATGATGCGCGTGGCTCAGCGCACGACGGTGGCCTTGCGCGCGAGCACGCTGAAATGCGAAGGAGTGAACTATTTTCTTGCCGATGGTGAAGCCGCCATGCAGGAGGTCTTTCACGCGCACCTGCATGTCTTCCCGAGATTCAAGGGCGACAACTTCGGATTACGGCTCCCACCCGAGTATTACACGCGTCGGCCACCTCGCCAGGAACTGGATCAGCAGGCCGCGGAGCTCCGTGCACTACTGTCCGGCTGACGTGCCCTGCCGCTAGCATTCGACTACGTATGGTCAAACCACTTCTGTTTGCGCTCGCCGTTGCCGGCGGTTGTCAGGGTCCAACGCAGACACAACCGGCCACATCGCTCGAGGATTTCGCTACGCACCTCGAGTCGCTGCGCGCAGAAGCACATATTCAGGCGATCAGCGCCGTCATCTCGAAAGGTCAGTCCATCGTGTGGAGCGGCTCGTTCGGCGGAACCGAGGGTTTGCCGGGCAAGGTTGCAGATACGACAGTCTTTCATCTCGCATCGCTTACCAAGCCGATCGCCAGTACGGTGATTCTCCAACTCGTCGATGAGGGCAAGGTTTCGCTCGACGATCCTGTCTCGAAATTCGGGATCAACCTTCCTGGTACTGTCCTCGTCAGGCATCTGATGAGTCACACGTCCGAGGGCACGCCCGGGACACGGTATTCGTATAGCGGCGACCGGTTCGCACTGCTCGATGCGGTTGTGGCGCAGGCCGCCGGCAAGCCGTTCGCCGAAGCGGTGCAGGAACGAATCATCACTCCACTCGGATTGAAGCGTATCGCACCAACTCCGCAGTCGTCGGCGTTCGCGGCCAGTGGACTGGATAAGACGGCATATCTCGCGAACGTCGCGCCGGGCTATACGTGGAACGGCGAACGATACGTACCGACCGCGTACCAGACGATGTTCAGCACCGCGGCCGGGCTCACGGCTTCGGCGCGCGACTACGCGGCGTTTTCGATGGCGATGGATCGCGACGTTTTTCTCAGGCCCGCAACGAAGGCGCTCGCGTGGACGCCGGTCGTCAGCCCGTCGGGCGAGATGTTCCCGTATGGACTCGGATGGTTCGCAACGGACTACAAGGGCGTGCGTGTCATCTGGCACTATGGCTACTGGACCGCGTCGTCGACCCTTGTCATCAAGGTCCCATCGGAGGGACTCACGTTCGTTTTACTGGCGAACACCGACGGCCTCTCCGCGCCTTATCCACTCGGCTCGGGGAAGCTCGATGCGTCGCCATGGGCGCGCGAGTTTCTCGAGACGTTCGTGATCGCGAAGCTCCCGCTGCCCTGAACGAACCCGTCGCAAGACTTCCGGTCCGGACCCAAGGTGGCTTCTGGATTTCCCATGACGACGAGCAAAGGGTCATGCAGGAGGCTGGACTCATTTCCGACACTGCACGTTAGCAGACAGTCATGGCCGTATTGAGCACGTGGTCCCCACCCACCCTCGTCGCACTCATCATCGGCTACGCGGTCATCGCGATGGCCCTGGTGGTGGCGCCAATGGTGTTGCCCATGCTGCGCGAATCGTGGCGAGCGCGCCGAGAGCACCGGGAACCGGTGTACGATTTATTTCGAACGTATCCGGCGTATCTGCTTCGCTACCGGCGCGTGATTCGCCTCCTCATCGTCCCGCCGATTCTGTTCATCGTCGCGTGGATCGCGGCGAAGCTGTCTACCTGATGGTAGTACGGATGCAATGCGGACTCGACGAGCTCCCAAGGACTGACACGCTGATCCACAACTAAACGTCAGCCTCCGCTGGCGCGGAGGTGACGGTGTTGGGTGTCGTTAGGGCTTGATCCAGCTCACTGTGTTGTCGGTGCTGGTCGAGGCAGCCGATGCATTGGCGTCGGCATCCGTTACCGCGGCCGCGGCGATAGACACGACAACGTTTCCGCTGCCTGTCATTCCAGTAACGGTCACCGTGTAGAGTGGGCCGCTCCCCGACACGACCGCAACGAGTGTTCCCGTGGCCGTCGATCCCGTGAACGAGATGTCGGACGCGGTAAACCCGGTCACCGGTTCGCTGAACTGCACCGTAAACGTGATCGACGCGGCGCCGCTCGGATCCGTCTGGCCCGCCGCCTGGTTGATGGTCACGGTCGGTGAGCCGGCGGTGAACTGCACGGTATTGTCCGTGCTCGTGGACGCCGCGTTAGGCTGACTGCCGGCATCGATGGCGGCGGCGGCAGGGATCGTCGCGACGATGGTTCCGTTGGTCGTCATCCCGCTCACGGAGACAGTGTACTCGGCGCCCGAACCGGAAACGGCGGCGACGAGGGTGCCTCCAGCCGACGAGCCGGCGAACGACACATCCGCCCCCGTGAATCCGGTCACCGGCTTGCTGAACGTCACGACAAAGGCAATCGGGCCGCCGGTTGCCGGATCAGGCTGACCCACGGCGCTGTTGATGGTCACTGTTGGCGGCGGACTGTTGAACGTGACCGTGTTGTCGGTGGAAGTGGACGCGCCCGTCGGGTTGTCGTCGGCGTCGACGGCCGCGGAAGCAGGGATCGTGGCGACCACGGTACCGCTGGTAGTCATACCCGACACGGAGACCGTGTACTGCTCTCCGCTTCCGGTGACGGCAGCGGCCAGCGTACCACCCGCGGTGGAACCGGTGAAGGAGACGTCGGTGTGGCCGAAGCCCGTAACAGGTTCGCTGAAAAGGACGGTGAATACGATCGGCGTCGCGCTCGACGGGTCGGCCTGTGATGCGCCCTGGTTGATGGTCACCGTGGGTGTGGTGTCGCTCTTGTCGATGAGCGTATCGATCACGGCGTCGATGTGGGCGCGGATGCTCATCTGCGCTTCGCAGTCCTTGAGCTTGTCGTTGCCGCGCGGCCTGTCGGTTTCATCCTCGCAGCCGTCGACCCACCTTCGAAGGTTCTGCAGGTGGTGCATCGCCTGAGCAACGTTCCCGCGGGCAATTTCCCGGTCGATGTTATCCAGTCGGGCGAGCATTGCGGTGCGATTCCCTTCACTGTGGACCACGTTGCGTGGAAGCGCGGTGATAGCGTCGCGCACGGCGCTGATGTCGCCTGCAGTGGCGGCCTGGATTTCCTGGATTACGTCCGCAGGCAGCGACGTGGGCAAAGCGCTGAAGTCGCCATTATCATCGGGATCCAGCGTCAAATCCGTGGGCCCGTCGGAGCAGCCGACCCAGAGAACAGCCGAGAGCGCAAGGAGGCAAATGCGGATTGGCTTTATCATCGAATGGGCTCGCCTGATGGGTTTGTTTGAGCGTTCAGGAGTGCCACCATCTTGCGGGCAGCGGGGGAGCACAAGGTCAAAAGTCACGTTGCACCGACCATCGAAAACGTCGGCTGCCGAGCTGAAGCAGGATCATCTTCCCTGATCTCGAGCATACTCCTGCATGAATCGTGCGATTGAGGATGCACTCATCGAGTTGTTGGTCAGCCGCCTCGCGACCAGGGCCACGGCCGCGGATATGGTGGACTGGGCCACGGCGGCGCTTGTCGCAGGAGAGGCGTCGCCGTCTCTGGACTTCCTCGCGGGGCTGGATGGCAGCGCTTCTGTCTTCGATGCGATGCCGTGGTTCGAAAAGGCGCTGTCCGAGCTGGGTATCGCGCAGCCACCAGACCATGAGCTGCGGCGAGCTTTTGTTGGGGTCGTGAGCCGCAGCCTGCTGGATGGCCGCATCAGCCCGGACCAAGCCCTGGACCAGGTCCACGAACATGCGGTCAGCCCACTTGGCCATCCCGACGACCTGTCGGCATGGTGTTTTGTCTGGGAGCGATTAGGCCCGGGCGATTACCGAAGTCTCCCGCCCGCGGAGGTGAAGGGCGAGGCTCACCGCCTTGCTGCCGAATGGGCGAGCCGTCCAGGGTTGTCGCTGAAATCACGCGCAGCACCGGACGAAGATGCCTAACGGCTTCCGGCGACGAAGTGTTTACTTTGCGACATGAAAAAGAAAGCGAACGGAAGTGAACGCACCGACCCTCAGGGTTTCGTCGCGCTGGGGCTCCACCCCAATCTCGTTGCCACGCTGTCCGAGCTCGGCTACGAAGAGCCGACGCCGATTCAACGTGAGGCCATTCCCGCGCTGCTGTCCGGGCGCGACGTTCTCGGTCAGGCCGCAACCGGCACGGGAAAGACCGCGGCGTTCGCCCTGCCCATCCTGAATGCTATTGCCGCGCTGTCGGCATCGGAGCGCCGCACGCCCAGTGCACTCGTGCTCGTTCCGACGCGGGAACTCGCGATACAGGTCGCAGAGGCGGTCCACCGATATGGCAAGTGGCTGAATGTACAGGTGCTTCCTGTATACGGTGGTCAGGCGATGCAACTGCAACTGCAGGCGTTACGTCGAGGTGTCGATGTCGTTGTCGCGACGCCAGGCCGCGTCCTCGATCATGTCCGCCGCAAGAGCATCAACCTTGCCGCGGTGCGGATGGTCGTGCTCGACGAAGCGGACGAGATGCTCGACATGGGCTTTGCCGAGGACCTGGAGGCCATCCTGACGGCGCTGCCGCGCGAGCGGCAGACAGCCCTCTTTTCGGCGACGATCGCGCCGCGAATCGCGACAATCGCCAGGACGCACCTCCGCAATCCCGTCAACGTGACGATCGCGCGCGAGGCGGCTGTGACAGGAAAGAAGCCGCGCGTCCGTGAGATCGCCTACGTGGTACCGAGGCAGCACAAGATCGAATCGTTAGGCCGAGTGCTGGATATGGAGGGAGCAACGGCGGCGCTGGTCTTCTGTCGCACCCGCCATGAAGTCGACCAGCTGAGTGAAGCGCTGGGTGCCCGGGGTTACGTCGCCGAGCCATTGCATGGCGGATTGTCCCAGGAACAGCGGGACCGCGTCATGCGCCGGTTCCGGGACGGCACCACACAGCTACTGATCGCGACCGACGTTGCCGCCCGCGGCCTCGACATCGGTCACCTCTCCCACGTCGTGAATTTCGACATCCCGTCGTCGCCCGATGCGTACATCCATAGAACGGGTCGGACCGGGCGCGCGGGGAGGGAAGGCGTCGCCATCACGCTGCTCGAGCCGAAGGAAGTACGACTGCTCAAGAGCATCGAGCAGGTGGGCAAGCGAAAGATCTCCATCGAGAATGTGCCCACCGTCGTTGACATCCGCGCACGCCGTATGGAGCTCACCAGCGCTTCGATTCGCGAAGTCCTCGAGGGTGGCGACTACGGATCATACGACGTGATCGTGGAAGCACTGGCCAACGATTATGACGTACTGGCTATTGCAGCCGCGGCGGTGAAGATGGCCCACGAGGCCAAGGCTCCCGACGTCAGCGGCGAAGATTTTGCCGTCGTGCCGGCTGCGCCTGTGGAAACCCGCCAGAAACGCGCCGAGCGTGGGACGAGCAAGAAGAAACCTGCACGGAAGCGCCGAGAGCGCGGGAATGTCGAGGGCGACTATGTGCGCATCTACGTCGCGTTAGGGAAGCGAGCCGGTGTCAGGCCCGCGGACCTGGTCGGCGCAATTGCGAACGAAGCGGATATCGATTCACGGGAGATCGGCGCCATCGACATAGCGGACTCGTTTTCGCTCGTCGAGGTGCCCGAGCGCAGCGCGGATATGATTGTCGATGCCCTGAAGCGGACGAAGTTGAGGGGGAGGCCGGTGAAGGCTCGGAGGGAGAGGCTGTAACCTCCAGTTGCGTGAACAGTGGACGTGGGACGTGAGAGGAACCGGTAATCTGATTCTCACGGTGGAAGCGTCAAAATTGCGCGCGATCGAAAATCGCTACCTGACGATCCGAGGCAGACTCGGATTCAAGTGCATCAGCAGGTCATAGACGGAACCGGTGACCCGCGCCACTTCATTCGGGTGAATCTCCGGTCGATCCGGGCCGAGGTACGTGGCGACGTCGCCGATGCGCACCGACTCCGTGTCGCCGACCTCGATGATGGAATGACTGGCGCTCACGGCGCCGATGACCGGGTAGAGTCGTTCGCCAACGAGCACCTTCGCCCCCTTCACGGCATTGCGCGAGTACCCGTCACCGTGGCCTAACGGGATCGTTGCAATCCATGTGGGCTTCGTCGCGATGTATTGCCTCCCGTAACTCACGCTGTCGCCGGGTCGCAACCGATCGGTACGCACCACCCGCGCGCGCAGCCGGAAGGCCGGCCGGAGCTCGGCGAGAGTCCGTTCCTCGTCGAACTTGTCCGGGTAGCCGCCGTAAAGTGACATCCCTGGCCGCACCAGGTCGAAGCCGACATCCCGATGATGGAAGACAGAGTGTGATGACGCCGCGTGGAGTTTTCCCAGCGACATGCCGGCCGCAGTGGCGTCGCGGTGGAGTGCCTGAAAGCGCGCGAGTTGCTCCCGATCGAACACCGCATCTTCGGTGAACGTCATGAACGTTCCGGTCAGCCGGCATTGTCGCACTTCGCTGATTGCCCGCAGGAACGGCATGGCCCGATGGTGGGCGATTCCCATCCGGCTCATGCCGGTGTCGATGTACGCGTGCACGGCCAGCGGCGCTCCGCCCGTCTCGACCCGTGCCAGGCGCGCCGGATCATCGTCGGCGTATACAGCCAGCGTAATCCGCCGCCTCGCCAGCTGGGCAAGCATCGAATCGTCAGCGCGTGCCATCAGGAGAATCGGCTTGAGGATCCCCTGCTCACGCAACGCGAGCGCTTCGTCCGCCCTGACGATGGCGAATCCCTCGACGTCCGCATGCGGTTCGAGCAACCGTGCCACGATCCGGTAGTCGAGTCCGTATCCATGGTTCTTGACTACGGCGAGAATCGGACGACCGCCCAGTCGCCGCAGCGTGTTGACGTTATGCGCGAGGTTGGCGGGGAGCACCTCGACCCACGGATCGAATCGCCGCGGTTCCTGCGCATTCGACTGGGCCAATTCGGTGTTCAGTAGTCGCGCCGACGCCAACGACGCCACCGAAACGGCGGCGGAGTGGAGGAACGTTCGTCGGGGGAGGGGCAGGTCGGGCATGCTCCCTCGAAAGTGCCTGGCTGAAGCGTGCATTGCCAGTGTGGGAATTGCGACGGGCCAAAAGGGCGCTGACTTCCGGACGGTGCTGACTTCCAGAGGGCTCTGACTCAAACGCGGCTCCGACCGTCTTCCCTTGCTGGTGATCATCCCATCGAGAAGCTTTCAACGATGCGAACTACGTTGATTGGCGCGGCCACTGTTTGCGCCGCGCTTTTTGTTGCCTTGCCAATCGCTGCACAGCAAGGCGCCACCGGTGTCGTCCAGATCGCGGTGACAGAATCCATGGGGATGGTCGAGGGATTCATGATCCGCTCGGCGGGCCGCAGTGCCGTAACCGATTCAGCTGGCAAGGCTCGTCTCACGCTTCCTGTTGGCAGCCAGGTACTCTCGATCACGCGGAGCGGTTTTGTACCAAAACGCGTGACGGTGATGGTCGTTGCCGATAGCGTCGTCACGGTGAACATCACCGTCGCCATGGAAGAAATGGCGACGATGCTCGAGGACGTGAAGGTCAGCACGACGCGTACCGAGCGCCTGGTCAGCGAAACGCCGATTCGTGTCGAGATCATCGACGAGATGGAGGTTGAGGAAAACACGTTGATGGCACCCAGCGGCATCACGATGTTGCTCAACGAAACGCCGGGGATCAGGGTCTTTGCGGCTTCGCCCTCCCTCGGGACGGGCAGCGTGCGCATTCTCGGGTTGCCCGGTCAGTACACCGTGATGCTCGCGGACGGCCTGCCGCTGTATGGCGGTGGAAACAGCGCTCTCGGTCCGCTCGACATCTCTCCGGTCGATCTGCAGCGGGTGGAAATCATCAAGGGTGCGGCCTCGTCGCTCTACGGTGGTCAGGCGTTAGGCGGAGTGATCAACCTGGTTTCGAAGCCGCCGAGTGGCCGGAACGAGGTCCTGCTCAACCGCCGCACCATGGGGGTGACCGATGCCGCCACCTGGCTGAGTCGTCGCCTGAATTCGACGACAGGCGTGTCGTTGCTGGCGTCCGGCACGCTGCAGGACAGCTGGGACGTCGACAGCGATGGCTGGGCGGATCAGTCACGGGCGCGACGCTGGGGGATACGTCCGCGCCTGACCGCGGTCGGTGCGGATGGGCGCTCATTGTTCGTGACCGCCGGATACGGATATGACGACCGCGATGGCGGCACGATCGGCAATGCGGTGGCGCCTAATGGTACGCCATTTCGCGAAACGCTGACCAGCCGGCGCGCGGACATCGGCGCGACCGCCGGTATTCCGCTCAGGGATTCGGGGAACGTCGCCATTCGCTTCGCCTTCGCGACGAACGCGCGCCGCCGTGAGTTCGGACCTGGTCCGATCGAGGAAGATGGAACGTCGACCGGTT
>Ga0209486_10000364_pt1 | contig 20680 bp, 18 predicted proteins | sample NCCompost_FD_187518 | JGI IMG/M metagenome (GOLD analysis project Ga0209486, IMG submission 187518) | Agricultural soil microbial communities from Utah to study Nitrogen management - NC Compost (SPAdes) (version 2) | ecosystem: Environmental > Terrestrial > Soil > Agricultural land | place...
TGCCGCCAGCAGCTCCGCGGACGTCTGGTACCGCCGCGCGGGGTGTCGCTGCAGGCAGCGCAGGACCACGGTTTCGAGCGCGCCAGGGAGCTCGGGCTCGATCAGCCGCAGCGGCGCCGGCGGATCGTCGGAGTCGCGCCGCAGGTCCTCAAGCGTCTGCTGCGGGCGCTTCCGCGGCCCCACCAGCATGTCGGAGGCAATCAGGCCGAGCGCGTAGACGTCGGCCCGCTGATCCACGGGATCGCCTCTCGCCTGCTCCGGCGCCATGTAGGCGATGGTGCCGACGATCGTGCCGGCAACGGTCGACTGGTAGGCATGGTGCCCGGTGCGGGACGTGCCGGCCGCCGGCGTCATCGAGCCTCGCAGGTCAGCTTGGGCTGACGACGAGCGGGCGATCCCGAAATCCATGATGATCGCGTTGTCGCCCTCGATCATGATGTTGGCCGGCTTCAGGTCGCGATGGACGACGCCAGCCTCGTGCGCGGCCACCAGCCCCGACACCACCTGCCGCATGATGCTGAGGGCCCGCGGCACCTCGAGCTTGCCCTCGCGCTTCAGCAGCGACGACAGGTCCTCGCCCTCGATGTACGACATCGTGATGTACTTGATGCCGTCGATCTCGCCGAGATCGTGAATACGGACGACGTTCTTGTGGGTGACCTGCCGCGCCAGGAGCAGTTCCTGCTTGAATCGCCGTTCGATGGCGCGGGTTTCGTCGGGGTCGCCGCCTCCCTCGGTGCGGATGACCTTGAGCGCCACGAGAACATCGAGATCGGCATCGAACGCCTGGTAGACCGCCCCCATCCCGCCCATGCCGAGCAGCTTGACGATGCGGTAGCGCGGACCGAAGCGCTGGCCGACGTCGAGCGGACCCCCGCGCCGAACCGGCGGACGCAGTTCGTTCCTCGGCGTCCGAACTCCCGGCAGAAGGTAGGTCGCATCGTCACCGCCAAAGCTGCTGCCGGAAGGTGGTGTCCGGGGCGGGGCAGGGTCAGACCGCCGGGTCGGATCGAGATCCGGCGACGAGGCGGCGTCAACCGCGCGGGTGGCGTCAGGATCAGAGCCGTCGAGCGGCTTGCCGCATTGGACGCAGGTCCCGGTCCCGTCTGTCGTATCTTCTGCGCCGCAGTGTGGACAACCCATGCACCGACGCAGGATTATGTCGCGCCCCCTGCTCGAAAATCTACCGTCGGGACCGCTGTTCGGCCCTGCGTCTCCACGTCGTTTGTACGTCATAATCGGCCCCTTCTGACCGATTGTCCCCAGTAAGGGAGTGATGTCCGGGATGCCACCCGCCCCCCGTCTCGTGGTGACCGATCCGCGCGGCCGCCGCCAGGTTCCGGTCGACAAGACCACCCTGACGCTCGGCCGCCGCACCGAAAGCGACGTGCAGGTCGCCGGGGTCGGCGTCTCGCGCCAGCACGCCGAGATTGCCGCGGGCACCGGCGGCTTCCTGCTGCGCGACCTCGATTCCAAGTTCGGCACCTTCGTCAACGGCAAGCGGACGGCGGAATGCGTGCTCACCCACGGCGATCAGATCCGTCTCGGCGAGTCGCACGACACCAGGATCGTGTTCCTCATCGACGAGGAAGACAGCGTGCGTTCGAACAGCGCGGTGTCGGCCGCCAGCGAGCTGCGCCACATGGCGACGCTGCTCGAGGGGCTGCGCGCGCTCGGGTCGGGGCGCGTGCTCGATGACGTGCTGGCGCTGGTCCTTGACTCCGCGATCGACGTCACCGGCGCCGAACGCGGTTTCATCATGCTGGCCAACGACGCCGGCGACCTCGAATTCAAGCTCGGCCGCGCCGCCGGCCACGTCACCCTGTCGGGACGGACCTTCGAAACCAGCCGCAAGATCCCGGAAGACGTCTTCGTCACCGGTACGCCGCGGATTGTCGAAGACTTGACGGAGAGCGCCGACGCAGACAAGCACCTTGGCACGATGGCACTGGGCATCCGCCATGTGCTGTGCGCGCCGCTGCGGCTCGTCCGCTACGTCGAGAAGGCGGAGCAGGCGGTCAAGGACAAGGCTATTGGCGTCCTGTATCTCGACAGCCGCGAGCGCGGCGCCCTTCGATCGCAAGCGGCCCGTTCCGCGCTGGAAACCCTCAGCACGGAGGCCGCGGTCGCGATCGAGAATGCGCGCCTCTACCGCGAAGCGCTGGAACGGGCCCGCCTCGATCAGGAGTTGAAGGTGGCGGCCGCGATCCAGCAGGCGCTCCTTCCCGTCTCCAACCGCAGCGGCGCGTTCTACTCGACCGCCGGGTCATCAATCCCGTGCCGCGCGGTCGGCGGCGATTTCTTCGATTACTTCGACGCGCCAGACAATCGCTTCGGCTTCATCCTCGGCGACGTCGCCGGAAAGGGCGCGCCGGCGGCGCTGCTGGCGTCGGCGGTGCTCGGCATGTTCGGCGCCGAGGCGGCGTACCACACCCGGTGTGCGCCGCTGGTTGCGCGCCTCAACCTGGGACTTTTCCGGCGCCGGATCGAATCGCGCTTCCTGACCGCCTTCTGCGGCATCCTCGGCGCCGACGGCTCACTCGTCTACTCCAATGCCGGGCATAACGCGCCGTTTCTCGTCACCTCCTCCGGCGTGCGCCGGCTCGACACGGGCGGGGTGGTGCTGGGCCTGTTCGAGGAGGCCGCCTATGAGGAGGAAGCGCTCACCCTCGCACCCGGCGACGTCATCGTGGCCTTCAGCGACGGCGTCAGCGAAGCGCTCAACGAAGCGGGGGACGAATACAGCGACGACCGGCTGCTGGCCGCCGTCGTCGCCAACCGCCGGCGGACGCCGCAGGACTTGCTTGATACCCTGCTGGCTGACGTCCGAAAATTCACCGGCGCCGCTACTCCCAGTGACGACGTCACTATGGTGGTGGTCAGGTACGACGGATGAGGTAGAATCCACGACTCGGAAGGGGAGGGACGGACGGCATGCAGCTCGAACAGCGGATCGCGGGCAACGTCGCCATCATTACGGTCACCGGCGACATTACCCTCAACAAGGGCGGCGACGTCCTTCTGAAAGACAAGGTCCAGAGCCTGATTCAGCAGGGCAACAAGAACATCGTCATCGACCTGGGGGGCGTGTCCTATGTGGATAGCGCGGGCCTCGGCGAACTGGTGCACGCGTACGCGACCACCAAGAACAAGGGCGGTTCCCTGAAGCTGTTGAACGTGACGAAGAAGCTGCGGGACCTGCTGATCGTGACGAAGCTGCTGACGGTGTTCGACACCTACGACAACGAGAGCGCCGCGCTCTCGAGTTTCGGCTAGCAGGCGGCCGGCTGCGGCCCCGGCCTGTGGCCGTTGAGCAGCTGGCGGAGCTGGGACACCACCTCGGTGAGCTCGCACGGCTTGATCAGCACGTGCGAAATCCCTGCATGACGAAAACGTTCCGGGTCGTCGAGGTACTCCGAGTGCCCGGTGATCGCCAGGATCGGGATGTTCCGCGTCTCTGACGACTGCTGAAGCGCGCGGCAGAACTCAAACCCGTCCATCCCCGGCACCGCGAGATCCGTCACCACCAGATCCGGCCGCAGCTGCTGCGCTTTCTCGAGCGCCTGGTGGCCGTTGTGTGCGTCAACCGTGCGGAACCCTTCGTGGACGAGGAAATCCCGGTACATCAGCCGCGTGCTGTGATCGTCTTCGACGATGAGGACGAGAGGGGATTCCATGGCAATCACTGGACGCCTGTTGACGCTCAGCTTCCGAAAGATAGCGTGGCGATTCGCAACGGTGCAAGCGTTCACGCCCCAAGCTCGGCTGTAACTGACTGCTTGCCTCCTTAATTACCGGCCGTCCGCGGTTGCTTGAGCGCTCATCCATGCGGCCGTTCGCCTGGCGCGGCCGCTCGCACACGCGCGGCGAAGATCGTCGACGTTGTCGACATCCGACAGCGGCGCGAGGCGCCGCACTCGCAGACCCTCACGCAACCCGGCCTCTTCCGTCTGCTCGAGCACGCGCCCACTTCCCCACTCGATGCCCGAGAACACGTCGGAAAGCCGGCCCGCCGCAATCAGGTAATAGCCGCCGTCATCGGCGGGGCCAAGCACGAGCGTGTCGCGATCACTGGCGGCGATCGCCAGCGCCTCGACGATCACCGCCGGCGTTACATGCGGAAGATCCGAGCCGATCAGCGCGACCGCCGGAGCACCGGCGTCGAACAGCGCCGCCATCACGCCGCGCATGCGATCACCGAGGTCGCCTTCCGGCTGCGGAACGACGTCGACATTCGGGGCAAGGCGGCGGACCTCTGCGCACGCCTCGGGCGGCGTCACCGCGATCACGCGGCGGACGCCTTCCGCCGCCACGCCGTCGACAGTGTCGAGAAGAAGCGCAGACAGGAGCGCCGGGTCGGGCGAACGGCCGAGCGACGCAAACAGCCGCGTCTTGCCGCCTGAGGAGGGCGCGCGCGTCAGGATCGCAACGGCAGGCGAGAACGAAGCATCCACCATGCACGGAACCCGAGCAGGACGCTCAGCGCGAGGGCAAAGAGCCGTGGCTCCCTGAAGTCCGCCTTCACGACCCACCAGAAGTGAATCACCGCCGTCAGCCCGGCAAGGTAGACCAGGCGATGGAGCTGCTGCCATCGCTTGCCGAGGCGCCGGATCATGCCCGTGGTCGAAGTCGCCGCCAGCGGGATCAGCAGTACGAATGTGAGCATCCCGATCGTGATGAACGGCCGCTCGACGATGTCGGCGGCCATGCTGGCGAAGTCAAAGAACCAGTCGAGCACGAGCCAGGTGGAGACGTGAAGGCAGGCGTAGAAAAACGCCAGCAGACCAAGCATCCGGCGCAGCCGAATCAGCTCGTTGCGGCCGGTCAGGCGCCGCAGCGGCGTGATCGACAGCGACAGCAGGAGCAGCGACAGCGCGGTATAGCCGGTCGTGTCGGTGATGTAGTCGATCGGGTTGGCGGTGAGGTCGTTGGTATAGAAGCCGTACGCGAGCGCGGCCGCAGGAACCAGTGCGGCCGCGAAGATCGCCGATTTGAAAACGCCGAACCGGGTCAATAGTTCTTGCGCAGATCCAGACCGGTGTAGAGGCTGGCGACCTGCTCGCCGTAGCCGTTGAACATCTCGGTCTTGCGGCGCCGGAACTCACCGAGGCGGCGTTCGGTCGCCTGGCTCCACCGCGGGTGATCGACGGTCGGGTTGACGTTGGCGTAGAAGCCGTACTCGCGGGCCTGCGAAACTTCCCACGACCCGCGCGGCTGCTTGTCGGTGAACCGCATCCGGACGATCGACTTGATCCCCTTGAAGCCATACTTCCATGGGATCACCAGCCTGATCGGCGCGCCGTTCTGGTTCGGCAGCGTCTCGCCATAGATACCCGTCACCATGAGCGTCAGCGGATGCAGCGCCTCGTCCAGGCGCAGCCCCTCGACATAGGGCCACTGCAGAACCGGGTAACGCTGGCCGGGCATCCGGCTCGGATCGAGCAGCGTGGTGAACTCGACGAACTTGGCAGAGGGCTGCGGCTCGAGCCGCTTGATCAGGTCGGCGAGCGGGAACCCGACCCAGGGGATCACCATCGACCAGCCCTCGACGCACCGCATCCGGTAGATGCGTTCCTCGAGCGCAAACGGCTTGATGAGAGTATCGAGGTCAATCGTCGCGGGGCTCTTGACCATCCCTTCGACCTTGATGGTCCAGGGCTTCGGGACAAAGCGCTGAGCGTTGGCCTTCGGATCGGCCTTATCGGTGCCGAACTCGTAGAAGTTGTTGTAGCCGGTGGCGTCGTCGTAGCTGTTGACCGTCTCTGAGGTGCTCAGCGGGCTCTTGCGGACGTTCGGAAGCTTGGTGCGAGCCTGCGCGTGGAGCCCTTCGATCGCCAGCGGCGACAGGCCGATCGCCCCGCCGATCGCGCCCGCCGCGGCAGCCTGGATGAATTCGCGCCGCCGAAGGTAGAGCCCCCGGGGGGTTACCTCTGAATACGGAATATCAGCCGGCTTCTTGATCAGCATGACAGAAGATTATAGGCCTTCGGGCCGCACCTCGAACACCATTATGGCTCCCGCCGTGAGCGTCGTCATCCCCGTCCTTATTGACGCGGATGCTGCCTCGGCCTTACTGGCCACCCTGCGGCCGGGGCCAGGTATGGAGGTGATCGTCGTCGATGGCGCCGCCGACGCGCGGCTTGCGGGAATCGTGGCAGCTCACCCGCCAGCGAGGCTTCTTCGAACGGCGCCCGGCCGTGGACGCCAGATGAACGCCGGCGCCGCGGCCGCAGCCGGTACGTGGCTGCTCTTTCTCCACGCGGACTCAATCCTGCCGGCCGGCTGGTTCGAGGCGATCGCGCAGCTCGATGACGATGTTGCGGGAGGGTGGTTTCGTTTCGCATTGGACGACGCTGCGTGGCAGGCGCGCGTCATCGAGCGGCTGACCGCGTGGCGAGTCAAGAGCCTGCGGCTGCCCTACGGTGATCAGGGGATATTCGTTCGCCGCGAGGTCTTCGTGGAGCTCGGTGGTTTCCCCGACTTCCCATTAATGGAAGACGTCTCCTTTGTTCGTCGCCTCGTTCGGGCAGGACCGGTCGTCGAAGTGCCGTTGTCCATTCGCACATCGGCGCGGCGATGGCGGCGCGACGGCTGGTTTCGCCGGAGCACGAAGAACCTCGCGCTGGTCGGTCTATATTTTCTGGGAGTTGCCCCGGAACGTCTGGCGCGGTGGTACCGGAGCGCCGCGCGCGGGTGAGTGCGGGCAATACGCCGCAGACCCACGGCTGTGCGCTCCGATGCCGTCCCGACCCCCTGTAGTTCAATCGCGATGCCACCTTACAGTCGAGCTTCGTGCGGGAGGGGACGTGATAGCCTCAGCGGGTGGAGTCGGAGAACCTCTTTCCTCGTGCGTTGTCGCTCGCGGTGCATGAACTGCGAACACCGATCACCGTAGCGACCGGGTATCTGCGCATGCTGCTGCGGGAGCAGGCGGGACCGCTGACCGATCAGCAGCGCAAGATGCTCGAAGAAGCGGACAAGTCGTGCGCACGGATCGGCTCTCTGGTCGCTGAGATGAGCGAGCTCGGCAAACTGGAAGACGGGCAGATCACCGTACCGCGCGTACCCTTTGATCTCGGTGCGCTTATCGTGGAGCTGGCGAGCAGTATGCATGAGGGTGAAGACCGCGGGGTCCGCCTCGAGACGCGCGTGCCCGGACCTGTCATGGTGGCAGGCGATCGGACGCGGCTGGCGGCTGCGATCGGGGCGCTCATGCACGCGGCACTGCGCGAACGAGGTGAACCGGGCGTCATCGTAGTGGAAACCTCCACGGTTTCAGACACCAATCAGCACTGGGCGATCGTGACGATCGGCGAGGAGTCGGCGGCGAAACCGCTGGCTGCGACGGCGCAGACGACGCCACCGGTATTCGACGAATGGCGCGGAGGCCTCGGCCTCGCGCTGCCGGTGGGACGCCGCGTGATCGAGGCCCACGGCGGCGCGATCTGGTCGGCGAGCGGCGACAAGCCGCGCGCCGCTTCCGCACTTCGCCTCCCGCTTGCGGGTTGAGCCGAACAAAGGACGCGACGTAATGGCGACAGTGGCAGGACCAACGGGCATCCCGGCAGCGCCTGGAACGGCAACCGACCAGCGCCGCCCGATGATCGCGGTCGTTGACGACGATTCCGGATTCGCAGGCTATCTCAGGACGTTTCTCGGCGTGCGCGGCTACGAAGCCCGCGCCTACACCCGCGGCGACGAGATTGTGGCGGCGATCCGGCAGGGCGAGCCGCCCGACATCGTGCTGCTCGACGTGGCGATGCCGGGCATGGACGGGCTGCAGACGCTGAAGGCGCTGAAGTCGGCCCGCCCCGAGCTGCAGGTGATCATGCTGTCGGGCCGCGAGCAGGCCCAGATCATCGTCGAGGCGGTGCGCCTCGGCGCCGCCGACTATGTCGTCAAGCCGGGCGACCCGGAAGGGCTCGGCGAAATCGCGCTGGATTCAGCCATCAAGCAGGCGATCGAACGAACCCGGCTGGTCAGCGAGCTGACCGATCTGCGGCGGCAGTTGAGCGACGACCAGAGCGAGGCGTTTCTCGCCTGGGGCCAGAGCCCGGCGATGCAGCAGGTCGCTCACATCATCCAGCAGGTCGCCGACAGCGACGTCACCGTGCTGATCCGCGGTGAGAGCGGCGTCGGCAAGGAGCTGGTCGCCCGCGCCATTCACCAGCACTCGACCCGGAAGCAGAAGCCGTTCGTCAAGGTCAATTGCGCGGCGCTGCCGGCGGAACTGCTCGAAAGCGAGTTGTTCGGCCACGAGAAGGGCGCGTTCACTGGTGCCGCCGCGACCCGCGTCGGCAAGTTCGAGCAGGCCAACTACGGCACGATCTTCCTCGACGAAATCGGTGAAATGAAGCCGCCCCTCCAGGCGAAGCTGCTTCATGTGCTCCAGGACGCCGAGTTCACCAAGCTTGGCAGCAACAAGAAGATCGAAGTCGACGTCCGCGTCGTCACCGCCACCAACCGCGACCTCGAGGCGATGATGGTGCGCGGCCAGTTCCGCGAAGACTTGTATTACCGGCTGAAGGTCATCGAGGCGGTCGTGCCGCCGCTCCGCGAACGTCACGACGAGATCCCGCAGCTCACCGACTTTTTCATTACCAAGTACTCCGAACGCTACAACCGTCCGCCGCGGACGCTGTCCGACGAGCTGCGCCGTCGATTTCTGAGCTACGACTGGCCGGGTAACGTCCGCGAGCTCGAGAACATGATCAAGCGGTTCGTGATTCTTCAGGACGAACAGCTGGTACTGCGTGAGCTCAGCAAGGTCCGCCCGGCTGGTCCCTCGTCGTTGACCACGCTCGCTGGCTCCGCCGACCTGGTCCCGCCTCCTTTCCAATCGCCGCCGCGAGTGCCGATACCGGGGGATCCGGCGTATGAGGAAGACGAAGACGAGGACGATATCGACGACGAGGTTGCCGCGACCCCGCCGCCGAGCCAGGAAGGGCGCCGGTTGATGGATGTCGCCCGCGAAGCGGCGCTAACAGCAGAGCGAACTGTCATTGCCGATACGCTGCGCCAGGTACATTGGAACCGGCGCAAAGCAGCTCAGCTGCTCGGCGTGAGCTACAAGACTCTGCTGAACAAGATCAAGGAAACAGGTCTCGAGCAGCCTTAACTCGTAGGAAACGCCGTTCCAGATAGGAACGGCGTTTCCTTTTTGTCTCCCACGACAGTTCCCCAAAATCCCGGTTTCCCCTCTAACGGCAACCCTTTTCCTTTCTGGCACTTCGATTGCTCAAAGGCAGCCCAGCGCCCCAACAGCGAAAGGTTGAGCAATGGACTCCAGGCAGCAGGTGATGGTGGTTGACGACGACCTGGCGATGTGCGGATTCCTCCGCGCCTTCCTCGGCACGCGCGGCTACAACGCGCTGACTGTGACCAACGCTGATGAAGCCGTCCGCCGGTTCCACGCCGATCGGCCCGCTGCGGTCCTGCTGGACGTGGTCATGCCAGGCAGTATGGACGGGCTGGCCGCGCTTGCCGCGTTCAAGAAGATCGACAAGGACGTCCCGGTGATCGTCATCTCCGGTCAAGGGCGCACCCACACCATCGTGCAGGCGATGAAACTCGGCGCCAGCGACTTCGTCTGCAAGCCGTTCGAGGACGCCGAGCTGGAAATGCTGCTCGGCAACGCCCTCAAGCAGCGTCAGCTCAGTCGTGAAGTCGCCACCCTTCGCGAGCAGCTCAAGGAGCAATCCCGCTACACCATGCTCTTTGGCAACAGCGAGCGGATGGTCGGAGTGCGCGACCTGATCGAGCGCGTGTCCGACACCGACGTCACCGTGCTGATCCGCGGCGAGAGCGGCACCGGCAAGGAGCTGGTCGCGCGCGCGCTGCACGAACGGTCGCTGCGGCGCGACAAGCCCTTCGTCAAGGTCAACTGCGCGGCGCTGCCGACCGAGCTGCTCGAATCGGAGTTGTTCGGCTTCGAGAAGGGCGCCTTCACCGGCGCGATCCAGCACAAGCCGGGCAAGTTCGAGTTCGCCAACCACGGGACGATGTTCCTCGATGAAATCGGCGACATGAGCTTCCCGCTGCAGGCCAAGCTGCTGCAGGTGCTCCAGGACGGCGAGTTCTCACGGCTCGGCGGCAAGAACGACGTCCAGGTGGATGTGCGCGTGATCACCGCGACCAACCGCGATCTCGAAACCGCGGTGGCGCAGGGGCAGTTCCGCGAAGATCTCTACTTCCGCCTCAACGTGGTCGCCATCGCCCTGCCGCCGCTTCGTGACCGGCGCGAGGAAATCCCGTTCCTCACCGATCACTTCCTGAAGAAATACTCGGTGCAATACAACAAGCCGATGGCCGCCGTGAGCGGCGAGCTGTCACGACGTTTCATGGAGTACGACTGGCCGGGCAACGTGCGGCAGCTCGAAAACATGATCAAGCGGATGGTGGTGCTCGGCAGCGAATCGGCGATCCTCACCGAGCTGCAGCAGCCGTCGTCGCTCTTCCCGCTCCGTTCGCACGCTTCTCCTCCGGCGCCGCGTCCGGCCGTTCCACCGTCCGCGCCCGCTCAGATGGCCCCGCCCCCTGCTCCACCGGCCGCGGTGGAACGTGTGGCGGGGCCACCGCCGACGGCGACCGCCGCCGGCAGCGTGTCGCTGAAGGACATCGCCCGCTCCGCGGCGCGCGAGGCCGAGCGTGACCTCATCCTGCGCATGCTGACGCGCACGCGCTGGAACCGGAAGGAAGCCGCGGAAATTCTCGGCATCAGCTACAAGGCGCTCCTCTACAAGATCAAGGAGAACGGCCTGGACAAGGCTTCGTAGTGGTGACCCTCCAGTGAGCGACCAGTTCTTCGAACAGGGCACCCGGCTGCTGACGCCGCACGCCTTCGACTTCGTCCTCGATGGCGAGTTGAAGCAGGCAGTCCGGTCGCAGAATTTCCTCACGCTTGTCGTCCTCGAGACGCGGCGCGAGTGGGACGGCATGACCGTGACCGCCGACCCGGGCACGGTCGGCGAAGTGGCCCAGATCGTCGGCCACGAAGTTCGCCACACCGACCTGATCGGCATGGCGCAGAACGGCACGCTGTCGGTGGCGCTGCTCGACGCCGACTTCGAGAATTCGCAGAAAGTGATCGATCGGGTGGTCCAGCGGATCGACAGCTACGACTTCCCCGCCCCGCTCCGCATTTCCCTGGGTGCCGCCTGTTATCCCACCCACGCGGTCGACGCGGACACCCTCAAGAAACAAGCAACCTCGCGCCCCGTGGTGAGCTGGCGGGGAGGACCTTCCGACCCGCGAGGGGAAGAAACACGGCATTGAGATGGCCGCGACCGCGACCGCCCGCACGGTGTGCGACATCGACCGGGTCGAGTGGGTCCGGGATCTCGCCGCGCTCGATCGCATCGAGCCGGCGTGGCGCAGTCTTGAAGCAAAGGTCAGGGACCGGTCCCACGTTACGTCCTTTGATTTCCTCGCGACCTGGTATCGCCACTACGCCGGCGACTACGGCGGCATTCCGCTCATCGGCCTGGCGTGGCGCGGTTCGGACCTGGCGGGCCTCGCCCCGCTGACGGTCAGGCGCGGCACGGTTGGCGGGATTCCGGTCACACGCATCGACTTCGCGCCGACCGACTCGATCGCGGGCGAATTCCTGATCGAAGACGACGAATCGGAACTGATCGGCGGATTGCTCGATGGACTGGCATACGAGGGGGTCGGTTTCGACGTCATCTGTCTCAACGGCTTCCATCCCGCGTCGAGACGGCTGGCGTCGCTGCAACAGGCCGCCAACCGCCACCGGCTGGCCATGCAGATGGAGGACCACGCCTTCGCCGTCGTCGATCTGCACGGCGGCTACGAGGCGTACAGGGCGCGTCTGAGCGGTCATTACCGGCGCAATCTGCAGCAGAAGGCCAACAAGATCGCCGCCGCGGGTTTTACCGTCGACGGCGTGCAGCTGCAGCAGGGCCGCGACACGATTGAGACCGCGATTCAACGGATGATCGCGATCAACGAGGCCAGTTACAAGCTCGCGGGCCAGCGGCTGGCCGACTGCCACCGGAACTTCCTCGCCGACGTCGCGCGGCGGTTCAACGCCCGCGGCTGTCTCAGCCTGCCGATCCTGACCATTGGCGGCCGCGATGCCGCATTCATTCTCGGTGTCGTGGAACGAGGCTGCTTCTACGACATCACCCTGGCGTACGACGAGTCGTTTGCCAAGGTGTCCCCGGGCGCCTTCCTGATGCAGGAGGCGCTGCGGCAGCTTGCCGCGCTGGGCGTGGTACGCGTCGTCTCCCACGGGGCGCACGATTACAAGAAACACTGGTCATCCGCGTTCATCCCGCAGAAGCGGGTATTTCTCTTTGCACCAGGACCACGGGCCACAGCCACACGGGTGGTCCGGTTCGGTCTTCAGCGGCTGTGGCAGCGCTTTGCGGCGCAGGAGTCGGGTGACTCCCGGCCCCGCTAGCCGTCGCTCGCCTTTATCCCCATTCAGCCACGACTGTCCCGACTCCCCGGGCTCTGCCGTTCTCGACGGTCTAGAGTGGCCCGCCGGTCAGGACTTTCTGGAAGCGCAGTGGAACCTCGGCGTCGCGCAGAACATTCGTGCCAATCCACGCCGCCCCGCCAGAAACGCGCACAAACCGGCCGTTTTTGAGCATTTTTCGCGGGTTCTCATTCGCCGTGCCACATGTGAACAGTTATTGCACTTGAGCCGAGCCGTGACAAGAGCTCAAGCGACAACGGCCTTACTCCTGTCCATCGGCGCCCTCATCCTTCCCATCCCTGCATCCGCGCAGGCGCGGATGGAGCTGATCCCTTCGGTGTCGCTCTTTACCGTCTACGACGACAACATCTACGCGCGGGTGAACGGCAGCGCCGGTCAGCTGCTGCAGCTCCGTCCCAGCATGGAGGGGAGCTACGAGCACCCTCGGCTCAAGTTGCTGGGCCTCTACTCGTTCGACGCCCAGCGCTCGAACTTCGCGACGCTGAACACCTTTGATGCCCGCCGCCATGCGCTCGGAGAAATCGCCTTCCGCAGCACGCCGTTTACCACGCTCGGCTTCGCCTCGCGGTACGACCGCAGCGAAACGCCCGGCGAGATCGACATGGACAGCGGCATCCTCGGCGAACGCCGTCAGGCGGAACGCTTCGAGGTCAACCCGACCTACGCGCACCGCTTCAATACGCGAACCTCGATGACCGCCGGCTACGACTGGACGACCGAGAGCCTGATCGACGGCGAGCGCGGAACGATGCACATCGGCCGCGCGATGCTGTCGCGGGAAGTGACGACCAAGACGACGCTCAGTGCCGGAGTCGTCGGCCGCTACTTCGTCGACCACATCGCCAATCACACTTCGCAGGGGATCGTCGTCGGCTGGAACCGGGAGATCGGCCCGTCGACGCGCCTCAGCCTGTTCGCCGGCCCGAAGGTGACGTCGTATGGCGGGATCACCCCGGAAGCGAACGCGGCGTTTACCCGCACGACCAACCGGATCCGGCTGGCGGTGGATTACTGGCACGGTGAAACCATCATTCTCGGTGTCATCGGACCGGTGCGCGCCGACAGCGTCACCATGCGGTCGGCCTGGCCGCTGACCCGCCGCTTCGAGCTCAGTGCGCACGCGGGCGCCTCGGACGTCACCACCCTCGACGCGCGCGAGAGCACCAACTATCGCAGCACGCTGGGTCTGTCGTGGACGCCGGGCGGTCTCTACACGGTTGCCGCCTCTTACGGCCTCGACTACCAGGACGGCTTGATCAGAAACCGCATCGTCCTCGACGACCAACCGATTCGCTTCGACGACCAGATTCTGCGGCACGTGTTTCGCGTAAGTCTGACCGTCGCGCCGCGTTACAGCCGCTCGATTCTGCCGCCAGACGAGGCGGCCCGTGCAAAGGGAGTATCACGATGACCGTTCGGCCGCTCGCAATCACTACCGCCTGCCTGTTGATGGCAGGGTGCGCCGGGAGGACCTCGGCGCCGCTGGCGGATATCACTGCCCCGCCCGGAGTGGTGTCCACCGCCGGCAACGTCGGGGAGACCACCGCCACACCGGACGCAGCCCCGGCCGCCACAACACCGGAGACGACCGCAACGAACGCCGCTCCGGCAGCGCCCGCCGCGCCGGCGAGATTCGTCGAGTCGGCCACCGCCTTCCGCATCGGCCCCGAGGACGTCCTCGACGTGCAGGTCTGGAAGAACGAGGAACTCAGTCGCGTGGTGCCGGTGCGGCCCGACGGCATGATCTCGCTGCCGCTGGTCAACGACATCCAGGCCGCCGGACTGACCGCGGTCGAACTACGGCAGGCGATTACCCAGCGCCTGGCCGAGTACGTGCCGTCGCCGGAAGTCTCGGTGATGGTCCGCGAAGTTCACAGCGTGAAGGTGGCGGTTCTCGGCGCGGTGCGCATGCCGGGTCACTACGAGGTCAAGAGTTCCGCCACGGTGCTGGAGCTGATCGCCCGCGCCCAGGGGCTGACCGAGTTCGCCGATCGCGGGCGGATCGTGGTGATGCGCCAGACCGGCACGGAGACCACCCGCATCCCGTTTAACTATCGCAAGGTCGCCGAAGGGTCCGAGCAGGACAACTTCTACGTGCGCCCCGGCGACATCATCGTGGTTCCCTGAGGAGACGCGTTCAAATGTCCCGAGACCCGCTGTCTACCAGTTCCGACGACTCGCTGACGCTTCGAGTCGTCGAAATTTTCCGGCGCCGCATGTTGCTGGCCGTCGCGGTCTTCGCGATGGTGCTCGGCGCGGCGATCTCCTTCGCCCTTTACCTGCCCGACCTGTATCGCTCGTCGGCGCTGGTCCTGGTGGAGCGCTCGATTTCCGAGTCGATCGTCAAGGCGCCGGTGAGCGGCGAGCTCGAGAGCCGTCTCTATGTCATCAAGCAGGAGATTCTCAGCCGCGACAAGCTGATCGAGCTGATCAACCGCTTCGATCTCTACCCGGAGATGCGGAAGCAGGCCGGGCTCGAGGAAGTGCTGACGCAGGCGCGCAACGACATCCTGGTCGAGCCGGCCGGACCGGAACAGGTCAGCGGCCGCACCAAGACGGTGTCGTTCACGCTCAGCTACACCGGCGATTCGCCCGAGAAGGTCGCCGACGTCACCAACGCGGTGGCCGCCTTCTACGTGCAGCAGAACGACCGGATGCGGTCGGACGAGGCGACGCGCACCAGCGAGTTCCTGCGTGGACAGCTGGCGGACGCCAAGCGCCAGCTCGATCGGCACGAGGCGGCGCTGCGCGACTACACGACCCGCTACACCGGCCAGCTGCCCGAGCAGGTCGGCGTCAACCTCGCGACCCTCGAGCGCCTGAACACGCAGCTCCGGCTGAACGGCGAGCAGCAGATCCGCATCATCGAGCAGCGCGACAAGCTGCTCGACGGCCTGCGCGACGGCACCATCGTCGCCAGCGCCACGCCCGGCGACGAGCTCCCGCCCGAGGCGATCGAGCGGCTGAAGAAGATTGACGAACAGAAACAGAAGCTGTCGCAGGCGGAGACACAGTTCACCGACAAGCATCCGGACGTGGTTCGCCTGCGTGAGCAGCTGGCGGCCATGGAACGTGAAAACCAGCAGGCGCTTGCCGCCGAAAAGCAGCGCCGCCAGCAGGCCGAAGCCGCGGCCCAGGCTGCGGCCACCCAGGACGCGTCGGCGCCGGCGCCCCAGCTGCGCCGCCGGACGATGGAGGCGATGGACGCGGAGCTGGTGAAGCTTCGCCAGGAAGAAGCGGGCATCCGGCAGGCGATCGGCGGCTTCGAGCAGTGGCTCGAGAGCTCACCGCAGCGGATGCAGGAGTATCAGTCGATCACCCGCGACTGGTCGGCCGCCAAGGACCTCTACGACTCGCTGCTCAAGCGCTACGACGAGGCCCAGCTGACCACGAGCATGGAAACCGACCGCGCCGGCGAGCGCTTCCGCATTCTCGAGCCGGCGCTGCCGCCCGAGGGCCCGGCGGCGCCCAACCGGGTCCGGCTCCTGATCATGGGACTGCTGCTTGCCTTCGCCGCCGCCGCCGGCGCGGTGATGGCGCGTGAACAGTTCGACACCGCGTTCCATTCGGTCGACGAGCTCCGCGACTTCACCACCGTGCCGGTGCTGGTCTCGATTCCCCCGATCGGTCCGATGCCGGCCGGCCGCCGCGTGCGCGCGGCGCTCGCCACGGTGTCCGCACTGGTGCTCATCGCGCTGGTGGCGTCGTCGGCCGCCTATCTCGCCAGCGGCAACGCCCAGCTGGTCCGCTTGATCGCATTCTGAGGTGCATGTAATGGCGAAACTCGATACCCACCTGGTCAGCCTGACGGCCCCCGCCTCGTTCGCGGCGGAGCAATATCAAGGCCTGCGTCTCACGGTTGAACGACTGGGGCGCGCGCGGGACCTCAAGGTCCTGGCCGTGACCAGCCCGGCGGCCGGCGACGGCAAGACCGTGACGGCCATCAACCTGGCGGGCGCGCTGGCGCGCGGCGGCGACGAACGGGTCCTGCTGATCGACGCGGATCTGCGGCGTCCGACCGTGGCACGGCAGCTCGGGCTGGCCGATGCGCGGACCGGGCTCGCCGACGCGCTGGGGGGGAAGCTCGGGCTCGCCGACGTGGTGCAGCCGGTGGGCACCTTCAACCTCGACGTCATTCCGGCCGGGACGGTGCGCGGGGGAATCAGTCAGATCCTGCGGTCGCCGCGCCTCGATGCCTTCATTCAGCAGGCGCGGGAGCGCTACGGCTACATCGTCCTCGACACGCCGCCGCTGCTGCCGGTGTTCGACTCGGCGCTGCTCGCCAAGTCGGTCGACGGCGTGCTGATGGTGGTGTCGGCGAACCAGACGCCGCGCAAGCTGCTCGGTGAGGCGCTGAACATGCTCGAGCCGTCGAAGGTGCTCGGCATCGTCTTCAACCGCGATCAGCGGCCGATGTTCGGCTACTACAACGCCTATTACCGCGAGTACTTCCCGGACGTGTCGCGGGTCGCCAGCGAAGCGTAACGAGGCCACAGAAAAGAGACCCATTCCCATGGTGCCCAGGCTTTCAACCACCGTCGATCTGGCGCCGCTGCTCCTCGTGGGGTGGCAGGTCGTCTATCCGGTCACGGAACTCCCCTACCTGTCGTCGCTGATCCTCGTGGTGGCAGCGGTCGCGGTCGCGCGCCTGGTGGCGCGCGAAATCCGGCCGAAGGCGGCGCGCGTGCTGATCCTTGGCTCCGGCCCGATGGCGTGGAAGCTGATCGAGGAGATCGAGGCGCCGCGATCGCCGCGTTACGCGGTGACCGGCATCGTCAGCGACGAAGAGCCCGATGCGGACAGCCCCGAGGCGGTGCGCTGGCTCGGCGCCTGCGACCAGCTGACCGAGATCACCCAGCGCGTGCAGCCGTCGCGCATCGTCGTCGCCGTCGCCGACCGCCGCGAGCGGCTGCCGCTGCAGCCGCTGCTCGAGTCGCGCGTGCGCGGCATCGTGGTGGAGGACGCCATCGACTTCTACGAGCGGCTGACCGGCAAGATTGCGATCGAGGCGCTGCGGCCGAGCGTGCTGATCATGTCGAAAGGCTTCCGCAACCACGGCATGGCCGAGATCGTTGCCCGGATCGTCAGCATGGTGGTGGCGGCAATCGGCCTGGTGCTGGTGGCGCCGCTGCTGGCTGCGCTCGCCCTTGCGATCAAGATCGACTCGCGCGGCCCGGTGCTCTTCATCCAGCAGCGCGCCGGCCGCGACGGCCGGCCGTTCGGGCTGGTCAAGTTCCGCACGATGTACCCGGCAACCGAGGCGCGATCGGAATGGGTGCTGGACAACCTCGACCGGATTACGCCAATCGGGCGCTGGCTGCGGCGCTTCCGCCTCGACGAGCTGCCGCAGCTCGTCAACGTGCTGCGCGGCGAGATGAACCTGATCGGACCGCGTCCGCATCCGACCTCGAATCACGCCGTCTTCGTCGACGACATTGCGTACTACGGGCTGCGGAACAGCGTGCGCCCCGGTGTGACCGGCTGGGCGCAGGTGCGCTACGGCTACGCGAACAACCTCGAGGAAGAGACCGAGAAGATGCGCTACGACCTGTTCTACATCAAGAACCGGTCGCTCTGGCTCGACGCGCGCATCCTGTTCGAAACCGTCGGGATCATCATCTTCGGGCAGGGCGCGAGCGAAGTGCGGCGGCCGTCGCCGACCCGCAGCGAACTGGTGCCGGCGACGCCGCGCCGGCGCGACGACGTCGCCGCTTACATGCCCTGGCTCGCCAACTCCAGCGCCGCCCGGCCCTCGGCCGGCCAGCAGTAACAGCAGGACGCCGTGTCACACCTCGAAGCGACCTGGTGGAAGCCCCCTAGCCTGAAACAGCCGAGCGCTGCCGGCAGCCGAGTCGCGACCGACTCGGGCGGCAGCGTGGCGTTCTGGTCGCTGGTGGCGTTCACGGCAATCCTTCTGTTGTCGCCGCAGGCGTGGCTGCCCGCCTTGAAGGTCGTCCGCATCGCGTTTCTCGCGGCCGGCCTCGCCATGGCCGCGCACGTGGCCGAGCGGACCATCCGGCGTCAGCCGATCACGCCGATGTCGCCGGAGATCGGCATCGTGCTGATGCTGGTGGCCTGGGCGGTGTTGACGCTTCCGCTCTCGATCTGGCCCGGCGGCAGCGTGCGGGTGCTGACCGACAACTACCTGAAGGCGGTGGCGTTCTTCTGGCTGCTCGGGACGATCATCACCAGCACGGAACGGCTCCGCCTCCTGGCCTGGACGCTGGTGCTGTGCTCGATTCCATTGGCGTTGACCGGCATCTACAACTACCTGTCAGGCGACGTGCTGTCGACCGGGGTCAGGGGCTTTTATCGCATCGAAGGCTACGTGGGTGAGGGCGGCTCCGGGCTGACCGGCAACCCGAATGACCTGGCGCTGATGCTGAACCTGATCGTCCCGCTTGCCGGGGTCCTGGTGTTCATCTCGCGCGGGGTCTGGCGGCTGGTGGCGCTCGGGGCGATGCTGATTGCGATCGCCGCGATCGTTCTGACCTTTTCCCGCGCCGGGTTCATGACCCTGGCCGCGTCGTTCGTGATGTTCCTGGCGGTCCTCGCCCGCCGCAAGGCGCCGGGCGCCGCGTTCGGGCTGCTGCTGCTCGCGGTGTGCGTGCCGCCGATGCTGCCCCAGGGATATGTCGAGCGGCTCAGCACCATCACCAACATCGAGGCGGACGCGACCGGCTCCGCCCAGGGGCGGTGGCGCGACATCCAGGCCGCCGTCGAAGTCGTCGCCAAGAACCCGGTGATCGGCGTCGGCATCGGCCAGGACATCCTGGCGATGAACGCGCAGCGCGGCGACGACTGGACCCAGGTGCACAACGCTTACCTGCAGTACGCCGTCGACCTCGGCGTGCCGGGGGTACTGCTGTTTGCCTGGCTGCATCTGCTCTGTTACCGCACCGCGCGCGCGGTTGAAAAGCGCTCGGCCCGTGAACCCGCGCACCGGGACCTGACGCTGCTCGCAGCCGGGGTCCAGGTGTCGCTCGTCGCCTTCTTCGTAGCGGCCATGTTTCATCCCATCGCTTACCAGTTCTATTTCTTCAGCATTGGCGGTCTTGCCGTGGCATTGCGCAACATCTGGCACGCGGAGCACGTTCTCGTTCCCGCCGCGGGGAGCGCATCGTGAGGGACGGCGGGGTCGGTGTGACCAGCGCCCGGATTCTCAAGGTCGTGCCGACGCTGATGTGCGGCGGCACCGAGACGCAGTTCATGACGCTCAGCCGGCGGCTCGATCCAGCCCGTTTCGATCTCGAGTTTGCCTGCCTGCGCCGCTGGGGCCCGTTCGTGCAGGAACTGGCGGAACGCCACATTCCGCTGTCGGAATACCAGGTGGCCACGTTCCGGAGCGTCCAGGCGCTGGGGCAGCAGGCGCGGCTCGTGCGGCACATCGCCCGCCGCGGGATCAAGATCGTCCACGCCTACAACTTCTACGGCAACGTCTTCGCCGTGCCGCCGGCCCGTCTCGCGGCGCCAGTGGTGATCGCGTCGATTCGTGACTGCGCCCCCTACCTCACGGCGATGCAGAAGCGGGTGCAGCGCTACGCCTGTCAGTTCGCCGACTGCGTGCTCGTCAACGCCGCCGCGGTCAAGGACTGGTTGATCGGCGAAGGCTACGACGCCTCGAAGATCGTCGTGATCCGCAACGGCGTGGACCTCGCCGCGCTCAACGGCCCGGCCGAGCCGAATCTGATCCGCCGTGAGCTTGGCCTCGCACCGGATACGCCGCTGGTCGCCGTGGTTTCACGCCTGACGCCTTTGAAGGGGCTCGAGAACCTGCTCGAAGCGGCGGCGATGCTGAAGCCGCGCTATCCCGACGCCCGGTTCCTGATCGTCGGCGAGACCAGCCCGATGGAAGTGCCCTACCTCGGCGAACTGAAGGAGCTCGCCGACCGGCTGGGCGTGGGCGATCGGGTGATCTTCACCGGCCGCCGATCGGATGTGCCCGCGCTGCTTTCGAGCATCAACGTGTCGGTGATGCCTTCGCTCAATGAAGCGCTGTCGAACGTGCTGCTCGAATCGATGGGCGCCGGCGCGCCGACGGTCGCGACCCGGGTTGGCGGCACGCCCGAAGCGCTCGATCACGAGCAGACAGGCCTGCTGGTCGCGCCCGGCGATTCGCGCGCGATTGCCGACGCCGTCGGCCGGCTGCTGGACAACCCGTCGTTCGCCCAGCGGCTCGGGCAGTCGGCCCGGACCCTGATTAAGGATCGCTTCTCG
>Ga0209486_10000365_pt1 | contig 20667 bp, 21 predicted proteins | sample NCCompost_FD_187518 | JGI IMG/M metagenome (GOLD analysis project Ga0209486, IMG submission 187518) | Agricultural soil microbial communities from Utah to study Nitrogen management - NC Compost (SPAdes) (version 2) | ecosystem: Environmental > Terrestrial > Soil > Agricultural land | place...
TTTCGGTGATCTGTTGCGAAGTTCTAATCATCGTCTCAGTATTGAAGCCTTTTGCCTTCATTTTTTGGAGTAACTGCTGAAAGAGCTCCTCGTCCATCCGAGGCGACCTGCTCAATATCCAAAGATACTTTCGACCAGGCTCGCCGACTACGGCGTATTCATAGTTTGGGCCAAGATCGAGAATCCAATAATCACCATAGAAGGGCCAGAAAAACGTCACCTTCAATTTGGCATTCGTTTTCTTATCAACAATTTTTGCCTTGCCTTTGGCGGTAGAATACTCACCGGAGGCTTTCCGGCACCGATTAACGACTTCGATTCTTCCGTCTGTTCGCATCGTGTAGTCAGCCGTCACCATGTCGGTGCATTTCTTTTGAAATCCATTAGGCAAGCGCGCGATCTCGTACCAGCGGCCGACGTAACGAGTCAGGTCAACTGATTGAACCACCTCGAGCTCGTCTTTTCGGCCTTCCAGTGCTACTGCTGCAACACCGGTGAAGGAAAGTAAGGTTATTAAGAAAATATTTGCGGTCATTAATGCCCCCCGTATATTCAAGAAATAGTGCAAACAACCCGATGAGAGAAGAGTGAGTGGTCGGTAAAGACCCCCACTCTTCTCTCATCCCCCTTGCTCGAAAACCTTGACTCGAACCTCAACTCACATCTTCGGTAGCAATACGGTGTCGATAACGTGTATGACACCATTTGAAGCCTGGATATCCGTCTTCGTCACGCTAGCGTTGTCGACTTTTACGCCATGCATTGTGCTGACCTTGATCGAACCACCCTGGAGCGTCTTCACCGTCTGGCCGTTCAATTTCGTCACTTGCTTTGCGGTCACATTTCCGGGTACGACGTGATAGAGAAGTATGGATTTCAGCTTCTCTTTGTTCTCTGGTTTAAGCAGAGATTCGACGGTGCCGGCGGGTAGCTTTGCAAAAGCCTCATCTGTTGGCGCGAAGACTGTGAACGGACCTTCCCCCGTCAACGCGTCAATCAGTCCAGCCGCTTCCAGCGCGGCTGCCAAAGTCTTGAACTGGCCCGCCGCAACGGCAGTCTCCACGATGTTGGCCGTCTTGGCCGTTTCTTTTGCACCTTCCACTTTTGCCAAGAGCGGTTGGGCCCCAACTACTGCAAGCATCGACAGCAAAGCAGCACGAGCAATGATTTTTCTTCCGATCGATTTACTAAGTTTCATGGTTAACTCTCTTCCTCCTTGTTGTAGCTCCTCCCCGAGGGCTGTGTTTGTTCTCGAACCCAGGCTTTATTGGCCTGAATAATTCCCGTATGAGCGGTTTAAGCGATTTCAAGTTATACTAAGTAAGAGTATCTGTCAACTATAGTTCATAAGAAAGTTTATCTTGCACGAAATAAGCGATTTTGCTATGGTTCTGGCGTGAAGGGAAAGAAGGTGAACGCCGCTGCCAGTCTGACAACCAAAGACGTTGCGAGGTTGCTGCTCGTTAGTGAGGCGACTGTGAAGCGCTGGGCTGACGATGGTCTTTTACTGCCCCAGAAGACCGTAGGTGGTCACAGGCGATTTAGTATTCAGAGCATCGCGCATTTGCGACGCGAGCAGGGCATTGCGCCTGCTGCTCAGTCGCCGCCCGGAGTTGCCGGGAAAAAATTGGTTACTGGTAAGTTGCCATCCGCCGAAAGTCTTAGCGAGGTGTTGTTGAGTGACAATGAAGCGCAAGCTACTGCTCAACTCATTGATGCTTACCTCCAGAATCATGCGCTCGCCACGCTTTTCGATGAGACGATAACTAAGTCTATGCACCGCGTCGGCGATCTGTGGTTCAACGGGACAATAACGATTGCTGACGAACATTTGGCGACGCGCGTAATTCTTAGCGCGTTGCAGAAACTACGAAGCATCGTTGTGCCGGCGCAGGCGACAGGTTTCAAGGCTGTTTGTTGTGGCATCGAAGGAGACTTGCATGAGCTGCCTATACATCTCGCTGAGATAATATTTGAAAGTGAAGGGTGGGACATCGCGAATCTTGGACCAAACACACCACTGTTTACTCTGCGCGATATGGTGGCCCGGAGAAAACCTGACCTTGTCTGTATCTCCGGAAGGTCCATTGTTGATTTAGATCGGGCAACTACAGAGTATGCACAGTTACGCAAAGCCATCGCGAAGATCAATGGCACAACTGTCTTTGGGGGTGAGGCTTTCCGCGATCTAAATTTGCGCCAGCGTTTTCCCGCCGAGTTCTACGCAGAAACGTTCCGCGGGCTATCAACGTTTGTGAAACAGCTGGCGCACAAAAAGTCGCTATTCTGATCGGTTTTCTCAGCGGTCCTCTGTGAGTCTCTGCTTTCTCTGCTAAACCGTCACTTCTACGCAGAGGCCGCTAAGACACACAGAGGACCGCAGAGAAGAGGGACCGCAGCTCTTTTGGTCAATGAAAGGTGAAACGGGCTACATTCTGACGATTACTGATTTTCATCCAATAGCGGCGGCGTGGAAGGACACCAGGCACCTGGAGATAATCACACCCGGCTTACGACAGCAGGTTTCGCCAACAATCATCAAGAGCTGGGCGGGTATAAACATTACGTACAAGTTAACGGCGAACCAGTAATTCGGAAGAGACGTTCGAAATTCAAGCCAACAGCGATCTAACTTGTTGAGGTTGGCCGTCCGAAGCTCGGTCTACACAATCGAGGCATCAGTCCAACCGACTTTACCGAAGGAGTTTATGAAAACAACAGTAGTGGCCGGCGTGATTTTAGGTAGTCTGACGTGTTCATTGATCGCGTTCGAGTCTGTTATCGCTTCGTTTGCGCGTCGTTCGGCCGCTCACCAAAAATCCTCCGTCACAACGTATCCCTGCAAGCGGATGGCAGACGGCAAGCAGTGGACGACAACCAATCTGAATGTGAACATCGCACCATCCTATTGCTATCAGGATGAGCAGATGAATTGCGGACAATACGGCCGTCTGTATACGTGGGATTCAGCGAAACGAGGATGTCAATCCCTGGGAGATGGATGGCGCTTACCGACGGATAACGAGTGGCGGCAAATGGCCAAGCACTACGGTGGGGTCCGTGAGGATTCGGATGATCGCGGGCAAGCAGCGTACAAGGCGCTCTTGAGCGGAGGCACCTCGGGATTTAACGCCTTGCTCGGTGGCGGTCGCTCCGATGATGGGCAGTATGCGCGATTAGAGGCCCATGGGTTCTACTGGACGGCAACAGAAAATGATCCGGTCACTGCATTCTTCTACAACTTTGGTAAGGGCGGTCTAGCTCTTAATCGTCACAGTAGTGGCGAGAAGCAGAGAGCATTTTCCGTTCGGTGCGTTAAGACTGACGATTGAAACCCGTCTGCTGAAATCGCGGTTTTCTCGAATCTCACGTTTCCTCAAGCTGGCAAAGAAGTTCCATGATGGTGTTTCGTTTCTTCTCTGAACGGCGTGCTCCATCAGCGGCACCACGACGGAAATCAAACAACGTCCCTCCAAAGACATTGGACCAGCCACAACCCATGTGGGAACTTTTCGCAGCAACAGTGTGGCTTGACCCAGAATAACGAGATCTCGCAGCACACCTCTCAAGAAATACTGAAGAATCGGGCGGCACATTCTTTGCAACCTTACAACACGTTTTTCATTGGCTCTGTACTTTGAGTCTCATATTGAGACTCAAAGAGAGCTCCCACGACAAAGTAGATGGAGGTTGCTCTCATGACTGTAGAAAAAGTTCTGGAGAACCAAAAGGTGTTGTTGGCAAACCAGGAGAGGATCCTGGGCAATCAAGATCAAATCCTGGCAAATCAAACAAAACTCGATGCGATCCTTGAGAATCAAACACGGATCGAAAAACGGCAAGAGCAAATCCTGACAAACCAGGAAAAGATTTTGACAGTGGCCGCCGGCAACGTCGCGAAGCCCGCCACGGCGTGAATGCGAAAATACCGCCGGTAAACGAGTTGCACAGCATCTACGAATAAGCGGTCAAACAACCGGAGCAAAATAGACGGAATCTGAAATCCACGCAGCCATCCCGCAGGAAATCGTCACTTTCGGCGGCCTGCGTCCTTTGTCTGGTTCTGAGTGCTCCAGGTCAAGCCGTAGCCACATTAAACATTGAGCGCCGCGACTGCATTCTCATAATCATCGGGACGCACGTAGATGATGTACCCGTAATGACCCTTTCCGTCAGCGACTCCACTCGATGCATAGATGTTGACGTTATTTGCATAGAGCCTGGAATGCACCTCCGCCAGTGCGCCGAGCTGATCGTCACCTTGAACCAACAGCGCTGGCTGTGGTCCTTCTAACTTAAGACCGGACTTGTGAGCCTCGTTTCGAAGCTGTGCAGTGTCTTCAGGAAAAATTGTCAGTTGGGTGTTCATCGGTCCAAAGGGAACCGCGGTGACAGCCACCAGATTGATACCGAGACTGGCTAGTATTGAAAGCACCTTATAAGCCTCTCCCGGTTGATCTTTGACTGTCGTGTAAAAGTAATCGATACGACGAATGTTGAATGCCATATCAACCTCTCTCTGTGTTGCCCCGACCGAGGCGGTTGAAGTAAAAGTAGTGTTCAATGTTTAGTCATCACGCACTAACACCGCATTATAGAACTAGATTGAGACTTAGTTTTGGCCTGACACTCCTTCTGTCACTCTTCTCCAGTGTCGCTGCTCAAACTACAAGTACGATTACGGGCGAGGTAAAGGACAGCAACTCAGCATTGTTGGTTGGCGTGCAGATCAGTGCAACGGCGCTCGAAACTGGCGTTATCCGAACTACTTCCAGCGGCGAGGAAGGACGATTCGTTTTCCCCGCTCTCCCTGTCGGAACATATGAGTTGCGCGCCGAGCACAACGGCTTTGAGCCGCTCGTTCCGCAAACCGTGAGGCTGACCGTGAACGAAACCGTTCATGTTTCACTCGTGCTCAAAATCGCGGGTTTGACGGCAAACGTGACCGTCGACAGTGGCGAGTCGCTTGTAAACACAGAGAGCGCTGAGTTGAGTTATCTGGTAAGCGAACGACTCATTCGCGATCTACCTCTGAACGGGAGGAATTACACCGACCTCGCACTCTTGCAACCCGGCGTTGTCGCGTACACCCATCGCGATGGAGGGTCGGTAGTTGCTCACGGGCTCGCTACCAGCATCAACGGTCAGGATCCTCGTTCAAACGTCTACCTCCTGGATGGCACGCCGCAAAACGATTTCACAAACGGACCAGCGGGCAGCGCGGCAGGTACGGCGCTTGGCGTAGAAACAATCAGGGAGTTTCGCGTAGAAGCAAATTCCTATGGCGCTGAGTTTGGCCGGAACTTTGGCGGACAGATCAATGCAGTGTCCAAATCCGGCACGAACTCCTTTCATGGTTCACTTTACGAATTTCATCGCAATGACAATCTGGACGCGCGCAACTTTTTTGACGGAAGCCAGAAGCCGGAGTTCAAGCGGAATCAGTTTGGCGGAAGCTTTGGCGGTCCAATCAAGCCAGATCGAACGTTCTTCTTTTTAGGCTATGAGTCGTTGCGAGAAAACCTGGGCCAAACAATTAGAACTGTGGTGCCCGATACCAACGCGCGCATTGGTGTTCTCCCAACGGGCGGTAACGTCATGGTCCACTCCGCCGTCAAACCATATCTTGACGAGTTCCCTTTGCCAAATGGCGCAAGCCTGGGTGGAGGGTTGGCGGAGTACGCCTTCGGTTTCAACCGTCAGATCGCACAACATTTCTTTCAGGGCCGAGTCGACAAAAATTGGAACAACCAGCACCAGTTTTTCGCGCGTTACACGTTCGACGATGCAGACCAGCAACTGCCAACCGACTTCCCGCAGTTCCCGCGATCGTTTCGTTCACGGAACCAATTCTTCACGGCAGAACACCGGTTCATCCAGAGTTCAACCACCGTTCACACCTTTCGTCTTGGCTTTAGTCGCACGCGTATTGGCCAGCAAGTGGAAGCAAATACAACGCAGCCGCTGCAGCCATTCGTTCCCGGACGAGAATTAGTTGGGAACATCGACATTGGCGGCATTCCAAGGTTTGGTCCGCAGACCTCAGTTAGCGTGCGACTCACGCAGAACGTATTTGGGTTTGAATACGGAATGGTCCATACGCGAGGGCGCCACATCATCAAAGCCGGCGGAGTCGTCGAACGCTACCAGGACAATATGGTGAACCCGACATTCTCTCTGGGCATCTGGACATTTGCTAACCTCAGAAATTTCTTAACCAACAATCCACAAAGCTTTCTTGGACTCACGCCAAGTGGCGCTCTCGATCGCTATTGGCGCTTTACCTTTTTCGCGGGCTACCTTCAAGACACTCTTAAGGTCCACCCGCGAATGACGATAAATGCCGGACTGCGTTATGAAACAGCGACGCTGCCTGTGGACATCTACGGCCGCGATTCCGCTCTGCCATCTCTCGCGGATACGAGTCCGACTGTTGGTCCACTCTACAAGAATCCGACAAGATTGAATCTGTCTCCGCGCGTCGGGCTTGCGTGGGATTTGTTCGGTGACGGCAATACCAGTTTGCGCGCGGGATACGGCCTCTACTTCAACACTAACAACCAGCAGAACCTTATCGTCACAGTTACAAATCCGCCGGCGACGCCGCGCATCGCAATCGGGTTCACCGCCACTTCGCCTTGCCGGCCGGCGTTTCCGGCTGCGCCGCTCTCGTGCGCGTTCGCTAATTCGATCCGCCCGGTTCAGTTTGATTTGGACAATCCGTACGTGAATATCTATAGCCTCAGCATTCAACGTGAACTGCCGTGGAAAACTGTGGCCACCGTGGCTTACGCGGGCTCGCGCGGCGTGCATTTATTGCGTAGCAATGACGTGAACACTGCCGTCCCGATCATTCGATCGGACGGAACACCGTTCTTTCCTCCGGGAGCGCCGCGGCAGAATCCCGCTTTTTCCACGATTGAGTTGAAGAGTAGTGATGGCAACTCCTGGTACAACGCCATGATCTTTGAGGTGCGGAAGCGATGGAGCCGGAACGTCACCCTTCAGTCGTCGTATACGTTCTCACGTAACATCGATACGACTCAGGCATCGACGTTCTTCTCTGACGCGACGAACGGAACCACCACGGCCTTTCCGGAGTTTCCCAATCTGAACTACAACAAGGGTCTGACGGACTATCACGCAAAGCACAACTGGGTTGTGAATTTCACTTGGGACCTGCCCTTTGCGCGAAATATGAAGGGGCTTAAGAAAAGTTTGCTCGAGGGGTGGCAACTTGCCGGAATAAACAACGTCCGTAGTGGAAACCCATTGACGGTGTTCGTTCAGGCAAATCGATCGCGATCGTTGTGGCAGCCGTCGCTTGGACCAGGCATAGGTCGAGATCGAGCGTCGTTAGCTCCAGGCTTCACCTATGAATCTGCTGTGCTTGGGGGCCCGGACCAGTATTTCGACCCGGCGGCATTTAGGTTGCCGCCGGCAGGAACCTTGGGCAATACGGGCCGCGGCGCGTTTATCGGGCCCAATTACCGTAGCTTCGATCTTTCGGCGAGCAAGAATATTCGGTTGACGCGGCTCGGAGAAGCAGGGAACTTGCAGATTAGAGTTGAGGCCTTCAATCTCTTCAACCGCGCGAACTTCTCACCTCCTGCGCTCACGGCATTCGCCGGCGCCTCAGACAGTGAAGCACCACTCCCAACCTTTGGCCGCATCCGATCGACAATCGGTTCCTCGAGGCAGATTCAATTAGGCTTGCGGTTGGGGTTCTGAGCTTTGCACCATAAGACGACTCATGGCTGATCGGTGCCTGACTATCTACAGAAAAAAAGAAGAGCGGCCAGGTGGCGCTCGTTAACCACGCAATCAGCCACATGGTCGCATAAAATCCAGATAGCACTGAGACGAAAGAGCGCCGTGAGATCCCAACACGCCATGGGCGCGCGCAATTCGAAGAATCTCTTCTGGCCGCGAGGGCCTAACGCAGAATGGCCAGAATTTGTTCAAACGTACACTTATTAACCGGGATGCGACCAGGAGCCTTGGCTGATAACCAATGTTCGGTTGGCTAACCAATTTTGGAGTGGGTCGATTCTTCTCACTAGTGATCGCTGCTGGCTACTTGAGCGTCGTCATATTTATGCCAGGACATAAATCAATCACGGGCAGGATCGGGATTGTCTTATCAGTATCAGGCTACCTTTTAATTCCGCTTTTATGTATTTGGTTCGGCGACGAGATGGGGAGTTATATTGGCAAGTTGCCTGGCCCCAATAAACCGACTCCCGGCTGTTTAGTCAGAGTTGGCGGCTGGTTTCTACTCTTCCTTCCGGTAATCCTGTTGTTAATTTTGGCGAACCAATAAAGAAAAACATTTTCCGTGCGAACCACGGTTTAAGAAACGATTACGCTAACCGTATCCGGGGAGGGATGATGAAAGGAAGTAGACTAAAACTGTTACCGACTAAGTCGATGGAATTGTCTGTAACAAATGGCGATTGTTTGGTTATTTAGGTTCCGAAGCAATAATCAGCCCTTGTCACAAACCTATGTGCGACTCGCTTTGTACAAAGAGTCGCAATTCTGATCGGTTTTCTCAGCGTCATCTGTGTGTGTCTCTGCTTCTTCTGAGTTTAAACCGTCACTCCTACGCAGAGGGCGCAAAGACATACAGAGGACCGCAGAGAAGACTTGATCCCAAAACGCACTTTTTGTGCAAGGCCTGTGCGATTCACGAACGATTCGTTTTCCGGTTCGTCAACCGCGTTCGCGGCAGGCATCACCTCAGCCGCTGAGCAAGCCAGTCGACGATCATCGCCACCGCGTCGTCCCGCATCATCACCGGCGGCGGGAGCTTCGCATAGTTGCCCGGGAAGCCGTCGGTGTCCTGCACGAAGAGGTGGTTTAGATCCGGCAGCACGCGTGCAGTCACGTCCTTGTTTCCGCCTTCTTTAAACGCTGCTTCCTGTAGAGCCACTTGTTCGGGCACCGCCTGCTGGTCACGCGAGCCTGTGAGGATCAGCACCGGCGTTTTCACGCGGCGCATTGTCGGAGCAGGATCGTAAGTGAGGAAGAATTTCATCCACGGGTCCGCGGCCATCATGGCGTCTATCCGCTTGGGGATCTCGGCGATTTGCGTTTCGCGCATTTCGGGGGTGAGCTTGGTGTTGTGCTCAATTTGGTTCTTAATCTGGAAGTGGAGCGCGGTGCGCCCGGGCTCCGCGATGCCGGCGAGCAGCACGATGGCGCGCAACGCGGGTTCCTTTTCGGCAACCATCGGCGCGATCAAAGCACCCTCGCTGTGGCCGAGCACCGCTAGGCGGTCGGCCCGGATCTCGGGCCGAGTCCGCAGGTACGCAAGGCCGGCGCGCACGTCTTCGGCAAAGTCGGCGCTGGTCGAGCCCTTGAACGTGCCACCCGAGGCGGCGGTTCCACGGTCGTCCATTCGCAGCACTGCGATCCCGCGGCGCGCAAGCGCATCCGCGAGCTGGCGGAAGGGCCGATACCCTTGCAGTCCGATGTTCTCGTCGCGGTCCTGCGGCCCGGATCCCGTGACCGTAACGATCGCGCTCACGGGTTGCTTGCGGCTGGCCACTTTGGGCAGCGTCAGCGTGCCGGCAAGCGTGTGTCCGGCCGGTGTCTTCACCATTACTTCTTCCGCGATGTAGGGTGCGTCAGCTGGCGCGGAGTAGTCGGGCTTCGGCTTTGGCGGCGTTACCACAGCTGCCTGATCGCTGCGCTTGAAGATGAGCGGGAACTGTTGGTCGCTTTGAGTGAACGTTCCGGTCAATTCCGTGCGCTCTTTGTTCAGAGTGCCCTCGAAGACGATTGCGGGCGACTTGGTTTCCAGGCGCACGGCATCGTCTTTGACCGTGATTGTGTCAATCGGGATGGTCGCGCCTTGATCGAGGCTGTCTAGTTTACCTCCGTAAGCACCCGTGTCCGATTTCGTAATGGTTAGGGCCAAACGAAGCTTCGTACCGCCTGCATCAAGGGTACCCTGCCACGAACCTTCAAAGTCTTTCGCCGGTGTTTGACCAAACACCGGACACGAGAGACCAAGCAGTAACAGCAACATCAACAAACTACTTTTCATATTTTCCTTTTTGGATTCATGAAGAACAAGCTGTCGGCTTGTTCCAATCAGTTTTATTATTCTCATCAGATCAGGTTTAGGTCCCCAGGTTGTCAGATCATGTTTCTTTCTCCGGCTTAAAGGATGCTTCAGATTCCAATAGTAATCAAACGTAATGGCGCCAGATGAGTTTTTGATCATCAAACTCGACACGCGGGCACACTTAAGCTATGAATGCTGAATGAGCCGTGCGGTACACGAACGAGTCCCAAGTGCGGAACGCCCCTCGACCAGGCGGCGGGCCCAGCTGCACGAAGTCATTTTTGAATCGGATACACGTGCCGGCCGATACTTCGATCTCGCGCTGATCTGGCTGATTCTTCTTAGCGTTGCAACAGTTATTCTGGAAAGCATCCGCGAAGTCAGAGAGCAATATGGCACTCTGCTTCACGCACTTGAATGGGTTTTCACTCTATTATTCACGGTTGAATACGGCCTTCGATTATTGAGCGTGCGCCGTCCGATGCGTTACGCAACGAGTTTCTTTGGCGTTGTTGATTTACTCGCTATCGTTCCGACGTACCTTAGTATCTTGGTGCCCGGAAGTCAGTATCTCTTGGTGATTCGCGTCCTGCGTTTGCTCCGAGTGTTTCGTTTGCTGAAACTCTCGGAATACGTTGCGGAGGGCGACATACTTAGGAGTGCTCTTCGTGCGAGCAGGCGCAAAATCAGTGTTTTTATTTCAGCGGTAGTGCTCCTGGTTGTCATCATCGGCGCGCTCATGTACGTCATTGAAGGCGAAGCAAATGGTTTCACGAGTATTCCGAGAAGTATCTACTGGGCCATAGTTACTATGACCACCGTGGGCTACGGTGATCTTTCGCCACGCACACCATTGGGTCAAATCGCCGCGTCGATTGTCATGATCATCGGCTACGGTATCATTGCAGTCCCAACCGGCATTGTGTCGGTTGAACTCGCACACGCCGTGCGAGACAAGAAAGTTAGTGGACAGTCTTGTCCTTCGTGTGCAGCTGAGGGGCACGACGCGGACGCGATCTGCTGCAAGTATTGCGGTGCGCAGTTGTGAAACTGGCATCCGTCAATAAACGCTCACGGAGGTTGCACCCATGACACCTCGACAACGCTTCATCCTGCTAGTCGGAGTTACGCTCGCTCTGAACACCACGGTGTTTGCCCAACCTACATTGACAGCGCCGCGGGAAGATGTGTCCGCAGGCCGCAGCTTCATTTTGTACGGCGATCTCAGAGTGTTCGAATGGGAGGGCGACCTACCGACAAACACAATGTTCGATCTCATTCTTTATTCGCGCGCAAACGAGCCCGTCGCAAGACAACGTGTCGGCAAGGGGGGCCGCTATAGTTTTAACAACATAATCGAGGGCAACTACTTCATTGCGATGGAACTGGAAAACATGGAAATCGCGCGGCTGGCAGTTCATATATCGCAAAGAAAACACGAGCCTATAAGACAGGATTTGGAGTTGGATTGGACTCCCTCCTTGCGAGCCAAACGCGGCGCTGAGTCAGTGCCGGATTCCTACAGCCGTACCCCTGAAAACCGAAAGCTGTTCGACAAAGCGATGAAGCAGATCAATAAGAATGAGTTGCCTAAGGCGATAGCAACGCTTCGGTCAATCGTCGAGGCAGAGCCGAAAGACTATCAGTCGTGGATTGAATTGGGATTGGTCTACTTCGTTCAGAAGGACTTCACAGCCGCCGAAAACAGCTATGCTAAAGCCATTGAAGTAAAACCAGAATATACGACCGCTTTCTTGAATCTTGGGCGTGTGCGGCTCGCGCAAAAGAACAAGGAAGGCGCGATCGCCGCTTTTCAGTCTGCCCTGGAAAATGATCCGAACTCGGCTCTCGCGAATTACTTTCTTGGCGAGGCCTATCTTGCGGTCAGTAAACAGTCGATGGCGATCGGCTATCTAAATGAAGCACTGAAACTTGATCCGGTTGGGATGACGAATGCCCATCTGCGTTTAGCCACTGTCTACAATCTCTCGGGACGCAAAGACCTTGCGGCGATCGAGTACAACGAGTTTCTGAAGAAGAAACCGGAATACCCTGATGCCCAAAGGCTGCGAGACTACATCCGAGCGAACAACCCGAGAACGAAACGCAAATCGGATCCGAGTCCCAGCCCCAATCCGTAAAAATTCATGAACGTCGCGTTGAATCATTTGCTGGCTTAAAGATGCGCAGAAGCGCCACCTGCTTACTTTGTAATCGCTTGTAAACAGCACGTTTCTTTATCCTTACTACCTTGGCAGAACAGATTGGTACAACTCGTCCAAACCAGGAAACACGGCTGACACGATAAAACTTGACGGCTTATGCCTTAGAGTTTATACGGGAAACGCGTGACCAAGGGCGACGAGTCGTCTTAACATTCGTCACGTCGAAGCAATGGCAAACCTCGATTCGCGTGTCACTATTCACATGGCGGCTAGCCTTGACGGATTCATCGCTCGAAAGGATGGACGCGTCGACTGGCTCGAGACATCAGACGAGTTCATTGATGGCGACTCCCTGGAGCCCAGCGATGTCGAGACTTTCCTCAAAACAATCGACTGCTATGTCATGGGATCGCGAACTTACGAAACCGCGTTAGGTTTTGAGGCCAAGGGCTTGGGCTGGTCCTACGGCAACAAGCCTACCTTCGTCCTCACGAGTCGTGATCTGCCGTGCACTCGCGAAACCGTCCAGTTCCACTCAGGAGATCTTTCACAGTTCGTGAATGAGCGACTGCGGCCGGCGTTCGGCAGCATCTGGTTTGTGGGAGGTGGGGCCGTCTCGGGCGAATGTCTTCGTCGTGGACTGGCTGACGAGATTCGTTATTCGATCCTGCCCATCTTGATCGGCGACGGGATACCATTTTTCGAGAAGCTCGCCCAGGACGTCCCCCTCCATCTAACGGAGGTCAAGGCCTACAACAGTGGCATCGTGGAGCTTCGTTACGAGGTTTTGCACAAAAAGTGAGTTTTGGGAGCCCGCCTTCTCTGCGGTCCTCTGTCTATCTCTGCTTTCTCTGCGTTTAACCGTCCATTTCCGACGCAGAGGACGCAAAGATACATAGAGGGCCCCGAAAAAGGAAGCATTGCAACTTTTGGTGGCACGTTAAGGACAGTGATGCGCTCACGCCTTTATTGAATTAGGCCCTTCGTTTTCACACCTTCGCGACGAAACTCAGTGGCTCTAGAGGTCCCCAACATCTCGGCGACGGACTCCTGCGTCAGCTTTACCGAGATCCGTTTGACGCGACCCTGGAACATCAGAAGTTAGCTGACGGTCAAATACTCTATTTATCGAGGCGAAAGTACACCGAGGTTTTCGTTCGAGAGTCTTATATGGCTTCAACTGCTCGAGAACTGCGCGGCTTTGTTTGGTAACGCACAGAACATTTCTAGGTACCCTGATATAAACGCGGCACTCAAAACGCACACAACGAAGCGAGCTGTTGGCTGTAGGTGTTCGAAAACGCTTCTTCTCGTTGAATGTGCTAGCCCAGATCAGGGGTTCGATTAGTTATCGGACGCCTGGAAACTTCAGTAGGGAGAACAAATCATGAAACGATTACGCCTCGCTTTGCTTTGCACGGCAGCTGTTTCGGCTTTTGCGGTTGCCACATATCTCGTAGCCGCGAATAGTCAACACGACAAGAAAGCTCATGCCACCTCTCGAAGTACCGACAGTGGACCGCTTACCAATGCCACCGTTAGCTTCGGTGCCTGGATGACGTCGCCGCCGGTCGACAGATTTCCGAACATCTCAAACACGCGTACGTCAAATCACCATGTGGTGATTCCCGAGGTGGCGAAGATAAAGGCGGGCGGCACCGTCAACTTCATCATCGCCGGTTTTCATCAGGTCGTCATCTACGACGACGGAACCCAACCCGCAGACATAAACACGAACATAACCGTCCTTCCCACGAATCCTCCAACGCCTCCTCCGCCATTAATTGCCGACCCAAACCGCAGAATCTACCGAGGGCTTGATCCCAGTTTGCAACCAGCCGATCGCGTAGAAGTCGTGCACTTCGCTGAGCCCGGCACATACCTGGTGATCTGTGGCGTACTGCCGCATTTCCAGGCCGGCATGTATGGATTTGTGCGAGTGCTGCCCCAGTAATCCGACGCGGATGGCGAGCATGAGGCGTCGGTGGAATCCGAAAATAGAAAGGTGGTGAAGTTCAAACAACGATTTGACCGGCACAATCAAAGAGTCAGTAGAGTAATTCGATTTTTCCTAACAATGTAGAAGGGCGGCAATCTATGGGATAGCCTGCCGCCCTCGTTTTGCGCCCTCACTGGCATTGCCCATCGTGCCCCTGCTCGGCGTTATCCTGTCGGCACCAAACACACTGCGCAAATTGCTGCCGTCTCAGGTTTTTCCGCTGGTGTAGGAAATTCAATCCTCGATGTCGCAAGAACGTTCCTCCAGTAAGTCTCTCGGCAAAGCTTTTCGATTCGGCGCTTTTGGTCTGATTTGCGAATAACATACAAGAAGCTTTTTGGTTCTCCCATTTCGAAAAAACTGAAACGCAATGATTGGATGCCGTAAGGGTTAGTCTAAGATAGAAGTGCTAAGCGCAAAGGCTTCTCTACCTGGCTTTGCACAAAAAGTAACTTTTTAGAAGGAGTCTTCTCTGCGGTCCTCTGTGTATCTTGTCTTTCTCTGCGTTTAATCGTCATTTCGACGCAGAGGCCGCAAACTAAGCAGATCCATTTGCACGGCATTCGCAAAGCGCCGTTATGTCGCCACCAACAAGTTGGAGTCATCTTAGATACGATCATCAAAGACGTCCGACGTTCGTTGAAGTTAAGTGTCCAAGATGCGGTGGCCTAGCTACGGCGACGGAACCTTGTTACGGAGAGGGGCACTTCCTGGTTGGAGAAGGGAGTTGTCCCCACTGGAACAAATCGGAATGGTCTGTTAGCTGCTTAGACTGCACATTCCGCAGTTCGGGCCGAAGTTACTTTGATATCGGGGAGTTCTTTTACCAGGCAAGGAGCGCCGGCGTTGTGATCTGGGCATGGAATCGCGAGCACCTGCTCATGCTCCATGACTTGCTTACTAATAAGCCAGTCGAGAATCACAAGTATGCCTGGTTTGCCACTTACGCCGAGAAGATTTGGCTAAAGGGATCACGGCAGAAATCGCTCACCAAAGCGGTTGAGAAACTGTTAGTCGCAAGATCTGGCACAACGGATGGGAAAGTAAGTCGAAGGAGGAATCGTAACTAACAACGCAGCCCCAACGGGTCCCTGCAACGGATGCGCCGCACAGCAAAGCATTTCCGACTTTCACTGGACCACGGAAAACAGGAGGAAGCCAGCGACGTTCAGGATGACGGTGCCCCAGAACACAGCGCGAAACTCAGATTTTGTGGATTTGTGGCGCAGGATCTGCTGAGCAAGCAAAGCACCAGGCCAGCCGCCGGCAAACGCCAACAGGTGTAGTTTGGCCTCTGAGATTCGCCGCGCACCTCGCCGGGCAGCCGACTTGTCCTTGGCATAGGCAAGGAACGTCGCGGCGCTGGCTCCCGCATAGAGGAACGCCAGGATAAGGGGCGGCTGCCAGACGATTCCGACTACGACGTACAGCAGAACGAAGGCGGGGATTGCAACGAGAGTTCCAGTTCCTCGCGGAAACAGCGACTCACGGTGCGCCTTATTGCGAGCAGTGGTACTGCGGACGAACTCGACGTTCTTTGCGCGGTTCTTGCCTTCTGGCCCAAGCTCGATCTCGAACCAAAGAAGCTCGTTCACCTGTGGGCGACAATTTCGGAGACCAAATGCCTTGATGTGAACGAAGATCTCCTGACCTCCTTGGATCGGATCGATGAATCCGAAACCGCGGTCGTCATTCCAGCTCTTAAGTTTACCTTTGAAACGCATGGCGATTGGTAGGTTGAGGCCTAACGTTATGAGATGAGAGGCTTGACGGCCTGTCCAGCTGAGTGCTCTCGATTGATAGATTAGCATGGTGACGCGACTGTGCGAGCACTTTCTTCAAACACTGATTGAACGTGCGGTGAAAGGAGTCTCTGTAAGTGATTGATAGCCGATGTTGTTGGGGACGTCTGGACCTTAGCTTTACGTAACGACAGCTGGTAGTTGCTTGAGCCCATCTCTCAACGCGGCCTTGCCGCCGAAGTATGCGGCCATAATTTTCGTCAAGTGTGAAAGCGCCACCATTGCCCCGATGTACGCGTTGGGGCCTCCCACCAAAATCAGCAGCACATCGATGATGAATACGATGAACCATACCCACAAGCTCGTAGCAACGGCGCGCGTGCCCGCTTTACGTCCAACCCAGCGACACGCAAAGAAGAAATACGGAATGCCAACAGCAACTGACACAAGCGGACTGGCGAACTCAGCGTGTTTTTGGTAGTAAGGCAAATCGTGACCGGGATTGATCAAATAGCTGTAGATCGCAACCCAGGCGAACGCTGAAAGCACTAACGCGATTTCCAACCCCACTACGGTCAACGCCACCCAACCCCACGGAATGTGATCACCTTCCGCGCGGTTCACGGCTGTTTGGGTTCGGGATCTATCCTGCATTAGGTCCTCCTTACTTTTTCACCCGGCTGATGGGAAGGTAGATTTCAGTGTGATTCATCTCGTGTGAGGCATCGACGCGTGTCGTCCGGTACACCTCGATAGCGGGCAGCCCAGCAAGACGAAATTTCTGTAGTTGAACCACTCGTTGAACGATTGACTCGTAAGCTTTAGGCAGAGTTCGGTAATGTCCAACGTGCGTGGTCATGGCGAACTCAGCGGGACCGAGCACCTGGTACCCAACTGCGCCTTCCGGCGAGAACGGCTGGGGAACCACGACGGCGGCGTCAAAGCGCAGCCTCTCCGGCGGCGTTACCCCCGGCGCATCCTGCGCGATACCAAGGAAGATCAGATCGTGAGGCAGCCGCTTCGATTTGGCCCAATCCTCCAACCGGTGCCACAGCGTATCCGTCACAGATTCGTAGGGTCCAACGTGTCGAACGAAAGCGACGTTGAGTTGCGCCAGTCGAGTAATGGATGTTTTGGATAGTTCAAATTCAGAGTAAAGTTCGTCCAGTGGAGGCGTTGAGACCGAACTTCGTTTTATTTCGCTCCTGGCCCATTGACGATAGTCTTTCGGTGTCACTTGGAACCGGCGTTTGAACTGACGTGAGAACGTCTCATGATTGTGAAACCCTGAGTCGAGCGCCACGTCAAGGATTGCAGCGTCATTGATTACGAGACGGTTCGCGGCCCGCTCGAGCCGGAGGCGTTGAGTGTACTGCTTCAATGTTTCACCGACGGCAGAACGAAACAGGCGGTGAAAATGGAAGTGGGAGAGCCCAACTCGGTTTGCCAGCGCTTCAAGCGAAAGATCCTGATCGAGGTTGGCTTGGATATGCACAAGCACGGGCAACAACCTCGCTATTTCACTTGGGGAAGCTTTACCTTCTTGAGCGTTGACACCCATTTGAGCTGCAGTCGCGGCATATGGTCCGTGTAGATGTTCGAGCCTTAGGCGGACTATAACGCGACTCAGGGGCGATCTTCTTGACGATTCTTGCGGTCTGTCCGGCTTTGCACGAAAAGTGTTTTTTACAACTATTTGCTTCTGCAGAGCAGAATCGAATCCCGATCTGCCCCGACTGCAGGACTATTAGAACGCTTTGTTTCCACTAATGCCTATCATGTCGAAACGAAAAGTGGGTCTGCTGGTCTCGCGAATGGTTCTCGATATTCGGCTGGTTTCACCGCTCAGTACAGAGGAATAGAAAATGAGTTGGGCTAAGTTCGCAATCGAGAAACTGGAGAAGGGCGAAACGATGCAAGTCCGGCCACGCGGCCATTCGATGAAGGGAAAAGTCAATGACGGCAATCTAGTCACGCTTTCGCCGTGCAATCCGGAGCAGCTATCTGTCGGTGACATCGTTTTGGTTCGAGTGAAAGGCAATGAATACCTTCATCTCATTAAATCGATCAGTAACGGAAGATTCCTAATCGGAAATAATCGTGGTGGAATCAACGGTTGGGTTGGGCACAACTGCATTTATGGCGTTGCCACTAAGGTTGAGCGGTGAACTTAGGCCACGACTTTTGTTGGACATATGCTTGAGCAGAACGATAACGTTCGTGAGTTCTGATAGAAGTTGCTGGCGTCCCAAAGCATTCTGAGTTTGGAGCCGCCTTTTCTCCTGGCTTAAAGAAATGGAATCTCTGCGTCAAAAACGCCGCTTGATCCGCCAAAACCCATAAAAGCTACTTTGCCTTTGCGTATCATCTCTCCCATCGGCGATTGGAACTTGTAAACGGGGGACGATGTTTGCTTACGAATCAAGTGGTGCGAGATGATCCGGCGAGGGCTGCGTGAAATCGCGCCGCTGCGTGCATGCCTCAGGTCAGCGCGCACATGTCATCACAAAGGAGGCATTTGATGAGAGAAGATCTTGCCGCGGTCAATGTCACGCGCACGTATACGCTCGCCGCGTCGAACATCGCGATCTTCACATTCATGCTGTTCTTTCTGTACCCGAGGTTTGAGAGCGGCAGGATCAATCCTCTCTTGTTCCAGGCCACGCTGATTGCGATGGGGGTCGCGACCTTCTCACTCGTGTTCGCGACGTTGCACTACTACCGGTGTTCGCTTGGCGGACGGATGAGTGACACCGAAAGGACGGTGCACGCCCGGCGAGCCGACCGCTTCTGGCTTCTGGGTTACACCACTATGTTTCTGGCACCTAGTCTGGTCCTCTTTCAAATTGGGCTTCGGGTCGTCGCATCTATCTGGCTTGCCTTCTGGCTCGTGTACCTATTCTTCGTGGTCCGCTACTTCCCCAGGATTCAGACGCCGCGGGAGTCCCAATAAAATAATGAGCGTGAAAGAAGATTCTAAGCCGCTGAAGCGCAAACGTTAGACAGCGCCGTTAAATGAAAGGTGCTATAGTCCATCGATAAGCTCTCCCTTACATTTGATAAAGGAGTGACCACCATGACTCGGCTCTCGTCACTTATCCTTGCAATGATCCTGACCTTGACAGTCTCGATCGTTCAGAGTCAGGAGCAAGGTGCACACAATCGTCTGCCAATTAGGAGGCAACGACCTTCTGTGACCCTCATCCAGCAACAAAGTTCATCCGTATTCCTCAAAATTTCTGTTAAGTCAATCCCTGAGAATCCCGGAATGGTGAAAATTACCTGGAAAGCGAAGGGCGCGAAAACCGTCAAAGGTTATCATTATCATTATGAGGCGAAGTTTGTAGATAAGGATGGCGCAAGAGGTTCTGTCGTGGCTGATTCGACTTCGCTGCGGACCCTGGGGTATGAGGAGTCATTGAATGCTTACGAGAATTCTGAGATTGAAGTTTGGGTATCAGAGGTAGAGTTTATGGATGGGTCGAGATGGAAATCTTCGTTGCTGCCGAAGTTGAATGGAGAGAAAAAGTAGTCTTTTTTGCCTGTTGCGTGCACCGCTTACAGAAGAGACGGAAGAACGTTCAGCTAACATCCCGGAGGTGCAGGTAGTTATGTCCTTGGGGCTAACGACCGTAAGGGAGAAGGTCAACGCCTTGGGTAAACAAGGATACCGATTGGCCACGATGAACAAAGGCGCGGCGGTAATGTACCGATACAGCGAAACCATGAAACCGTTCGCTTATAAATGGTTGAAGGCTGGTGACAAGAGGTTCGATGAGCAGTTGGCGAAGTTGCAATCTGACGGCGCTGTATATCGAATGAGCTATCCAGAACCACCTAACATCAAAAACCGGCTCGTGTTTGAACAAGGCCCAGTCGCTGACGGCCAACGACGTGAATACAAAGTATTACAACTCGAGTTTGAAGTGGTCCAAGATTGGAAACTCAAGAGTCCTAACCCGGAAGTGCATATTGCCCTCGCGAAGTCGTCTAAAGAGGCCCTCAACACTTTGGCAACGGAGGGCTTCGCAGTTCGTGATTTATTTGTATCAGACGTTGTTACTAATAAGGTGAGTGTGATTTTGGAACGCACACGAGACAGGATCAGAATGCCTTGAGCCGCGAAAGTCACGCTCTACCAGAGCCCGAACTCCTCACGACAGCCAACCAATAGATTTGAAGCGATTTCTACCTTTGGCGCGGCTGTCCGTCGCTGTCCGTCGTCGTAAGGCGAAAACTGGAGTCGGCTAACGATTACAATATTGCGCTAGTGTGAAATCAAGGATGATGACAACTTTGCCGTCATTGAACCCGTTTTGGCGTTTGAAAGGCTTTGCACAAAAAATGAGTTTTGGGATCAAGTCTTCTCTGCGGTCCTCTGATGTGTGTCTTTGCGCCCTCTGCGTGGAAGTGACGGTTTAAACGCAGAGAGAGCAGAAACACACAGAGGACCGCTGAGAAAACCGATCAGAATTGCGACTTTTTGTGCAATGCGCGTTTGAAAAGTGGTTGCAATCATCAATAGTCTTCATCGGTGCATCCAGCAATACTTCGTCATCTGATAACTTGTTGAGTTGGGCTTTGCCGCAAAAGTCTATTCCTGGCGGCTTCGCCGCCTGATGTGAGGCGAGGCTGTGCCTCGCCGTAGTTGTGAAATCTCAAGTGGGGCTATGCCCCTAATTCGGC
>Ga0209486_10000368_pt1 | contig 20526 bp, 13 predicted proteins | sample NCCompost_FD_187518 | JGI IMG/M metagenome (GOLD analysis project Ga0209486, IMG submission 187518) | Agricultural soil microbial communities from Utah to study Nitrogen management - NC Compost (SPAdes) (version 2) | ecosystem: Environmental > Terrestrial > Soil > Agricultural land | place...
TTTCCAGTTATAACCATCGTAGCTGAACGCAAAGCGAAACCGAGATCCCTCGTTTACGGTCATTCGCAAGTAGACGCGAGCCGTATTGGCTACGTTTTCGCATGGGCTGGCTTGATGTTTTTTGCGTTCGCGCACGTACGTTGACACCGTGCCGCGACCCACCGTTATACCAACGGCATCTTCTATGCCCTGGTAAGCTGCAAGCCCGGCCCAGGCTCGCGGTTTCATTACCGAAATGTCCACCGAAGTGGTTGCTGTGAAATTAGGACTGGTTACGCGTTGCGACACTATGGCGCCAAGCTCATCTTCGGCATGTTTGCTGGTCGCCGACAACGTAAGCCAACCGCCACCGACTGTTATTGAAGGCTGGTTCAGTTGGGGCCACTGCCACAGGTTGGTCAGCGTTGGTCCATCAAACGCATCAAACGAATCTGCTTGTCGTACGAAAGTTGGATGCCCGGATGGACCACGACCTTCATTGATTTTCGGCCAACCATCCGGCCCCCACACAATTTGGTCCACCAATGCTTCGCGTCCGAGAAAGAACGCACTTTCTGATTTTCTGTATGCGTGGTAGACGAGAAAATCGCGGCCCGCAGGGTCCGTAACTATGCTGCCATGGCCCGGACATTGCCACGTCTCATTCTCGGCAAGGATCGGATTAGCAGCATACTTCTGATATGGTCCAAGAAGGCTACTCGAGCGAGCCACTCCCAAAGCATAATTGCACCGCCTACCGCAGCAAGCGTTTCCCGAATAAAACAGATAAAACCAGTTACCGCGCCTGAGAATAAACGCACCCTCAACGACACCTCCTTCCCACGAACGTGGATCGTTGCGGATGAGTTCTACCTTTCTTCCCCGCAACTTCAGGCCATCATCAGACAGCTTTTGTGCCCACATCGGCGTCGGTTGATCGCGGCTATTGCCGTCTTCCTTCCAGACGAGGTACCGCACTCCGTTCTCGTCCGTCACAGCCATCGCATCTATTGAGCCTAGTTTCTGACAGACGAGTGGACCATGATCGATGTATGGACCAGCAACAGTTGCAGCCGTCGCGACGGCAACGCACAACGGTCCGCCCTTCTTCCGCGCAGTGTAGTAAACGAAGAAGCGGCCACTGTGAGTTGCGATTTCGGGCGCCCAGAAATCGCGTTCAGCCCAGTTCGGCCGCTTTCGGAAAACCGCACCTGAAATTTCCCAACGCAACAGATCGCGTGACCGAAACAGAAAAAACTCAGGTTCCCAGGTGCCGGACGTCGTTGTAGCCCAGTACTCCAGACCAACCCGAATCACGGAAGGATCAGGATGGTCACCGGCGATGACAGGGTTTTGATAGGGTTGTCCCAGAACTGAAGTAACGCCGACAAAAATTACGATTACGAGTTGCACGAGCTTAGTCATGGCAGGGTGATAATATACGCGCTCCGAATGTTTAAGTGGAGAAACAGTTGTGTTGGCGAATGCGTCGGGTGGGTTGCTCGATTTCAATTGCTTGCAGTCGCATTGAGCATAGGAGCGAGTGCGGGCTTCGTCGCAGCCCAGGTTGACCTCACCACCGAACATTTGCAAAGCGCTGCGGACCTGATTAGGAAAGGGCAACTAAGCCAGGCGGAAGCCAAGCTCAACCTGGTGTTCAAGCGTGAACCGCGGGAGGCGAATGCTCTTAACCTGCTCGGCGTAATTCGTGCTCAGCAACGGCGGCCGCGTGAAGCCGAAGCACTCTTCCTGCGAGCCATCGAAGCTAACAAATCGTTGCTCGGAGCATATCTGAACATTGCCCAGTTGTATCTCCAACTAGGCGAACGCAAACGCGCGGAACAGTTCTTTTCTGCTGCGTTGGAGATAAAACCCGATGATGTTCCGATCTTGCAGGCTCTCGCCAACATCGCGCGTGCGGATGGGGAACCGGAGAAGGCGCTCTCATATTTGGTCCGGGCCCGGCAGATCGCGCCTAACGCGGCCGCCGTTCTCTACGATTTTGGGTGGACCGCACTGAAAATGAATCTCCTTTACGATGCTCTAGTTGCATTGGAGCAGTTGCATCGAATGAAGGTCGTTGATCCGTCTTATCTTTACCCGTTGGCGATCGCGCGTCTTAATAATGGACAGGCTACAGAAGCCCAAGCCCTGATCAACCAATATATCCAAGTGCGACCACGGGACGGTCGTGGCTATTACGTGTTGGGGGCGATCCTTTATGCGGATCGGAGATTCGCCGAAGCTCGCACCGCGTTCCAGCGCAGCTTAACTTTATTGCCCTATCCAGACACCGAATACTATCTCGGCATGATTGCGCATCAACAAGGCAACGCCACGGAAGCAATCTCACGATTCCGGCGTGCACTTCGCTCGAATCCCGCCAACGCAGCGGCTCACGTGGCGCTGGGAACCGTCCTCGCTCGGCAAAAGGATTACAAGGCTGCGCGGGCGGAGTTGGAAAGAGCAATTGAACTTGATCCAAAAGATCAGACGGCGCATTACCAGTTGGGATTGGTTTACGCGCGTTTAGGGGAGAAGGATCGATCGCAGTCGGCGTTTGCTGTCTCGGAAAAGCTGCGGGCGGAGCAGAAAGAGCGGCAAGGCGTTGGCGTAAGGTTGATAGATCTACCGAAGTAGCTGCTAAGTATCACGTTTCAATGTTAATCGTTGACAAGGGCGACGTTTGTAGCTATAAGCCGATAAACCAAGTAACCGTTTGCGTAACCGTTTACGGTTGATACTGGCTCGTCGTGAGCGCCCAGACGTTTCGACGAGCAAGCCACGAGTGGCTGTCTCCGGGGGAACGTATGAACTCTCAAAGGCTTTTCCTGCCCTTAGCGCTGGTTCTTATTTTTGCCTGGTTTATTCCTGCTTCTGCCCAATCCGACCGCGGTTCGATAACCGGAACGGTGACGGATCCCACTGGCGCCGTTGTGCCTAACGCAAAAGTCACCGTCACCAGTGGCGATACCGGCGAAACACGAACAACCAATACTTCTGATGAGGGAACATTCACTCTCCCCGAACTCAAAGCCGGGCCATGGAAGCTTACGGTCGAAGCGCCCGGATTTAGTTCCGCGACCATCGAGAAGGTACAGGTTGCAGTTCAGGTAGTGCGTCGCGCCGACGTTCAGTTACAAATAGGCGAAATTACCAACGTCGTAACTATCTCGAACGACGCAGCCCCGGCCATTCAGACGGATGCACCCGTCAGACAGACAAACGTCACCGAACGCCAGGTCAAAGAATTGCCGTTACAGGTTAGTGCGGAGTCGGCGGGCCGCACGCCACTGTCCTTTATTTTCCTCGACAGTAACGTAACCTCCACCGGAACCATTGGCGGCCAGGATAACCGCGGCACAAACGCGGCGCGGTTCAGAGTAAGCGGCGGACAGTCAATGGGCACGGACATCCTCGTCGATGGCGCCTCCACTTTCCGCGCTGAAAATGGAACAGCGTTCACCGAGACGGCTCCCGGACCAAATGCGTTCCAGGAGTTTACGTTGACTACCAGCACCTACTCTGCCGAGTACGGCCGATCGGCGGGCGGAATCGTTAACTTCAGTTTGAAATCCGGCGGCAACGAATTTCACGGTGAGGTGTATGAGCTTTACAAGGGCAGAACCCTGAACGCCAACACGTTTCTTAACAACGCGACCGGCATCGAGAGGCCCTTCGATCTTCAACACGATTTCGGATTTAACGTTGGTGGTCCCGTGTACCTGCCTCACTTTGGGGAAGGCGGGCCGATCGCGCACAGTCTGAAGAATCGCACGTTCTTCTTTTTCAATTATGAAGGGTATCGATTCAATCAATCGGAGTCGGCGAATATTTCCGTTCCGACGATCAGAATGCGGCAAGGCGATTTCTCTGAACTCTTTACTGATCCAGCTGTGCTGCAGCAGTTTCCCAATGGCATACAGGTATACAGTCCGATAGCGGGCTTTGATGCTTCAGGGAATCCAATACCAGCGCCGCCAGGATCGCGTGTAGCAATTCCGGGTAATCGCATCGACCTCTTCCAGTTACCCGGCGGGCAATCAATTATCGATCCCGTAGGGCTCGCGATCTTGCAACGCCTTCCCACGCCCACGCGCTCAGGAGTATTCGGGAATTACACGGCGACGAGTAGCGTTCCGACGACGATGAACAACGCGGTGTTCAAAATCGATCAGGTACTGACCGACATGCAAAGGCTGTCGGTGAGTTACTCGTTCCGCAAGACCAACACGATTCTTGGAGGCTTTCCTCGTTTCGAGCGGCCATTGTTTGCATTCGGCCGCTACGATCGGATCCTGAAATCGCACATCGCGCGGCTCCAGCATGATTGGACCATCAGTCCGACGGTAGTCAATCACTTCAACGCAGGGTGGAACCGCAACGATTCGCAAAGAAACAATCCGGCAGTCGGAGCGGCTGATCCTTTTGGCCTCGGATTACCCGCTGGTTCGGTTCTTGGTGGCGCATTCCCGGCAGTCGATTTTCCCGGATATGGGGATCCCGGCCAATCAACCGACACGCGCGCGTACCAGGGGATCGGTGGGTCGTTCTTCAACGATCTTCCCTTCGCTGACAATCAGGCTCAATTTAGTGACTTCGTAACCTGGATCAAGGGCCGTCACACGTTGCGATTCGGGGGAGACGTTCGTATCCAACAATTCAACGTTGCACAACTGTTGAGTCCCGGCGGCTGGTTCAACTTCCGACACCTGCAAACAGCTAACGTCGACACAAACAATCAGGGATGGCCAATTGCCAGCTTGATAACCGGCGCGACCGAGTGGTCATTCAATAGCAGCAAGTCGCTCGACCCGGGTTGGCGTTACTTCTACCCCGCAATCTTCGTGCAGGACGACATCAAGCTGACGCAACGTCTGACGTTGAACGTCGGTCTGCGCTACGAAATCAGCTATCCGCGAACTGAGTCACAGAATCGCTATCGATCGTTTGATCCGGCTGTTCCCAATCCCGCCGCGGGAAACCGGCTGGGAGCTCTCGTTGCGGCCAATGGCACCGGCGCGTTGCAGGCACAGTTCGAAGGTTTAGCTGAACCTGATTATTCCAACTGGGGACCCAGGGTGGGATTTGCGTATTCGCTGAACGACAGGACCGTCATCCGCGGTGGATACGGACTCTACTATTCACCGATCCTTTATGGTTTTGCGGGCGACATTGCCGTAGGCGAAGGAACCGAAGGCTTCAACACGCACCTCGCGCGGCCCCAGTTTGGCGCTGACGCAAACTTCTTCTTACGCAGCTATCCTCAACAGCCGCCGAACAATCCAAACGATCAGTTCATCGGCCTGGATGTTTCGTATTTCAACAAAGATTTCAAGACCGGTCGAACCGCGCAATGGAGTCTCGACATTCAACGAGAGCTACCTGCTAACTTCGTCGCTTCGGTCGGTTATATCGGCAGCCGAGGAACACGCCTGAGATCAGACTTTGGCCGTTTGAATGCACTCCCGTTAGAAGCGCTGCGATTGGGAAATCCTTTGCTTACCAAGCCGCTCGCGGACGTCACCGCGGCCGAGCGTGCGTACGCGACGAGTGTGGGGTTTACGCTGCCGGCGAATACCAACGCCGTCTTTCCCGGGTTCACCGGGAGCGTGGCGCAAGCTCTGAAACCTTTTCCGCAGTACGGTATTATCAAGAACGTTCTCGAGAGCAACGGGCAGAGTTGGTACAACGCATTACAAGCGAAGGTGGGCCGCCGCTTTTCGCAGGGGATGCAGTTTGACATTTCGTATACGTTCTCGAAACTGCTTTCGACTGGATCAGAAGACTTGTATGGTGGAAGTCCCGTTAACCAGCCGCAGAGCCCGTACGAACGACCGAAGTTTGTGTCACCTAACAGCACGCCGCATGTGCTAGTCTTCAACTATATTCTCGAACTGCCGTTCGGAAGGGGTAAGCGCTTTCTGAACAACGGCGGTTTTGTCGATAGGTTGGTCGGTGGCTGGCAATTCGGAGGCATCCACCGGTACCAGACGGGCTTGCCTCTCGTTGTTACAACCAGTCGAAACAGCGGCTTTCTCAACACGGTCGGCTTCGCCGGTTTTCGCGGCGCTCAACTACGTCCGAATCTAACAGGACAGCCGATCCTGACGGGCAATCCTGAAAGTGGTTTGATCTTCCGACTGGTTAATGGTGGCGCTTTTGCCCAGCCGCCAAACTTTGAAGCTCCTCCGACGACTGACGTTACGGATCCAGCGTATCGTTCTTATTATGCTGACCCATCGAGGTTCTTCGGTACGGCACCCGCGGTGATCGAGGACTACGTGTTGCCGTATTTCAGCGAGAACGTCAGTCTGCTGAAACGCACGCGGATTACGGAACACGTTACTCTCGAGTTGCGCGGAGAAGTATTCAACCTATTCAACCGGCATCGTTACTTTGGACCAGACTTGAATTTCCAGAACTTTGATCCGAACAATCCACAGCCTACGGGAGGATTCGGGTTCTCAGGTATCGTGGGTGATCCGAACGTCTATGGACCAAGAAACATCCAGCTCGGTGCGAAGATAATCTTTTAGGCGGAGTGTTTTCTTGAAGCTCATTGTCATGACAGCAGTTGTGGTGCTGTCCTGGCCTCCAGGTGAAGCAGCAACATGCCGCGCAGCTACAGTTGTTTTCTTTCAAAGTGCGGCCAGCAAGCAGCACGTGGCGACATTGATCGAAAAAGGTGTCGCCGCACTTGACCGCAACGAAACCGAGGTCGCAAAGGGGTTTTTCAGCAGTGCACTTCAGGCTGATCCTGGCAACGAACTCGCCCATACCTATCTCGGAATAATCGCCGATCGTGCCGGAGACCTGGCGGAGGCCGAACGCCATTTTCGGTCCGCCGCCACGCGCTCGCCGGGATCGCCGGCAGCCCACAACAATTACGGAGTGATCCTCGTTCGCCTCGGGAAAGCGAATCAGGCCGCGAGTCATTTCGAAACTTCTCTTCGACTGAATCCGGCGCAAGCAGGAGCGCTGGTAAACCTCGCCCAGATTCGCTTTTCTGCCGGTACGCCTGAGGGATTGCGTGCGGCTCGCGAACTGTTTGAACGCGCTCGAAAGATAGCGCCGGATGCAGAGATCGCGCGCGCCCTTGTCGTTACAAGTTTGCGCCTTAACGACCGCAAAGCTGCCGGTGATTACTATCAGGAGTACCAGCAGCAGATTAACGCTGCACCGGAGAACATCCGTAGTACGGCGATGCGTGCTGAGTTGGGAACAGCTTTGCTCGCAGCGCGACTGTTGAGAGAAGCGAACTCGGAACTTGAAGCCGTCGTCGCATCGGATCCAACAAACGTCGATCACATCATTCTTCTCGCACGTTCCTACCAGGCAATGAGTGACATCAAGTCGGCTGGTCGAACGCTCGAGTCAGTGGTAGCTCGCGGTATCGATGCGGCACCGATTTACGCGGCGCTGGCAGAGGTCTACGAGGTGGCGGGCCATGTGGAGAATGCAATTCCCGCAATGCGACTTGCGATTCAGCGCGATCCACGGAACGAATCGTATCGCTTTCGTTACGGTATGCTCCTGACAGACACGAGAGCCCCCGAAGCCGCGGTCATTCGTTTGAACGAGGCGATTAAAGAGTTCCCGCAATCCCCAAAGCTTCTTTTCGCACTCGGAATCGCACACTTCAAGAACAAGAAACATGAGCAGGCGGCGATTGCCTTTCGAAAGGCTGTCCAACTTGATCCGAAGTTTGCTTCCGCGCTCGCCTACCTCGGGCTGACTTACGAGGAAACCGGAAACTCCGCAGAAGCGATAGCGCTTTACAACCGAGCGCTGGCCGCGGATGAAAAGCTAGCCGCCGCCCATTACCTTGTCGCCAACGCGCTTCTCAGAGATCCAAACGGCAACCTTACTGTTGCGGAGAAACATTTACTTCGCGCAATAGAGATCGATCCAACGTTCTCACCGGGACGTTTGGCTCTCGCGCGCGTTTACATGCGAACGGAACGTTTCGACCAGGCGGCGCCCCAACTCGAGGCCGTAGTCGCCGCCGAACCAAACCTTACAGAGGCGTTATACCAGCTCAGCAGAGTCTACGTGCGACTGAAACGGAAGGAAGACGCGGACAAGACGTTGGCAGCTTTCAAACGGCTAAGCGACAAAGAAAAGGACCAGGAGCTGACTGAACGCAAAGATCTAGTGAGGCGCCTGGCGAATGTCAGCTTCTAACCGCGAGAGGAAACTGATGGAACATCTGTCCAGGCGGCTGAGCGTGCTCTTCATTCTGCTGGTCGCCATTCAACATTCAGCGCAATCACAGCAGCAGCCTTCAAATCCGCCCGCAGCTGCTCCCGCCGTCAATGAATGGACCGACACCTTTGACGGCGCCGTGCTCGATTCGCAGAAATGGGAGTTGCACAGTCTGGAAGGCGGCAACGGAAAGGTTGAAGTCAAAGAAGGTCAGCTAAGGATGCGCGGGCAAAATGGCTGGCGGGCTGGGGTCAGAACTATACAGTCGTTTTCCAGCGACCGGTTTATCGTCGAAGCGACAATTGCAAAAGTCGGCCAGGCACTGCCTGACCCAGGCTCAAATGTGTTACCCATCGGGAATGCAATCGTAACGATACTGTTCGACGGATCGGGACGAAACCGGATCGAGTGGATCCTCACTAGTGAGGGAACATTCGAAGCGTGGTCGGTGATCGACGGCCGCGGCGAAAGGCTCGACAACAAGAAATTGGGTACGAAAGTAAAAAACCCGACGCTTGGAATTGTTCGCAAGGGTGATGAATTCTATTTCATGCTTAATGGCCAGGAAGGCTTGAGAAAGACGATTAAGAACCTCCCCCGCACGTTTCACCTGATGCTCTACGGATTTGGCTCTTCAGAAAATGACTGGGACTCCGCTCGCGTTGTTACAGTCAAGCAGTAGAACTCTCCACGGCGCAATGCTGATCTAATGAGTGTGACATCGAACTTGAAATGGCTCCGGCGCAGCTCGATTGCGATTGCCGCATCGTGTCTTCTTCTGATTACGTCTGCCGCCGCGGCGCAAACGATCGCCCTGGACCAGAGATGGCAATTGCTCATCGATCGATCGGGAAGTCTGAAGATAGATGAGATCGGCAGATCTCCGGGATGGCGCAACGCACGGGCCGGCCTTTCATGGAACGCGCAATTCGCTGATCTGCGCGACTACATGGGCGTCGCATGGTATCGCTTGCCACTTCAGCGTCCCGACGTAAGCAACGGACGAAGGGTGTTGCTTGAGTTTGGCGCGGTCGACTATTTCACCGAGGTTTTCGTTAACGGAAAACGTTTAGGCGAACATGAAGGCGGTTACACGCCGTTCACGTTTGACATCACTGACGCGCTTAGAGCCGGAGTCAACGAGTTGGCGGTGCGGGTAATCGATCCCCCGATGGACGAGAAAGAGAACCGGGCTCGTTTCCCGGAGATGATGTACAACGAAATACCGCACGGCAAGCAGAACTGGTACGTACAGACAGGCGGAATTTGGCAGCCGGTAACATTACGTGTTTGTCCGAGAGATTGTGTAGAGAGAGTGCGCGTAACGACAAACGTCAGTGGTCAAGTAGAAGTCTCGGTCAAAACAAGTAATCGCGGGTCGTCTCAGGAAGCGGGTTCGCTACAGCTGATCTTAAGAAACCCGCAAGGTCAGATTGAGTTTCGCGAAACCAAGCCGGCGGCGTCTGACGTTACGGTGTTTTCACGCCGTGTGGCCTCTCCGAGGTTGTGGAGCCCTGATAATCCAGACCTTTATACCGTCGAAGTTCGAAGTGGAGACGATACTTCCACTCAATCGTTCGGTTTCAGATCGTTCGAAGCTCGAGACGGCAAGTTTTATCTGAACGGTCAACCGTTCTACATGATTGCCGCGCTAGACCAGGATTTTTATCCCGACACAATCTACACGCCACCTTCCCTCGCCTACGTACGCGACCAGATGGTCAAAGCGAAGCGACTCGGTTTGAACTTGTTACGGTGTCACATCAAGGTTTGTGATCCCACCTACCTGCGTGCTGCCGACGAAGTTGGCATCCTGGTGTGGTACGAGGTCCCGTCGTGGAACGATTTCAATCATTTCACATCAAAAGCGGCGGAGCGGGGTGAAAGAATTTTCCGCGAGATGGTCCAACGCGACTGGAACCATCCGTCGATTGTCATTCAATCAATCATCAATGAAGGTTGGGGTGCGAACCTGGCCAAGGACGCCGAGAGCCGCAAATGGCTGCTCGCTGCATTTGAACGCGCCAAGGCTCTAACTGCGCCGCTCGGCACTCTGGTTGTGGACAACAGTCCGTGTTGTAACAATTTCCATTTAAAGTCGGACATCGAGGACAACCACCGCTACAACTCCATCCCTGATGAGCATCGTCCGTTTGACCAGTGGGTCGCCGACTTTGCTACAAGACCCAAGTGGAACTTCAGTCCTCACGGGGACGCCGCCCCGACGGGCAAAGAGCCGCTCGTGGTTTCAGAGTTTGGTAACTGGGGTTTGCCGACGCTTCCGCGAAATTTGCCATGGTGGTTCGAAAGAGCTTTCGGCGACCGCGAGGTTACGCGCCCCGCCGGAGTGTTCGACCGCTTCAGACAGTTTCGCTTCAGCGCCGTGTTCCCTACTTACGACGCACTCGCGATTGCAACACAGTGGCACCAGTTTCTTTCCCTGAAACATGAGATAGAAGAAATTCGTCGGTATGCGTCGATTCAAGGTTACGTCATAACGGAATTGACGGATATCAACTGGGAAGCCAACGGCCTCATGACCATGTGGCGGCAGCCGAAGATCTACGCGCCGGAACTAGCCAAACTGCAACAGCCTGATCTCGTTATCGTGCGGACGAACAAGAAGAACTTCACCAGCGGTGAACCTATCGAGTTGGAAGCACTGTTTTCACACTACAGCAAACGTGATCTCCAAGGCGCCAGGTTGGTCTGGCTAAATGGAGTGGGTACAGCCGTCGGTACAAATTCGAGGCTGCCAACAATCGCCCCGGCGAGTGTCACGTCAATTGAAAAGCGAACGCAGAGAGCTCCTGATGTTTCGACGCCTCAACGTCACGTCATCCGCGTGCGGTTGCTCGACCGCCAGGGAAGGTTGGTTTCGGAAAACAACGCCATCATCTTCGTTTACCCCAAACCGCAACCGCCGCTTCAGGTCGCACTAAGATTCGGCGGGACTGAATCGGGAAGTGCGTTGAAGCCTGAACAGATGGCGGCGGCCGGTTACCGTATTTTGGAAGGCTCAAATACCTCTCGGCCCGCCGCCGGTGAGATTCTAATTGCGCACAAGTTTGACGAACGCGTAGAGCGGTACCTGGCAGAGGGCGGTCGCGCGATCATCCTCGCCAATTCGAAAGATGCCGTGCCCAACGGTGCGATAAAGGTGACACCGCGCGCCGGGTCCGACCTCGATGGCAACTGGGTCACAAACTTCAACTGGATCCGTAGTGACTCGCCCTCGTCTCCGTTTCACCCTGTTGCATTTACAAGAATTCTCGGCTTTGAGTCTCAGAACGTTGTGCCGCGTTTTGTAATTCAAGGGATCGGCGGAGTGAATTACGACGATGTCCTCTCAGGAATCTTCTATGGCTGGTTGAACAACAACGCTGCCCTCGCGGCGCAAATGCGGGTCGGTAAAGGCGGGGTTTTGTTAACGACGTTTCGGTTCGACGAGTATGGCAAAGATGCGTACGCGACGCACTTGCTCGACTCCTTGATCTTGTACGTTAGTGGTTCGAATTTCCGACCCACATTGGCTGCGAATTTTAAAACGACATGAGCATTAAAGACGTTGCACGCGAAGCGGGCGTGTCCACCGCAACGGTCTCGCACGTGCTTAACAACACCAGGTTTGTTTCGGACGAGACGCGACTGAAAGTGGTCAGTGCGATTGAACGCTGCAACTATTATCCAAATGCTCACGCGAGGAGTCTCGCGTCCGGACGCAGTAATACGATCGGGCTGCTGGTGTCCGACATCTCGAATCCGTTCTTTCCCGAGTTGGCGAAAAGCGTGGAGGACGTCGCTTTCGAGCGAGGCTACGACGTCATGCTACTGAACACCAAGTATAACGCCGAACGCACGTCACATTATGTGCGTCGCCTGATTGAAAGACAGGTTGCGGGCGTCGCGTTGATGACGTCCGAACTCGACTTTGCCGTCATCGATGAACTCTCGCGCAAACACGTTTCCGTAGTTTTCCTTGACCTTGGCACGGCAGGCGAGCGCATGAGCAATCTCGTCGTTGATTACGCCATGGGAATAACTGAAGCAGTGCGCCACCTGGCCCAACTCGGCCACAAAAGTATCGCTTACGTTGGCGGACCGAATCGTCTGCGTTCGGCAGCAAAGCGATTGGAAGCCTTTCAGGATGCTTTCTCCCAGGTGCTGCCAAACCTCGATCCGTTTGGAATCTTTGAGGGCGACTTTCAACTCGATAGTGGACGTCGGATAGGGCGGGAGATACTCAGCGGGGGAACATCACTTCTTACCGCGATCATTACGGCAAACGACATGATGGCTCTCGGAGTAATGCAAGAGTGTCGCGCCGCCGGTGTTTCCATTCCTGACGACATCTCGATCATTGGTTTCGACGACATCGCATTTGCGTCATTGGCCCATCCACAATTAACAAGCATTTGCTTGCCGCGACTTGAACTCGGACGCAAGGCGGTTGAAGCACTATTGATGACGATCGAGGAACCGGCGCATCAGGGGGTGGAACTCCACATACCCACTTATCTCGTGAAGCGGGGTTCAGTTGCCCCGGCGCGAAACTCAGTTAGTTATGATGAGAAGCGACTTAGCGCATGAAAACTAAACCACAAATCGTGCCGAACCTTCGCATTGCGTTGGCAGCGGCAATACTGATCACGTGCACCGTCATCACGCACGCACAGACGCGATCAACCTATGAGAACCCGGCGCTGGCCGGAGATTATCCGGATCCTTCAGTGATTCGGGTGGGAAGAGACTACTGGGCGGTTGCAACCTCTTCGGAGTGGGAGCCCGAATTTCCCATCCTGTTTTCAAGAGACCTGGTGAACTGGGACATTGTTGGTGCGGTCTTTCAGAAACGACCTGCATGGTCCGTCGGTAATTATTGGGCGCCGGAAATCGCTTACGATCGCGGTAAGTACTTCGTGTACTACGTCGCGCGTAAAAGCGGTGGTCCTCTGTGTATCGCGGTTGCGACGTCGTCCAGGCCTGCTGGTCCATATCAGGACCACGGTCCGATGGTTTGTCAGGATGCCGGATCCATCGATCCGCTGCCAGTGAACGATGAACGCGGTGTTCGGTACCTGCTGTGGAAAGAGGACGGCAACAGCCGGAACCAACCAACCCCGATCTGGGCGCAACCACTTTCACCGGACGGCACGAAACTCGTGGGTGAGCGTCGCGAACTGATCCGGAATGACGCGCCATGGGAAGCTCAATTGGTGGAAGGTCCATTTGTGTTGCGACGCGGGGATTGGTTCTACATGTTTTATTCCGGCAACGCATGCTGCGGACGCGAGTGCAACTATGCACTCGGCGTTGCCCGCTCGCGCAATCTGTTAGGGCCATGGGAGAAGCACAAAGATAATCCGATCTTGAAGGGGAATGAGACCTGGAAGTGTCCGGGACACGGCACCATCGTGGACGATCAACGCGGACGTACGTTCCTGTTCTATCACGCATACCATGCCAAAGATTTCGTCTATGTTGGACGCGAAGCATTGCTCGATGAAGTGACGTGGAACGCCGACGGATGGCCCACGATTAATAACGGTCGCGGGCCGAGTGTTAGTGCAGCGACTCCTTCGAACGTAGCTGAGCGGAATGCCGAGTACCTGTTTTTTGACGACTTCACCACGTCTTCACTGAAGCCGGGTTGGCAATGGCCGCATGAGAATCCGCCAATGGTGCAGCTTCAGCGGCGAAACGGCGGGCAGGTTTTGTTGACAGCCGGCGCCGCACGCGCCTCAGACGCGCTTGGAGCTATCCTCGCGCGCTCTACAACCGTCGGCGATTACGTCGCTACCACTGAACTCGCAATGGGCTCATTGAAGCCCAACGTGCTGGCCGGCCTTGCCGGCGTTGGCGATCCGGAGAACGCGCTCGGCATAGCAGTCGGGAGTGACGGAAGCGTCCGTGTCTGGAAAAGACAGAAGAACAATCACGAGGTAGTGACTACTACCACGGCGCCGAATGCGACATCGCTATGGCTGCGCCTGAGCGCGCGTAATGGTCGTCTGTTCAGGTTCGCAGTCAGCGCCGATGGTCGGAATTGGATCGATGTAGGACCGGAGTTGAATGGTGATTACATGCCACCATGGGATCGCGGTCTGCGCGTTGCGCTTACGGTTGGCGGAACGACTGATGCCGCAGCGCGATTCAATTCGCTTCGCATAGTGCCGGCGCGTTCAATCGGTGGGTCAGGAAATAGTAGAGAGGACAAACATGAATAACAAGGCGCGGAAGTACCTTGCAGTCATCATAACTACCGCTTTCGGCGTCATGCTGTTCGCGCTCGGCGGCTGCAAGAAAGAACGCGGTGGGTCGGTTGCCGGCGGGAATGGGAAAATGGTCGTCGGCTTTTCGCAGATGGAGAACGATGGTCCATGGCGCATCGCCGAAACCAACAGCATGAAAAGCGAAGCGGGCAAACTCGCCGACAAGTTTGAACTGGTAATTACTGACGCGCAGGGACAAACCTCAAAACAGGTATCAGATGTGGAAGATCTTGTGTCGCGAGGTGTGCGTGCGATCTTTCTGGCCCCACGCGAACTAAACGGATTGGAACCGGCACTGCAAGCTGCTAAGGAAGCCAATATTCCTGTCATTCTCGTTGACCGCGAAGCTGCCGGAACTCCAGGTGTGGATTTCGTCACTGTCCTCAAGTCAGATTTTATTGAACAGGGACGGCGCGCCGCACAGTGGTTGGCCCAACAAACTAACGGCAAGGCAAACATTGTCGAATTAACGGGCACGACCGGCGCATCAGTGTCTCAGGATCGGCAGCAGGGATTCGCCGACGAGATCACGAAACACCCGGAAATGAAAATCATTGCGTCCCAAACCGGCAACTTCAATCGGGCCGAAGGACAAAAGGTGATGCAGAACATCATCCAGTCGCTCGGACAACAAATCACCGCCGTCTATGCACACAACGACGAAATGGCGATCGGTGCGATTCAAGCGTTGAAAAGTGCCGGTATGAAACCCGGCAAGGATATCCTGATAGTGTCCGTCGACGGTGAAAAAGCAGCCCTCCAGGCAATCATCGATGGCGACATGAATGCCACAGTTGAATCGAATCCGCGCTTTGGCCCCCTCGCGTTCGAGACACTGCAAAAGTTTCTGAACGGCGAAAAAGTACCACCGAAGATTATTTTGCCTGATCGGTTTTTCGATGCCAGCAACGCGAGGCAGTATCTGGACGAGGCGTATTGATGTCACAGACTGTGCTCCGCATGCAGGGCATTACCAAGGTCTTCAACAATGTTCCAGCATTGTCCGGCGTTGATCTTGAGTTGGCCCGCGGCGAAGTGCACGCGCTCGTCGGCGAGAATGGCGCCGGCAAATCGACGCTCATCAAGATCATGACGGGCGCCTATTCTCGCGACGCGGGCACCATCACTTTAGAAGGCAAACACGTCGATTTTCGCTCGCCGCAAGATGCGCAGGCGGTGGGTGTCGTTGCTGTGTATCAAGAGGTGAATTTGCTGACCTTTCGTACGGTGGCGGAAAACATTTATCTCGGACGGGAACCGCGGCGATGGGGTTTGATCGATTGGAAACGCATGAATGCGGACGCAGCGGCTTTGCTGAAAAGCCTGGGACTGGAAATCGATCCGCGCGCAACACTCGGCAGTTTGAACATAGCGCTTCGGCAAATGGTTGCGCTTGCGCGTGGTGTTTCGTTTGGAGCAAAGGTCGTCGTGCTCGACGAACCAACGAGCTCTCTCACCGAGCACGAGGTCAACATCCTCTACGATGTGATTCGACGCCTGAAGGAACAAGGCACCGCAATTGTCTATATCAGCCATCGGTTTGACGAACTGTATGCCGTGTGTGACCGCGTGACGATTTTGCGAGACGGCAAACTCGTCGGTACGCGTGAGCTCGCGAGTCTCGAGAAGCTGGATCTCGTCTGCTTGATGTTGGGTAAGCGGCGGGAGGAGTTGCGACAAGGAACAACTGCTTTCGCGAAGCTCGAACTCACGCCGGCAGGAGGCGCGCCGCTGCTCCGTGCCGAAAACCTGACACGCGGGCGCAGGTTGAATGACGTGACGGTCGAAGTTGCCCGCGGCGAGATCGTGGGCCTGGCTGGTCTGCTGGGTTCGGGTCGAACGGAAACGGCGCGCGCGATCTTTGGGGCAGATCCCATCGACTCGGGTTCTGTCTACCTCGAAGGCCGCCCGCTCGGCATCGGGTCCGTCGGTCGTGCGATCGCCGCCGGCGTGGCGTTTCTTACTGAAGATCGCAAAGCTGAAGGAATCATCCCTGACTTGTCTGTACGCGAGAATCTCACACTCGCCGCGTTACCGGCGCTCACCACTCTCGGCGTTGTTTCCCGATCGAGGCAGCAAGCTATCGTCGAACGTTTTATGGGCCGCCTTGGCATCAAGGCCGCGAGCGCTGATCAAAAGATTCGCGAGCTTTCGGGCGGTAATCAGCAGAAGGTGCTACTTGCGCGGTGGCTCTGCCGAAATCCAAAGTTCCTGATCATGGATGAACCAACCCGCGGTATCGACATCGGCGCCAAAGGCGAAATCCAGGCGTTGGTGAACGAGTTGGCCGAGTCCGGCCTTGGCGTGTTGATGATTTCATCTGAACTGGAAGAGTTGGTCGAAGGCAGTTCGCGGGTCGTAGTGATGCGCGATGGAAACTGCGTCGGTGAGTTGCGCGGTGCAGACATTTCGCAGCGAACAATCATTCAAACCATGGCGGAGGGCAGTGCGAGCGATCAGAAAGCAGCGACCGAAGGCTAGCTTATGGAGACCACTGCCACTGTCAGTACGACACGTCGATCCGGTAATTTAACGTCGCGGCTGGGAGATTTTGGCCCAACTTATGGCGCTTTGTTTGCACTTGTTCTACTCGTTGTTGCCAACGCGATCTTCACTCCGTACTTCGCCACATTGAGCAATTTATGGAACGTGCTACAACTGGTGTCCGCAACGGTGCTCGTGGCAGTCGGCATGACGATGGTGATTGCGACGGGCGGTATCGACTTATCCGTCGGATCGATAATGGCAATCGCATCGGCGGCAGCGGCTGTCTCTTTTGGACGTGGAACCGCCGTAGCGATCCTGTTTGCACTCCTTACGGCGTGCGCGGTTGGAGCCTTCAATGGCGCATTGGTTTCGGGCTTTCGCATTCAGCCAATCATCGTGACTCTCGCAACGCTTATCACAGGTAGAGGCGCCGCGCAGGTGATCAGTAACGGCGGGCAACTTATTCCGTTTAGCAATCCCGGGTTTGAGTATCTGGGCAAGGGGTATATCGGACCAGTGCCGGTCCCGGTCGTCATAATGTTAGCGGTAGTTGCAGCCGGTATTTTCATAATGCGCGCCACTAGCTTTGGACGCTACGTCCTTGCGATCGGCGGTAACGAGGCTGCAGCGAGACTTGCGGGCGTAAAAGTGCATCGCACAAAGATCGCGGTTTACGCATTCAGCGGTTTGCTTGCCGGACTTGCTGGCTTGGTCGAGACAGCACGCTTAGGCGCCAGCGATGCGCAGAAGGTCGGACTCTACATTGAGCTTGATGCGATTGCCGCTGTCGTTGTTGGTGGCACTGCGCTTACCGGCGGACGAGCAACAATCGTCGGCACACTCATCGGCGCTCTGATCATGCAGGTCATCACTACAAGCTTCAATATGGGCCCGTTTGGACTTAATCCATTGCCGTATTCATGGGGACTTGTTTTTAAGGCCGCGATAATACTGCTCGCTGTTTACATTCAACGACCAAAACTGGCTTAGAGATTCAATGGGGCAGGTAACAACAGTTGACGATGTGGGCTCTACGCGTGGACGCGTCGCGCGCTTGAAAGTCGCTTCGTTTATTCAGCGACAGGGCGCACTGGTGACGCTTGTACTGGTCTGCATTTTTGCTGCGTTCCGTTACGAACGATTTCTGACTGAGTTCAACATCTCAAACGTACTACGCCAGAACAGCATGTTGGGACTCGTCGCGCTCGGAATGACATTCGTAATCCTCACCGGCGGGATCGATTTATCTGTCGGTTCTTTCGTTGCAGTCGCGGGCGTAATCGCTGCTCTTCTGGCAAATCAGGGAACTGTGTTTGCCATTACGGCAGCAATTGCCTTTACGAGTGTGCTAGGTCTTGTGAATGGTTTGGTAATCGCGAAGGCGCGGATCCAGCCATTCATCGCAACGCTGGCGATGATGATTGCCACACGAGGCCTTGCGCTCGTGTACACGGGCGAACAGTCAGTCAGAGCGGAAACGGCAACGGGAAGTTTCAGTTGGTTGGGACGCGGAGCGATTGGCTTTCTTCCGGTGCCGGTCTTGATCCTGATCGTTGCTTACATCATCGCCGCAGTGGTTCTTAATCGCACGCGTTTTGGACGGCATGTTTATGCGGTTGGCGACAACGAAGAGGCCGCGCGGTTGATGGGTCTCAACGTAAACCGCGTGACGATCAGGGTCTACACTCTGAGCGGTGCCTTGGCCGGTTTGGCCGGTGTCATCCTTGCCTCGCGACTTGGAACGGGGCAGCCAGTTGCCGGTGCTGGTTGGGAACTGGATGCGATCGCCGCGGTCGTGGTGGGCGGCACGTTGTTAACCGGCGGCCAGGGCGGCGTCGGACCTACTCTCGTCGGCGTTTTGCTGTTAGGTGTCATCTTCAATCTGTTCAATCTTGAAGGAACGATTAGTCCGTGGTGGCAACTTGTTTTGCGAGGTCTGATTCTATTAGTGGTAGTAATTATTCAGAATCGCCTGAGCGCGAGAAAATAGTTTTATGGCCGGTCGATACGATTCCACTGAGATCGAGCAATTTGCACAATCGGTTATCACAGATGGTTTCTGTGTTCTACCTGAACATTTTCCACCAGAGAAGCTCGATCACTGGCGTCAAACCTTTCTTCCCCTACTACAGAAACACATCGCGCGTGAAGGGCACCTGCAAAACCGCGGCCCAGCACGATACTACGTGACACTTCCCTTCACTGAACCTTTCGCTGATCCGTGTATCTACGTGGACGACGATGTTTTCGCGATCGTCGAGCAACTCGTGGGTTCAGATGCAGTAATGTGTCAGCTTGCTGTGGACACGCCGCTGCTCGGGTCAACTACTCAGGAGATTCACCGCGACACGCCGCCGCTTTTTCCTGAAACCGGACAGGAAACTCCCCCTTATCAACTAGCGGTAAACTTTCCCCTTGTCGAAGTCACTATGCAAAACGGTCCGTTCGAAGTCGCGCGGCGGACGCACATGATGTCAAAGGATGAGGGTCTGCACCGGCTTGAAAGCGGCAAAGTTACGCTGGAACCAATTCAGATGAAATTAGGCGACGTGATTATCAGGGACGTTCGTGGACTTCACCGTGGAACTCCGAACTTCACATCGGAGCCGCGGCCTATGGTGGTGATCGGTTATTCCCGTCGCTGGCTGTTCCGTCCAGAAGTTTCCATTCAGATTCCGCGCGAGACGTTTGAAAGCCTCTCGGATCGCGCCCGGCAGCTGCTGCGTTTTAACCCGATCGTGGAGTCACTCGAAGAGCTACCGAAGAAGGAGCGCTACCAGTCGTTCGCTTATTGAAAGCAGAATCAATCCTTCACGATACCTTTGTTCTGCATGACGGTAATTCTACGATCTAATCTCGTGGCAGGAACCGTTTGCACTGATCCATCCGGCCACTTGATCTCGATCTTGTCCACTCTCCTCGCAGATCCGAGACCGAAGTGCAACGTCAAATCGTTTTGGGAGGCGTAGCTGGTTCCGCTGATTACATCTTTCCGCTGTTGAATTTTTCCGGCCGTTACATAAATACGAGCGCCGATCGCATCGCGCGAGTTCTTCTTCAAAGAATCGCCTACCAGACGAATCGATAACCACTGTCCCGCTCGCGATGTTATGTTGCGTAAAACCGCAGGCCCGGAATCCATGTTGTTTATCACAACGTCCAGGAGACCATCTTGATCCAAATCTCCAACTGAAAGGCCACGACCGGTTAGCGCGCGTGCCAGTCCGCTTCCCGGCGCCGCTCCGACGCGTTCGAATCTGCCGCCCGTGAGATTGCGAAATAGAAGCGTCTGCTGCGCATAACTCGTCCCCCATTGATGACGGTCCACTTCAGGATAAACATTCCATTTGCCACGATCAGGTCATCCCAACCATCATTATCGTAGTCGAGAAAGCTTGTCCCCCCGCCCGGTAAGAATGAGAAAAGTTTTGAGTCAAAGCTACGGGATCTTGACGGCTCAGGGTAGCGGTGAGAGCGTTCGGGCCTTGGGAGCGCCGAAGAGCGAGCAGAAACCTCTAGTTTTCAATGGCGGTGTTTTGAGGGACGCTTACAGGCCGTGTCGCTTCCCGTCAACCAAACC
>Ga0209486_10000369_pt1 | contig 20524 bp, 19 predicted proteins | sample NCCompost_FD_187518 | JGI IMG/M metagenome (GOLD analysis project Ga0209486, IMG submission 187518) | Agricultural soil microbial communities from Utah to study Nitrogen management - NC Compost (SPAdes) (version 2) | ecosystem: Environmental > Terrestrial > Soil > Agricultural land | place...
CCAGCGCGCGAGCGGCTGATGGCAATCCTGAGCCGAGCCGGCGGTGCACCGCCGGAAGGTGCAGAGACTACCTGAGGGCTTCGAGTGCCCTTGATGACAGGCGAGAGCGTCCCGCACCCGAAGCGGCCGGCAGGCCGCGGGTGAAGAGATAGTCCGCGCCCGCCGGAAACGGCGGGGCCACGCGAATCCCTTGGTCCTGGGTTCGAATCCCAGCGGGCCCACCATATTTCCGATGTGCGACTGCATGTTGCCGCGCCGCAACAATGGGCCCGGACTTGCGGTAATTACTTAATGCAGAGACACTCTTCCCCACAACAGTGCCCGTAGGGACGGGCCAGAACAGGGGCAGGAACATGAAGAGCAATCTCCGGCTGCGACCCGCTTCGCTCGTCGCTGCGGCCGTCGCCATCGTCCTCGCGCAGAACGCCGTCGCTCAGGAAGAACCAGCGGCGCTCGGCGAAATCACCGTGACCGCGCGCAAGCGCGCCGAGTCACTGCAGGACGTCCCGTTCGCGATCAGCGCGCGCACGGGCGAGAACCTCGACGCATTCGGCGCCCAGAACATCGAGGACGTGTCGCGCAACATCGCCGGCCTCACGGTGCAGAACCTCGGCCCGGGCCAGAGCCAGGTGGGCCTGCGCGGCATTTCCGCCGGCAAGACCGACCGCGACCTGCCGGGTGTCAAGGAGCAGGTCGGCGTGTACATGGACGAATCCGTGATCTCGCTGTCGCTGTTTACGCCGGACCTCGACCTGTATGACCTGAACCGCGTCGAGGTCCTGCGCGGCCCGCAGGGCACGCTGTTCGGCTCGGGATCCCTGGCTGGCACGGTGCGCTACATCAGCAACCAGCCCGACCTTTCCGACGGGTACGGTGACGTCGAAGCCGGCGTCAACCAGATCGACGACGGCGGCACCGGCGGATTTGCCCGCGGCATGTTCAACCTGCCGCTCGGCGACAGGGCAGCGCTTCGTGTCGTCGGCTACTACAACGAGATCCCCGGCTTCATCGATGCTCATGGCCCAGGGGGCAGCATCGACGACGACGTCAACGACGGCGAGCGCCAGGGTGGCCGTTTGGCCCTGCGCTGGGAGTTGACCGACAACATCGTGGTTACGCCGCGGGTCATTTATCAGGACATTGATATGAATGGCTACAACCGCGAGGACGTTTACAACATCCTCGCGAATCCATTCACCACCACCGAGCCACCGGTGGTCATGGACGAGCGCGAGCAATACCGCCAACTCGACGAGCTTTTCGACGACGATTTCTTCCTCGGCGACTTGACGATGGAATTCGACTTCGGCTCGGCGGTGCTGACGTCGATCAGCTCGTATACGGATCGAGACATCCTGGTGACCCGCGACGCTTCGCAATTGACCGGCAGCATCACGTTCGATCAGAATTTCCCTGGCTCCACGCCCGCGGACGTCCGCCTCGACTCGAGGCTGCTTGACTACACGACCGTTGAAACGTTTACCCAGGAACTGCGCCTCGCCTCAGACTATGACGGCCGCTTCCAGTGGGTGATTGGCGGGTTCTACAGCGATATCGAGCGTCAATATGGTCAGAGCCTGCCGACACCGGGCTATGACGCCTTGGTCGGTGCCCCGAGCTCGCAGTTTGGCGCTCCGACCGACACGCCGTTCTTTTCGCAGATTCCCTACGACTTCAAGCAGACTGCATTCTTTGCAGAAGGCTCCTGGGACATCACGGAGCGCTTCAACGCGACGGTCGGCGCTCGCTACTACGACTTCTCGGAGGACCGCGAGCTCTACTTCGCCGGCGCGTTCGTAGACACCGACGGCGGTCCCGACGAACCGACCAACATCCCGGCGTCGTCGGACGACGACGGCGTCCTGCCCCGCGTGCTCCTGGCATACGACGTGAGTGACAACGTGCAGGTCAACGCGCAGGCGTCGGAAGGCTTCCGTCTCGGGGGCATCAACGACCCGCTGAACGTGCCGCTGTGCTCGCCTGAGGATATCGTGACCTTTGGCGGCCGCGATAGCTTCGAAAGCGAGTCGCTGTGGAATTACGAGCTGGGCGCCAAGATCGGCTTCGCCGGTGGCCGCGGGCAATTGAACCTTGCGGCGTTCTATGCGGAGATCGATGACTTGCAGATGCCGGTCGTGGCGGGCACCTGCTCGTCGCGCATCATTTTCAACGTGCCAGGCGCCCACTCAGAGGGGGTGGAGCTCGAACTTACGGCCGCGCCGACGGATCGCTTCGACTTCGGCATTTCTGCGAGTTACACGGAATCCGAGATCGACACCAGTGTCACGTCGACTGACGCAAACGGCGTCACCACGATCGTAGCTGCTATCGAAGAGGGCAACCGCCTCCCGTCCGTGCCTGAGTTCCAGCTTTCAGCGAACGCCACTTACAACTGGCCGATGACGGAACGCGTCGACGGCTTCGTCACCGGCGTGTACCAGCACGTGGGCAGCCGTTACACGCAGATAGCCGATCAGGAACCGGGGTTCGATACGTTCCCCGTCCGCCCCTTCGGCGACCCGACGATCGACGAATTCACATTCGACCCGCTGCTGCCGGCCTACGACATCGGCAACATCCGGCTCGGTGTCCGCGGCGATCGCTGGGAGGCCGCGCTATTCGTCAACAACGTCTCCGACGAGAATGCGCGGCTCGCTCTCGACCAGGAGCGCGGCCGGTTCGCTCGCGTCGGCTACCTCGTCAACCAGCCGCGGACCTACGGCATCTCCTTCCGCACGGAGTTTGGCCGCAGCGAGCCGGCGCCGGTCGCGGCAGCACCGCCGCCGCCCCCGCCGCCGCCGCCGGCACCTCCGCCGCCCCCGCCCCCGCCCCCGGGCGACCAGGACAAGGATGGCGTCACGGATGACAAGGACCGCTGCCCGAACACGACGCCGGGCGTCGCGGTGGACGAGATCGGCTGCTTCCGCGAGGTCACGCTGCGTGGCCTGCTGTTCGATACGGAGTCTTCCGCGGTGAGCGCGGAGGACGGAAGCCGGATCGACCAGGCGCTTGCGCAGTACAAGTCACTGCCGGACGACATCGAGGCGCAGACGCGTATCGAGATCGTGGGCCACACCGACAACACGGGTTCGGATGCCTACAACCAGGGCCTGTCCGAGCGGCGCGCTAACGCCGTGAAGGCGTGGGTGGTGTCGCAGGGCGTCAACCCCGCGCAGATCACGACGATTGGAAAGGGCGAGTCCGAGCCGGCTGATGACAACTCGACGAAGGAAGGACGCCAGAACAACCGCCGGGTCGTGATCCGCGCCACCCGCTGATCCTGCTGTTCCTTCATCGACCTCTGGGCCGGCCCCCCCGCGGGGCCGGCCTTTTTTGTCCCCGGAATCCGGGGTTTTCGGGCCTGAAACGGGCCGTTTGTCATATATTTGCGCCCCGCGTCACGCTCGCAGCCCGCGCCGTTTGTCACTGTCTCCGGACAGGTCTCCCGGCCCGGAACGCATCTGACCGACGCCATGAACACAGCGCTGCAGGTACTGCCAACGGCGAGCGGCTACGCCGACTGCCTCGAGGCCGTGCGCGCGCGGCTCGCGGCCCGCGAGGCGAAGCTCTTCGGCATCGCCGTGCTGGTCGTGCACGTGCACAATCTCGAGCAGCTGTTCGCGAGCGCAGGGCAGGCGAACGCGGCGCGGATGCTCGACGAGCTCAGGAACCGGCTGTCGCAGGTGATGAAGCCCGGCGACTATTTCGCGCGCCTCGGCGACCGCAAGTTCGTCTTCGTGCTCTCGAACCTGCGTAACGAAGGCCACGCGTTGCTCGCGGCCAACAAGATACTTCGCACCGCGGCCGAGCCCGTCTCGGCCGGCGGCCAGCATACGACCATCCGGCTCTCGATCGGGGTCGCCATGCATCCCGCGCACGGCCGCACGCCGGAGGCGCTCCTGCAGTGTGCTGAGATCGCGTTGCTCGAGGCCTGGAAGACACAGGCGCCGACCGTCGTCTACACGGACCGCAAGACCGAGGAGCTGGTCGCCGGCTGGGACCTGGAGACCCAGCTCGCGAACGCGCTCGAGCACGGCGACCTCGTCATGAACTACCAGCCGAAGCTGTCGCTGCCGAAGCTCGAAGTGGTGGGCTGCGAGGCGCTGATGCGCTGGAACCGGCCGGACGCCGGCAACGTGCCGCCGGAGATCTTCATCGACGTCGCCGAGATGACCGGGCAGATCGATCCGCTGACACGCTTCGCCTTTCACCGCGCGCTGCGCCAGCTCGGCGAGTGGCCGAAGAACCTTGGCCCCGTCGGCGTCGCGGTCAACGTGACGCCCTCGATCATCTGCAACCCGGAACTGGTCGAGGCCATCCGCGCCGCCGCCGAAGATTGTTCGGTGGCGCTCGGGCGTCTCACGGTCGAGGTGACGGAGAACGCGCTCATGGTGGACCGCGAGCGCAGCCACCGCGTGCTGACCGAGCTGCGCGAGATGGGCGTGCGCATCTCGATCGACGACTTCGGCACCGGCTACTCGTCGCTCGCCTACATGAAGCAGTTGCCGGCCGACGAGCTCAAGATCGACAAGTCGTTCGTCATGAACATGCTCGCCGACGAGGCCGACGCGCGCCTCGTCGCGCAGGTCGTGGCGCTCGGCCATGCGTTCGGCCTCGAGGTGGTCGCGGAGGGCGTGGAGAACGCGGAAGCCGCGGCGAGGCTCGCCGACGTGGGTTGCGACTACGCTCAGGGCTTCCACTACGCGAAGCCGCTGGCGCCCAGGGAATTCCCGGGCTGGGTGCAGGAGTGGCGAAGGGGACGTTAAAGGGACGTTAAAGGGGACGCGCCCCTTTGGCGCAAGGTGGTTGCTGTTTCGCGGCCGTGGAGCCAAAGGGGCGCGTCCCCTTTAACGTCCCTCCGGTTCCGTCAATTGTTGTCGTAGGGGTTGAAGCCCCCGAACTTGTCCTTCCTGGCGGCCGGCTTCGGCTTCCCGTTCCCGGCCTCGTCGCCAGGCTTCACGACCTTCCTGAGGATCTGCGTGCTGACGAGCGAGAGCTCGTCCGCCTTCTTGCGCGCGGCTTCGGTGAGCGGCGCTGCAGTCACGACGCCGCTGCGCTTCGGCACGTCGCCTGGCGGTGGCTTCGTGGCCGCCTTCCTGAGGTCGGCGTCGGAAAGGATGCGGAAGTGGCCGGTCGTCGTGTCGCGCGCCAGCAGGCCGTTCTTGCGGCCCGCGGCGAGCTTCTGGATCTCGCTGCGCGTGTCGCCGCCCTCGGTCTTCAGGATCTTCTCGAGCGCGGTCGTCGACACCAGCTCGAGCTCCACCGGCTCGATCTTGCCGAGCCAGACCGAACGGCCGCGATGGTCGGGCGCGACCTTGTCCACCTTGCGAATCCTCACGGTCTTCGTGGGGTCCTTGGAATTCACGTGAAGACTATATACTGCCGTGCCGTGAACGTCTTTATCCTCAGCACGGGCCGTTCCGGTTCGCAGACGTTCGCGCGGGCTTGCGCCCACCTCACCAACTACACGAGCGCGCACGAGTCGCGCAGCGGCCTGCTCGGCGACGCGCACCTGGATTACCCCGATAACCACATCGAGTCGGACAACCGGCTCTCGTGGTTGCTCGGCCGCCTCGACCGCAAGTTCGGCGACCGCGCCTTCTACGTTCACCTGACGCGCGACATCGGCCCCGTCGCGGCGAGCTGGGCGAAGCGCGCGCACACCGGGATGATGAACGCCTACCGCTACGCCATCCTCTGGCACTGCCCAAAGGACGCGACGCCCTACGAAGTTGCGCTCGACTACTGCGAAACCGTCGAGGCGAACATCCGCCTGTTCCTGCGCGACAAGAAGAACTGGATGGATTTCAGGCTGGAGGAGGGGCGGGAGCGCTTCCCCGAGTTCTGGCGCCGGATCGGTGCCGAGGGCGACCTGGAAGCGGCGCTCGCCGAGTTTGATGTGCGCCACAACGCCGCCTGGGACCGGCGCACCGACATCGCGCCAGGCTTCCTCGCGCGCGCCGGCGAAAAGGTCTACCGCGTCGTGCGCAAGCTGCCGGTTTTCCTCCGGAATGCCTGAGGCCCGTAGCGGCCCGGCGCACGTCATCGGGGCCTCGGCGCTCGGGACGCTCTTCGAGTGGTACGACTTCTTCCTGTACGGCGCGCTGGCCGGGTACATTGCCGCCCACTTCTTTTCCGGCGTCGATTCGACGACCGCTTTCATCCTGGCGCTCGCGACCTTCGCGGTCGGCTTCATCGTGCGCCCGCTGGGCGCCCTCGTGTTTGGCCGCATCGGCGACATGACGGGCCGCAAGAACACGTTCCTGGTCACGCTCGCGATCATGGGCCTCGCGACCATCCTGGTCGGCGTGCTGCCGGGCCGCGAGGAGATCGGCGTCGCCGCGCCGCTCCTGCTGGTCGTGCTGCGCATCCTCCAGGGCCTCGCGATCGGCGGTGAGTTCGGCGGCGCCATCGTCTATGTCGCCGAGCACGCCGCGCCGCAGCGGCGCGGACTGCACACGAGCTGGATTCCCGGGATGGCGCTGGCCGGGCTCCTGCTGTCGCTCGCGGTAATCACCGCGGTGCGTTCGGCGATGCCGGCCGCCGAGTTCGCGGACTGGGGCTGGCGCGTGCCGTTCCTGCTGTCCGCGGTACTGCTGGTCATCTCCCTCTGGATCCGCATCCGGCTGCAGGAAAGCCCGGTTTTCCGCCGGATGAAGGCGGAACAATCCCTGTCACGGGCGCCGCTGTCAGAGGCCTTCCTGCACGGACCGAACGCGAGGCTCATGCTGGCCGCGCTCTTCGGCGCCGTTGTCGGCCAGGCGGTGACGTTCTACACGGCGACGTTCTACGCGTTCTACTTCCTCGAGCGGATCGCGCGCGTAGATGCCGCGACCGCCACGGTTCTCACGGGCGTCGCCATCGTGATCGGTGCGCCGCTCGTGCTCGCCTGCGGCTGGCTGAGCGACCGGTTCGGCCGCAAGCCGCCACTGCTGGCGGGCCTCGCATTGGCCGTGTTCCTCTACTTTCCGCTCTTCGGCGCGCTGCTCGACGCCGCGAACCCGTCGCTCGTGCAGGCGCGCCAGGCTGCGCCGGTCGTGCTGCGTGCCGACCCCGGAGAGTGCTCGTTGCAGTTCGACCCGATGGGCCGGCGCGCCTTCGATCGAAGCTCCTGTGACGTCGCAAAGTCGCTCCTCGCCCGCACCGGCATCGGCCACTCGACGATCGCGCTCGCGTCGCCCTCGCCGGCGCGGCTCGAGATCGGGGGCGTCGTCATGGCGGCGCCCGACCCGTCACGGCTCGCTCCCGATGCGCGCGCCGCGGCGATCGCGGACTTCGAGCGGCGTGCAAGGGCCGCGCTAGAGGCTGCAGGCCATGGGCAAGCCGCGGATCCGGCGGCAATCGACCGGCCGCGGGTAGTGGGCATCCTCGTCGCGCTCCTCTTCTTCACCGCGCTCGTCACCGGGCCGTACTCGGCGCTGCTCGCGGAGCTTTTCCCGGCGCGGATCCGCTACACGGCGCTGTCCTTTCCGCAGAACTTCGGCAACGGGTGGTTTGGCGGGCTCCTGCCCGCGGTCGCCTTCGCGATCGTCGCGGCGACCGGAAACGTGTTCGCGGGACTCTGGTATCCGGTCAGCCTCGCGGCGCTCTGCTTCGCGGTCGGCGCCCTGGCGCTGCCCGAAACGCGCGGACGGCCGATCGATCGTTAGGGTAGCGCGGCGCTAGGCGCCCTTGTCGAGCTCGAGCCGCGCGAGCTTGACGTCGCGCAGGCCCGGGCGGTCCTGCCCGCCCATGTTCTCTTCCTCGGCGACGGTGAGCAGCTGCGCGTCCAGCGCCCAGGAATCGAGGATCCGCTGCTTCTCCTCGGTCGTGAAGCGCTTGTCCGTGACGACGTCGCGCGGTGTGCGGAAGTGCCGGCTCGGGTCCTTCAGGATCGCCTCGATGTCGGGTTTGTTGCTGCGGGCATCGGCCATTTGCCACCTCCGGCGTCTGCCCCAGCATGGTCCTGCCGCGCCGGATTTCGCCATGCGCGCCGCCCGGAACGGGGCGTGGGCTGGCTCCTACGCGCTGTAGGTGGCTGAACCGACGGCCCGCCGCTGTCGGACGCGGCAGGCTCGAAGCAGGGAATAGTCGAGGAGTCGCCATGCTCTATTACGCAGTCGTGTTCCTGGTGGTTGCCTTGATCGCAGCGGTCTTCGGCTTTTCCGGCATCGCCGCCGGCGCCGCCGGGATCGCCAAGATCCTGTTCGTGCTGTTCCTGATCGGCGCGGTCGTGACTTTTTTCATCAGCCTCAGCCGGCGCGCCTGAGAGCCGCGGCGCCCGGCGGCCCCCGTTGCCGGGCGCCATGCTAGGATCAAATCGAAAAGGAGAGTCGAAATGGAAAACTTTGAAGACGCGGGGAAGAGAATCGAGGAAACGGGGAAGCGGATTCGCCGCGCCGCGAAGAACGGCGGCGATGCGGGTCGGGATGAATGGCACCGGCTCGTGGCAGACGTGGAGGACCTCGTGAAGAAGGTCGCCAATGTCGACGACGAGGAGATCGCGCATATCCGCGCCAAGGTGCAGGACACGCTCGAACGCGCCAAGTCCTCCGCGGGCGCAAGCATGGCCGCGGTGCGCGGCCGCGCCGAGCACGCCTCGGAAGCGACCGACGAGTACGTGCACGAGAATCCCTGGGCCGCGATCGGCGTTGCCGCAGCGGTCGGGATCATCATCGGTTTCGTCGCCAGTCGCCGCTGAGCAGCGGACGCTGAAGGGATCGCTCCGCGTGCAGGCGTCGATCGGGCGGCTGGTGCCGGTGATCCTGCGCCACCTCGACGCATACGCCGAGGTGGTAAGCGAAGATGCGCGCGAAGCCACCGCTTTCGTCGCGCGGCGGCTGGTCCTGCTGCTCATTGCCGGGGCCTGCGCTTTCGTGGCGCTGCTCATGCTCTGCGCCTGGCTCGTGATACTGGCATGGGATACACCCTGGCGAGCCTGGACCGCAGCGGGGCTCGTGCTCCTGTTCGGCGGCGTGGCTGCCGTGCTCGCCTGGCCGGCGCTGCGCGGGCACGCCGGCCGCGATGCGCTATTCTTTCACCGTATTCGTAGCGAGCTGAGCCGCGACCGCGAGCTGATCGCGCGCGCGTTCAATGGCGACGGGAAGGGGAGAAACGGCATTGAATCGCATGTCGAATGAGGATGACCGCGGGGAGGTCGTTGTGGCGACTCCCGGGGAGCGCCGGCTGGCCGCGAGCCGCGCAGAGCTGCAGCGCATCCTGGCGCCCGATCCGGACGAGTTTCCGCGCAGCCGGACCATGCGCCACCTGATGGGCGGGAAGGGACGGATGGTGGCACTGGGCGCAATCGCGGGCCTGATGGCCGTCAAGCCGAAGTTCGCCCTGACGCTGATCCGGTTCCTCCCGCTGGGCAAGCTCCAGCCGGTCGTCCGGTTGATCCAGTCCCTGCGCTGACCGGCCCGCTTGGCCATTCCCCACCGCAAGTACCTGCTCGTACTTTCGCTGGTGTTCGCGGTCTGGTGGGCGCTGCTCGCCATCGCGCCCTGGGACCGCCACACCTGGCTGGTCGAGAACGCGCTCGCCATTGCGGCTGCCGCGCTCCTCATCAGTTATCACCGGAAGCTGCTGCTCTCGCGCGTCTCGTACACGCTCATCTTTATCTTCATGTGCCTGCACCAGGTGGGTGCGCACTACACGTACGCGGACGTGCCCTACGACGCCTGGTTCGAGGCGCTGACCGGCACGACCTTCAACGAGCTCGTCGGCTGGGAACGCAACAACTTCGACCGCGTCATCCATTTTCTCTATGGGCTTCTGCTTGCGTATCCCATCCGCGAGGTGTTCCTGCGCGTCGCCGACGTGCGCGGGTTCTGGGGCTACTTCCTGCCGCTCGACCTCACGATGTCCACCTCGATGCTGTTCGAGCTCATCGAATGGGGTGCGGCCGAGGTCTTCGGCGGCGACCTCGGCCAAGCCTACCTCGGCACGCAAGGAGACGTCTGGGACGCGCACAAGGACATGGCCCTCGCGAGCCTGGGGGCCTTGATCGCGATGCTCCTGACCTACGCGATCAACCGCCGCTACCAGCGTGACTTCAACCGGGAGTGGGCCGAGAGCCTGCGCATCAAGCACAAGAAGCCGCTCGGCGAGGACGCGCTCGCGAAGCTCGTGCGCGAGGGACGGCGTTAGTGTCCTGCTAACCCGGGTCGGGCAGGAGCCGGACGCGCAGTTCGGCGCCCGCCCGGCGCAGTCCCGGGAAGCCGAGGATCACGGTCGGCACGACAACCAGCACGTTGTAGATCACGGAGGCTGCGAAGGCCTCCTCGTGCGCGACGCCGAACGGCGCGAGCCCCGCGATGAACGCGAGCTGCACGGTGCCGACGTGGCCGGGCGCGGCCGGCAAGGTGAGGCCGATGACGTTCAGCAGCAGGACCGACACGGCACCCGCGACGGTGACCGGGGCGTCGACGGCGCGCAGGCTGAACACCACGCAGCCGAGGATTGCAATCCATTGCAGCGCGGACCAGCCGAAGATACGGGTGAGCAGGCGCGGTGCCGCGATCGCGCCGAGGCCGACGCGGGCCTGGCGCAGGTGATAGCTGGCCATGGCCGCAAGCCTCGTCGAGAGCGGCGCCAGCATCCGCCGCGCGAGGCCGATGCAGGCCTCGGTCCGGAACACGAACAGCACGACGCCCGCGAGCAGGACGGCGCAGAGCCCCGCCACGGCGAGGCTCGCGGCGCGGATCCCGTCGTCGATTCCGCCGTGCGGCAGCAGCATGACGAGCACGATTACGAGCAGGGCGAGGAAGTCGAAGAAGCGCTCGATCGCGATGGAGCCGAGGAAGGCGCTCGGCGGCACGTCGAGCTGCCGGCCCGCGAGCACGGCGCGCGCGATCTCGCCGAAGTGCGGGAACACGTAGTTGCCGGCGAGGCCGGCGAGCACGGCCGACTGCAGCGCGCGCCCGCTGGCCCGGGCGAACGGGGCAATCAGGTGCTTCCAGCGTTCGGCCTTCACGCCGTAGTACGTGAAGAGGCAGACCATGCCGAGGGCGACCTGGCCGAAGTGGGCATGGCCGATCTCGGCGGTGAACGCGGCCCAGTCGAGGTTGCGGACCGCGAGGTACAGGAACAGCGCGCCGAGCGCGGCGCCGAGGACGATGAGCATTGCTCGGCGGCCGGGCATGGTCCGGGCCGGGCGGGCTACGCGGGAAAGACCGGCGTGAGGGTACGCAGGTCGTCGCGGGCTGCGCCCGCGCGCCGCGCGTGCTCGCCCATCGTCACGAGATCGCGCCTTGCGGCGAGGATGTCGAACAACTCGCCCACGATCTCGAGCTTGCGCCCGCGCTCGATGTCCATGCCGGGGAAGAACGCGAGCGGCGGGCAGTCCTCGCCGCCCATGAAATCGAGCGGGTGCAGCAGGATCGACGGGTGCGTGCCGCTGATGCGGCAGGCGGCGAGCGCGAAGCGCAGGTATGCGCGCGCAGCCAGGCGCGAGAACTTCGCGAGGTAGACGAGGTAGGACAGGTGCATCGGCACCTTGAAGCCGGGCAGCGTTGTCACCGGGATCTCGAGCAGCTTGCCGGCCGACAGGTCCCACTGGAACGGCCGCACCGGCCTGAGCGCGTCCTTCCACGTCCCGAACAGGGCGCTGCGCTGGCGCTTCTCCTCCTCGCTCAGATTGCTGGTCGAGAAGAGGTAGGCGCGCGCGAGCGGGTTCAGGAGGTTCGGGAAGACGGTCGCGTCATAGTCGTAGCCGCGGCGGCATAGCGCCTCGAGCGTGCCCTCCGACAGGCTGAATCCCGGCCCGCGGAAGCCGCACGGACGCGCGCCCGTCGCCGCCTCGATCGCGTCCTCGGCCTGGCGCAGTTCCTGGTCCAGCTCTTCGGCGGAATAGAGGTGCAGCCACGGCTCGTGCCGGAAGCTGTGGTTGCCGATCTCGTGCCCCGCGGCGGCGATCGAGGCGAGCACCGCGCGGTTCTTCTCGAGCGCGGCGTCCTGTCCGACGATAAAGAACGTGATCGTGAGCCGGCGCGCGGCGAGGAAATCGAGGATGTGCGGCACCACGGCGTCGAGATACGACGGGTGCGACTGCCAGCCGGGGTCGCCGTGCGTCTTCATGTAGGACCACTGGTTGTCGAGGTCCAGCGACAGGCTCGCGTAAGGCTTCACGTGAGCCTCACCGGTTCGCCATTCAGCTTCAGCGAGCGCTGCGCGGCGTCCAGCACTTTGACCACGCGCAGCCCGTCCTGGCCGTCGCTGACCGGCGCCTTGCGCGTGCGCACGCAGTCGATGAAGTGGCGGCACTCGATCTGCAGCGGCTCGCCGACCTTGATGTAGGGCATGGTGATGTCGCCGAAGCGCAGGCCCACGTATTCCGCGAAGGTGTTGTAGTCCTGGTTGACCTGCGCGCCCTTGTCGTAGACGCGTAACTTCTCGTTTGCCTCGAGGTCGTCGAACACCGCCATCTTGCGGTCGCCGACCAGCGTGAGCTTCCTGATCTTGTGCGGGTCGAGCCAGCTCACGTGCACGTGGGCCATCGCGCGGCCGCCGAAGTTCATGGTCAGGAACACGACGTCCTCCACGCCCTTCTGCAGGTAGCACTGGCCGCGCGCAGCGACGTCCGTCGGTGCAGCGCCGAGCAGGAACATGATCACCGAGATGTCGTGGGGCGCGAAGTTCCACAGCGCGTTCTCGTCGGCGCGCACGGTGCCGAGGTTCACGCGCTGGCTGTAGATGTAATAAAGCCGGCCGAGCTCCTCGCGGCCGATCATTTCCTTCAGGCGCGTCACCACCGGGTGGTACTCCAGCAAGTGACCCACCATGAGCACGCGCTTCTTCGCGGCGGCGACCGCGATCAGCTCCTCGGCATGGCCGATCTCGAGCGTGAAGGGTTTTTCGACGTAGACGTCCTTGCCGGCCTCGAGAGCGAGTTTGGCGACCGGAAAGTGCCGCGGCGCGGGCGTTGCAATGACCACCGCCTGGACCTCGGGATCCCGAAGCACCGCCTCGAAATCGCGGGTAAGGGTCGACCCCGGAACCTGGCGCGCAAGGGCGTCGAGCTTCTTCTGGTCGAGGTCGCAAACGTACTTGAGGTGCGCGTCCGGCAGCTGGTGGAAATTGCGGGCGAGGTTCTTGCCCCAGCCGCCCACGCCGACGACCGCGATCTGTACTGGATCCATGCGGTGCATCATCCCCTTATGCCCGCATGATATCGCAGGCACGGCGCACGTTTGGTGCCTGGAACGTGACCGGCAGCACATTCCCCGACCAGTGCCGGTCAGCGCGCGAACGCGGACTTGGGGCTCAGCCTGCGATGGCGCCGCGGGCGACGGTCCTGACGTAGATGTGCGGCGGCGCTGCGGGCTCGGCCGCGCGCGCGGGCGCGTAATCGCGGTCCAGCGCGTCGTAGAGCCGCGCGGCCGCCGGGCTGAGGTCCGAACCCTCGGGGCGGGGCCGCGTGACGATGAAGCGCGGCTTACGCTCGAGAATTGCGCCGACCGCTTCGGAGGGTGTGAAACCCAGTCGGTTCGCGACCTCGTCCTTCAGGTGGGTGTCGGGAAACGCGAAGCGCGTCGGCGGCACGGTGCGCGTCATGAAATACAGGATGGGCTGGCCGTCGTGGACATATATGGTGTCGCCCGGCTCCAGCCGCCTGGCCATGAAATCGCCGGTTTCCGCTACGCTGTCGGCGGGCGCGCCACGCAGGACCTTCAGCTGTGCGCGGTAGCCGCGCAACAGTTCCTCGCGCGCATCGAGCGCCGAGACTCCGCCCATCAGGACCAGCCAGGTGGCGAAAAACGCGCGAAAACGGCCGGCGGGACAGGCGAGGCGCAAGAAACCGGCGGAGAGCATGACGAGCGCGGGCACGAGGAACAGGAAGAAGTGCTGGTAAAAATGTTGGGACGCCAGCGCTGCCGCCACGGCGAAGGCAGCGAAAACGAGCCACGCCGCCGTGCAGTGGTCCGCAGGCGATTCGCGCGTGTCCCACAGCGGCTGCGATGCTCCTCGCCCCCACAGCCCCGTCGTCGCGAGCAGCAGCGCCAGCGTAAGGAAGGGCCAGTAGGGACTGATGGCTTCCGACACGCGCCGGACGACGACCGCGGTGTCGCCAACCCCTTCGTAGCCGCTCAGGTATGCGAGCTTGAGCGCGAAGTAGTCCGACAGGTCGCCGTACAGCAGGACCGGCAGGTGCGCCATCACTGAAAACAGGAGGAAGCCGCAGAACATGTACGCGCCGTTCTGCAGGTAACACCGCACGAAACCCGCCGCCGGACGCCGGAGGGCGATCCATGCGAGGTAGTAGCCGGCAACGCCGGCCACGAGGATGCCCGCTAGGTAGTTGACCTGCAGCGCCATGCCGAGGCTGGCGCCGGCCGCGAGACCGCCCGGGATCGATGTGCGGTGATCGAGCTGCCAGCGGACGATGAGGTAGAGGGACAGGACAACGAAGAAATTGATGAGGATCTCGGTGTTCGTCGCCAGCCCGCCGTTTGTCAGGGTCAGCAGGCCGTAGAGCGCGGCGGTCACGCCGCCCAGCATCCGGTCGTTGCCGAACTGCGTCTGCGCGAGTCGCGCGAGCAGCGCCGCGGTGCCCGCGACGAAGGCGATCGGGATGAGCCGGATCGCCCAGACTGCGTCGCCAAAAACCAGGAAGAACGACGCGAAGATCGCGTAGAGGCCGATCGGCTTGTGATCGAAGACCGTTTCGTGCGGGACGTGGCCCTGGGTCCACTGCTGCCCGATGAGCGCGTAGATGCTCTCGTCCCAATCGATCACGCTGACGTTCAGCATCAGGAGCCTCGGCACGACGACTGTCGCCAGGATCGCGACGATCGCGGGCAGCCACGCGGCGAGCGCGCCATGACTAACGGCGGCAGTACGCTCTTTCATCGATGGTTCCTCGACCTGTCGCGACACTATACGAGTTCAACCGAGCGCACGACGGATGCGCTCCATTTCCGCGGGGTCGCGGACGACGTTCCGGCTCCGGATCGGCGTGATCTCCGACCCCGAGGTCCCTGCCTGCAGCGGAATACCGAGCCTTTCGGAGACGGCAGCTATCAGGCTGCCCGGCTCGCGGCAGAAATCCTCGTAGTCGACGAGCCAGAACCGTTCCGGCCCGAGCTGAGACGCGAGCTCGAGTGCCCTGTGGTCGAGATAGGCGACCTGCGCACAGACCGAGGCGATCGGGTCTGCAGCCTCCCAGCCGTTGTCCGCGACCCGTACGCCGTAACCCCGGGACACGGAACCCTGGATGTCGCGGCGCGCCTGCAGCAGCGACTGCGCCAGGAAATCCGGGCTGCGTCGCAGGCAGATGACCAGCGCGTTCGGCATGGCCGCGGCGACCGTGTCGGCAAATACGTTGAGGTTGTTGTTCTTGTAGATGACCGCCTTGCGGTCGATCTCGGCGAACGCCGCGAAGTAGCGTGCAGCCTCGCGCGCGCCCGCGTCCGTCAGCAGCGTCCGGAAGCCTGTCCCGTCCGGCTGGACCCAGCGATTCCAGAGGTGATTGGCTTCGCTCGGCCCGGCGATGCGACCGGTCTTTCCGTAGTAGTTGCGGTAGTCCTCGGGCCCGGTCTGCCCGCGGCCGAACAAGCGCCGGTATGCGCGCGTGGCGACGATGGGGGCGTGCGGGAACAGGGCCGTGAAGTTCTGCGGGTACGACACGTCGAGGTGCCGGCAAAGCACCTGGAACACGAGCGTCGTGCCGCTGCGCGCAGGGCCGCACACGAATATCGTCGGGCGGGCGGGCGCCGCCGCGGCGGCGTCGACGAAGCGCCGCTCACGCCGTGACAGCAGGAGATCGAGCGGGATGCACAAGATGCCGAGGGCGGTGATGAGCAGCGTGAGGAGCGCCGCGCGATCACGCGACCGTATCATCCGGCGCGCGAGCGCGAACGGGTTGCCGACGTGCGCCGGCACGTAACGGTACAGCACCGACTGTACTCGAGACCACATGCTCCGGCTACACCGCAGGCGAGGCCGCGACAACCGGCCCCGCCGCGACAGGCCACCTGTAAGATGCGCGCAGGCGGGCGCATGAAGAAACTGATGACAGCGGCAGGCATTGTGTTGAGCGGCGTCCTGCTATGGCTCGCCGTGAAGGACGTCGACAGCGGGGAGATTTCGAGGTCATTTCGGGATGCGGATATCGTGTTGGCCGCGCCCCTGCTGCTTGCGCTGGCGGGCTTCTACCTGCTCAAGGCGGTGCGGTGGAGCGACATTCTTGCACCAACCGCGCGAATTCGCGCGCGCGAGCTGATCCCATCGATGATGTCCGGGGCGGCCGGCAACAACCTGCTGCCGGCGCACATGGGAGAGATCGTGCGCGCGTACCTGTTGGGGCGCCGGTACCGCCTTCCACAGTCCGGACTTCTCGCGACTCTCGTGGCCGAACGCGTCTTCGACGTCCTGGGCGTCCTGCTGCTGCTGTCGGCGGCGCTCCTGTCCGCGGACGTCTCCGCCGGCCTGTGGCCTGCCATCCTGTTCCTCGTGTCCGTCGCCTTGGGCGGCACGGCATTCATGTATCTGGTGGTTGCACATTCGGACAGGTTTGTGAGGTTCGTGTCGGCGCGCACGGATCGGCTTCCGCATAGTATGCGTGACAGGGTGGGCAATCTGGCTGCCCAGATTGCGGCGGGATTCGGCGCGCTGCGGGACGGCCGCCTGTTTTACAGAATACTGGTGACCTCGATCATGCAATGGGCGTTGATGGGCGGCTGCGTCTTCATCGCGCTGCGGGCGCTCGCGGTCGACGTGCCTTATCAGGCGGCCATCGTCGTCCTCGCGACCATCGTCGCCGGGCTGACGCTTCCAACCAGCCCCGGGTATTTCGGCACGATCCAGTACTGCTTCGTCCTTGGCCTCAAGCCCTTCGGCATTGACGCCACTCAGGCGCTCGCGGCGTCAATTTTCTACCATGCGCTGCTGTGGTGCTCGGTCACCGTCACGGGCCTCTACTACCTGCACGCAGATCGCCTGACGTTCGCCGACATGCGGCGACTCGACCGGAATTCGTGAGCGTCGATCGCATGTTGCGGCCGCTCGTGCACCTCGCGGCCGCTGCGGGGCTGGTCCTCGTGCCGGCCCTGTGGGCGGGCCGGCCGGCCTGGAATCCGCGCGGTCCCACCACGTGGTTCGCGCTGCTGTTCGCCGCCGCCTACCTTGCCGTCGCGCTGCCGGCCGTTCTCGGGCGACGCCACGCCGAACCCGCACTGCCGCGCATCGCGCTGCAGGGTTTCGCCGCATTCGGCAGCGCGTTTGCAGTCCTCGCGTTCGCGCAGTGGCGGTTTCCGGCGGCCGCCGGCACTGAGTTCCCCGCGATCATAGCCCTGACCGCGTTTGCATTCGGCATGTTCCTGCTGCTCGCCCTGTTCGCAATCCGGAATGCGTCGTGGTGGAAGCTGGCCGTTCTCGCACCCGTCGTGCTCGCCGCCTTCTGGGGACATCTGGGCCTGCGCTCGCGACCCAAACCGGCACCGGTCCAAGAAGTCGCCCACGTCGACACCTCGCTCTACGTCCTGAAGATTACGTCATACCGCAAGTGGATTTCGGACGGCGACACGCGCGGGGGCGCCATCGCCCCGTTGGGCGCAGGATACCTGCTGGCCGCCGGCGACGGGCGGCTGTACTACGTCACGGAGAACGCGGCGAAGACGGCGCCCGCGATCGAGACTCTGAGCTACCGCGTGCCTTACAACCCGGACGAATTCCGGGACGGCGGGCGGAAGGTCTTCGGTGACGAGTGGCTGGACAACAGCATGGACAAGCTGCGCGTCGCCGATCTCCTGCTGCAGGAGCGGGCCGGAGGCGGCGTCAGGCTGTTCGTGTCGCATCATTTCTGGAAACCGGACGAAGCCTGCTTCGTCGTGCGCGTGTCGACACTCGAGGGTACCGTCGGCGAGCTGCGGGATCCGGCCGGCCCGCTCGCCTGGCGCACGCTGTACGAAACCAGCCCGTGCCTGCCGCTGAATACCGGCAGTCGCCGCGGCCTGCGCTTCGGCGGGCTCCAGGTCGGCGGCGCACTTGCGCTGCTCGGCGAAGACGAGCTGCTCGTCACGGTGGGTGATCACGAGTTCGACGGCTTCAAGCGTCCCGAGGCCCTGCCTCAGGATTCCGCCAACTCATACGGCAAGACCGTGCTGATCCGGCCGGACTCGGGCGAGGCGGAACTCTACACGCTGGGACACCGCAATCCGCAGGGCTTGTACGTCGGCGCCGACAAGATCGCATGGGTCCTCGAGCATGGCCCGCGAGGCGGCGACGAGCTGAACCGCCTCCGGCGCGGTGCCAACTACGGCTGGCCGGCGGTGACCTACGGCACCGACTACCGGCTGCACGTCTGGCCGCCCAACCCGACGCCGGGCCGGCACGAGGGATTCGAGAAACCGGCGTTCGCCTTCGTGCCGTCGATCGCGGTATCGCAACTTGCAGGCGTCAGCGGCCCGCTGTTCGAGGCGTGGCGTGGCGACTTGCTGGTCGGCTCGTTCTTCGGCGGCCTCGTGCGCGTGCGCGTAGAGGACGGGCGCGTGGTCCTCGCGGAGCCGATCAGGATCGCGGGCCGCATCCGCGACGTCGCGGAGGGATCGGACGGCAGGATCCTTGTCTGGACCGACGAGAACGACCTCGTCTTCCTCGAGCCGGCGGCCAGCGGCTCCGCCGAATCGCTGATCTCGCAATGCATCGTCTGCCACACGATGGGCGAGAACGAGACGATCTCGGCGGCGCCAAGCCTGCGCGGAATCGTCGGCCGGCCCGTGGCGTCGATCGAGAACTACGACTACTCGCAGGCGATGAAGCGCTTCGGGGGGCGCTGGACCGCGGATCGCCTCGACCGCTTCATCGCCGATCCCCGCGGCACCGTCCCGGGCACGACGATGGCATTCGAGGGCATCGACGACGCCGAGGAGCGCAAGCGCATCGTCGAGTTCCTGGAACGGCGCGGCAACGAGGAAACGCCGCGCTAGTCCGGCGCGCGTGACGCAAGCCAGGCGAGTGATTCGTCGACGATGCGCGCCGATGCGCGGCCGTCGCCAAACGCCCGGGCAATCGCCGCGGTAAAATCGGGCGGACCCGTCGCGAGCACACGCTCCCAGTCGGATACGCTCGCGAGGATGCGTTCGGGATCCGTGCCGGCGATCTTGTTGCCGCCGGCTTCGACGGTCTCCACCCACTCGGTTTCATCGCGCAGCGTCACGCACGGCCGGCCGAGGAAGAAGGCCTCTTTTTGCAGCCCGCCGGAATCCGTGAGCACGAGGCGCGCGCCCGCCACGAGGCGGATCATGTCGAGGTAGCCGAGCGGATCGATCGGCTTGAGACCGGCGTGACCCGCGAGCGACCCTCCGCCAAGCGCCTTGGCCGTGCGCGGGTGCAATGGAAACACCACCGGCCGCCCGCCGCGGGCCACCCGCGCAATCGCTGCCGTCAGTCTTTCCAGCGACTCGCCCACCGTGTTCTCGGCGCGGTGCACGGTTGCGACGTAGTAGTCGCCGGGCGCAAGTTTCAGTCGCTCGAGCACGCGCGAGCGCTCGAGCGCGACGGGCGCGAAAGCGCGCATCGCGTCCAACATCACGTCGCCCACCTGGCGCGCGCGGGCGGCGAGGCCCTCGCTTGCGAGGTTCTTCATCGCCTCCGGCGTCGGCGCGAACAGGAGGTCGGACAGCTGGTCGGCGACCAGCCGGTTCGCCTCCTCGGGCATGCGACGGTTGAAGCTTCGAAGCCCGGCCTCGACGTGGGCCAGCGGCAGGTGAAGCTTTGCGGCTGCGAGCGTCGCCGCCAGCGTCGAGTTGGTGTCGCCGTAGGTCAGCACGAGGTCCGGGCGGCGCTCGAGCATCGTAGCCTCGAGCGACTCCAGCATGCGCGCCGTCTGGCGCCCGTGGCTGCCGGAGCCGACGCCGAGATCGAGGTCCGCCTCGGGAATGCCGAGCTCGGAGAAGAACACGCCGGACATCGCCGGGTCGTAGTGCTGTCCGGTGTGGACGACGAAGCTGTCGATGCGCGCGCCGCCGGCGTTCGCCGCGGCAATGGCGCGACAGACCGGCGCGAGCTTCACGAACTGCGGGCGCGCGCCCACCACCTGCATCAGGCGAACCGGCCCTCGCGAGGGGGCGTCAGCGCTCGGCGACATGCCGCCCCTCGCGCCGGTACTGGCGCCCGCAGGCCTTGCAGCCGGCATCGCGCGTCGCGCCGTCGTCGCCGCCGAGGTCGAGGCCAACGCCGCACCAGCACACCCAGCTCCTGACCCGCGCCGGGTTGCCGTAGACGACCGCGTAGTCCGGAACGTCCCGCGTGACGACGCCGCCGGCCCCGACCACGCAATAGCTGCCGAGCGTCACGCCGCAGACGATCGTGGCGTTGGCGCCGATCGACGCGCCTTTCTTTACCAGCGTTCTCCTGTACTCGTCCTTGCGCTCGACGTGGCTCCGCGGGTTGATCACGTTCGTGAACACCATGGAGGGTCCGCAGAAGACGTCGTCCTCGAGGACGACGCCGGTGTAGACCGAGACGTTGTTCTGGATCTTGACGTTGTCGCCCACCGTGCACTGCGGCGAGATGACGACGTTCTGGCCGATGTTGCAGCGCGCGC
>Ga0209486_10000370_pt1 | contig 20516 bp, 16 predicted proteins | sample NCCompost_FD_187518 | JGI IMG/M metagenome (GOLD analysis project Ga0209486, IMG submission 187518) | Agricultural soil microbial communities from Utah to study Nitrogen management - NC Compost (SPAdes) (version 2) | ecosystem: Environmental > Terrestrial > Soil > Agricultural land | place...
TGTCGTAGCCGGCCAGCGTGCCACCCGTCGCCACCACCACCACGTCGCCGACAATGAGGGGTGAGCTCGAGAAGCCCCAGACGGGCGTCTCCTCTTTCGTGTCGGCGGCGGCGTTCCGCGACCAGCGGACGGCCCCGGTGCGGGCGTCGAGCGCGTTGAGCACCCCGGTGGCGCCAAACGCGTAGACCATGCCGTTGCTGAGCGTGGGCGTGCCGCGCGGGCCTGCGCCACCGTTCGACTCGTAGAAGCGTGCGGCATCACGGTGCCGCCACACGGGCTCGCCGGTGCCCAGCCGGTAGCACGCCACGATCTCGTCGTCGCCACGCTGTTCCTGCGTGTAGATGAGATCGCCGTCGACGGCAAAGGACGACCAGCCCGGGCCAATCCGGCGGCGCCACAGCTCGGCCGGCGGCGAGGCCGACCAGTCGCTCACGATCTTCACGCCAGGGACCGCTCCGTTGCGTGCGGGTCCGCGGAACCCGGGCCACTCGGCCGGCTTTCGCACGGGCACCGCTGCCTCCGCGACAGCGGCAGGCTCGGCCGCGATGTTTTCGGCTGCAGTTTCGGCCGGGGCCACGGGTTCGGCGATCGGCGCGGGTCGCGCGGGCGGCGCGATCGGCTCGTCCTTCGCCTCCGCGAGCAGCCGCTCTTCCGCCGTGGGCGTCCACCGCCAGCGCAACTCGAACATGGTGGCGCCGCCAATGCCGTCCGTCCGCAGAAGCGCGATCGAGGCGCCTCCGGCGAGGATGGCCACCGCCAACGAGGCGCGCCGCGCGGCGGCCGACAGATGACGGGTGCCGGCGGCCCAGGCGACCAGCAGGAGGCTGATCGGCAGCATCGACAGGATGTATTGCAGGCCGCCCTGCGCCCCGCCCGCGATGGACGCGTGGACGACCGGGCGAATCGCCGCCATCGCGCCCACCATCAGGACCAGCGCGCCGAGGCGTTCGAGCCACGGGGCCCGGCTGAAGAACAGCCACCAGAGGATGATGGCGAACACGCCGACAGCTGTGGCGATCAGGCTGTATTCGGCTGCAACCGGCAGCGCTGCCGTGATCAGGAGGCCGATGATGACGACCGCGGCGGCGGCGGTGCCCGGCCAGAGTCGTAGCGGACGCTGCATGGCGGTAGTGCCTCCCGCGCCAGTGTAGGCAGAAGGCCCGGCCTCGTCCATCTGCCGGGGTTGGCGCTCGGGACCGGATACGGCTGAATGGGAGTGTCGGTTCCGTCAGGACCCTACTGCGTCGGGACCAGGCGCTTCAGCTCTTCTGTCCAGTTCTGAACGACGACGATGCTGGCGGTGGCAACGGCTGGGCCTGTGGCACCGGCTTCTTTGATCATCAGAAACCGCTTGCCATCGAGCGACACGTCGTACGTCCGCACCAGGAAAGAGGCGGTGTCAAGCGAGGGTCCGGCAAGGAGGTACCGCCGATCGAGAACGGTGGTCGGCGCGTCCGCCCTCCAGATGGTACCGGGTCCAACCCGCACGCCCATCAGCGCGCCGCTTGGCGCGAGATAGAAGAGCTCCCGGCCGTTGCGCGCCCACAGCGGCTGAATGCCTCCTCCGGTCGACACCTGCCTGAGTCCAGCGTCCACGTTCGGAAACGGTCGGACTGAAATCTGAGGCTGCCCCGACTCGTTGGACTGGTACGCCAGCCACCGGCCGTCTGGTGAGATCTCGCCGTTGGTCTCGAAGAATGGCGAATGGACCAAGCGGTCCACGCGACGGTCCTTGTCCAACGTGAGCATCATCACGTCATCCCCGGTCGCTGCCGTACCCTCCCAGAAGATGAGACGCGTACCGTCCGCCGAGACCGCCGAGGGGAGCTGGATATTCGCACTCTGTGTCAGACGCGTGGCCTCGCCCGATCCGTCGGCCGCTCGCGAGAACAGAGAGCCCACCACCCCGCCGAGTTGAGAGCTGAACACCACGTCGCGTCCATCTGGCATCCAGGCCGGCGCCCGATCGATCCCGGGATCATGCGTGACGCGTGTGAGCGTCTCGCGGGCAAAGTCCCAGACCCAGATATCGTTCTCCTGGTCGCGGATTTCGAGCGCCACGCGCGTCCCATCCGGTGACAGTCGCGAAGCGGCATACGCGCGAGCCGGTGCCCCCACGATCGCCTCTTCATGACCCTGGCGATCAACCCACATGAGCGTCCGTGCCGGCGTCACTCCGACACCGCCCGATACGTACGCCAACGTCCCGTCGCGGGCGATGTCGAACTCGGCGACGCCGGTCGGCAGCGTCGCGACCTGGGGGAGTACGGGAACGGGCGTGCCGATGACCTCCAACCGATCGAGGTCGAACGCGACCGCCCGCAACGTTCCGGCCGCCGCGTACACCAGATGCCCACTCGCCACGAACTGCGCCTGGCTGCCGCCTCGCAGCAGCGTCTTCTGCGCGCCGGTTCGCAGGTCGAGGACCGCCACCTGCGACCTGTCGATTCCCCCTGTCGTCGCCGTGATCGTAAACAGCACGGCCTGGCTGCCTGGCAGGAACTGAGGGAAGAGGTGGTCGCTTTCCCCACGCTGGCCGTTTGGCGTTGTCAGGACCGTCGGTTCGCCGCCGGCCGACGACACGCGCTGCAGGCCCGTCGCGGCCAGCGAGGTCGCAAAGATGATGCTGCCGTCGTCACTCCAGGTCGCCCCACGGCTTTGACCGTCGATCGGGCAGATCGGAAGCACCGCGCCACCCGTAATGGCCACCTTCTTGAGTCCTACGGAGGACCCGATGTCGACGAAGCCGATCCATTGCCCGTCAGGCGAGAGAAACGGGGCCTTCGGCGTGCCCAGTCCCGCGAGTGGCGTCGGTTCCAGCTGGTCGAGTGCGCGCACGAAGAACTGTTCGCCGTTGGTTCCGGTCCCCTTGTAGACGATCTGTTGGCCGTCCCGCGTGATCGCGAGATCAATGCTCACCTGGTCCAAAGCCAGCGCCGCGGCACCCGTGGTCGAGACAGCAGAAAATCGCGTGACGCGAGGCGTGCTCGGACGCATCGCGAGCCACACCCCTGTCCCAACCGTGGCTCCAACCACGAGGGCCGCCGCACTCGGCATCACGAGCCGACGCCACGACGAGCGCCCGGCAGGAAGGTGGGAAGGTGCGACGGTGCTGGGGCGCTCTGCGACCAGCGAGGGCTCGGTCATCACGAACAGCGCGACGGACATGTCGGCGATGCGTGCCCGACGATCCTTCGCGAGGCAGCGTTGGATCAACACTCGGAGGTGCGGCGGGACGTCGGCCGGCAGCGCATTCCAGTCCGGCGTGCTCTTCAGCACGTTCGCGATCGTATCGGGGAGGTCCTCGCCATCGAAGGCCCGCCGCCCCGTCAGCATCTCGTACAGCACCGCGCCAAACGCCCAGACATCGGACCGGTTGTCGGCCGGTCTGCCGCGTGCCTGCTCCGGCGCCATATAGGCCGCCGTGCCCAGGATCGTCCCGACGCGGGTCATCATCGCCGGGCTCGTGATCGTCGGCGACTGAGAGGAGTCCGCGTGACGCTCGCCGCCCGGCTCGACGAGCTTCGCCAGCCCGAAGTCGAGCACTTTCACCGTGCCATCGGGCCGGACTTTGATGTTGGCCGGCTTCAGATCGCGATGAACGATCCCCTCCTCGTGCGCCGCCTCCAGCGCCTCGGCGATCTCCTTCGCGATTGGCAGCGCGTCATCGAGCGGAAGTGGCCCGCGTGTGATCCGGTGGGCGAGGTCTTCGCCCTCGACGAGCTCCATCACGAGGGCATTGACGCCGTCGGCGTCCTCCAGCCCGTAGATGGCCGCGATGTGCGGATGGTTCAACGAGGCGAGGACTTCCGCTTCGCGCTGGAATCGGGCCAGGCGCTCGGGATCCGACGCGAAGGACTCCGGCAGAATCTTCAGAGCGACGTCGCGTTTCAATCGGGTATCCCGCGCCCGATAGACTTCACCCATGCCGCCGACGCCGATCTGGGCGGTGACCTGGTAGACGCCAAGACGGGTGCCGGGGGTAAGGGCCAAAGAAGGGTCGCCGTGGATTATACGGGCCGCATGGCAGCCCGGACGCGATTACGCCCGAGGAGGCGCTCGCTCAGTGCTGCCGCGCCAGAGCAGCGCGGCGAAGCCCGGCAGGAAGGCGACGGTCCACGACGCGAAGTGGACGGCGTAGTCCCAGCCCGCGGGATTGAACGGGAACCACATCCCCGAGACGGCGTAGAACGCGGCACCGGAGGCGAGCGCCGCGACGACGCCGCGACCGAGCCCGTCCTTCAGCAGCGTGCCGGACGTGACGCTCATGGAGCCGGCGCCGAGTGGCCGTGCGGCCGCGCGCATCGTCAGCCAGAGGCTGATGAACCCCAGCGCGATCCAGACGAGCACCCACGAGGCGAACATCGCGGAGTAGCCCATGAGCGGTGCGAGGACGTAGAAGCTGCCGGCTGCCGCGGCGCCGGCGACGACGCCAGCGATCCCTCCCAGGAGCGGCGCGCCGGTGCGTCCGCCGAGAACGAGCCCGATGGCGAGGAAGATCGCCATCCCATGCAGCACGCCGTACAGCATGAGATGACGGACCCGCCAGTTGGCCCAGACGAAATCGCCCAGCGTGCTCAACGCGGCGAGCAGCACGGCGCCCGCAAGCGCCGACATGAACGTTCGTCGTCCCAGTGAATCGGTCATGCAGCTCCCAGCGTCAGTCCGGCAGATCCTGCTTCGGCGGCTCCGGCAGCCAGAAGCTGGCCACGACGCCGATGACGTAGGCCGAGGTGCCGACGAGCGCCGCGGCGTAGGCCAGTTTGATGGGAACCGTCGCACCGGGCATCGACGGGACGAGCGACGCCGTGATGTAGGCCGCGTAGGTGCCGATCATCCGCCCGCCCACGTTGGCGGCGAAGCTCTCGCCGGTCCCGCGCAGGTGCGTGGGGTAGACACGCGGCAGATAGTTTCCCCAGAAGCTCATTTGCGCGATGGTCGTGAGCCCCACCAGCAGGATTCCGAACTGCGCCCATGCCAGCCCCGCGGTCGGTACGAGGAGGAACACCGCCGGCAGCAGCACCAGCCCGGGGATCTGGAACACCCACATCAGCCGGCGGCGGCTGATGATCACGGCGGCCAGCGCGGCGAGGAGCACACGGCCGGTGAGGCCGCCGCCCTCCTGGAACCAGTTGACGATGGTGATCGTCTGCTCGCGCGCGACGTTCTCCATGGCGCGCACTTCCGCCAGGCCGGGGACGATGCGCGGCATCTGCTGGATGGCGCCGAAGGCGGCGGCGTAAACGGCGGCCATCATGATGGTGGTGACGATCGTCGTGCGCCGCAGGGCCGGCGTGAACAGCGCCGCGAAGCTGGGGCGCCGCAGCGTGCCGGCGCGCTTCTTCGCGACCCAGGCGGGTGACTCCGGCAGGAACGGCCGGATGATGATCAGCGGAATGGCGGGAATGACCCCCGAGATCAGGGTGTAGCGCCAGGCCGAATGGCCGCCCTGAATCTCCGGGAACGACTCCGCGTAGCTGACGGAGATGTAGTACGCGGCGCCGACCAGCACGCCGCCGAACGAGCCGAAGGCCTGCGTGTAGCCGATGACCTTCTCGCGCTGCTTCGGCTCGTCGAAGAGCTCGGCCAGCCACGCGACGGCCGCCACGAACTCCACGCAAACGCCGACGAACGTGCAGCAGCGCCAGAACAGGAACTCGGGGACGGACGTGCTGAAGGCCGCGGCGAACGCCGAGAAGCCGTAGAGCAGGATGCTGTACGTGAGGATGCGGCGGCGTCCGAGCAGGTCCGTCAGGTAGCCGCCGATCAGGCCGAACACGCCGCCGCACAGCGCCGGCACGAACTGCATCGTCCCGACCCAGGCATTGACCTCGAGGCTGTTGGGAGCCACGCGCAGCAGCTCCGAGAGTGCCGGCCGGACGATGAGCGGCAGCATCAGCAGCTCGTAGGTGTCGAAGGCGAAGCCGAGCGCGGCAATTCCCACGATCACCCACTGGACGGTCGTCATTCGCGGTGATTCGGTCACGAGAGCCTCATTGTGCGAAGTACTTCGCCAGCGTCGCCGGGCCAGGCCTGGCGACCGGCGTGAGCGCGGACACGACGATCATCACGAGCGCCGACACGACGGTCATCGGCACGACCGGCAGGAAACCGGCGACCATCATACCCGCGGCTGCTCGCGTGATGACCGGCGTGCCGCTCGGACTCCACACGAGCAGCTCGGTGCCGGGGGGCGGCGCCGGAATCGTCGTCTGCACCACCGCGACGAACGCGACCGCCGCGGCGGTCCACAGCGTGGCCGCCAGCGCGCCCCACTTCGTGCTGCCTTTCCAGAACAGCGCCGCCACCAGCAGCGGCGCCAGCGACGCATAGCCGGCGAACGCGTACTGCGTCGCGATGTCGAAAATCGACTGCGGCACTTGCAGCGCGATGACGTACGCCAGCAGCGTCAGGACGATGACGAACGCACGTCCGGTTCGCACCTGCACGGCTTCGCCGAACCGGCGTCGGCCTCCGTAGAAGGCGAACACGTCCTCGGTGAACATCGTGGACAGCGCGAGAATCTGCGAGTCGCTGGCCATCACCGCCGCCATGACGGCCGCTCCGAGCAGCGCCGCGAGCCACAGCGGCGCGTAGCCGTCGACCAGGCGAAGAATGACGTCGTCCCCCGCGGCCTGGCGCCGCAGCTGCGCCTGTTCGTCGGCCGAGAGGGCCGGCCCCTCTGCCGCCAGCGTGGCCCGTGCCTCGAGCTTGGTCTGGATCGCGGGCACGCCGGTGGCCTGGTTGGCGGCGACGCCGAGGAATACCGACGGCAGCCAGATCGCCAGCATGCAGATCGGGTAGAGCACGATCGTCTTCTTGAAGTGCGACAGCCGCTGCGCCGTCATGCAGAAGATGGCGATGTGCGGGAAGGCGATCGTCGAGAGTGGGATGAACGTGTAGCTGAAGAAGTACCAGGGGGACACGCGCTCGCGGGTCAGGAGGGGAGCCGACGGCGACGCCAGCATGTTCTCCATCGCCGCCTGGAACCCGCCCATGCCGGCGCTGACGACCGACACGGCGATGGCGCCGAAGAGCAGGAACAGGATCGTCTGAAACGCGTTGACCGTGGCGGTGCCACGCATCCCGCCGAAGAACACGTAGCCCATGATGACCAGCGCCACGATCGCGCCACCGAGCCAGAACGGCACCAGGCCGTCGCTGACCGTGCGGAGCGTGGTGCCGCCGCCGATGACGGCGATGATGATGTAGGGCACGAGCAGCACGGCCTGCACCGCGAAGATGACCGTGCCGATGTGTCCGCACTCCCAACGGTCGCGGAACAGCTGGACGGGCGTCATGAAGCCGTGGCGCTTGCCCAGGGCCCAGAGCCGCGTGCCGATCACCAGCAGCGTCACCGGGATGACCAGCGCCGACGACGACGCCATCAGGCCGTACGTGACGATGCCGTTGGCGAAGGCGTGGCCCGAGGCGCCCAGGATCGAGAACGCGGTCATGTTCGTGCCGAAGAGCGACAGCAGGAACACCGTCGGTCCGAGCGAGCGGCCCGCCAGGAAGTAGTCCTCGGCGTTGCTGGAGCGCCCGCCGCCCCGGAACACGCCGATGTACAGCACGAGCGCCAGATAGGCCAGAACGACGAGGGTTGGAATCATTCCGTGTCGGGGCGGGCGGAAGGCTCGTCGAGATGATGCGGCCAGATGAGTCCCACCAGCGCCCAGAGCGTCACGGCCGTGACCACGGTGTACGCCGCGTGATAGAACAGCCCCACCGGCAGAACGCCGAACACGAGGGGACGGGCCTCGCGCCAGAACCAGACATCCTGGTGCAGCGCGTAGAGCAGCGTGACGAGCGCGGCGGCGGCGAGCGGGCGCATGCGACGAACTCTTTACTCGTCGGGAGTGCGCGACGTTTACCGCGCCGCGGGGCGTTCACCCATCGTCTGCCGACGGATATACTCGGCTTTCATGGCCCAGACTCAGGAATTCGTGGCGGCCTCCACTGAAAAGGTCGCCGCCGCCCGCACCGCACTCGACGCCCATGTACGGGAGATCGTCGCCTGGCATTTCGATCCGGCCACCGGCAGCCCGTTCTGGCTCGACTTCGCGAGCAAACTCGGGTGGGACCCGCGCACGGAGATCAGGGGATTCGACGATCTCAAGCGCCTCGGTGAGTTCCAGGACGAGTGGCTGCGCGGCGGGCCGGTGCAGCGCTGGATCCCGAAGGGGCTGGCCGGCGAGCCCGTCTACGTGTTCGAGACCGGCGGCACCACGGGCACGCCGAAGACGCGCGTGGCGATGAACGACTTCCGGACCGACTACGAGTACTTCAGCGAGACGCTGCCGGACCAGCACTTCCCGCGCGGCGCGAACTGGCTGATGCTCGGGCCCTCGGGCCCGCGCCGCCTGCGCCTCTCGGTCGAGCACCTGGCGCAGCATCGCGGCGGCGGCATCTGCTTCTGCGTCGATCTCGATCCACGCTGGGTGATCAAGCTCATTAAGAAGGGGTGGATGGATCACCTCCAGGCCTACAAGGATCACGTGATCGATCAGGCGGTTACGATCCTGCAGGCGGGGCACGACATCAAGTGCATGTTCACCACGCCGAAGCTGCTCGAGTCGCTGGCGCTGCGCCTCGAGGACATGGGCACGTCGATCCGCAAGATGGGCATCACCGGCATCTTCTCCGGCGGCACCGAGTTCACCCCGCAGTGGAACCGCTTCGCCCACGAGGAGCTGCTCGACGGCGCGTACATGACCCCGACTTACGGCAACACGCTGATGGGCCTGGCCGCCAGCGCGCCGAGCGGCCCGTTCAACGACTACAAGATCGCCTACTACGCGCCACAGCCGCGCGCGGTGACCGAGGTCGTCGATTTCGACGATTTGAACAAAGTCGTGGAGTACGGGCAGACGGGGCGCGTCAAGCTGACGACGCTGACCAGGGAATTCTTCGTCCCGGGATTCCTCGAGCGCGACGAAGGCGAACGCGAGCCCCCGTACGAGAAATATCCCTGGGACGGCGTCAGCGGCGTGCGCCCGTTCCACGGGTTCGCGTCGACGACGACGGTAGGAGTCTATTGAGTGCTGACCATCCCGGTGCTCCGCTGGGGCCAACCGTACACGAGCCTCGAGTTCGACGACGTCGTGCACTTCACGACCGGCGAGCCGATCGCCAGAGTAAGCCGTGCCAACGGCGGGCTGATCCAGCGCGACATGCGCAAAGCGTCGCGCGCACGCGCCGCGCTGCGCGCCATCCCGATCGACGAGCTGATCGCGATGGCCGGCAAGGCGGGCGAGCTCTACATGAGCGCGACCCTGCCGATGGGCGACGGCGCGCAGACGCCTGAGGAGTTCGTCCGCGCCCAGTCGGCGAGTACCGGCCTGCCGGAGCACATGTGCCGCGCCAACATGAAGAAGAACGCCTTCGTGCTGGCGCAGATGCGCGACATCCTGACGTCGCTGACGCGCGGGCTCTCGCTGGACGTGCTGACGAAGGGCTACGGCGAGGAGCGGAACGTTCCCATCAGCTATCAGGCGCAGAGCCCCGTGCTCGGCCTGGTGCTGCCGTCCAATTCGCCCGGCGTCCACACGCTGTGGATGCCGATCATCCCGATGCAGATCGGTCTGGTGCTCAAGCCGGGCCCGCAGGAGCCGTGGACGCCGTACCGCATGACAGCGGCGTTCTACGCCGCCGGCGTGCCGCGCGAGGCGATTGCCATCTACCCGGGGCAGGCCGACGTCGGCGCGGCGGTGCTCGACAGCTGCGCGCGCAGCCTCATCTTCGGCGGCCAGCCGACGGTGGACCGCTACAAGGGGAACCCGCGCGTGCAGGCGCACGGCCCGGGCTTCTCCAAGATCCTCCTCGGCGACGACGTGGTCGACGACTGGGAGAAGTACCTCGACCTGATGGTCGACAGCGTGGCGCTCAACAGCGGGCGCAGCTGCATCAATACCTCGGGCATCTGGGCCAGCCGCCACACGCGGGAGATCGCCGACGCGCTGGCCAAACGCCTCGCGGCGATCCGCCCGTTGCCCCCCGAGGATCCGCAGGCGCCGCTGGCCGCGTTCACCGTGCCGGGTGTGGCCGACGCCGTCTCGCAGTCGATCGACGCCGACCTCCAGGCGCCCGGTGTGACCGACGTCACGGCCCGGTACCGCGACGAGCCGCGCGTCATCCACGCGGGGAAGGCGGACTACCTGCTGCCGACCGTCGTCCACTGCGAGTCCGCCGAGGCCCCGGTCGCGAAGAAGGAGTACATGTTCCCCTTCGTGAGCGTCGTCGAGTGCGCGGAGTCGCAGATGCTCGAGACAATCGGGCCGACGCTGGTGTGCACGGCCATCACGAAGAACGACGCTCTGCGGTCGCAGCTCGTCGACGCGGTGCACATCGACCGCCTCAACCTCGGTCCCGTGCCGACCACGCAGCTCAACTGGCTGCAGCCGCACGAGGGCAACATCGTCGACTTTCTGTTCCGGGCGCGGGCGTTCCAGACCGCGCCGGCCGGTGACTGATTTTCGGGCTGCTAAGTGAAGATTCTGTCCATCACCGCCGGCGCCGCGGGGATGTACTGCGGCAGCTGTTTCCGCGACAACGCGCTCGCGGCGGAGCTGCTCGCGCGCGGCCATGACGTGACGCTGCAGCCGGTCTACACGCCCACACTGGTCGACGAGCCGAACGTCAGCGCGCCGAAGGTCCTGTTCGGCGGCATCAACATCTACCTGCAGCAGTCGTCGGCGCTGTTCCGGCGGCTGCCGCGGTTCGTTGAACGCCTGCTCGACTCCCCGCGCCTCATCCGGACGCTCGCCCGCGGCGGCACGACGGACGCCAGCCTGCTCGGCGATCTGACGCTGTCGACGCTGGACGGGCGCAGCGGCGTGCTGCGAAAGGAGTTCGACAAGCTGGTGGAGTGGATCCGCTCCGAGCCGCTCCCGGATGTGATCAACATTCCCAACTCGCTGCTCATCGCGATGGCGGCGCCCCTGCGGGAGGCCACTGGCCGGCCGGTCTGCTGCACGCTGCAGGGCGAGGAGCTGTTCCTGCAGGGACTGCTGCCGGCGTATCGCGCCCGGGCGTTGGAGTTGATCCAGCGGCAGGTGCCGACCGTCGACCGCTTCATCGCGGTCAGCGACTATTGCGCCTCGTTCATGGCGGAGTGGCTGCGCATCCCGGCGGCGCGCATCGACGTCGTGCCGCTCGGCATCAACCTGCAGGGGTACGAGCGGCGCGAGGGGCCGAGAGAGCAGTTCGCCGTCGGCTACTTCGCGCGTGTCGCGCCGGAGAAGGGGTTGCAGGAGCTGGCGCGCGCCTACGTCGCGTTCCGCCGGCGCGCGCCACGCGCCGACGCGCGCCTCGACGTGGCCGGATACATGGCGCCGTCGCAATCGGCCTATCTGGACGGGGCTCGCGCGATTCTGGAGGGCGCCGGCTACGGCCGGGAGTTCCGCTACCACGGCGCCGTGAACCGCCAGGGCAAGCTCGCGTTCCTGCGCGAGCTGGACGTGCTGTCCGTGCCCGCGACCTACGACGAGCCGAAGGGCATGTTCCTGCTGGAGGCGATGGCGAGCGGGGTGCCCGTGGTGCAGCCGCGCCGCGGTGCGTTCACCGAGGTGGTCGAGAAGACGGGTGGCGGCCTGCTGGTGACGCCCGGCGATGCCGACAGCCTCGCCGCCGGCCTGCATGCGTTGTGGAGCGACCGCGATCGCGCCCGCGCGCTCGGCCGCCAGGCGTTCGACGGCGTGCGCGCGCACTACTCGATTCAGCAGTCGGCGGCCCGGCTCCTCGAGGTCTACCGGGCGACGCTCGGCGAGCGGCGCACGTCGGTGGCGTAGATCAATGGTCGCCGTCTCCAGCGTCTCCAAGAGCTATCCCACGCCGCGCGGCCCGCTCGCGGTGCTCTCCGACGTGTCGTTCTCGCTGGCCCCGGGGCAGGCGGCGGCCATGACCGGTCCGTCCGGCAGCGGCAAGAGCTCGCTGCTGTACATCCTCGGCGCGCTGGAGCCGCCCTCGTCCGGCACCGTGACGATCAACGGGCGCGATCCGTTTTCGCTGACGGGCGCGCAGCTGGCGGCCTTCCGCAACCAGGAGATCGGGTTCGTGTTCCAGGACCACTGCCTGCTGCCGCAGCTGTCGGTGCTGGAGAACGTGCTGGTCCCGACGCTGGTGGCGGACCGCGCGAAGCAGGGGAGCGCGGCCGACGTCGCCGCGCGGGCGCGGGAGCTGGTGACGCAGGTGGGGCTGGGCGAGCGCCTCGACCATCGGCCCGGCGAGCTGTCCGGGGGGGAGAAGCAGCGGGTGGCGATCGCCCGGTCGCTGATTCATCACCCGCGCCTGGTCCTGTGCGACGAGCCGACCGGCAACCTGGATCACGCCTCGGCGGCCACGGTTGCGTCGCTCCTGCTCGACCTCCACCAGCGCCTGCAGAACATCCTGATCGTCGTGACGCACAGCGCGGCGCTCGGCGAACGGTTCCCCGTGCGCTTCGAGATGAGCGGCGGGCGGTTGACGCGGACAGGAGCATGAAAGGTCGAACGTGACGCCGCACGCCTTGAGCGAGGCGATCAGGGTGGGCACGGCCCCGGCCATCCTCGACGTGCGCACGCGCGAGGAGTACGCCGCCGGCCACGTCCGCGGCGCCATCAACATCCCGTTCAACGAAGTCGGGCGCCGCGTTGTCGAACTCGGCGCGCACCGTGAACAGCCGCTGATTGTCTACTGCGGCCATGGCCCGCGTGCGTGGATGGCAGGCGCGGTACTGCGCGGGCATGGATTCAGGCGCCTCCGTTTCCTGAGCGGGCACATGGCGGGATGGCGGCTTGCCGGTTTGCCGGAAGAGACGGGACAGTCATGATCCCGCGGGCGAGATATGGTGAAACGTTGTCACAAGAGGAGTGAATCGATGCGTCGACTGGTAGGAACGGCGGCGGTGGTGGTGCTGGCGTCGGCGTCGCTGGGTCAGGCGCAGCGGGCATCGACCGACGTCACGCAGTGGCGCGGGCCCAATCGTGACGGCGTGGTCCAGGGCTTCACGGCGCCGCAGGCGTGGCCCGAGACGCTGGTGAAGCGCTGGACCGTCGAGGTCGGCACCGGTTATGCGGCGCCGCTCGTCGTCGGCACCCGCGTCTTCGTGTTCTCGCGGCTCGGCGAGAACGAGACGATGACCGCGCTCGACGGCGACAGCGGCAAGGTGGTCTGGCAGCAGTCCTACCCGGCGCCGTTCGCGATGAACCCGGCGACCAAGGCGCACGGTCCGGGTCCCAAGTCGACGCCCGTGTACTTCAACGGGCGGCTCTATTCGATCGGCATGACCGGCGTGGTCACGGCCTGGGACGCCGCCAGTGGCAAGCAGGCGTGGCAGAAGCCGGGGACCGGAGTGGCCATGGAGTACACGAGCCACTCGTTCTCGCCGCTGGTTGACGGGGGACGCGTGATCTTCCACGTCGGCGGCAAGGACAAGGGCGCGCTGACGGCGTTCGACCTCACGACGGGGGTCGTGCGCTGGAGCTGGGCCGGCGACGGTCCGGGTTACGCCTCGCCGATCGTCGCGGACCTGAGCGGCACGCGTCAGATCATCGTGCCGACACAAGCAAAGCTCGTGAGCGTCGACGCCACTACCGGTGCGCTGCTCTGGGAGCGGCCGCTCGTCCACCAGTTCAGTTCCAATTCCATCACGCCGATCGTCTACGGCCAGGCGGTCATCGTCGCGGGCACGGGGCCGCTGATGGAGATCGCTGTCGCCAGGCGCGGCGCGCAGTGGACCACCGAGCAGGTCTGGGAGAACACGGAGCTGCCGCTCCGCTTCACGACCGCCGTCCTCGCGGGCGACACGCTGTTCGGGATGTCGGGCCGGAACGCCGGCCAGTACTACGCCATGGACGCGCGCAGCGGCAAGGCACTGTGGACATCCGAGGGTCGCCAGGCCGCGCACGCCTCCATCGCCCGCTCGGGCGACCTCGTTCTCAGCCTCGAGTCCGACGGCGAGCTCGTCGTCCTGCGCAACAGCGCCACCGCGTTCGAGGCGCTGCGTCGCTACAAGGTTGCCGATACCGAAACCTGGGCGCAGCCAGCGTTTTCCGGCAACCGGATCCTCGTAAAGGACGTGACGTCGCTCACGCTGTGGACGCTGAATTGAGGTCAGCGAACGGGGTCGTGACGTGAGCGTGCGGATTCAGTTCGGGTCGGCTGGTCGGGTGGTGCTCGCGGCGTTGATGGTGGGGGCACCCGTTGCGGCCGAGGACTGGCCGCAGTTTCGCGGACCCACCGGACAGGGGCACTCGAGCGAGCGCGGGGTGCCAGTCGAGTGGAGCGAGACCCGCAACGTCGTCTGGAAGACGCGCGTGCCGGGCAACGGGTGGTCGTCGCCGGTGGTCGCCGGCGGGAAGGTGTGGCTGACGACGACGGAGCCGTCGAAAGCGCGCGGCGGCCCCGGCGGGCTGTCGCTGCGCGCGCTCGCGTTCGATGCCGCCAGCGGAGCCGGGGTGGTCGACGTCGAGGTCTTCCGAATCGGCACGCCGGGCGCCCTGAATCCGAAGAACAGCCATGCGTCGCCGACGCCCGTCGTGGACGGCGACCGGGTGTACGTGCACTTCGGCGCCGACGGCACGGCGGCCCTCGATACGGCGGGCAAAGTGCTGTGGACGGCCCGGCTGCGATACGAGTCGCAGCACGGCAACGGCGGCTCGCCGGTGCTCTATCGCGATCTGCTGATCGTCAGCTGCGACGGCAATGGCGGCGACGCGTATGTCGTGGCGCTCGACACCGCGACCGGAAAGACCCGCTGGAAGACCAACCGCCGCCGGCCGGCCGATCAGGCCTATTCCACGCCGCTCGTCATCCGCGCCGGCGATCGCGATTTGCTCGTCTCGACCGGCGCGTATCGTGCGGCGGCCTACGAACCGCTCACCGGCGAGGAGATCTGGCGGGTCAGCTACGACGACGGATTCTCGAACGTGCCGAGGCCGGTGTTCGGCCACGGGCTGGTGTTTCTCGGCACGGGTTTCAACGCGCCGAAGCTCATGGCCGTGAGGCCGGACGGCCGCGGCGACGTGACGCGCACCCACGTGGCGTGGACCGTTGCACGAGGAGCGCCCTACACGCCGTCGCCGATTCTCGTGGGCGACGAGCTCTATTACGTCAGCGACACCGGAGTCCTCACGTCGGTCGATGCGAAGACGGGGAGAGTGATCTGGCAACACCGGCTCGGCGGGAACTATTCGGCCTCGCCCGTGTTCGCCGACGGCCGCCTGTACTTCGCGAGCGAGGAGGGCGTGACGACGGTGCTGCTGCCTGGCCCCTCGCCTCGCGTGGTTGCGACGAACCGTCTCGACGGTTCCACGCTCGCCTCGATGGCGGTCTCGAACGGCTCGATCTTCATCCGAACGGATACGAGCCTCTATCGCATCGCCTCGAAGAACTGACCACGGCCGTGCAGGCCAGGCGGCCTCACGGTGTCCGCAACAACGGGTGCAGCTCCGCGACCCGGTGCATGTAGCCGCCGGCAGGCGCGTAGTTCTTCGCCGCGGCGTTGCGCAGGTGCTGCACGGCACGCGTCCGGTCGCCGATCGCGTCGTAGTAGAGACCGACGTAGAGCTCGGCGAAGAAGCGCGCCGACGGCTGGCTGCCGCCGGCGGAAAGAATCGCCTCCGGCGTCATCGAGCCGCGAAACATCTGGTAGATCTCGCGCATCGGCGATCGTTGGTCGGGTCCGACCGGCAGCAGCGCGGCGCGCGCCTTCGCCGGCGACTCCGCCTTCGCCACGCACATGAAGTGCCAGGCCGGGTTCTCGACGTCGTCGGGATTGACCGTGCGATGCGACTCGAACTGCGCCCGACAGTCCTGGTAGCGGCCGGCGTAGTAGAGGGCGATGCCGCGCTGCCAGAGCTGCGGCGCGGCCTGGGGCGCGAGCGTGGCCACCCGATCGAATCCGGCCACCGACGCGCTCAGGCGTCCGGCCAGAAAGTCCTCGATGGCCCGATCGAGCACCTCGCGCGGGTTGTCGCCGCTGCGCTGCGCCGCCGGCGTCACGATCGCGCCGGCGAGGATGAGCACGGAGACAAGGAGCTGGCGTCGCATGTCAGCGGCGCAGATCGAGGCAGACGAGCGTGTTCTCGTTGCGGACATAGACGAACCCGTCGGCAAGGGCCGGCAGCGGCCGTACGACGCCGGGCAGCACCTGCGCCCGCGCGAGGGGGCGGAACGCCTGCGGTGACGCCTGCGCCAGCACCATTTCGCCGCTTTCGCGGATGATGAGCAGCTTGTCGCCCGCCAGCGTCACGCTGCCGGCGCGGAACTGATCCTGGCTCCACTTGACCGCGCCGGTCTTGAACTCGACGGCGCGGAGGCTGGGCCCGAATTCCTGCCGGCCGTGGAAGCCGTAGAGGTGACCGTCGTGATAGACGCTCGTCGCGTAGTGATTCGACATCGCCTCGTCCGACGCCCAGACGTCCACCAGCTTCGAGCCTTCGACGCGGAGCACGCCGGCACCGGGACCGTACTGGGCCGACACGAAGATCGAGTCTCCGACCACCAGCGGCGTCGCGGCGTTGACGGAGCTGGCGGTGCGCGCTCGCCAGCGGCGCTGGAAGTGAATCGCGCCGGTCGCCGGATCGAGCCCGATCAGGTTGTCGCGGGTGAGAAAGACGGCCGAACGCCTGCCGCCAATCGTCGCCGCCATTCCGGACGAGTAGCTGGCGTCGTCGTCGGTCGCGGTCCAGAGCACCTTGCCGGTCCTGGCCTCGAACGCGACGAGCCCCGCCTTGTCGCCGCCGATGTTGGCGATGACGCGCCCGCCTTCGACGAGGGGAGAACCGGCGGCGCCGAAGAACCCCTTCGGCACGTTGAAGCGCTTCATGGTGTCCTCGCTCCACACGCGAGTCCCCTTGGCGAGGTCGACGGCGTGCAGCTGGCCTTGCGCGCCGAAGGTGTAGACGAGGCCGTCGGCGACGACCGGCACCGCGCGCGGTCCCTCATCGAAGCCGAAGTCGTCGCGATACGTCGTCGGGTAGGCATACCGCCACGTGGTCGCGCCGGTCCGTGTGTCGAGCGACTCGAGGACCTCTTCATTGCCCACGCGATGGAAGAGCAGCACGCGGTTCTGGACGACCGCCGGTCCGGCGAAGGCCTGCCCGACCGGCTTGCGCCACACGACTTTCGGGCCGGTGGCGCCCCAGCTCTCGGAGAGCGGCGGGCCGGTGTAGACGCCGGTCCGAGTGGGACCGAGGAACTGCGGCCAGTCCGTCGCGATGGCGGACACGGCACCGGCCACGAGCAGAACGAACGTCGCGACGGTTCGACGTGCCATGCCGATGACTCTACCCCATTGCCGCAGGCCGATCGGTGTACGCTGTCGGCTGCGTGCGGTGGGCGGGGATCGGTCTGTCGATGCTGCTGACGATGGCGATGCCTGCCGAGGGAGTGCGCGCGCAGGACGCCCCTGCCCCGCAGGTGGTTGTCCCGGTTCCCCCGGACCCACCACGGTTGACGATTCGCGCGATCCGTCTGAGCGAGCCTCTCCAGATCGACGGCGTGCTGGACGAAGCGCTGTATGCGGATGTTCCGCCGGTGGAGCGCTTTCTCCAGACCGAGCCGGTCGAGCGTGCACCGGCCACTGAGCGAACGGAAGTCTGGGTCGCCTTCGACGCGCGTCACGTGTACGTCTCGTTCCGGTGCTGGGAGAGCGCCCCGTCGCGCGTCGTCGCCAACGAGATGCGACGCGATTCGAACGCCATCTGGCAGGGCAACGATCTCGTCGGCTTCATGTTCGACACGTTCCACGACCTTCGCAACTCGGTGCTGTTCGTGGTCAACCCGCTTGGCGGCCGGCAGGACGGCCAGGTCACCGAGGAACGCCAGTGGAACGGTGACTTCAATCCCATCTGGGAAGTGAAGACCAGCCGGTTCGACGGGGGCTGGACGGTGGAGGCGGCCGTGCCGTTTAAGTCGCTGCGCTATCGCGCCGGCGAGGCGCAGACGTGGGGGTTCAACGCCCTCCGCGTCAACCGCTGGAAGAACGAGATTGCATTGATTTCTCCCGGACCGTCCGGCCGCGGGCAGCAGGGGCTGCAGTACGCGTCGATTGCCCCGACCCTGATCGGCATCGAAGCACCGCCCGCGGCCACGAACCTCGACGTCAAACCGTACGTCGTGGGCGACTTCACCAGCGGGCGGACGGCGCCGACCGGCTCCGATCGATTCGGCGGCGGCGTCGGCCTCGACGTCAAGTACGGGATCTCTCGCAATGTCGCCGCCGATCTGACCGTGAACACCGACTTTGCTCAGGTCGAGGCCGATGAGCAGCAGGTGAATCTCACGCGTTTCAACCTGTTCTTTCCCGAGAAGCGCGAGTTCTTCCTCGAGAATCAGGGCATGTTCGCGTTTGGCGGGGCGGCAACCGGAGGGCAGGCCGCGAACAGCAGCCTGACGCCGGTCCTCTTCTACAGCCGCCGCATCGGTCTCCAGGAGGACGAGGTCGTTCCCATTCGCGCCGGCGGACGAATGACCGGGCGAGTGGGTCGATACAGTTTCGGCGTGCTGGACGTTCGCACCGGCCAGGACGATCCGTCGGATCCGCCTGGCGCGAACTTCGCCGTCGTTCGCGTGAAGCGCGACATCCTGAGGCGCAGCAGCATCGGTGTGCTCGCCACCGATCGATCGACCGGCGCGATCGGCGGCGGACGGAACCTGGCCTACGGCGTGGACGGGACGTTCGGGTTCTTCGCCAACCTGAACATCAACACCTACTGGGCGCGGACGCGCACCGACGGCCTGTCGGGCGACGACACGAGCTACCGCACGCAACTCGACTACAACGGCGATCGGTACGGCCTGCAACTCGAACGGCTGGTGGTTGGCCAACACTTCATCCCCGAGACCGGCTTCGTGCGGCGGACGGACATGCGGCGCACGGCCGGCGAGATCCGCTTCAGCCCGCGGCTGCCGCGGGTGGACGCCATCCGCAAGCTGGTCTGGAGCGGATCGATCGACTACATCGAGAACGGCGCGGGTCTGGTGGAGACGCGCGAACAGGACGCGGTGTTCGGCATCGACTTCGAGAACAGCGACACGTTCAGAGTCGAACTCCTCCGTTCCTACGAGTTCCTGCCGGAGCCGTTCCCGATCAGCTCGGGTATCGAGCTGCCCGTTGGCGCCTATCGGTATGGCAGCGTCCGCGTCGGCTATAGCCTCGGGCAACAGCGGCTCGTCTCGGCGCAGCTGGCCGTGGAGCACGGCAGCTTCTACAGCGGCCACAAGACGAGCGTCACCGTGAGCCGTGGCCGGGTGAACGTGTCGCCGCAGCTGTCACTGGAGCCGACCTACAGCCTGAATCGCGTGAGGCTCGTGGAGGGGGAGTTCAGCAGCCATCTGGCTGGCAGTCGCATCACCTACACGATGACCCCTCAGATGTTCGCCAGCGCGCTCGTGCAGTACCGCTCCGACGGGCGCCTGGTGTCGACCAACGCGAGACTGCGATGGGAGTACCGTCCCGGCAGCGAGCTGTTCGTCGTCTACAACGAAGAGCGCGACGGGCTCGGCCGCAGCTTTCCCACGCCCGCCAACCGCGCCGTGATCGTCAAGATCAATCGCTTGCTCCGGCTTTGACAGCCGGGCGCCCGCTGCGGCACGCTACCCCCGGAGGTCGCATGACGCGAGCCACGTACGCCGTGCTGTCGGTGGTCCTGGTGTTCGGCGTGGGAGCGCCGCTCGGGGCCCACCATTCCTTTGCCGCGCACTACGACATGCAGAAGGCGATTACCCTGCAGGGATCGCTGGCCGGAGTGCGGCTCTCGAATCCGCATTCGTGGTTCTATCTCGACGTGAAGGAAGCCGACGGCACGACGAGCCGGTGGTCCTTCGAGGCCGGCACGCCGAGCGGCATGCTTCGCAACGGCTACAAGAAGAGCGAGCTTCCGCCGGGAACGGCGGTGACGATCACCGGGTTCCAGGCGCGCGATCATTCGCAGAAGGTCGGGATGCTGCGACAGCTCACAACCGCCGACGGCCGCACCTACGGCATGTTCGGCCCGCAGCAAGCGCCGGGGGCGAAGTGAGTCCCCTGACAGGTGTGGCGGCCGGCGCGACGGTGAGGGCGGCAGTGGTGCTGGCCGCCGCCGTGCTCGTGGCGCACGACGTTTTGGCCCAGCAGCGGGGAAGCGCCGCGGCGCCCGCGCCGGCAGCGGCGCCAGCGGTCCCGGGGCCGGCACCTCGCATGGCTGACGGCAGGCCGGATCTGTCCGGCGTCTGGTGGACGGGCGGCGATGTCGGTGGGCGCGGCTACGGCGGCGGACGCGGGCGTGGGGGCGGCGGCGGAGCGGCCGGTGCGCCACCGGCGACGATCACGAGCCTCTACAAGCCAGAGGTAACCGCGTCCAACAAGAAACTGGGCGACAACGACGACCCGACGCTCAAGTGCGTGCCCACTGCCTTCGGGACGCTCAACGTGAGCCTGTTCGACGTCGGCGCCGTCGGGCAGATCGTCGCCACGCCCAAATTCATCGTGATGCTGACGGAAACGTTCCACGGCTGGCGCCTGGTCCCGACCGACGGCCGGCCGCACCGCGAGG